>Ga0114980_10003634_pt1 | contig 10516 bp, 10 predicted proteins | sample S_140806_EF_Meta_FD_87018 | JGI IMG/M metagenome (GOLD analysis project Ga0114980, IMG submission 87018) | Freshwater microbial communities from Lake Simoncouche, Canada to study carbon cycling - S_140806_EF_MetaG | ecosystem: Environmental > Aquatic > Freshwater > Lake | place: Lake... | reverse complement strand
GTATTTGTCGGCAGGTACTTGTACCTCACCCATGGTGTCTTTTTCGATACGATAGTTCATTGGTAAAATGATTAGTGTATTACTAGTGTTAAAATGAAAGTATTAAAGAATCTCGTTCAGCTCAGCCCCAGATCTTCCCAAAACGGCCTTCTTCCCTTTGATGAGAATTGGGCGCTGAATTAGAATAGGATATTTTGTCATTGCTTTGATCCACTTCTCTTCAGTCATGGTTTTGCCAGCAAACTTTTCCCTGTAGAGCGGCTCTTTTTTACGCACCAATGCTTCAGCAGGAATCCCAAGTTTGTTCAGAACGGCCGTCAACTGCGCTTCATCAGGAACAGTTTCTAGATAGAGCATCACTTCAGGCTCAATCTCATTTTCCCTCAAGAAGCGCATCGCCTGAATGCTCTTGGAGCAGTTCGGCTTATGCCAGATGGTAATTTTATCTTTTTTCTTCACGACCATTGCTTATTGAACATTACTCATTGAGAATTTGACATTGTGTAATAAATAATTGAAGAAATTTCAAAGCACAACAAACGCTCAGTAATTAATCCTCATCATTTTAATTCCGTATTCCAACTTGCACCGTATTCCATGAGATACGCTTTGATGAATTGTTTCAAATCGCCATCCAAGACACCTTGCGCATCTGACGTTTCAATATCTGTACGCAGATCCTTCACGAGCTTGTAAGGATGCAACACATAATTGCGAATTTGAGAGCCCCACTCGATCTTTTTCATGTTACCGCGAATGGCCTGCACAGATTCCATCTTCTTGCGCATTTCAATTTCGTACAACTGTGATTTGAGCAAGAGCATTGCGTTCTCACGATTCTGTCCTTGCGATCTCGACTCTTGGTTTTTGATGATGATGCCTGAAGGTTTGTGATACAAACGTACTGCGGTTTCAACCTTGTTGACGTTTTGTCCACCCGCTCCACCCGAACGGAATGTTTCCCATTCGCAATCTGAAGGATTTACTTCAATCTCGATAGTATCATCAATAAGCGGATAACAATACACGGATGCAAACGAAGTATGTCTTCGTGCGTTGGAGTCAAACGGAGATATGCGCACAAGACGATGAACACCATTCTCTCCCTTCAGATATCCGAATGCATATTCACCTTCAAACTCCAATGTACACGACTTGATTCCGGCAGCTTCACCATCTTGTAGATCCACCTGCTTCACTTTGAATCCATTCTTCTCGCCCCACATGATGTACATGCGCATGAGCATTCCGGCCCAGTCGCAGCTCTCTGTACCACCTGCCCCTGCGTTTATGGTTAACACGGCACTCAGGTGATCTTCCTTACCACTGAGCATGTTTCTGAACTCAAGATCTTCCATTGCCTGAACGGTAGTCGCATACTGTTGATCAATATCATCTTCAGTAGCGTCCCCCGATTTATAGAAGTCGTACATCACGCTAAGATCATCAACGCTGCTTTCAAGTGCGGCGAATGAATCCGTCCAATCTTTTTTCTTCTTGATTTCTTTGAGGAGAGCTTCAGCTTTTTTGGGTTCATCCCAAAAGCCTGCCGCCTGCGTAACGGCTTCCTCTTGTGCTATTTTCGACAGTTTGCTATCGATGTCAAAGATGCCTCCTCAGCGTGTCTTTGCGCTCCACAAGGGCCTTAACTTGGTCAATTGTAATCATGAGACAAATATAGTTAGTTTGCCCCGAATGCACTGGTCATCCAACGAGAATATCGACACACACTAAGGTTGGAGGACTGAAAATACACCCTCAGTTACGGTAAAGTATCACCGGTAAAGGCAAGGTAAAACTTATATTTGCCTACGTGAAAAGAATAGCCCTCGATTTCAATTTGGAGAAAATTCGAACTGCAGTTGGAATAGTGCTTGGCGCACTCTTGCTTCTATCTCATGCCCTTTACAATGGATACCCGTTAATTTACCCAGACACAGGAACGTACATTGCAGCATGCTTTGATCGTTTTGTGCCTATAGATCGCCCGCTGACCTACTCATTTTTCCTCCGACATTCAAGTCTTTCATCTACGCTTTGGCTTCCGATTATCTTTCAATGCCTAATTGTTTCGTGGATCATTCTACTGTTGTTTCGTCACCTTGCGGAAGTAAAAAAACCATTCTGGTGGCATATTGTGACAATCTTCATTCTTGCCTTAACCACGGGTATTGCTGTAAACACTGATCAATTAATTGCGGATGTTTTTACTTCTGTAATAGTGATGACCTCGGCATTACTCTTGTTTTCCCAAGGCATTCCTAAACTTACACGAATCACATTGGGAATAATTTTGACTTTCTCCATCACTACACACATGTCGCATTATCCAATGTATTGCGCAATTGTTGCTAGTGGATTTGTCGTATGGTTCTTTATCAGAAAAAAGTCGTTCGGAAGAGCTCTTATTGGTCGCCTATTCCGTTTAAGCATTTGCATTCCGGCAGCAATTATTTTCACGGTTGCACTAAATTTCTCCGTAGGACACGAATGGAAATTCAGTCCGGGTTGCAGCCACATTTTTATGATGAATCGCCTTATACAAACCGGAATTCTCGACCAATACTTGGATGCAAACTGCGGACGTAGACCTTCTACTTTGTGCACCTATCGCGATGGTATTTATGGTGACTTCCTATGGGATGAAAACAGTGCACTTAACCGACACTATAAGTGGTCTGATCATGGTTGGGCAAAAGCCAAGCCAGAATACGATAGTATTATTTCCGAAGTTTTCAATAATAAGGAATATGTCAAGCAGTATATTACTGCTGACTTACGTGACGCTGCAATACAATTGATGACATTTCATGTAGTTGAGATGCGCGTGCAACTGAGCGGAAGTGCGCCATACGAAACTATTAAAGCCCATTTTCCGAATGAACTAAATCAATATGTTGCAGGTAAGCAAGCACAGGGCAAATTACTCTACAACACAATAAATCGAATTCAAGAAGTAATGATTGCTGTCTGCTGCTTCTTGCTATTGATTTTACTACTGTTATACCGTAAATTAACTGTACCGTCTCCAAAAGTCGTTGCTCTAACCGGTTGGATTGTTATATCAATGATCTTCAACGCGCTTACTGTGGTGTCTGTTGCAATGATTGATGGTCGATATCAAGCACGCCTAATTTGGCTCATTCCACTCGTGGTAGCACTATTGGTTTCTCATATAACGCAAAATAAGGGATGGATAACTTTATTCGGGAAACGGGCTTCGAAGCCCAATAATTCTGAGGACAGGTAACTATCTTTGCACCATGAATGAACCGGAACACCCACATTTTGTGCTTTCAGATGGAAGGTACTGTCACGTGTTGCAAGAAGGGTTAATTGTTTCCAAGAAACTTATTCCAGAAGATCGTCCGATTCAAAAAGATGGTCCTGACGTATTATCACTCGGTTTCTTGATTACGGGAATTGCGATTGCCACCTTCTTTATGGTCATGTGTTTTATTACTGGATTCTATGTTGTAGATGTAATGCTAGGAACGCTGAATCTCTTGATGATTTATTCATTCATTCGCGCGCTAGGTTTTTCTCAAACGGAATTAATACCGCGTACTAGTGTATTAGATGTGAAATACACGAAGAGAAATTTCGCGTACGACTACTTTGTAGTTCATTATACTGGTAAGAGCGGGAATGCCTGCAAGCGCAGATTCATCATTTATGATTCCCAGGAATGCCTTGATCAGGCGTTATCGGTAATGAAAACCGAAGGCTTAATGAAATAGCGATTGCTAATCTGCAAGAAGCGTCACCACAAAATTGAATCGCAAAGCCGAATAGAAAATGCGGCGGTAATGATCAAGACGCCCAAGTAGTTTATCGTCACTTCCTGGCGGTATTTCCCCAATCAATTTATCTATTCTAGCAACCACATTCCCAATACTGTCCATATAAACGGGCTGGCCTGGGATGTTCTCTAGCTGCTCGTAAATATCTTGCGTGGTGGGAAGAAAAACAGTTGCAGAATCGGGCGCGATCAACACTACAAATCGATCAGGAATAATTCCTTGAAGTCCTTGTCCCCAGATGGACGAAATCAAATCGCCATTGCGGAAATAATCAGCATTTTCTTCTAGCTCGTCAATCTCAATCGATCCATTGATATTCCGAAACTCTAAAACCTTTCCGTTCACGACTTCCACAATTCTGTTGGCATATCCTAGTCGCACCAACATGCGCAAGTTTCCGATGACTTGATCCTTCGAATAATCCTTCGGCATCAAATGCTGAAACCCCCAATACACAGCGGCACTCATTCAGTGAAAACATTTTTCATGACATCATTAATTAGATCCTGTTCAAATCCGCGTGACACTAGATAGCGTATAACCTTCAATTTCTTTTTCAACGGATTCTTTTCACGCTCAGCATTCCATTTCAACGACAACGATTTCTCCAAAGCCGCCATGTAATCTTGGTCATCAATTTGATTGAGCGCTTTTCGAATCAAGACATCTGGAATTCTTCGCGTTTTCAATTCCATTCTGATCTTTTGTTTTCCCCATCGCTTGATTCGAAATTTACCTCCGGCATAAGCAATGGCAAAGCGCTCTTCATTGAGAAAGTTACGACTAATCAATTCGATGATTACAGACTCAACTGCCTCGGGCCATAAACCTAAACTGTACAGCTTATCCCGTACTTCTTGCTGGCAACGTTCCTGATACGCACACCACGACTCCATAAGTGATAACGCCACATTCGGGTCGGTTATTTTCTCCGCTTTACGTTCATTCTGAAATGCCATACGCGAATATACGCAGGAGACAACCTGTATGAAAGCATATCGTCTTTTAGGTAAATCACTCGCAGATTAGTACATTTAATAACCACAAAACCAGAAACAGCATGAAAAAGTTTGTGTTGGTAACCGCATTGCTAATTGCCGTGACCGCAATAGGACAATCGAAATTTGCGAACAAGCCAGGAGGGCAACTTACCTTAGGCATTCGTTCCGCTACCTCATTGTTCTCAGATGAGAGCGGAGTCGGCACAGGCTTCGGTGGACAATTTCGTCTGCGCTTCTTTCACTTGCTGAACAGTGAGTGGTTCGCAGATTACCTCACATCCGATTTATACAACGGATTAGGAAATCGAACCGATTATCACATTGGCTGGTCGGTAATGTTTTATCCAAGCTTTGCGTACCGTCAGAACGAACGACTAAAGCTTCAACCTTATCTTCTTGCTGGACATTGTTTCGACTACACACGATGCGAATCGAATGTGTTGTTCGAACCGAACGTAGCCTCGCGCTGGAGTTCAGCAGTGCAAGCCGGACTTGGTTGTCATTTGCCATTGCATGATCGACTTGACCTTTCTTTCAGCGCGCAATACATGATGCATTTGGGTACACAAATCAATGCTGTGGTGCGCAAGAACGCAGGCGGTTTGGAATATCTCTATTTCGATGAAGCACAAGAGTCAGGATTAGAAGGACATTTACTGCTTACAGTAAGTTTGAACGTTCGCGTTGCAGACTTGTGGAAGAATAAAATCAAAGGAGTTCAGGACAAAAAACCGGTGGAGGAACAGCAATAATGAAAAAGATCATAGCTCTATTGTTCTTTGGAACAACCGCCGTCTGCGTATCGGCACAAGATCAACCTTCGGGTCCCGTAACTGTTCACACGCTTGCGCAAATGCTCCGCACGCAACTTACCATTACTCCGGCATGGAGTGCAAGTTTGATTTCCGGTGATAACAATGCATCTGTCAGTGGAGGACGAACGAATGTTTACCTGCATGGAACTGCCGAATATTATTGGGATGAGCGCTTCTCAACACGAGGCGATGCATATTACCTGATCAACAAGAGCAAAGAAAAAGGTGGCATTAAGCACAACCCTGGCTTTCAGGTAGGAACTTCTTACCACCTCATTAAAGGAAGCATTATTGATCCTTTCATTGGTATTCGCGCTGGTTTGAACATTACACAAATCAACCCAATGGATTTCAATGACAGCTTGACATTAACATGGCTTGACTACAATGTACCCGCACACGTTGATCCGACATGGGCTCCTGTAGTGGGTGTGAATTTTTACGGCGAACGTATTTTTCACTTCTTCGTAGAAGGCGCTTACATGATGGGTACATACCGACCAGCAATGGGCCCTCAACTATCGCTGGAAGAATTTCGCTTGTCTGTTGGACTCGGTTGGAATTTCAGTTTGTACAAACCTGTTGAGGCAGTACGGCAAAAGATATAGTCGGCAGTAGCAGTTGGCAGTAACTACCAAATCATAACTCTTTCCTTCTCGCCGATCCACATGTTATCGCCTTCTTTTACGCCGAACGCTTCGTGGAATGCGGGAATATTTGCCATTGGTCCGTTCACACGCCACTTCGCTGGGGCATGCACGTCTGTCATCAAACGCTGAGCTAATTTCTCCTCGCGGATATTGTACATCCAACCCAAAGCATAACCCATGAAGTAACGTTGTGCCGGAGTATATCCTCCTATTTTTTCGCCTTTCTTACATTGCTCGGTTTTGATGAACGCATCCCAACCCAACAGCAGTCCGCCGTAGTCAGCAATATTTTCACCCAATGTAGCCGCTCCATTGATGTGCTTACCAGGTAATGGTTCGAACGCATCGAATTGCTTCACCATAACATCAGCACGCACTTTAAAACGATCTTCATCCGTTGGCGTCCACCAGCTCACCAAATTTCCGGCAGCATCAAAATTTCGTCCTTCATCATCAAAGCCGTGTGTGATTTCATGTCCGATTGTAGAAGCTGCTCCGTAACCGTACACCAAAGCATCATCTGCTAGCGAATCCGGTAGTCCTGGAATTGTGAAAATTGCCGCTGGTAAAACAATCTCGTTGTTGGATGGACTGTAATACGCGTTATACGTCTGCGGTGTCATATCCCACTCTGTGCGATCAATCGGTTTGCCGTATTTCGCAATCATATCATTGAACTTCCAACGCGAAGAGTTCATCATGTTTTCGCAATACGAATTGGTGCCAACTACAAGTGCAGAATAATCTTTCCACTTATCCGGATAACCAACTTTCTTCGTCATTTTGGTTAATTTGTCAAGTGCTTTCGCTTTGGTTGTGTCACTCATCCATTCCAGATTCTTGATACGCTCTGCATAAGCCGTGCGGATAGCTTCTACCATGTTGCTGTAACGTTCTTTTGCTTTTTCAGGGAAATATTCCGCAACAAACAACTTACCTAACACCATGCCCATTGCATCTTCCTCTGCATCCAGTACGCGTTTCCAACGAACACGTTGCTCCTTCACACCACCAATCATCTTCTCGTTGAAATTGAAATCCTCGTCATCAATTGCTTTAGAGAGGTAAATCGAATAAGAAGAAACCAGGTGGTAACGCAAATATGCTTTGAGCACTTCCACAGAAGTTAAATTCAATTCTTTGTTCAATGCCGTTAAAAATTCCGGCTGACCAACTATTACAGAATCTACTCCAGTACATCTGTGTTTATCGCAAACGTTCTTCCAGTTGATTGAAGGAGTAAGCTTCGTTGTTACATCACCAATCGCCATTTTATTGTAATTGTTATAAGGATCACGCAGATCAGCAAGCGTACGTGATGCAGCAGCTAACTTTGTTTCAAATTCAACAATTCCTTTCGCAGAGCTGGTTGCCTCTTCCTGACTAACTCCTGTTAACACAAGCATTTTCGTAATGTGATTCGGATATTCATCACGAATTGCCTTCGTTTCAGCATCAGTGTTGAAATAATAATCGCGGTTCGGCAATCCAAGTCCGCCCTGCCAGATTTGTACCACCATTTTCTCACTGTTGCGCGCGTCCTGACCAACGTAAAATCCGCCATAAAATGCACCGATACCCAACGGCTCGAAATCGACCATTACATTCACCGCATCATCTACGGTTTTGATCGAAGCAATTTTATCGAACTCAGGCTGCAATGGTTTCCATCCGAGTTGATCTGCTTTTGTAGAATCCATTCCTGTAGACCAGAAGTCGCCTATCTTTTTTGTATCCGTACCAGCAGCGGCATTGGCAGCGGCGGCATCTACACTGATTTTTTTCAGATTAGTATATACCTCGTCCATCACCAAGTGAGCAACGCCCCATGAAGATTCAGATTCCGGAATCGGATTCGCTTTCATCCATCCGCCATTGCACCACTGGAAGAAATCGTCTGCAGGATTCTGAGTCGTATCAACATTGGCAGCCAGATAATCAGGCTTTGCAGGAGTTTCTGCATTGTCTTTGCACTTTGTACTCACCACTGCAATACCGGCAACAAGGCTCAGGATAAAAAAGTTCTTTTTCATAGGGTAGATTTCGAGATCGCAATTTAGGCTGATTTTCCTGAGTTCTCTTGAAAATTATGTGAGCGGTAATCAACAAGTTTTGCAGGGTCGCAGAATCGTACCAAAGCAAAAGGTGATGCACTGTTATGTACATCACCTTTGTTTGGAAAGCTGCAGTATTACGCTGCCGGTAGTTAATTCTTAGGTACTACAACCGGTTGTTCCGGAACATCTTTCACAGGAGCATTATTAGCAGGCGCTTCTTGAGTACCATTCTCCTTCTTCACCTCTTCTTTCTCTTCTGATACAGGGGCAGGCTGCTCAGTGGTTTTAACAGAATCCTGTTTCTCTATAATCACATCACTGTTCTCTACTCGTTTTCCTGACGCAGCATCGGCTGCTTTCTTTTCTGCAGCTTCTTTTTCCGCAGCGGCTTCGTACATATTTTCATGCTGTGCCATTCCGGTGTAATAGCTATGTGTAGTAACAATTATTGCTCCGCCGGAAAGATCACCAAACTCAGCAGGAATACCGCCCGACAAAACTGAAACCTGATTCATTGATAGCGCAGGAAGATTCATCGAACCGTACAATTTTTCACCATCTACATAAAGAGCGGAAGCACCTTCACGTGAACCTCGCATTACGAGTTGCCCTCCCTTGCCTTCGCTCAATTGCGAGCTGGATCCCGAAACCATTCCCACAATGTTACCTCTGTCTGCGGCCATTGTTTTGATTTGCGTTGCATTAATATTCTGAATGGTAGAAAATTTCGGATCAACTGGACTCTTCACTGCTTTGATAATTACGGTTGAAGTGGTGTCGTTGGAAATGGTCATATTGTATTCTGCGTATGCAGTTTGTCCGGCCTCCACTTGTATTCCTGTTTTCACATATCGCTTGTATCCGGTTACACGACATTCTACATCATATGTTCCGGGATTTAGTCCGGCGAATGTGATTACACCATCCATGTCAGTTGCACCGCCCATGACCGGTCCGCCTGCAATAATTTTCACAATAGCGCCGGGAAATGGAGCCAGTTTTTCGTCATAAACAGTGACTTTGATTCGGCCGTTAGCTTGTGCATTTGCAGCGAATGGTGTGAGTAGAATCAGAGCGATTAGTGTTGAGAGTATCGTTTTCATATGCGTCGTTTTTTTGTTGTCAGTATTCCGTTTCTACAGATATGACGCTAGCGGTTCCGAAACTTCACAAGGAATAGCATAACAAAAAATAACCGGGCACTTTATTCAGGTACCCGGTCACTTGAAATGGACAACTGGTTATTGCCTCACGAATCTACTTGAAGCCAAAACTCCGCTTTTCAATTGCACGTTCACCAAATACAAACCAGGTGCAAATTCATCGAGAGGTACTTCCAATTGATTCTGCGATAGTTCATCTTTACGATAGATTAATCGACCGTTCATATCTATAATTGTAACTGTTGTTACAGGATCTGTGCCGCTACTCAAAGTAATTATATGATCTGCGGGATTCGGAAACAAAGAGATAGCGGTAGCAATGGAATTTTGAGGATCATCCACTCCAAGTGTCAATGAATCGCAGGAACTGAGAAAATGGTCATTTACGTTGGTATGTAATGTATACCAATTGTCATACTTCTGCGTGGTAGTCATCCATACAACCTGACCGGAATTGACGTATGGTTCCATGGCATGTATTATTGCTGCAATTGAATCTGCCAGGCCAGGCATATTAATATTACGAAAATTAAACTGCACTGATGCTGTCCAGTATGCATTCGCATCATACGGTTGTGAGCTGATGTAGTTGATGAGATTGATCAGTTGATTGATATTATCGCTCACCGGAGTGCTATCGCTGAGCACATTTGAACATCCATTCCCAACACAGGTTAGATGTCGCGCGGGATTATGCATAGAGAATTGAATTCCTGCGCCTGCGGGTTTCCAAATTCCGTACGCATTGTAGTCGTTTGTATGTCCCGGCGATCCGCCTCCCCAAACTACGTTCGGTTGCCAGATATAATTCGTGAATGTATATCCGGTATCACCTGCTTGATAAGGCATCCAGTCGCTTGCTGTTTGCCACAAAAATCCTCCCATATTTTTTCGGGGAGATGCGAGTCCGCAAGAATCAAGAAGATGAGCCAGATCAGCATAATTGTACGGGTTATACGTCATGCTGTTCACATTGGGATCAAAGTGATTGTGAGGATCCACTTCAATATTATTCAAGTTATCCAAT
>Ga0114980_10003632_pt1 | contig 10520 bp, 5 predicted proteins | sample S_140806_EF_Meta_FD_87018 | JGI IMG/M metagenome (GOLD analysis project Ga0114980, IMG submission 87018) | Freshwater microbial communities from Lake Simoncouche, Canada to study carbon cycling - S_140806_EF_MetaG | ecosystem: Environmental > Aquatic > Freshwater > Lake | place: Lake... | reverse complement strand
GGTTTACATCACCGAGCGCGAGCAATACCTGCCGTGGTTCGCGAAGTATTCGCCCTACGCGCTGGTGAGCCAGGACGACCCGCCGCCGTCCTCGCATGTCGATTCTTAGCAAGATAACTAAACCACAAGTTTTAATGGGTTAACTCCATCGGAGGTTCGACTTTCATAGTCATTCAATGTTATCTTAAAGGTAATAGATTTACTGTTATGGTTTCTTTTGGATCTTGCCACCGCTGTCGTGTTTTCTCCCACCATCTGGCATTAATGCTGGGGTCCCTTTTGCTGTTGTGTCTGGATGCCACTGCCCAGACCATGCCTCAGGACAATTGGGGGAACAATGGCAGATCCTTTGCCAGTCCTGTGCCTGCCAATCAGCTCCGCTGCATCGCCATCGGCAGTGGCGGGGTGTATGTGGGGGAGGTTTTCAGCGGGACTGCTCCGAACCGCATCCTGCGCTTTACGGAGCAGGGCACCTTCGTCAGCCGTTTCGACGATACGTTAGGACACATCGTGGGACTGGCCTGCGACGCGGCAGGGAACGTCTATGTATTGGACCGTTCGGATTCCCGCGTGAGGGTGTACGATGCCACCGGTGCCTTGCTGCGCCAGTGGGGTAGCGAGGGTAGCGGTGATGGGGAGTTCAGCCTACCCACGACTGGCTTTGCTGATACCACCATGATCTCCGCGAGCGCGGCAGGCGAGGTTTACGTTTGTGACTATGGAAACAACCGGGTGCAGGTCTTCAATTCAAACGGTACATTACTCAGAAAATGGGGGCAGGCTGGCAGCCTGCCAGGGCAGTTTTCGTCTCCACCTGCCGCCATCACAGTATCCGCAGATGGATCGGAGGTCTGCCTTGTGGATTACTCAAAATGCAAAGCATTCACAACTACCGGACAATTCATCAAAAGTCATCAAATTCAGGCAAACTGGTATAGAAGTCAAGATGACCTCAATAGTGATGACAATACCTTCCAATGGGTCTATCCAGGTAATTGGCCAAGGGCATCTCTGGCCACTTCAATGGACAATTTAATAATATCACAATGGACAGGGACTCATTACTATTATGGATATGTGGGCAGCATACTCAAAGTAAGGTCTTTTCGTGATAACTTATTAGTAAATATTGGTGGTCGAAGTGAAGATTTTATATTCGGCATAGCAGTTTCTGGGCGTGGGGACATCTTTAGGGTCTTTGATAAATACGTTTCGATTTATCAGCGGGAATATGCCAACGAGCGGAACTTCCTGTCACCACCAATCATTCCCCAGCCCATGGTGACTTCGGCCACGCAACGCAGTGGGACCAATCTTTTCGACGTGGACTATCGGGTGACTGATGCCGACAGTGCCACAGTCACGACCGCGCTGCTGGCTGTGCGGGATCCGGACGATAATACCCGCATCGGTAACTCAGTGGCCATGCGCAGCTTTGTGGAGGGCACGGCAGGCAATGTGGGCCCGGGCCAGCCGACGGGTGTCATGCGGCATGTGACATGGAACATGCCCGCGGACTGGTCCCTGGAGTATGCCACCATCCGTATCGAAGCGCTGGCCAAGGACGACCGGAACCTCCTCGGCATCCATTGGATCACCGTGCCTGCCTCTGGAGGGAAGCCCGCCTTTCAAGTCAGTGCTGAACCAGTCACGGATGAAATGCTGCGTGATTTGTGGCTGTGGTTCATGGCCACCGGTCAGGGGGTGACCACGAGCTACAGGTATGAAACTTACCCTGGATGGCTGGGCACCATTCGTGGCACCGGCGGGCTTTACACCAATAGCATCCTCGCTGAAGACAACCCCGCTAATGGAGGGAGAACCAGAACGACTTCTACTGGGCGCCTCTTTGCGACGGAAAAACTGGGGGCGAGGCCGATCTCCGCAGATGAGAAGGCGCGTGCCCTGGCAGGCAAGTTTGGCTTTTCGACGGTGGATGACAATTCGATCGTCAAGACTACTGCAGCAGCGACCTCCTATCTCAAAGGTTATGGAAACAACGACGCTGGCCAGGCGACCTGGGTGCCCGTAAATGTGCCGAACATCTCCCAGATCTCCGCCCACGGGAATACCACGCTGTTCCTGACTGCGGATGGCGCACTTTACGGCATCGGACAAAACTCCCGCGGTCAGCTGGGGGATGGGGCAACGACCAGCCGGAACACACCTGTGCTCATAGCCAGCGGTGTGGCGCAAGCCTCCGCCGGGCAGGAGCACAGCCTGTTCGTGAAGGCGGATGGCAGCCTGTGGGCGATGGGGAGCAATGATTATGGGCAATTCGGCAATGGCGGCACGACATCCAGCTCCACGCCTGTCCAGGTAGCCACCGATGTCAGCAATGCCTCGGCGGGCAATGGAGCCAGTTTCTTCATCAAGAAGGACGGGACGCTGTGGGCCTGTGGCGCCAACGCCTACGGCCAGCTGGGGGATGGCAGCACGCAGGGACGCTCAACCGCGGTGCAGATCGCCAGCGAGGTGGCCCAATGTGCGCGGCCGGAAGCTCACACGCTGTTTGTCAAAACAGACGGCAGCCTGTGGGCGATGGGAAACAACGGTATTGGACAATTCGGGGATGGCACCCTCAACAGTAGCTCCACCCCGATCATGGTGACAACAGGGGTCGCGCAGGCAGCGACGGGTGGATTGACGGGTAACAGCCCCAATTTCAGCTTCTTCGTCAAGACCGACGGGACATTGTGGGCCATGGGGAACAACGACTACGGGCAGCTCGGCGATGGTACGACGACGTCGAGGAGCTCGCCAGTGCAGGTGGCGGCGGGTGTCACCGCCGTGGCGGCGGGTGCGGGACATGGTGTCTTCCTCAAGGCTGACAAGACTGTGTGGTCGATGGGGAGGAACAGCAGCGGCCAGTTGAATGATGGCACCATCATCGACCGCAGCAATCCGGTGCAGACGGATGCCAGCGCCGCCGGGATCAGTGCCGGCAACAACCACACCGTGACTTTCACCATCCCCTGAGCAGCCCGGTGCAGCAACGCGAACTCTCATACGCGATGAACGGGCAACAGAACAACAACCGCCAGGTGCGGGGCGGCGGAACCCTTTCCGCCACTCCGGGCAGCGGGCCATGGGCGGCTGTTCTGCGTGCTACCTCTCCACCAGTGCTGAAAACCGCCAGGAAGGCAGCCCCTGTTCCAGCAGGGCACCCTCAGGCAGGCTGCCAGGGCGGGCTACCGCCTTTCTCGCATGGAGTGAAACCTGTGGCTTTGTTGCTGTGCCTTCTGACGACGCTGACCCTCCCCCTTCATGCGCAGACCGTGGAGGTGCGGCAGACTTCAGTGCCACTGGGCGTCGTTGATCAGACCGGGAGCGTTCCGCTGAATTCGGCAAGGCAGTCGGTCACCGTGCCAGAGACGAGTTCGACCTACCGCTTCTCCTATTGGACATTGAATGGTGCGCGCTGGGTGGATGCCAGCGGCGCGGCGGAAAATCCGGCAAGCTTTGTAGCGAACGGGAACACCGACCTGGTGGCGATTTACCTGCCAGCAGCAAAGGATGAAGACACCGACACCCTGCCGGATTGGTGGGAGATGCGCTATTTCGGGAATCTAGATCAAACACCGTCGGGTGACTATGATACGGATGGCATCAACAACACCACCGAGCTGGCCTACAACCTGCACCCACTGGTGCCCGACCTCGAAGCGCATGGTGGAGTATCACGCCGACGTTCCGAATCCGCGGTGATCATTCAAAACACCGCGCAATATGTACGCTTGGAGGAGAGTAGCACCCCCGCCGGGATCGTCGCGCAAAGACGTGTGGTCAGGAAAGGGATGCCAGTGGTGCTGTCAAATCCTCCTGCATCCACAGGCGGCCACTATTTCACGGGCTGGATACGCGGAGCAGCACGTTTTGACCTCACCACCGACAATCAGCCGGTCACTATCACGCCGACAGAAGATTTGAGGCTGATCGCACGCTATGTGGCAGCCACAGAAGACACCGACAATGACGGACTGGCGGACTGGAAAGAATGGTTGTTGTTTGAAAGTCTACAATACGACGGCACCTCAGATCCAGATGTGGACGGCTTCACTGTGGTGCAGGAGGAGCTGCGCGGATTCTCCACCCTGGCGTCGGATACACTGGTTACAGGAGGCATCAGCCGCCGCCGCTCCCAGGCACTTTTTGCGGATACGACGGGCCGGGTATCTTTCCGACAGACGAGCGATCCTGCGACGATTATCGAACAGACAGACTACCTTCAGCCTGGCAGCCTGGTAAACCTGCCTGACAAGGATGGCCACATTTTCTCTGGCTACCAATTCTCCTGGTGGGACATCAACGGTTCACGGCAGGAAGATGCCAGCGGAGTGGCGCTCGGCGGAATGGCTTTTCGCCTCAGTGGTCCCACAACTGCGACAGCGCACTATATCAACCCCAATCTGGATTCCGACGGCGATGGAATCAAAGACTGGCACGAATGGACCTATTATGGCACGCTGGGAACCAGTCCAACGGATGATACCGATGGAGATGGTTTCACTTATAACGACGAAATTACGCGTGGTGCCTCGCCCCGAGCGGTAGACACGCTTGCTCATGGGGGTATTTCGCGCCGCCGTTCGAATGCCTTGTTTGCGGACACCACCGGACGCCTGATGGTACGTCAGGCAAGTGATCCTACATCCATCATCGACCAGACAGACTACTACAGGCCCGGCACGATCGTAACTGCGCCTGACAAGAGCGGAAACACCTTCGGCGGTTACCTATTTTCTTGGTGGGACATGAATGGTGAGCGCCAGACAGATGCCAGCGGCGTCGCGCTGGGCGGCTTTGCATTTCGACTCGATACAACCACCAATCTTCTAGCACATTACATTGACCCCAACCTGGACTCAGACGGGGACGGAATCAAAGACTGGCACGAATGGACCTACTACGGCACTCTCGTTACAGGAGCTGGGGCGGACTCGGACGTAGATGGATTCACTTACGAGGAAGAGATTGCTCGGGCGCAGTCGCCACGAGTTGTGGATGTGCTAGCTCATGGAGGGATCTCGCGACGGCGTGGCAACACCGCCACTATTACTCCGCTGGTCACGGCTACCGCTCCAGAAGTTGGCTCACTGACCTCACAATATGTTACCACAACGACGGCGAGAATCAGTGCGCTCGTTAACTCGATGAGCGCAGCAACAAACGCCAACTTCGAGTTTGGAACAACTCAAGCCTACGGTCACAGTGTCACCTCAGAGTCGATTTTGAACGGTTTCACCTCCGACTTCATGGGTGCAGCACTCACCAACCTACAGCCGAACACGACGTATTATTACCGAGTGGTTGCCACGAACACCAGCGGCTCGACGACTAGTGCAGCGAGCAGTTTCACGACAATGCCGATCACGACATCTTTCGATCAATGGATGCGCATCTATTCAGTAGCCAGCCCGACCGGAGATGACGACGGGGATGGTATCAGAAACATTGTCGAGTTTGCATTTGGCATGAATCCCCGTTCGAACATCGACACATGGCGCATGCCAAGGATTGATCTTGTAGGGCAGCGCCTTCGTTTACGGGTCACGGAGCCACAGGGGGTGGGTGGAATAGTCTATGGAGCGCAGTGGACGGAGGACCTTTCCTCATGGTTCGACATGCCTGACTCTGGAGTGGGCACATATCACGAGTTCCTGACACCCCGCCAACTCGTCGGTGCACCGAATTTATTCGTGCGTTGGGTCATCCGAACACCTTGAAATGCAGGACTTTACTCGACTTACCGCCCATGAGGCAGGATTTTGTGTCCAAGCAAGTCTCTAAGGGTAATCTCATCATACCCCTGCGCGACACGCCTCGAGGACTCACAGTGGTGGGCGATAAGGTTACAGATGGGACATGCTGTGCAAACAACTCGCAGCCCTCATGAGATAAGCAATATTTTACAGGCAAATTCAATTACAAGAATAAGCGTTGGCCTTCCCCGGTTACGTCTTCGGCCACTCCACATTCAGCCGTGCCGCGGCCGAGGAGCTCGCCAGCATTACTGGCAGCCCCTATTTCCCGGGTGGTTTTCATCATCACACCGTCGCCGCCAATTCCATGCAGATCGGCCTCGGTCCCAGCGCGGACGTCGATCTCCAGTGGGCCACCTATTACGACGCGGCCTTTCAGTCCGGCCTGTCGCCGTTCGTTACGCCTGGAAAGACTGGCCCGACTACAGCCTCGCCAACGGCGCTGGCTTGCCTGCCTCGCCTTTCCGCACGGATGACTGGCCTGTGCCTGCGGTGAAGAAGTGAGGCTCGAAAGGATTGGGAATCACTGTCCGAGTTCGCTGCGAAATCAGACACGGGTTTGGCCGTAATGCGTTCGCTCCCTTCCCGTATCCTCATCTGCTTTTGATAAAACCTCCGATCTAATGAAACCCACCCTCACATTCGGCATCGCCTTGCTACTCGCGCAGTTGGTCGCGCTGCACGCCGCCGAGCCTGCCACCCAGCCCGCTTGGGGCGATCAAGGGGACGGCACCTATCGCAATCCCATTTTGTGGGCGGATTACAACAACCCGTGTGTGTTCAAGGCGGGCGGCACTTTCTATCTGACCTGCGCCTCGCATCACTTCATGGGCATGCCGTTGCTGGCGTCGAAGGATCTGGTCAACTGGACGCACGCTGGGCGCATCTACTCGCGACTCGGTGGGGTTCATGCGGACTTCACTTTCCCCGGCAAGGCGTGTTCCGCTGGATCGCAGGATGGCGAGGTGGGGTTCTTTCGTGGCACGTATTACCTGTTCAACTGGAGCACGAAATACCGGGGCTTTGTCTGCAAGGCCGCTGCGCCGGAAGGCCCGTGGAGTGAGCCGGTGAGCCTTTCGGAAAAGATCGTGGGCGACTTCGAAGACCCGTGTCCGTTTTGGGATGAGGATGGCAAAGGCTACTTGTTCCTGTTGGGCAATCCGGGGGCGCTGCGGATCTATCGCTTGAACGACACCTTCGATGCCATCGTGGACCAAGGCACGATCTTGATCGATGACATCCCGCCCAAGGGACCGCAGGTGTTCAAGCGCAACGGCTTCTACTACATCTCCGTCGCCTCCACCGGTAAGAACAAAGACAAGGCGCAATATGTCTATCGTTCCAAGTCGCTCTACGGTCCCTATGAGAGCAGGAAGCTCTTCCACGCAGGCAAGGCCGACATCAATGCCGCGCAGGGATCGCTCGTCGAAGTCAGTGGCGACCGCTGGGCCTTCCTGCATCACGACTACAACCTCTTCGCCACCTATGGCCGCCGTCTCTACCTTGAGCCTGCGGGTTGGACGGCTGATGGATGGCCGTGGATTGGCGTGGACTCCGATGGCGATGGAATCGGCGAACCCGTAGGCCTCACCGAGCCCTACGCCAAGCCCGCGCTGCCAATCCAACCCATCAATGCGGCGGACCCTTCCGATGAGTTTGAAGCGAGCATGCTCGGCGGTCAGTGGGCCTGGAATCACGACCCCGATGACTTGCGCTGGTCGCTCACCGCGAGGCCGGGACACCTGCGATTGACGGCGCGGCATCTGAACACGCAAGGCGGTGTTTCCCAATTTGGCCGAACGAAGGTCAACTATCGCGATGACCATCTCCTCTTTGCCTACAACACGCTCGTCCAGCGCCTCTACGGAGCCGAGTCTGACATCGTCACGAAGCTCGACACCACGAACATGATCGATGGCCAATGCGCCGGACTCTGCACGATGATCGACGACTACACTTGGATCGGAGTCGCCAAGGAGGGCGGCGTCAAACGCATCCGCTTTGCCAAAGGCACCGCCACTTCCGGCCCTGGTGCCTTCACCGATGGTCCAGAACTCAAACAAGACGCCATTTGGTTGAAGCTCGAACACCGTCACTACAAAGGCAGCATGCTCTACAGCCTCGACGGCGAACACTTCGAGCCGCTGGGTGATCGCGACTACCCCTACCGCACCGCGTGGTATGAGGGCACCAAGGTCGGCCTGTTTTCCTACAACCTGTCATCGGCAGCAGAAGGCGGTCACGCGGACTTTGATTTCTTCCACCAGCAGCACGACGGACCAAAAACAGCGCGCAAAGAATGAGGATTAGCATTCTCCGCTCATCTCAACCGTTCACTCCACCCATCACCATGAAGCAACTCCTCCTCTCCCTGCTCCTGCTTGCCAGCACCGCCCACAGCCATGAACCCGCAGCGCCCGCGCCCAAGGGCAACGGACTCAAAGTGCTCGTGTATTCCAACACTGGCTACTATCGCCATCCCGAAACTCCGAAGATCAATCGCTGGCTCGTCCTGCTCGGTCATGAGCACGGCTTCGAGGTGGACGTGACGGAGCATTGGAAAGACATGCGTGCGGAGGAACTGAGCCGCTACGACGTGCTCGTGCTCAACAACGCCAACGAACTCGATAAGGTGCTGCCCGAGGAACAGCGCAAGTCGGTGGAGGAATGGTTCACCAAGGGTGGCAAAGGCATCGTCGGCCTGCATGCCGCGCTGGTGCATCAGACGAAGTGGCCGTGGCTGAATGCGCTCGGCGGATGCGACTTCAATAGCGACTCCGACTTCAGCAAAGCCAAGGTCACCATCGATCCCGCCGCGAAGGATCATCCTGCCGTCAAAGGCCAGCCCGCCGAGTTCTGGATCGAAGCCGATTGGACCAATCACGACCGCGCCGTCACCGGCCAGCCCGGTTTCAACGTCCTCATGCGCGTGGACGAGAACACTTACACGCCGGTGCGCGACTATTTCAAAACCCGCAACGGCAAGCCCATGGGCGCGGATCATCCCATCGCCTGGACTCATGAACCCGCGACCGGCGGTCGTTTCTTCTACACCGAGTTCGGCCACGACCTGCGCTCACTGAGCACGCCCTTCGCGCGGCAGCATGTGCTCGAAGGCATCAAGTGGGCCGCGAAGGTGACGGTGATCCCTGCCAATCAAAAATAGCAGATTGAACCATGAAACACGCCCTCACCGTTGCCTCCATCATTTTGAAATCAGATGGGCAGACTGTTTGTCGGCCTTTTTCGGATCAGTTTCGTCGGCTATCTACGCTGCGCTCGGCTCTCACCGCCCTGCTGCTCACCCCGCTGGCCGAGCTGCAGGCCGCCGACACCTTCCTCGTCGAAAACGGCCAGCCTCGCGCGGAGATCGTCATCGCGGAAAAACCGGCGCGGATGACCAAGCTGGCGGCGAAGGAGTTGCAGACTTACTTGGAGAAGATCAGCGGGGCGAAGCTGGAGGTCCGCACTGCGCCGACGGCGGGGAAGGCGCATATCTTCCTCGGCAAGTCGTCGCACACCGAGGCGTTGAAGCTGGCGACGGATGGACTGGAGAACGGCGCGTTTCGCATGGCGTCGGGTGCGGACTGGCTGGCGCTGTTGGGGCCGGATGAGGATTTTGTTCCGACCGAGCCTTGGGGGCGGATGCGCAGCACGGCGGAGCAGGCTCGGGTGAATGCCGAGTTCGACAAGATCACGGGGGACACGTTTTGGAATCACTTCGGCTACCTCTATGCGCGCTATCACAAGGATCTCGATGTTTGGGATTACGATGACGCGGGGACGCTGAATGCGACGTATGAGTTTCTACGCAGTCTCGGCGTGCGCTGGTTTGCGCCGGGGGAACTCGGCGAGGTGGTGCCGAAGCAGGCGACGATTGCGCTGCCGGGCGTGAACAAGACGGTGAAGCCGGACTTCGGTTTGAGGCGCTTCACGTTTTACACGGAGCACACGGGCCTCGGCCACAAGGGCATTTGGATGCTGCGGCTGGGGTTGAACCAAGCGCATAAGATCGGCGGCATCTCGCAGGTGTGCCACGGCGCAAAGTTTGTCATCATGCGCGAGGAGATGAAGCAGGCGCACCCGGAGATGTATCTGCTCACCGGCGGCAAACGCGACACGACGACGAAGGGCAGTGGCTATCCCGATCTCAACTCGCCGCTGTTTTTCGAGAAGCAGCTCAAATACTCGCGCGTCATGTTCGATCACTTCCGCGAGCCGATGCTCAGCATCGACCTCGTGGATGGTTACGGCGGCATGACCTCGGATGATCCGAAGTGGATGGCGCAGCTCACGCCCGAGCGCGGTTGGTCGGGCACGATGTCGGATCAGGTGTGGGGCTATCTCAATCGCGTGGCGCTGGAGCTTTACAAGACACACCCCGATCGCCTCGTGAGCGGCCTCGCCTACAGCGCTTACAAATTGCCGCCGGCGGAGATCGACAAACTCAGCCCGAACCTCGTGCTCATCGAGACGCGTCAGCGCCAGAGCTTCTGGGATGAAGCGCAGCGCAACGAGCACCACAGCTTGCGCGAGGCTTGGATGAAGAAGCTCACGTCCGGCAAATACCTCACCTGGGACTACAACATCAACGCCCGCCCCGAGCAGGCCGGGCGGCCCGTGATTTACACGAAGCAAATCGCCAGCGACCTGCGCGAACTGAAAGGCCACACGCTCGGCGAGATGATCGAAATCTATGATCATCCTGCCGGGAAAGAGAACAGCTTCGGCTACGACCCGTTCGCGTTGGAGCACCTG
>Ga0114980_10003630_pt1 | contig 10521 bp, 10 predicted proteins | sample S_140806_EF_Meta_FD_87018 | JGI IMG/M metagenome (GOLD analysis project Ga0114980, IMG submission 87018) | Freshwater microbial communities from Lake Simoncouche, Canada to study carbon cycling - S_140806_EF_MetaG | ecosystem: Environmental > Aquatic > Freshwater > Lake | place: Lake... | reverse complement strand
GGTCTCAATCATCAATTTTTGCATATTCCTGCGGTCATTCGTTAAAAAAACAAACCCCAACATTGCTGTTAGGGTTCATGTATAATTTGACAATATAGTTATGTCACTACAATACCCTATCGGATTTTGTATGCCACCACCAACTATTGTTTGTTTGTTTCATTCTGTTGCAAATCTAAGGCAATGTGCATTTCCCACCAAAAAAACCTATAAAACCCCCTTGGTACTGGGTAGTTGGTTGCTATGAGGGTCGCGGTGAACAGCCATTTTAATGGCTTTAGCGAAGGCTTTAAAGATAGCCTCAATTTTATGGTGCTCATTCTCCCCTTGGCAGCTAATATTCAAATTGCATTTAGCAGCGTCGCTGAAGGATTTAAAGAAGTGGAAAAACATTTCTGTGGGCATTTCCCCTACTTTCTCTCGGCTAAATTTGGCGTCCCATACAATCCAATTTCTTCCTCCAAAATCTATTAATACTTTAGCTTCGGCTTCATCCATGGGAAGTGCAAAACCATAACGCTCCATTCCTCTTTTATCCGTTAAACCTTTTGCAAAGGCTTCGCCTAATGCCAAGCCAATATCTTCAATGGTATGGTGTTCATCAATATGTAAATCGCCATCGCAATGTATATTTAAATCAATGGCGCCATGTCTTGCAATTTGTTCTAACATATGATCAAAAAATCCTAGGCCTGTATGAATACTTGCCTTGCCTGTTCCGTCTAAGTTTAAGGATACTTTAATTTTAGTCTCTTTCGTATTTCTTTCGTGTTCTACTTGTCGAAGACCTAGTTTTAAAAAAGAATAGATCTCATCCCAACTAGATGTTTCAAAAGCAATAGCGCCTCTTAATTCTTTTTCTTGTTCTGCACTAAGCTCATGATTACCCGATTTTATATAAATGGCTTTACAACCTAAGTTTTTTGCAAGCGTAATGTCGGACCATCTATCTCCAATCACAAATGAATGTTGGATATCAAATGATTCGTTCCCGATTAAATGTTTTACAAGTGCCGTTCCTGGTTTGCGAGTAGGCAAATTATCTTTTTCAAAACTAGTATCGATATGTACTTCATCAAATACAAAGCCCTCTTTAGCTAATGTATCTAGCATTAATGCTTGAAAAGGTTCAAAATTTTCTTTTGGATAAGAACTAGTGCCTAAGCCATCTTGGTTAGTGACCATTACTTTATAATAGCCTAGTTCAGCCGCTATCTTATGTAAATTAGTAATAGCACCCTTTACAAAACGAGTTTTTTCAATACTATCAATTTGATAATCCGAATTGGGTTCTTCCAAAACAACACCGTCTCTATCTATAAACAAAATGGGTCTCATATATTTTTACTTCTTGGCTGCTTTATTTTTAAGCAGGGCTGCTTTTACTTGATTAGTCGTAACCACTCCTGCTTTATTGGACCAGCTTGTTCTGATATAGGTTAAAACATCTGCAATGGCATCTTCTTTTAAATCTGGATTGGCTGTCATGGCATTATTATAGTACATTCCATCTAAGGCTATTCTTTCATCATAACCGTTTCTAATTATCTTCACTAGTCTTGCAATGTCTTTTCCATTCACATTGGTAGCGCCATCTAAAGGAGGGTTCATATTCGGCACCCCACCTCCATCTGATTGATGACAAACTAAACACCTGGTTTCAAATATTTTTTTACCATTTACTTTGTTTTGTGCATTGCCCCATTGAGCAAGTACTAAAAAGCAAAACAATAAAGTAACTTTAGCTGCGCTTTTTATTCCTCTATTTATTAGTCTACTCGTTGAATGATTCATCATATTTATTTAGAATAACTAATTTTAAAAATCGCCCCCTTGGTATCATCACTAACATAAATTGAACCATCTGGACCTTGCGCTAAACCACAAGGTCTTGCCTTAGCCTTACTTGGATTAGCTATTTTAGCACCATTTTCCGTACCTGCAAATCCGTTGGCAAAAATTTCCCATTCACCAGTAGCCTTACCATCTTTAAAAGGTACAAAGGCTACAAAAAATCCTTCTTGAGGAAGTGGGGCTCTATTCCATGAACCATGAAAACTAATAAATGCGCCGTTTTTATATTTTGCAGGAAATTGATTCCCTGTATAAAATAATACAGCCATTGGTGCCATATGCGCAGGAAATGCAACAGCTGGTTCTTTAAACTCAGCAGATCCTTCTTTCTTACTATCTCCACCATATTCTGGAGAAACTATTTTTTTATGTTGACTAGGATCATAATAAACATAAGGCCAGCCTGCATTATCACCCTCTTTGATTTCATAAAAAGTTTCAGCAGGTAGTTCTGCATTTTGTGCATCGCTATATAAATTAGGATAAAAACTATTTAATTGATCGCGTCCATGTTGCGCAACATATAATTGATTTGTTTCTGTGTTCCAATCTAATCCAATTACATTTCGAAGACCAGTACCATAACGCTTGCCATCTTTATAAGTTTGATTCTCTTTACTGCCATCAAATTTCCAAATACCTCCGGCAGAATCTAAAATAGGACAAGGCATCATTCCTTGAGAACCTGGCATTCTATCTTTTTCTTGACAAGCATTAGAATAAGCGCCAATATTTACATAAATATTATTGCCTTTATCAAATGTGATTGACTTTGAATTATGTTGTCTTCTATCTAATAATCCACTAACAATAGTTTGCGGTGTCAATGGATTCACTACTTCATCTTTGCTATTTAAATCATATTTAAAAATGGCTTCATTAGAACTAGCATACAAACTATTTCCTTTTACAAAAATACCAGTGCCACCATATTTTGCCCAACCATTTATTTTATCAGCTACCCCATCGTTATTGGCGTCTTCTAATCTTATAATGGCATTGCCTTCTTTATTAGGATTATTTAATTTTGCAAAAACAACGCCCGACTTAGTAATGGCTATATGTCTTGCACCTCCAATATTATTGGCATACAAATTAGCTTTAAAACCAGCAGGCAATTTTAAACCTGCATTTTCTTGCGCCAAAACAGGCAGCGAAAAAGCTAAAAAAGCAATACTTAATAATTGAGTCAGTTTTTTCATAATATATACTATTTATTTACAATAACTTGAGTGTGTAATTTAATAAAATTAACTTAAACGGAGGCATTGGGGAATGTTATTTCTATCCAAGCTGCCATCGCGTCTACCAATTGTGTATTTTCTTGCTCATTGCCTACTGTAATTCTTAAACTATCGGCACAATTTTCTAGACTAGACCTATCTCTTACCACAATACCCTTGGTTAATAAGAAGGCATACAAGCTTCTTGCATTGGGTATTTTAACCAATAAAAAATTAGTATCTGAAGGGTATACATTTTCTACATAAGGCATGCTTTCTATTACTGCTGCTAAAGCATTGCGCATGTCTACCAAATGTAATATCATGTCATTCACCTGACCCACTTCCTCTAATGCCGTTAAAGCCAATTCCTGTGTAACAATACTAATATTGTAAGGTGGTTTTACTTTATTCATATAAGCAATAATCTCATTGCTTGCAAAAGCCATTCCTAATCTTATACCAGCAAGTCCCCATGCTTTACTTAAAGTTTGAAGTACCACTAAATTGGGATAATCAATTAAGGACTGTGCAAAAGATTTTTGTTTAGAAAAATTAATATAGGCTTCGTCCACTACCACTATTCCATTGAAATGATTTAAGATTGTTTCAATATCAATCCTATCTAATGAATTACCTGTGGGATTATTGGGTGAACATATCCAAATAATTTTAGTGTTTTCATTTACCAACTGTTCTATATGCGCCACATTTAATTGATAATTCTCAAGCAAGGGTGCCAATTTAATTTCAATATTATTAATATTTGCTCCCACTTCATACATAGGATAGGTGGGAGGACAAATAATTATATTGTCTTTACCAGGAATACAGAAAGTTCTATATAAATTATCGATACATTCATCACTACCATTGCCAATAAATATTTGCGAAGCTTCTATTTGTTTAATGAAGGCTAATTTTTCTTTTAGCTTTTTTTGATAAGGATCGGGATAACGGTTATACCATTTTGTCAAAGGAGATCCCAAACTATTTTCATTGGCATCTAATAATATATTGGCTTCTCCAGTATATTCTTCTTTAGCAGATGAATAGGCTTTTAATATTTCAATATTGGGTCTTACTATTTTTTTGATATCAAATTGCATAGCCTTACATTTTAGATTTTATCCATTCCATTCTTAATTCCACTGCTTTGCTATGTGCCTGCAAACCCTCTGCTGTAGCCATTTCTATTACAGTAGGCGCAATATTTTCTAGCCCTCTTTCTGTTAATTGCTGAAAGGTAATTTTCTTCACAAAGGAATCCATACTTACTCCACTATAAGATTTCGCAAATCCATTGGTCGGCAGTGTATGATTGGTTCCACTTGCATAATCGCCCACCGATTCTGGAGAAAAGTTACCAATAAAAATAGAACCCGCATTGATAATTTTTTCAGCTACCTGTGCAGCATTGTCAATTGATAAAATTAAATGCTCGGGTGCATATTCATTCATCATAGCAATCGCCTCTTCTGTATTTGAAAGTTCAATGGCTTTAGAATTTTCAAGGGCCTTTTTAGCTAAATCTTTTCTAGGTAGTAAGGTTAATTGCATTTCTATTTCCTTTTGAACATCTTCCACTAATTCAATAGTGCTTGCAATGAATAATACTTGACTATCGGCGCCATGTTCTGCTTGTGATAATAAGTCGGCAGCCACAAAGGCAGCGATACTTGTTTCATCGGCGTATACACATACTTCACTAGGACCTGCTGGCATATCAATGGCTACCCCTTCTTGTTGTATCATTTGTTTAGCGGCCGTTACATACTGATTTCCTGGACCAAATATTTTATACACTTTAGGCACCGAAGCTGTGCCATAAGCAAGTGCCGCAATAGCTTGTACACCACCTATTGTAAAAATAGCTGTCACGCCCACTAAAGAAGCTGCGTAAATAATGGCAGGATCAATTTCACCTTTTTCATTCGGAGGTGTACATAAAATTATTTCTTTGCAGCCTGCTAATTTTGCAGGAATACCCAACATAAGTACTGTTGAAAATAAAGGAGCAGTGCCCCCTGGAATATAAATACCTACTTTTTCAATACCCACCGACTTTCTCCAACACCAAACACCAGGCATGGTTTCAATTCTTTCTTCTTTTTGAACTTGCGCACTATGAAAAACTTCAATATTTACTTTGGCTAATTGAATAGCCGTTTTTAAACTTGGCGTTAAAAACTTTTCAGCAGCTTCTACCGCCGAGTTGCTCAATTTAAAATTACTTAATGCCACTTTATCAAAAGCTAGGGTATACGCTGAAATAGCAGCGTCTCCTCTTTGTTTCACGGCTAATAATATTTCTCTCACCTTCGCCTCTAAGGGAGCTGCATCGAATTGAGGTCGCGCCAATATACTTGGCCAATCTTTCTTTGTAGGTTCTTTAAATAATTGAATCATTACAATATCATTTTTTCAATAGGCACTACTAAAATACCTTCAGCGCCTGCTAGTTTTAACTGTTCTATAATTTCCCAAAAATCACTTTCATCAATTACGCTATGCACACTGCTCCAACCTGGTGTAGCTAGTGCCACCACCGTTGGACTTTTCATACCTGGTAATAAAGAAACAATTTTTTCTAATTTATCGTTTGGTGCATTTAATAAAACATATTTATTACGCTTTGCTTTTTTAACCGATTCAATTCTAAATAATAATTTTTGCAAAATAGCTTCCGCTTCAGGCGCCAATGCCTTTCTTTTAATAAGAACGGCCTGAGAATCTAAAATAGTTTCTGCTTCTTTTAAGCCATTCATAAATAAAGTAGAGCCGCTACTTACTAAATCACAAATAATATCAGCAAGGCCAATGCCTGGCGCAATTTCTACACTGCCGCTAATTTCATGTATCTCTGCTTTAATACCATGCTTGTCTAAATAACCTTGCACAAGTACAGGATAACTTGTAGCAATTTTTTTACCCGATAAATAGGCAGGCCCTGTAAAATTTTCATTTTTACGAACGGCAAAACTAAGTCTGCATTTTCCAAAACCTAAACTATAGGCCACTTCTACTTTTTTAGCTTTTTCATACACTACATTCTCTCCCACGAATCCAATATCCGCTACACCATCTTCCACGTATTGAGGAATATCGTCGTCTCTTAAAAAAAATAACTCTATGGGGAAATTAGTTGCTTCCGCTTTTAGCTTATTGACGCCATTACCAATATCAATGCCTGCTTCTTTTAATAAACGCATTGAATCGTCGTGCAAACGACCCGATTTCTGTATAGCTAATTTTAAACGCATATCATTTATATTATATATTTTACTTGACTAACTACAAACTAAAAGGGCTTACTTGTTAGTAAGCCCTTTGGTTAAATATAGTTACATACCTACACCCATAGCCTACCCATTGGATAGCAAATGCAAATGATGTGTATGATTGTTTAATGTCATGGCGCAAATTTACGACCCTTTTAGAAATTCCCCAACAAAAAAGAAATATTTTGACTAATTTGCTAGCACAAATTTCAATAATTCACTATTAACAATTGTTTTTATGCGTATTCTACCTCTAACAATGATATTAACGGTTCTTTCTTTGTCTTTTTGTGCTCAAAAAGAAGCACCAGTTCCTACTCCTGTAGTAGTGACTCCCCCCACTCCTACAACACCTACTACGCCTACTACCCCAACCGATACCGCTAAAAAGCTAGTATGGTCGGATGAGTTTGATAAAGGGAGTTTGCCTGACACAACCAAATGGAAATATAATATAGGTACTGGTTCAAATGGCTGGGGTAACAATGAATCACAATACTATACCAAGGATTCTACCAATGCAAGAATTGAAAATGGTAACTTAATTATAGAAGCTAGAAAGGAAAGCAGAGGAGGTAAAAATTATACTTCTGCAAGATTACTAACACAAGGCAAAGCCTCTTGGACTTATGGACGATTTGAAATAAGAGCAAAGCTTCCTAAAGGCGTTGGTTCTTGGCCTGCCATTTGGATGCTAGGTGATAATATTGAAGGACCAGGTGCTGTGGGTTGGCCTGCTTGTGGCGAGTTGGATATTATGGAACACACAGGCAAGGATTACGGTCTTGTTCATTTTTCAGCGCATTCTAAATTACTTAACTGGACCCTAGGTACTCAAAAAACATATAAAACCAATATAGATAATGTGGATGCCTTTCATGTGTATAGTATGGATTGGACTAAGGACATGATTAAGTTTTATATAGATGGTGTCTTGTATTATAATGTAGCCAACGATGGAAGAGGCGTAGACGCTTACCCATTTGTGGCGCCTGAATTTTTACTTTTAAATGTAGCAGTGGGTGGTAATTTTGCTGGCAACACCATTGATGATACTATTTTCCCTTTTAGAATGGAAGTGGATTATGTAAGAGTGTACCAATAAAATTGAATATTAAAATATAAAATGAATAAGCCTAAGCAATTATATGTATGTGTCCAGCTAAAAAAAGTAGTTTTCATTTTTATTTTTTTAACTACAGCCATTATTTCATTGGCACAAAACATTGCAACAGCTCCTGGTTTATTATCCCCTAATTTATTAGTGGGCACTTATACTAAAAAAGGAAGTAAGGGCATTTATGTATTATCATTTGATACAGCTACAGGTAAGGCTACTGAAATAAGTCATACTGAAACTGCAACGAATCCTTCTTTTTTAACCATTTCAAAAGACCACCAACAGGTATACGCAGTAAGTGAACTTAGCGATGGCAAGGTAAGTGCCTATTCATTTGTAGATAATAAATTGAATTTAATACAAGAGAAAACATCGAAGGGCGCCGATCCTTGTTATATCACCCTTAGCCCTGACCAATCCAATTTATTCGTTGCCAACTATAGTGGAGGAAGTATTACAAGCTACCACCGCTTTGCCGATGGCCGTTTGTCTAACCCACAACAATTTATTCAACACGAAGGGAAAAGTGTAAATGAAGCAAGACAAGAAAAAGCACATGTTCATGGTATATTTTTTTCTCCCGATGGAAAATATGTATTGATCCCCGATTTAGGCATGGATGAAATTTCTATTTATCCTTACCAAATAAAAAATGGTCCTCCACTTTTAACACAGAAACTAAGTAGCATAAAATCAAGTCCTGGAGCCGGACCTAGACATTTATGTTTTTCAAGCAATGGAAAATATCTCTATGTTATTGAAGAGCTCACAGGAAGTATTAGTGTGTATAGTTTTATAAAAGGAACAGCTAGCTTCTTACAAAAACTGTATACGCATCCAAAAAGTTTTAAAGGAGTAGCTGCCAGTGCCGATATTCATTTATCGCCCGATGGACTTTATTTATATGCAAGTAATAGAGGTGATGAAAACAACATCGTTTCATTTAAAGTACTGCCCAATGGAAAATTGGAAGAGAAAACGATTCAATATACCAGTACGGAAGGAAAAGCACCACGCAATTTTACCATTAGCAAAGACGGCAGCTGGCTTTTAGTAGCCAACCAAAATTCAGATAATTTAATTGCCTTCAGAAGAAATATTCAAACTGGTGCATTAACATCCACTGGTGTATCTATTAAATTATCGATGCCGGTTTGTTTGTTGTTTTACTAAGTGGGTCCAAAAGATTTAATTAAATATGCCTCATTAGTGTTGCTCAAACCATACTGACTTATCTGCCTCCCCATCTGCATTATAATTAATAAATAATTCTTCACCTTGCTTAATATCTCTAGTAGTTATGATGGACATCGTTTCGAATTCAAAATCCATATCATACCTACAATTCGCTTGAATGGCATGATTATATATAGATACATATCCTAATGCTACTGCTGCACTTTTATCATCTTCGCCCCATTCAAAAATATAATCATATAATAAAGTTTCTTCCAATTTAATTCGCTGCAAGGGATCAAATACAATCACAGGCGCTATTTCAATGGTAGTACCCTTCACAATAGCTTCGGTCGAAAATACACCACGACCCCTACTGGGAGATGGCGCAATGGTTAGAAATGGAAGAATCATAGTATAAATATAGGGCATACTTTAGTATTTTTCTTAACTTGCACCCATGTCAGTTGAATTAGAAACACCAGAAATTAATTTATCCGAAGTTTTCTTGGACATTTTGTCCAAGGGCGACATGCATCTATTAAAAGAATTTCTAGATGAACAAAATATTAGCGACGTAGTGGAACTAGTCAATGAGTTCCCCGAAAAAGAGGCTACTATTATTGACAACATGACTGTGCATAGAGCTGTAAGTGTATTTAAGATATTAGATATCAATCAGCAAAAAGACATCATTAAAGAATTACCGGCGCGCAAAACGGCTAAAATCTTAAATGAACTTCCTCCCGATGACCGTACCGACTTTTTAGAAGAATTACCTAAGGCGGCCATTCGTGACTTAATAAAATTACTCGACCCAGAAGAAAGGAAAATTACATTATCACTTTTAGGCTACCCTGAGGATAGTGTGGGTCGTTTGATGACGCCCGACTATGTATATGTATATCCGCATTATACAGTGGCCCAAGTTTTAGATAACATACGCAAGTATGGTAAGAATTCTGAAACCATTGACGTTATATATATTATTGACGAGAAAGGTGGCTTGATAGACGATATTAGAATTAGAGATTTACTATTGGCCAAGCCCGATGATATTATTTCAGAAATTATTGACGGTCGTTTTGTTGCCTTAAATGTCTACGACGATCAGGAACATGCAAGCCAGGTATTTAAAATGAATAACCGCACAGCTATTCCTGTTGTGGATGACAACGATGTTTTATTGGGTATTGTAACTATTGATGATATCTTATGGGTAACGAATGAGGAGTTTAGCGAGGATATGCAGAAAATGGGAGGTATGGAAGTATTGAATGAACCCTACTTGGACATTTCAATATTTAAACTCTTCAAAAAAAGAATTACTTGGTTGGTTGTTTTATTTATTGGAGAATTGTTTACAGCCACTGCCATGGGTTATTTTGAAGACGAGTTGGCAAAAGTATTAGTACTTGCAAGTTTTATTCCATTGATTTTATCTACAGGTGGTAATTCTGGATCACAATCTTCTACACTTATTATTCAAGCAATGGCTGTCGGCGAAATTACCATTGCCGATTGGTGGAGAATTTTAAGAAGAGAAATTATAAGCGGTTTTTTATTAGGCGTTCTACTAGGTATACTCGGATTTTTTAGAGTAACCATGTGGCATATGATTGTGCCGGGTTTTTATGGGGTGCATTGGTTACTTATTGCGTTCACCATTGGATTCACTATTTTAGGCGTAGTTATATGGGGAACTATTACAGGCTCTATGTTACCTATTGTGCTTAAAAAATTAGGCGCTGACCCTGCTGTATCTTCTGCACCATTCGTTGCTACTTTAGTGGACGTAACTGCCATACTTATTTATTTTAGCTTGGCTTACTTATTCTTACAAGGCACTTTACTTTAATTATTTTTT
>Ga0114980_10003628_pt1 | contig 10524 bp, 11 predicted proteins | sample S_140806_EF_Meta_FD_87018 | JGI IMG/M metagenome (GOLD analysis project Ga0114980, IMG submission 87018) | Freshwater microbial communities from Lake Simoncouche, Canada to study carbon cycling - S_140806_EF_MetaG | ecosystem: Environmental > Aquatic > Freshwater > Lake | place: Lake... | reverse complement strand
GAGGTTGCGGACCTGCGTGGTCGACAGAGAAGACAGCTGCGTGGTGGTGAAGGCCTGGATCTGCGTGTCAGCAAGGCCAGCCAGCTGGGTCGAGGTGAGCGATTGCGCTTGCGTATTGGTGAGAGCGCCCACCTGGGTCGCCGTCAGTTCGCCGATGTCGGTGGCGTTGAGGGCGAGAAGCTGCGTCGTCGAGAGAGAGCGGACCTGGGTGGTCGTCAGAGCTGCGGTCTGCGTCGCTTCCAGGGCTGACAGGCTGGTCGTGGTGAGGGAGCCAAGCTGCGTGGTCGTCAGGGCGGCGACCTGAGAATCGCTGAGGCCGCCGATGAAGGTGGCGTTGAGGCCGCGGACTTGCGTGGTCGTCAGCGAGGCAAGCTGGGTGGTCGTGAACTCTGCGACGTCGGCCGCTTCAAGCGCGCCAAGCTGGGTCGAGCTCAGGGCCTGCAGCACCGTCGTGGCGATCGCGGCGATTTGAGTCGTGTCGAGTGCGGCGACTGCGTCCGTGCCGAGGCGAACAATCTGCGTCCGATTCAACGCGCCGACCTGTGTGCCGCTAAGTTCGCCGATGTCTGTTGCGTTCAGGCCTCCGACCTGGGTCGTAGAGAACGAGCCAATCTGCGTCGTCGTCAGCGCGCCAGCCTGGGTGGCGTCGAGGGCAGACAAGTTGGTCGAGGAGAGGCCCGCGATCTGCGATGTGCTGAAGCCTGCAATGGCAGTGGTGTCGATAGCGCCGACCTGGGCCGTCGCAAGTGCGCCGAGCTGCTGGGCGCTCAGCACGAGCAGCTGGTTCGATGTCAGGGCCACGCTCGAATTGATCGAGGGGATCTGCGTGGTCTGCAGCGCCCTCACCTGCGTGGTGGAGAGTTCCGTGAACTGGGTGGAGGAAAGCGCTCCGATCCCCGTCGTTGTAAAGGCTGCGACCTGCGTGGTCGTCAGCGACTGGATCGAGGTTTGCGAGAGGCTTTGGATGGCCGTGGTGGACAGTGCGCGAATCTGCGCGACCGACAGAGCGGAAATCGACATGGCCGGACCATCCTGGTCATAGTTCTAAGTCGACATTCGGTCGACGCGGAGTGCTGGCGGGCAGTGAGCCGACCTTCACACCGGGACTTTTCACACCGAATAGTTTCTATCCCGTTTCCGGCAAGTTTTGCCGATTCACGTTGATTCCCAACGCCTTGCAGGCGTTAACGGCCCCCGATCAGCACCCACTGCGTTTAGGCATGACGTGCTGCGGAAGCCGCGGTGCGGCAGGCGATCGCGAACCTTTTGAAATGAAAGTTTTCGAGTCTCCGGCGTTCGCACGCGAGGTCCTCGCTCCGACCTGCAGCCTGCCGGGAAGAAGGGTTACCGGTTGAACAACACGGCAGTATTTGCCGACCGCGACTCGACACGTCCGGAGGCTGATGATGTGGTCAAAGCCGAGCTATGGAGGGGTCGATGCGCAGAAAACTTTCGACGATTGCGATAATTTCTATCACGGCTGCGTGTCAGCCGGCGCCAACTACTCCCATCGAAAAAGCACCGTCGCTGGTCGCCGAGCCGCGCACAATCGCTGAGCTCGCGACAGAGCTGCAGGGCAAGAAGACCACGGCCACTGCCATCACGCAGAGCTTTCTCGACCGGATCGCTGCGGTGGATGACGTGGGCCCCACACTGAGTGCTGTGCTCGCCACCAATCCCGACGCGCTGGACTCGGCCAGGGCGCTGGACGCCGCCGAGACCAAAGGCCCGCTCTACGGCATTCCGATCCTGCTGAAGGACAATATCGAAACGCTGGATGCCATGGCCACGACAGCCGGATCGCTGGCATTGCAGGATAACCTCGCGGGCCGGGATTCGCCTTTGGTGGCGCGGTTGAGGGCCGCGGGGGCGGTGATTCTGGGGAAGACCAACCTGTCCGAATGGGCAAATTTTCGTTCGAATAGCTCGACATCTGGCTGGAGCGCGGTTGGCGGACTGACGAAGAATCCACACGTGCTGGACCGAAATACGTGCGGATCATCGTCCGGCTCGGGCGCGGCGGTGGCGGCGGGCCTGGCGCCGGCAGCCATCGGGACGGAGACGGACGGGTCGATCGTCTGCCCGGCGTCCACCAACGGGATTGTCGGCCTGAAGCCTACGGTAGGCCTGATCCCGCGGACCCATATCGTGCCTATCAGCGCGACGCAGGACACGGCCGGCCCGATGACCCTGACCGTCGCCGATGCGGCCCTGCTGCTGACCGTCATGGCAGGCTCGGACGCAAGCGATCCGGCGACGAAGGATGCTGATGCGCACAAGAGCGACTACACCAAGGCGCTCGACCCAAATGCCCTGAAGGGCAAACGTATCGGCGTGGCGCGCTGGCTGACCGGCTATCACGGCTCGACCGACGCGGTGTTTGAAGAGGCGCTTGCCGAACTGAAGGAAGCCGGCGCTGAGCTGGTCGATATCCAGGCGTTCCCGAGCAGGGCGGCGATGGGAGACGCGGAGTTCGCCGTGCTGCTGGCGGAGTTCAAGTCAGGGCTGAATGACTATCTCGCGTCGACGCCGGCCGCCGTGAAGGCGCGGACGCTGGATGATCTCATCGCGTTCAATGCGGCGACGCCGGCCGAAATGGCGTTCTTCAACCAGGACCTGTTCGAGCTTGCGGCCAAAGCCCCTGCCCTCGCCGACAAGACGTATCTCGAGGCCAGGGCAAAGGCGGCGCAACTGTCCCGCGCGGACGGCATCGACAAGCTGCTGACCAACAACGCCATTATCGCCATCGTTTCCCCGACAGGCGGACCCGCCTGGACCACAGACCTGATCACCGGCGACCACTTCCTTGGCTCGGCGTCAGGCCTCGCAGCCGTTGCAGGCTATCCGCACATCACTGTGCCGATGGGTGTGGTGCATGAATTGCCGGTGGGCTTGTCCTTCTTCGGACCTGCCTGGTCGGAAGCGAGCCTTATCGGTCTCGCCTACGCCTATGAGCAGCGGACACATGCGCGGAAGACGCCAACCTTCCTGCCGCATTCTCCCTGAAGCCACGCGGTACCAATTGATACAGCGCTGAGACAAGTCTGGCTGCGCGTCTTGCCGCGCCCTCTCCGGGGGAGGTTCTTGCGACGGTACTCAGTCCGGCGCACCTTCGGAGTGACATTGATGAGTGTCTCACAAATATCAGGCAGCTCAGCTACCTCGATGCTCCAGCGGCTCTTCCAGAGTTATGGAGATAACAACACGAGTGGCAAATCAGACAGCGCCGGGTGGCAGAAGCTGCCGGGCGATAGTGACCGTGGAAGTAACGCAGTCGGCGCTGCGGCGCCGATGATGTCGGGCAAGACGATGGGCACCATGGTTTCGATGCAGATGGAGCCGCCCAGCGCCTCCGATGTTGTATCGGATCTGGTAAGCTCGCTCGATACCGATGGCGATGGCGAGGTGAGCGCGGTGGAAATCACCGCTGCCTTGTCCGCCGCCGGTCTGGTCTCGACAAATGTCGCAAGCGCGTTGAGCGCGATCGACACGGACAAGAACGGCGCGCTCAATACGGACGAGCTGACCACGGCGATCACTTCGGACATGCAGGGGTATGGACCGAAGGCGCCCAAAGGTCCGTCCCCCGGGTGGTCCGCCTCCTGGCGCAGCTGAAGATGCGTCCAGTATTCTCACGGCGTTCGATACAGACGGCGACGCTGGCCTCAGCGTGGACGAGATACTGAAGGCAGTGAATGTGGACAGCGATGCAGACAGAAGCATCTACTCCGTCTTCTGTTCGCTGGACACGGATGGCGACGTACGGATCAACCTGGCCGAGCCGACATCCGCCATTCAGCAGGACATGGACGCAGGCTATCGCGCTTATGCCGGGGCAGCGTCAGCGACGGGCTGAACTTGCTGATTGCAAGGCTGAGACGTCGGGGCGATGCTCCGGCGTCTTTTCTTTTGTTGCACACGGCGTGCTTGCGGAACCAACCCCTCGGCCCTCAGTTGTGGCCAGTTAACAAGACCGGTAGATGTGGGAGACTGCCTTGAAAAAACTCGCTATCGTCTTTGCCATTCTGGCACTGTCGGCGTGTTCGTCGATCCCGATTATGTTGCCGTCCGAGCCTGCGGGCTTCACGGAAGAGGCCATGAAGGGTGGGACCTACCGGATCGCCTACACAGCCCCCGCAGAGGATGTGACGGCGAAGATCGTCGCGGATCGCACCCTCGCGCGCGCCGCGCAGATTACGCTCGACAAGGGCAACGCGTGGTTCGAGATTTCCAGCAAGGTCGATGGCAAGACGGACGGCAGGCGGACGCAGACGCTGACCATCCAGATGGGCAAGGGCGAGTCGCTGGCCGGCGGCCCCAGGCAGTATGACGCCAAGCAGACGCTGGCGTCGCTCAAGGGCAAAAACGGCTAAGCCTTCCAACGCCTTGACGCTGTCAAGCGCGAGGAGCACTTTCCGCGCCATTCGCGAGGGAGGGCTTCATGTCGACGCGCGTACTGGTCACCGGCATCACAGGCTTCCTGGCGCAACACATTGTCATCCAGCTGCTTGCGAAGGGTTACAAGGTTCGCGGGACGATGCGCTCGCTGAAGCGTGCTGAAGAGGTGAGAGGCGTTCTGCGCAGATTCGCCCCCCGTGCAGATGAAATCGAGTTCGTGGAAGCGGACCTGTCGTCCGACAAGGGCTGGGTCGATGCGGTGAAGGACTGCACCTACGTTCAGCACATCGCATCGCCCTTCCCTGCTGTGCACCCTAAGGACGAGATGGAGCTGATCCGTCCAGCGCGTGACGGCGCGCTGCGCGTGCTAAAGGCGGCGAAGGCTGCGGGCGTGCAACGCGTGGTGATGACGTCCTCGATGGCGTCAATTGCCTATGGCCATGGCGACAGGCGCGCGGAGATCTCCGACGAGACGATGTGGTCGGACCCGAGCGGGCCAGACAACACGCCCTATACAAAATCCAAGACCATCGCGGAGCGGGTTGCCTGGGATTACGTCAATGACGAGGGCAAGGGCCTGGAGCTGGCGGTGATCAATCCAACCGGTATCCTGGGACCGGCCCTGTCGGCGGACGTCTCGACTTCTCTGGAGATCCCGATCCGGCTGATGAATGGCAAGACGCCGGGCCTGCCGCGAATCGGGTTTTCCTTTGTCGACGTCCGCAATGTCGCCGAATGTCATGTGAAAGCGATGGAACTGCCCGAAGCCGCAGGCGAGCGCTTTCTCGCGACCCATGATTTTCTGTGGTTCGCGGAGGCTGCAGAAGTCCTGCGCCGGAAGTTCCAGGCCTATGACAAGAAGATACCGTCCCGGAAGGTACCCGACTTTGCCCTGAAGCTGATGGCCATGTTCCAGCCGGTCTACCGGCAGACCGTTACGGAGCTGGGCCGGACTCGGAAAGCCAGCAACGCCAAGGCGTCCCGGGTTCTGGGCGTCAGGTTCAGTTCGGCCGAGGACGCCCTGATTGCCTCAGCCGAGTCTTTGATCGCGCTCAAAGTAGTCTAAAAACAATTCCTCATCGATCACGGCTCTTTGTGCCCCCTGCGACGTCCCCCCGCTTCGCAGGAGAGGTGGGATTGCGCTAAGGGCTTGGTGCGATCGGCGAGACACGCCGGCGGAATGAACATTCGGGGAGTGACCACATGGCTTTTTCCAGAACCTTGCTGATGTCTGCCGCCGCGCTTGCAGCGCTTGGCGCGTGCACGACGATGGACGCAAGCGGCCCGGGCGCAGCAACGCAGCCGGCGGCAAGCGGCGCTTATGCCGGCAAGAGCACGCTGGATGCGGCGATCGAGGCTGCTGGCGGAGAAGCCGCCCTTTCGAAAGTTCAGGAACTCTACTGGACCGGTGCGGCCAAGGTAACGGCGGGCGACAAGGTCACCGAGCTCGGCGTGGCGACGATTGTGCGTCCTTTCCTCAATGCCCGTTTCTCCAACTGGCCCGCAGCTGATGGCCCAAAGAAGGCCCGCACCATCCAGGTCGAACAAGACATGGCCTGGGACGTCAACAAGGTGACGTGGACGCCGATGCCTGAGCCACAAGCAAAGAACGAAAACCAGCAATTGGGGCTCTACAGCTTCATGATGCTCGCGCCATTGAAATCAGCTGACGCGACGGTGAAAGAACAGCCTGCGGGCAAGGATGGCGCGCGTGCGATCCAGGCGACCTACAAGGGCCAGGGGATCGAACTCGAATTCGACGCCAACGCAAAACTGGTCCGCGCGGGCGGCACGGTCACCGATCCGAAAGGCGGGCCCGACATCGTGCAGGTTGCGACGTTCTCGGGCGAGGTCGTGAGCAATGGCGTGAAGTGGCCGCAGCACATCACCATCACCCGGAACGGCGCCCCCTTCTTCGAAGTTGAGGTCACGAAATTCGAGGCCCTGCCCCAGAAGACGGTGCGCCCGATGGAGCAGTCGCTGCAGTACGACCAGAAGAAAGTCGTACCGGGCTCGGCCGACGCGGGCTGAGATTAGACCTCAACACGGCCCCTTTGCCCTGAAGGCGGCTTCCGGCTAGGCTGATCCCCTGCCCGCCGGATGCCGCCCAAGAGGCCCTTATGTTTCAGCATTTCTTCCACGAGCTGCGCTCCGCCAAGGTCCCGGTCACGCTCAAGGAATACCTCACCCTGCTCGAAGCCATGGACAAGGGCGTTGTCGGTGGCGACGGCGGCAATGAGGTGATGGATTTTTACTACCTCTCGCGGGCAGCGCTCGTGAAGGACGAGAAGCATCTCGACCGCTTCGACAAGGTGTTCGGCCACGTCTTCAAGGGGCTCGACAGCTTTTCCGAAGGCGTCGACGTGCACCAGTTTCCCGACGAGTGGCTGAAAAAGCTCTCCGAGAAATACCTTTCCGAAGAAGAGAAGAAACAGATCGAGGCCATGGGCGGCTGGGACAAGCTCATGGAGACGCTGAAGCAGCGGATGGAAGAACAGAAGAAGCGCCATGAGGGCGGCAACAAAATGATCGGCACCGCCGGCACCTCACCCTACGGCGCCCACGGCTACAATCCCGAAGGCGTCCGCATCGGCCAGGACAAGTCGCGCCATCAACGCGCTGTAAAGGTCTGGGACAAGCGCGAGTTCAAGAATCTCGACGACCAGGTCGAGCTCGGCACGCGCAATCTGAAGGTCGCGATGCGGCGCCTGCGCAAGTGGGCGCGTGATGGGGCGCAGGAAGAACTCGATCTCGACGGCACGATCAGCAAGACGGCCAAGCAGGGCTATATCGACATCGTCATGCGGCCGGAGCGGCGCAACGCGGTGAAGGTGCTGATGTTCCTCGACATCGGCGGCTCGATGGACCCGCATGTGCGGGTCTGCGAAGAGCTGTTCTCGGCTGCCCGCACCGAGTTCAAGAACCTCGAATTCTTTTACTTTCACAACTGCATTTACGAGGGCTTGTGGAAGGACAACCGGCGGCGCGGCGTCTCAAAGATCCCGACCTGGGATGTGCTGCACAAGTTTCCGGCCGACTACAAAGTCATCATCGTGGGCGACGCCGCGATGAGCCCGTATGAGATCACCTATCCGGGAGGTTCGGTGGAGCACTGGAACGAAGAGCCTGGCGCCGTCTGGCTGCAGCGTCTTGTAGAGGTCTATCCGCATCTGGTGTGGCTGAACCCGACGCATCCTTCGGGCTGGGAATACTCCGGCTCGACCGACCTCATCCGCCAGATTGTCGGTGGACACCGCATGTTCCCGCTCTCCGTGAACGGCGTTGAGGAAGCGACAAAAGAGCTGGGGCGCTAGGCGCGCCTGATACAAACATGAGGACGCGGTCCCTGCGGCCTGGGCTTGGGTCCGTTTGTGGACGTGGCCTGATGTTGGATCAGGCTGTGAGTTCGTGCTGCAATCCGCAATGTTAACCGCCCATTCTGACGCCCTTCGACAGGCTCAGGATGAGGCGTCGGAATCCAGGAACGGATTTGCTGTGGGTCCAGTCTTGAAGCTGTAAGTCGGGACAAGGTTTGCTGTCCGCCCAGGATACCGACGTTCGTCGGTATGAGCAGGGAGAGAGATCGCGCGCAGCCCTTGGGTTCCGGGTCTGCGGCGCTTTGCGCCTTCGCCCGGAAGTACAGACAAGAGTAGCGCGCATGTTGCAGGCCGCATCCCCCGCGGAGGCGAAAGTCCAGTCAGTGCGCGAAGCGCGTTCGGGGTGCGTGTCCGCACCTGGTGTGGAGTCTGGATCCACGCCTTCGCGGGGAACGCGGCCAAGGGACCGCTTCCAGAAGTGAGGCCGGTTGGTTCCGCCTGACATGCTTCCTTGTTATGAAGGTCGTTCGATATCGGAAGCAGACCTTCGCGCGCCTCGCCCGTGTGCCAATCACGGGTGTTGCGATTGAAAATCGTCGCGACCATCGAGGCGACGTTGGACACGAGCCAGGCAAACACGCGCAGCATGGCTTTCAGCAAGGGCTGGCGGCTTGATGGGATCGCAACTCCGTATGCGTGGGTTTGTCTTTGTGTCATGCGGACGATTATACGGTCGCTGGAATGGGGGTAGGACGGCGAAACGCAGGTTGTTGTCTTTGCGTTTGTCGATCCTAAAATTTTTTGCGGCACGCTTTTGAAACTGCGGTGGAAGTTTTCTGGCTTTCCCCCGATTCTGCACATGCCCTCTCAGGCGTAGCTGCCGTTTTCGTGCAGGACTCCCTCGGCGGCGCAGAGCACGCGGAATTCATCGACGGCCTGTTCGCGTCCGGCGTAGAGCTTCTTGATCAGCGCGAAGGCGAGCTTGCCCATCGCTTCGGGCGGGACGCGACACCAGAACTCGTAATCGCTGTCGCCCCAGACCTGCTGCACGAGCGGACCCATGTCCTGCGCATCGAGCATCAGTGTGCCGTCTGCTTCGAGATTGATCATGATGGAGCGGAAGTTCTCGCCTTCCTGACGGAAGATTTCTTCGGAGAGGGGTTCCATCATCGCATTCCGACCAAAAGTGTCTGTCACGCTCTCGCAAGCCGCGGATCATCTGAAACACTCCGGTCAGGATCAAGATGAGCCCCGCAGGAAATGTGAGCATGAGGCCGAAGGCTGTGAGACCAGGCATGAGCATCAAGAACAGGACGCAAGCAAAGCCTGCAATCAGCATGACCAGCGCGGCTTTGATCCGGGTCGACGGGTTCAGGCGATCTGGCTTCGCCTCGCTCACGGCTTCAGCGATCCGAAGATACCCATCGGGTCCGGCATCTTCGCGAAGGCGTCTTTCGCCTGCGCCTTGAACTTCTCGAACTGCATGACGTTTTCGATGCGGTGGTCGAGGAAGTTGTCGATGGCGGCTTCGTCGTCCGTACCCAGCCAGGCGGCCAGCGTTGAGCCCAGCACCGCGGAGAGCGTCATCCGCTTGGTGTACCAGTTGTAGTCTGTCGATTTATCGCCCAGCGCCACCCAAACAGCGTCGGCGGCGGCCCAGAGGCCCTTGGGGCCGGTGAGAAGGTTCGCCGGCGTCACGGCGGCGCGTTTGACGGCGGCCTTGTGAGCGCCGAGGGCGGCGAGCCAGGCCTTGACCCCTGCCCTGACCTTTTCGCGGACTTTCAGGGCGGCGATTTCGGGCTGGCTCAAGGCTGCTCCGGCGGCTTGCGCGGCGCGTTTGCCGAAGGCGTCCAGAACGTCGGACACGCCGTTGGGCGCGGCCAGCAGGGCCTGGCCGTGGGTGAGACCGGCGTTTTCGGCCGCCCGATCCAGCGTGGCGCTGGTCCAGCCGGAATCGGGGGCAAGTTCCAGCATGGCGTCAAGCAGCGCGAGCAGGAAGCGGTCGCTGGGGGCGTCGGAACTGTCGGTCGATTGGGCGTCCATGGGGCGTTTTCCGGGGCTTTTGGGCAGTAGGCACGGCCAAATTCATATGGTATCGGAGCCGCGCTCGCCCGTCACGGATCCCGTGTAGGTAAGCAACAAATCACCCGTCGTTCGGGCCACTCGCATCCCCAAAAGGAGCGGATCTGGCCTTTTCGGCATTTTTTTGCGTTCAGAGACCCTGTCCCGGGGCCGGCCGGGAAACCGATGGAGAGTTTCAGATAGTTCAGATCGTGGTCCGCGATAACAACGTCGATCAGGCGTTGAAAGCGCTCAAGAAGAAGATGCAGCGTGAAGGCGTCTTCCGGGAAATGAAATCCCGCACCGCCTTCGAGAAGCCCTCGGAAGCCAAGGCTCGCCGGAAGGCCGAAGCCGTCCGCCGCGCACGGAAACTGGCCCGCAAACGCGCCCAGCGCGAAGGCCTCCTGCCTAAGGTATAAACGCCCGACATCCGGCAAAGATGATCGCGAGCCCGAGCCGCACCATGCGTCTCGGGCTTTTTGCGTTCGGGGTTGGCGGTCCCCAGGAGCTGTATTGCGCGGTTGATGCTCAGCACCCGCACAGGCAGTTTGCACGCATGGGTGTCGTGGGCTGGATCCTGATAGCGAAGGGCGTGCTGTTCCTGTTCGGAGCGCGCTTTGTCATTCGCGAACTGACGGCCGTCCACCCCGTCACATTCGGACACGCGGCGCGCAACGGCGTCGGGCGGCTGGCCCTGCGCCTGCGGCTGGTCGGGTTCGTGATGGCCGTGCTGGGTGGAGCGCTGGTG
>Ga0114980_10003625_pt1 | contig 10528 bp, 10 predicted proteins | sample S_140806_EF_Meta_FD_87018 | JGI IMG/M metagenome (GOLD analysis project Ga0114980, IMG submission 87018) | Freshwater microbial communities from Lake Simoncouche, Canada to study carbon cycling - S_140806_EF_MetaG | ecosystem: Environmental > Aquatic > Freshwater > Lake | place: Lake... | reverse complement strand
TGCTGGAGCTGTTGTCACAACAAGTGCAAGTGCAGCGAAGACAGCTGCTACTTTGGACTTCTTTAACATGTATTGCCTTTCTCGATGTTGAGGGATTTCTTAACTACGTAGTTATGCAACCCCCTGGAAATTTGGGGACCAAGGGTTTACATCCGCCCATCTTTCTTTGAGGCATAGGGGTGAGTCAACTTGCTTTGGCCCTTTGGCGATAACGATTGGGTTACGAAAGAACCGAGCTAGCGGGCTACCTCAGGTCAGGGATGAGAGTTTGTAAAAGGCGCCATTCCACTTGATTTCCTTATGGAAATCCTCACTGGTGGTCGTGGCGGAGATACGCAGATGCTCGACCTGGGCGATATTGGCAAAGTCATTTAAGGTCTCGATATCCAGAGATGTACTCAAGACAGTGTGGTGAGATCCCCCGGCATAGATCCAAGATTCTGCCGATACAGCAAGTGATGGGGCCGGTTTCCAAACCGCGCACGCAACAGGTAATTTTTTCAGTTCTTTATCTGGCTTAACAACTTCGATGTCGTTCGAAACAATTCGGAATCGATCACCAATATCCATCAGGCCTACTACGCGACCTTGGGCAGGTGTTGCGTTAAATACCAAGCGGACTGGATCTTCTTTGCCGCCAATACCAAGTGGATGAATTTCGCACTTTGGTTTTTGATCTGTAATTGTTGGGCAAACTTCGAGCATGTGTGCGCCAAGCACCTTAGGTTCACCGGGACCAAAGTGATAGGTGTAATCCTCCATAAAGGAAGTTCCGCCTGGCAAACCTTCGGTCATGGACTTGATAACGCGTAGCAGCGCTGAAGTTTTCCAGTCACCTTCTCCGCCAAAGCCATAACCTTTAGACATCATGCGTTGTACTGCCAAACCTGGCAGTTGCTTTAGCGCACCTAAGTCTTCGAAGTTAGTAGTAAATGCAGTGAAATTTCCAGCGGTGAGGAAAGTTTCCAGTGCAATTTCAAGGGATGCTTGATAACGCAGTGATTCGTGGCGGGCTCCACCTTTTTTAAGTTCGGCAGACACGTCAAAGATTTGCTCGTATTCGGCAACCAATTTATCTATTGCCGCAGAATCAACGGCGGCTACAGCGTCCACCAGAGCGTTTACACCGTAGGCCTCAATAGACATTCCTAGCGTGATCTGCGCACTTGTCTTATCGCCATCGGTGACTGCGACAAAACGCATATTGTCACCGAAGCGAGCCAGTTTTAAATTCTGGGCTGTGTTCCAACCAATTGCTGCGCGCATCCAATGTGCAATACGAGTGGAAACTTTTTTATCCGAAACATGACCGGCAACAACTTTGCGGGGCAAGTGCAAACGCGCCTGAACATGTCCATGTTCGCGATCACCATGTGCTGCTTGATTTAGATTCATAAAATCCATGTCGATGCTTTCCCATGGAAGTTCTGAGTTTGCTTGGGTATTTAAATGCAAGATCGGTACCTGTAGCGCATTTAGCCCGCCGATCCACATCTTGGCTGGCGAAAATGTATGCATCCAAGTTATTACACCGATGCATTTTGGATTAGCCGATGCTTCAAGGCAGAGCGCCTTAATATCCTCAGGCGTTGTTAAAACTGGTTTCCAGGTGGCCTTGATTGGAAGCTCACTAGCCGCATTTAACGTTGCAACAACTTGCTTGGATTGATCTGCAACTTGGGCCAAAATATCCGCGCCATAAAGCGGTTGGCTACCTGTTAAAAACCATATTTCTAAACCTTGCTCCTGAAGTGATTTCATTCGGGAATAGTACATGAGCGCTAGTTATTGGGAAATGGCTCATCACTAAACTCGAACTCGCCACGCAAAACATGTACCGACCCTGAGCCATACTTGCGCCATCTATCGGTTAAAACTAAAGCGGTATTTTCATCAATACCCAGTAGCGCTGTATCCGCATCATTTCGCATAACAGCTGCCGTGACTCGATCAGGTAACCAACCTAAGAATTTGTCATAGTGTGGAATTACTTCTATATCTGGCAAGAGATTTAATCCAGCGCTGATATGTGATCTGCGTATTCCAATTATTTTTCCGCCAAAAGCCATAGCTCCGGCAGAGCATCCGGCCAATGATGAGCCTTGCTTCCATGCCGAAACAATTGCCTCCCACATAGGTGTGTTTGCAAAGATTTCGGCGAGGTGAACAGGATCTCCCCCAGAAAAGTAGATTAAGCCGGCGCTATTTATCTCTTCAATCCATTGTGGGTTATGGGCATCATAGCGAGTTAACACCGGTAAGTATTTAACTTCGCAGCCAATTCGTACGCCTTGATCTGCACCTCGTTTTCGCCAAAAATCTAAGCGCTCATCGCCTTCTTTTCCAGCTGCGGTTGGAATTTGAATATAGGTATTGGATTTACCTTTAGAAATACCTAAGCGCAGGAGCTCGGTTTCAAGCACCTGCGCTATCGGCAAATATTCCCCAGAACCAACAAGTGCGATCGCACCGCGTTGGCTGTCATTCATTTTTAGGCCATCGCAACTTTCAAGTTTTCATCAATTGAATTGAGGAACTCTTGAGTTGTTTGATAAGGCGCAGTCTTTGAGATCAGCATTGCAAGATCTTTTGTCATCTTGCCGGATTCAACAGTTTCGATACATACGCGCTCAAGAGTTGCGCAGAACTTCGCCAGCTCTGCGTTGTTATCCAACTTGGCGCGATGTGCCAAACCTTGAGTCCAAGCAAAGATTGAAGCGATTGGATTTGTTGATGTTGCTTTACCCGCTTGGTGATCGCGATAGTGGCGAGTAACAGTTCCATGCGCAGCCTCTGATTCGCAGATCTTTCCATCGGGAGTCATAAGCACTGATGTCATCAAACCGAGTGAGCCATAACCTTGTGCCACGGTATCTGATTGCACATCGCCGTCGTAATTCTTACAGGCCCAGACATAGCCACCATCCATTCGTAGTGACATAGCCACCATGTCATCGATTAAACGATGCTCATACCAAATACCTGCCGCATCGAATTGTGTCTTAAATTCTGCCTGGAAAATCTCTTCGAAGATATCTTTGAAGCGACCATCGTATGCCTTAAGAATTGTGTTCTTAGTTGAGAGGTATACCGGGAATTTACGAAGTAAACCGTAGTTAAGGGATGCGCGAGCAAAGTCGCGGATTGAGTCATCAACGTTATACATAGCCATTGCTACACCTGAAGATTCAAAATTAAAGACTTCGGTGTTTATTGGGGCGGATCCATCTTCAGGTACAAATGAGATCGTTAGCTTTCCTGGACCCGGCACTTTGAAGTCAGTTGCTCGGTATTGATCTCCGAAAGCATGGCGGCCGATAACGATTGGTTTGGTCCAGTGCGGAACCAAACGTGGCACGTTAGAGATGATGATTGGTTCGCGGAAAATCACACCGCCCAAGATATTGCGGACTGTTCCGTTTGGTGATTTCCACATCTTCTTCAGGCCAAATTCTTCAACGCGAGCTTCATCTGGCGTAATAGTTGCGCACTTAATGCCAACGCCGTGCTTCTGGATTGCGCGCGCAGAATCAATTGTGACTTGATCATCGGTTGCATCGCGGTGTTCCATGCCGAGGTCGTAGTACTCGAGATTTACATCTAAGTAAGGAAGGATCAACGAATCTTTGATGAACTGCCACATTATGCGGGTCATCTCATCACCGTCTAGTTCAACAACAGTGCCAGTTACTTTGATTTTGCTCATTTTCGCTTCCCTTTATTCGAGTTATATTCTTGATAATTATTAAAGAGTTAGAACATCTGCTTGCTTGGCGCGAACCGCTTCGGCTGCTTCTTTTAAGCCAGCGAGTTCTGAATCAGTAAGTTTTGTTTCTACGACTTTCTTCACACCTGAGCGACCGATTTCAGCTTCAACGCCGAGGTACACGCCAGAAATCCCGTATTCGCCATCAACCCACGCGCAAACTGGCATTACCGCACCCGAATCTTCGATAACCGCTTTTGCCATTCTGGCCGCAGCAGCAGATGGTGCGTAATAAGCCGAACCAGTTTTAAGCAAGGCAACAACTTCGGCGCCACCATTGCGTGTGCGATCAACTAGATCATCAATTTCGCTCTTAGAAAGAAGATCAGAGAGTGGCTGACCGTTGACCGTGCAACGACTCGGGACTGGAACCATGGTGTCACCATGTGAGCCAAGGGTCAGTGTTTTGACTGCTGAAACTTTAACTGCCAACTTTTCGGCGACGAAGTTGGTGAAGCGAGCAGTATCGAGCATTCCGGCCTGGCCGATGACACGATTCTTTGGAAAATTAGTTGCGATCTGAGTTAGTGCGGTCATTTCATCAAGTGGATTTGATACCACGATGATTACAGCGTTCGGTGAATGCTTGGCAATATTTTCAGCAACCCCACGAACGATTCCAGCATTTACTCCGATTAGATCCATGCGGCTCATACCTGGCTTGCGCGGCAGACCTGCAGTGATCACTACGACATCTGAGTTTGCAGTTGCTTCATACCCTGCGCCATCGGCAGTTGTTGTTGCGCCGATAATCTTTGTTTCAAATCCCTCGATAGAACGTGATTGGTTCATATCAAGTGCTAGACCTTCTGGCTTTCCTTCGAGAATATCTGTTAGAACAACAGTGTCGAAAATGTTGTATTCAGCTAAACGTAACGCCGTCGTTGATCCATAAAATCCGGCACCGACCACAGTAACTTTCTTAGACATGGAAAACTCTTTCTCTTGACGTCAAGATAAACTCTACAACCCGCGAGGAAGCGAGATTGCCACGGCCAAGAGGGATAGCGCTATCGCAAGCGCTAAATAACGCTCAACTTTTCCACTTTTCCCCGCTTGCCAATGAGCCAGAGTGATTATCGCCATTCCGATTGCGATCGCTATGGAACCTAGGCGGACAAATGAAAATACGCCGCCCAAGAACCCAACGGCGATCAGTAGATAGGCCAGGCGCACGCCGAAGGTATTTATCTCTCGCATGCTTCAACCACATTTGTTAACAGCATCACGCGAGTCATCGGACCAACACCGCCGGGCATTGGTGCAACAAAGGATGCAACACCCATTACTGCTGGATCGACATCACCGACTAGACCTGAATCAGTTCGGGATATTCCTACATCTATAACAGTTGCACCAGGTTTGATGGCATCTGTCTTTAAAAAATGTGCGCTACCGATTGCCGCCACAATTACATCGGCACGTTTTGTATGTGAGATCAAATCTTTGGTGCCAGTGTGGGTCAAAGTAACCGTGGCATTTTCTTGCTTGCGAGAGAGCAATAAACCAAGTGGGCGCCCAACGGTTAAACCACGGCCAATCACAACAACATCGGCACCTGCAAGTGGAATTTTGTAATGGTTAATTAATTTAACTATGGCACGTGGAGTACACGGCAGCGGCGCGTCATAGCCAGCAACTAAGCGACCTAAATTAATTGGGTGCAAACCATCGGCGTCTTTGGCGGGATCAATTGCCTCTAATATCTTCTGGGCATTAACTGCGCGTGGCAAAGGAAGTTGCACGATATATCCAGTGCAATCACTTGCTTGATTCAAATCTTTTATTGCGGCAAGTACATCTGCTTCACTCGCATCTGCCTTTAAATCTATGCGTATTGATTTAGCGCCAACTTCTTGGCAGTCACGATGCTTCCCGGCAACATATGAAAGAGATCCTGGGTCATCACCAACTAAAATTGTTCCAAGTCCTGGAGTAATGCCGGCTGCCTTAAGTTTTGTAATACGCACAGCGAGTTCTGCTTTGGCGCTGGCAGCTAAGGTTTTGCCATCAAGAATTATTGCGCTCATATTGGTGATCCTAATAGAAGTCTCTCGTAGGTCGCGAAGTTAGGCATGCGAGAAATGTCTGGTTGCGGTGAAAAACATGGCGATGCCGCCCGCCTTTGCCGCCGCAATGACTTCTTCATCGCGCACGCTTCCGCCTGGTTGTACGACGGCGATGACGCCACCATCAATCAGAATCTGTAGGCCATCTGCAAATGGGAAGAAGGCATCACTTGCCGCAACGCTGCCAGTTGCGCGAACGCCGGCGCGATCGATTGCTAACTTGGCAGAATCAACTCGGTTGACTTGCCCCATTCCAATACCAACTGCGGCACCATCTTTGGCTAACAAAATCGCATTGCTCTTGACTGCACGCACTGCACGCCAAGCAAATTGCAGATCTGCCAAAACTTCATTAGAAAGTGTTGGACCAGTAACTTGTTTCCAATTTGCAGAGTCATCTCCGGGTGCATCTATCTTGTCGGTATTTTGAAGTAATACGCCTCCAGATACTGGACGAATTTCTAGCGGCGAGATCGCTGTGTTTGAACAGGTCAAAATACGAATTGATGGTTTGCGCATTAATATTTCTAGCGCTTCTGGTTCATATTCGGGGGCGATGATCACTTCGGTGAAAACTTCCGAAAGTTGTTGAGCCATCGCAACGCTAACTTTTCGATTGGCGGCGACGACTCCGCCGAATGCTGAAACAGGATCACAGGCGTGTGCTGCTAGATAAGCGGACGCAATATCTTTTCCAATAGCTACGCCACAGGGGTTGGCATGTTTAATAATCGCAACACATGGTTCGGCATGATCTAAAGCTGCGCGCCAAGCAGCATCGGCATCGGTGTAATTATTAAATGACATCTCTTTGCCATGACTTTGAATAGCGTTAACGATTCCGGAAGGACCACCGCGATAAATGGATGCATTTTGGTGTGGGTTCTCGCCGTAGCGAAGTGAGCTCTCGCGTTTCCAAATAAGGCCAAACCAATCGGGAATATCTTTGCTGATCTGCGTGCCCAACCAACTAGCGATTGTTAAATCGTATTCAGCAGTTGTACGAAAGACTTCGAGCGCGAAGTTACGACGCTCATCAAGAGTGGTCCCGCCTGCTTTAAGGGCGGCAAATAGCGCATCGTATTGTGCAGGATTGGCAATTGCCGCAACCGATCCATGATTTTTTGCAGCCCCACGCAACATAGAAGGGCCCCCAATATCTATTTGTTCGATGCATTCTGCATACGCTGCCCCAGATGAAATTGTTTGCAAGAACGGGTACAGGTTAATTACTACTAAATCAAAGGGTTGGATATCCAAATCAGCAATTGCTTGTAAGTGCTCAGGATTGCTCTGATCAGCCAAGATACCTGAGTGGATTTTGGGATGCAGCGTCTTTACGCGCCCGCCCATAATTTCAGGAAAACCTGTGTAGGTGCTTACTTCAGTAACTGCAAAGCCCGCACCTTGCAAAGTTTTTGCAGTCGAACCAGTTGAAATAATTTCAACGTTGGCAGCAGTTAAAACCGCTCCCAGTTCAAGGAGGCGGTCTTTTTCATAGACGCTAACAAGTGCGCGTCGAATCAGTTTGCGATCTGACATCAGGACCTCACGTGATCGGCTACGAGTGATTGCAAAGTTGCAACAAATAATTTGCGTTCGGCAATCTTAATCCGTTCATGTAGGCTGGCTTCAGTATCACTTGCAAAGATGGCAACAGATTCTTGTGCGATTATTTCACCGGTATCGACTCCGCTATCCACCCAATGAATTGTCGCCCCTGTTTCATTAGCCCCAGCTGCCAGAGCATCACGAACGGCATGGGCGCCTGGGAAAAGTGGAAGAAGCGCGGGATGGCTATTTACGATTCGAAAACGTTCCACGCACTCACTTGATAAAATCCTCATAAATCCAGCGCTAACCACCAGATCAGGGCTTAACGCTTCAAGAGTGTTTATGATTTCGCTATCCCATAACTTTCGGTCTGACTTCATCGGTATCAAGAATTCAGAGATGGCGGCGCTCTTCGCTCGTTCAACGACCTGAGCGCCCTCCTTATCGCAAATCAATCCAACTACTTGCGCATCCAATACTTTGTCAGCGACTGCATCAATAATCGATTGTGCAATTGATCCATTGCCGGATGCCAAAATTACCAAGCGGGCTTTGCTCATTAGCGCCTACTCAATTTAATCTGCGGGATCAAAACCATTAAGGCAACGCCAAGCCCAATTTCCAAGCTTAATGAAAGGGACAACTTCCAAATCGAAACACCGACTGCGCTCATGGCAGCTGTCATGAGCGAACCACTTGCTAGATAACCTAATACCGAGATCGAAACTGCAATCAAAATCAAAGCCTGAATTAGTGAGCGGGTGCCAGAAGTTAAAGCCCACACTGCTAAAAGCGCGCCGACTGCGACCACGACAATAACTGCGAGCAAGGCCCATTTAGATGATGAAGTTGGAAGTATTGCTAACAGTGGCAAGGCGGGTATGGCGCCCAAATTGTGGGTGAACGGTGAAACCAAAGTGTCGGCGCCAACTGCAAAACCTGTTCCGGTGAAATATGAAAGTACTGCAATTGCAGCGTTAGGTAAGTAGAAAAGATTAAGTGCAAAGAGTAGAAGCGCCCCGAGTATGCCTGGTTGCAAAACTATAGAGATACTTTTAAAGAGTGAAATATGAGTGAAGATCAAAAACGCCAATGCAATAAATGATGATCCAATTAAAACTGCTAAGACTCGACTGGCATAACTAACTGCCTGCGTCAGACGAAATCGTGATCCCGCTGTAAGAGATGCTAAATACGAAATCAGAAAGGCAAATATGGGGGCCAAATACCACTGCGAACTAACTGCCGCTGAACTGCTAAAGAGAGCCAGCAAGGTTGCAATGACCGCGTATTGAACTGAGAATATTGAACGCACGCTATTTAAATTATGGTAATCACCATGCAATTTAGCGAGCGAGCGATCAAATCCGTTACGGATGGCAAAGAAGGGCAACAAAATCGCACCGATTGGCAGATAAGATAAATATCCAGTTGCGGCGCCGCTCAAGAAAAATGGAATGTGGTGAGCACCAAGCCAAAGCCAGATGGCCGCGCGCATTGGATCTGAAGTATTTCCGGTTGCGCTACCAGCAGTTGCCCAGGCAATTAAAGATATAAATGCCAGCGGTAAAAGTAGAAGTGCAACGCTACGCAAGACTTGTGCAAACGAGACCGCTAGGACGCGCTGCAACATGGTTAGAGCCCTAGCGCCCGAGTATGGCGCGCATCAAGCGCGCTGTTTCACTTGGAGTTTGTCCAACTTTTACACCTGCAGCTTCTAGCGCATCTTTCTTTGCTTGCGCAGTTCCAGATGAACCAGAAACAATCGCGCCCGCATGGCCCATCGTCTTTCCTTCAGGAGCAGTAAATCCGGCAACGTAACCAACAACTGGCTTTGTTACATATTCGGCAATAAATGCTGCGGCACGTTCTTCGGCATCTCCACCAATCTCACCGATCATAACAATTGCAGTTGTCTCGGGATCATCTTGGAAAGCCTTTAGGCAATCAATATGTGTTGTTCCGATAACTGGATCGCCGCCAATTCCAACCGCGGTTGAGAAACCAATATCGCGAAGTTCGTACATCATCTGATAGGTCAGGGTTCCAGATTTTGATACCAGACCAATTGGTCCGCGCTTTGTAATGTCGGCAGGAATGATTCCAACATTAGATTGTTCCGGGCTAATTAGCCCTGGACAGTTAGGGCCAATGATTTGGGTTGTTCCCTTTTGAAGTGAATACGCATAGAAGTAGGCAGAGTCATGAACCGGAATTCCTTCAGTAATTACAACGACTAAAGGCATCTTGGCATCAATCGCATCAATAACTGCAGCCTTTGCAAACTTAGGTGGAACAAATACGACTGAAACATTTGCACCAGTTGCTGCTATTGCTTCGGCGACCGTATTGAATACAGGAAGTTGCTTTCCATCAATTTCAACACTCTGGCCACCTTTGCCAGGTGTAACGCCACCGACAACTTTTGTACCGGATGCCAACATACGGCGTGTGTGTTTGGTTCCTTCAGAACCGGTCATTCCCTGAACAATTACCTTGCTGCTTGAATTAATAAAGATTGCCATTACTTTGCCGCCAGTTCTGCAGCGCGTGATGCTGCTCCATCCATAGTTTCGGCTTGTTCAACCAACGGGTGGTTTGCAGCGCTAAGAATTGCGCGACCTTCAACAACGTTATTGCCATCGAGTCGGACCACGATTGGCTTAGTTGCCTTTGTTCCCAAAAGTTCCAAAGCCTGCACAATGCCGCTTGCAACAGCGTCACATGCGGTGATTCCACCGAAAACATTTACAAAAACGCTCTTCACATCTGGATCGCCCAGAATAATTGAAAGTCCATCTGCCATTACTTGGGCAGATGCTCCACCACCAATATCTAGGAAGTTTGCCGGACGCATTCCGCCAAATTTTTCGCCGGCGTATGCAACAACATCAAGTGTCGACATCACAAGCCCAGCACCATTGCCGATAATTCCGACTTGACCGTTATCGAGCTTGACATAGTTCAAGCCCTTTTCTTTAGCAGCTGCTTCTAGCGCATTTGCTGAGTCATGATCGACAAGTGCTTCGTGCGTAGGTTGGCGAAAATCAGCGTTGTCATCAAGGGTGACTTTCCCGTCGAGTGCGATGATGCGTCCGTCTTCGGTCTTAACGAGCGGGTTAATTTCAACAAGAGTTGC
>Ga0114980_10003624_pt1 | contig 10529 bp, 9 predicted proteins | sample S_140806_EF_Meta_FD_87018 | JGI IMG/M metagenome (GOLD analysis project Ga0114980, IMG submission 87018) | Freshwater microbial communities from Lake Simoncouche, Canada to study carbon cycling - S_140806_EF_MetaG | ecosystem: Environmental > Aquatic > Freshwater > Lake | place: Lake... | reverse complement strand
GAAATACTACAAGAAATTTTATTTATTGACAGAAGCGCCGATCTTTCAGATTTTATTGCAAATTCTTTTGGTGTATTTGCTGCCTACTTTTTCTTAAAACGACGTATCTCATTCCATCAAAAATTGTGAACTAAATTATATAGTTCTCTTTATAAGTAAAATTTTAACTTTGCATCGCCCAACACATTGGCAACATGAAAAAATCTATACTAATTCTATTTCTATTTATTACTGCTTCTGCATTTTCTCAAACAACAAATTGGAGTTTAAAGCAATGTATTGAGCATGCACTTAAAAATAATTTACAAGTAAAGCAAGCTGAATTTAACAAAGATATTTCGGAACAAAACTTATTGCAAACTAAGGCAAATGTTTTGCCCAACCTTTCTTTAAATGCCAGCAACTTCTATAATTTTGGACAAACAATTGACCCGTTCACAAACAGGTTTGCCACTGCTCGTGTAAGGAGCGATAGATTTTCTTTGCAAACCGGAATGAATATTTTTAATGGGTTTCAGCAATACAATTCAATTAAACAAGGTGAATTAAATTTGTTTGCTTCCAAGCAAGATTTAGATAAAATAAAAAATGATGTTGCGTTAAGTATTGCCAGTTCTTATTTACAGATTTTGTTTGCCATTGAGCAATTAAAAAACGCTCAAAATCAAACCACAATAACCAAACAACAAATAGAAAGAGCCAATCGTTTGCTGGAAGCCGGAAGTGCTGCAAAAAATATTTTATTGGATTTGCAAGCTCAGTTGGCCAACGAAGATTTATCTGTAATAAATGCTCAAAATCAATTAGACATATCTTATTTAAATCTAGCCTTGCAGCTCGATTTAAAATCTACACAAGATTTTAGCATAGAAATTCCTGAACTAGCAGACCCTACCAGCGAATTAATTACAGCTAACGCAGATTATATTTACACCACAGCAATTGGTAACCAACCGGCAGTTAAAAGCTCAGAAACAAGAATAAAGGTGGCAGAAAAAGGAATTAATATTGCACAAAGTGGTTTATACCCAACCATTAGCATTGGCGGTTCGCTGGGCACAGGATATTCAGGATTGGCGCAAGATGTTATTGGTTATCAAAACCAGCAGTACATAGTTGGGCAAACGTTGTTAGGCGAAAGTGTATATACTACGCAGCAAATTCCAATTTTTGAACCTACTAAATATTCAAAACAATTGAACAGTAATTTTAATCGTTCTTTTGGTTTTCAACTTTCCTGTTCACTTTTTAACGGATTAAATAATTACACAAACATCAACAGAGCAAAACTAAATTTCGAGATTTCTAAAAACAATTTAGACCAAACAAAAAGAGATTTAAAACAAACTATTTTTAATGCATATTACGATGCTGTTGCTGCACTTAAAAAATACAATGCCACAAAAACAGCACTTACTGCCTCAGAACTTGCTTTTAATAATACTAAAACAAGATTTGATTTAGGCGTTGTAAATAGTTTTGAATTTAATGATTCTAAAAACAAATTAAATCTTGCCAAATCAAACTTGAATCAAGCAAAATTTGATTACATTTTTAAGGTAAAAATTCTTGATTTTTATCAAGGTAAACCTATCACACTTTAATTAAATAAAATTGAAAAAGAAAACCAGAAATATTATTTTAATTAGTGCGGCAGTACTAATTTTATTTTCAATTATAGCTAAAAAGGCCGGCTGGATTGGCAAAGAAGTTGGATTTGAAGTAAACACTCAAAAAGTAGAATTAAAAACAATTACAGAAACAGTATCGGCAAGCGGAAAAATTCAGCCAGAAGTAGAAGTAAAAATAAGTCCTGATGTTTCTGGAGAAATTGTTGACTTGTTTGTAAAAGAAGGGCAAGAGGTAAAGAAAGGTGAAGTGCTCTGTAAAATAAATCCTCTTTTATATATTTCAAACAAAGAAAGAACCGAGGCAAGCGTAAATACTACCAAAGCAAATTTAGCGAACTCTAAAGCCAGGTTAGTGCAATCTAAAGCAGTATTTGTAAACACCGAGTTAACCTTTAACAGAAATAAAAAACTATTTGACCAAGGTGCAATATCGGAAGCAGAATTTGAAAATTCTAAATCGCAATACGAAAGTGCAAAAGCAGATGTAGAAGCTGCTGCACAAACAGTTTCTGCAAGCGATTTTAATATAAAAAATGCAGTAGCTTCTTTAGAGGAAGCAAACAATAACTTAGACAGAACAATTATTCGTTCGCCGGTAGATGGAAAAGTCTCTAAGCTTAATGTAGAAAAAGGCGAAAGAGTTGTTGGTACTTCTCAAATGGCAGGAACAGAACTTTTAAGAATTGCCAACCTCAACGAAATGGAAGTTGTGGTTGACGTAAATGAAAATGATATTGTAAAAATTCATTTAAACGATACTACACTAATTGAAGTGGATGCTTACTTAGGTCAAAAGTTTAAAGGGATAGTAACCTCAATTGCAAACAGCGCCAATACAAATGGAACAAGTGCAGATCAAATAACAAATTTTGAAGTAAAAATTAGAATACTTAGAGATTCGTATTCACACTTACTAAACAATAAGCAAGACAATAATTCTCCATTTCGCCCCGGCATGACAGCAACAGTGGACATACAAACTAAAACAATAAAAAATGTTTTAGCTGTTCCAATAGAAGCTGTTACATTAAGAACAGATACAACATCCGAAAATAAAACAAATAAAAAGAATAAGAAAGAAGAGGATGAAGAAGAAAAAGATAAAAATAACAAAGAGGAAGCAATAGAATTAGTTTTTATTTTTAATAATGGAAAATCTTTGATAAAACCCGTAAAAACTGGCATTCAAGACAATAATTTTATTAAAATATTAAGTGGTATTTCTAAAGGCGACGAAGTTATTGTTGGACCTTACAAAACGGTGAGTAAGCTTCTTAAAAACAGGTCGCTGGTAAAAGTTGTTCAAGAGGAAGAACTAAACAAAGAAAAAGATTAAAATTAAGTTTGAAACTTTTACACATAGAAACAGCCACCACTGTTTGTTCAGTTGGAATTTCTGAAAATAAAATCCTACTTGCACAAAATAGTATTGACGATGGCTTTAAACATGCTGAAATTTTAAATAGCATGGTAAAAAATATTTTTATTGAAACAGATACCACTCCCGTTCAACTATCTGCAGTATCTGTTAGCATTGGCCCCGGATCCTACACTGGTTTAAGAATTGGCCTTTCCTTTTGCAAAGGATTGGCTTACGGATTAAACATTCCGGTTATTGCTATAAATACATTATCCTCTATGGCAAATGTTGCACACAAAAAAATAAATCCAATATCCAATCAATTTCTAGTTCCAATGATTGATGCCAGAAGAATGGAAGTATATACGTCTATCTATGATTACCAATTAATAGAGGCGGAATCTACAACAGCTAAAATTATTGATGAAAAAAGTTTTGAGAATTGGATTGGAAAAGATTTAATTTTTTTTGGAAATGGTGCTGAAAAGTGTAACACTATATTAAATAAAGAAAACCATATTTTCTATGATCAAAATTGCTGCGAAGCATCCGGACAAGTTGAGCTAGCAAGCGATTTATTTTCAAACAAAATTTTTAATACCTTGGCTCATCTGGAACCGTTTTATTTAAAAGAATTTCAAACCAATACAAAGGAAAAGTAAAATGTTTTTTAATGATATAATTGGACATAGCGAATTAAAAAATAAACTAATACACAATGTTAATATAGGCCGCTTGAGTCATGCTCAACTATTCTCGGGCCTAGAAGGAAGTGGAAATTTGGCAATGGCAATGGCAATGGCTACATATATCCACTGCACCAATAAGCAAGAAAACGATTCATGTGGTACTTGTGCGGCTTGCATAAAAAACAAAAAATTGGTTCATCCCGATTTACATTTGTCTTTCCCAATTGTTACAAAATCAAGTCCAACAAAAAAAGTTAGCGACGACTACATTCAAGAATTCAGAAAAGAATATTTAACTAATCCATACATGGGTTATTTTAATTGGCTAACTTCCATGACAAATGAAGTTAAAAATGCACTTATAACAACAGAAGAAGGAAGCGAAATAATAAAGAAGCTAAGTTTAAAAACTTATGAAAGTGAATACAAAATATTATTAATGTGGTTTCCCGAAAAAATGAATGTGCAGACTGCAAATAAGCTTTTAAAAATATTAGAAGAGCCACCAGAAAAAACATTGTTTCTTTTAGTAAGTGAATATCCCGAAGGTTTGTTGCCAACTATTATTAGTAGAGTTCAAAAAGTGCATATTCCGGTGCTCACCAACAAAGACATTGAACAGGAATTAATTTCTAATTATAACGTGCCTGAAGAAAACGCAATTTTTATTGCAAATTTTTGTGAAGGAAACTTTAATATGGCTTTAGAAATTTTAAACAACAGCGAGGAAGAAAATTTTAACTTAATTAATTTTCAAGAATGGATGAGGTTTTCGTTTAATAGAAGTAAACAAGTTGCACTTATGCCTTGGGTTGATAAACTAGCAAGCTTTTCGAGAGAAAAACAAAAAGAGTTTTTAAGCTATTGTATGCAAGCCATAAGAAAAAATTTACTTAGAACATTAAGTATTGAATCCATGGTAAGAGAAATGCCAAGTGAAACAAGTTTCAACATAAAGTTTCACAATTTTATACATGCATACAATTGTGGAAATATTTTAGCAATTTTAGACAAGGCTGTATTAGACATTGACAGAAACGGTAACTCAAAAATGATTTTTTTGGATTGTACGTTGCAAATAAGTCATCAATTAAATATGAAAGTTCCTATAGCATAGCACTGCGGCATGTATGAAAGCAATTGAAAAAAGGAAAATTTTTAACGACCCCATTTATGGTTTTGTAAGTATTCCATATGGCATAATTCTAAACCTAATTGATCACCCATTTTTTCAGCGTTTAAGACGTATTCGTCAATTAGGGATGACCAGTTTTGTTTATCCAGGAGCTCTGCATACAAGGTTTCACCATGCATTGGGTGCAATGTACCTAATGTCGCAAGCAATTGATACTTTACGCAACAAAGGAGTTTCTATAAGCAACAAAGAACAAGAAGGTGCACTGCTTGCAATTTTATTGCACGATATAGGGCATGGACCCTTTTCTCATGCACTGGAGCATAGCTTGGTGAATGGAATTCCGCACGAAAAAATCTCTTCGCTTTTTATGGAAAATTTAAACAAAGAGTTTAAAGGGAAATTAAATACGGCCATTGAAATTTTTACAAATAAGTACCCAAAAAAATTCTTACACCAATTGGTATCAAGCCAACTAGACATGGACAGATTAGACTATCTTAAACGAGATAGTTTTTTTACAGGAGTTTCGGAAGGTATAATTTCTACCGATAGAATTATTGCCATGCTAAATGTAAAAAATGATGTGTTGGCAGTAGAGGAAAAAGGAATTTATTCTGTAGAGAAATTTATTGTTGCACGCAGATTAATGTATTGGCAAGTATACTATCACAAAACTACTGTGGCTGCAGAACAATTGTTAGTGATGATTTTAAAGAGAGCAAAAGAACTTACTAAAAAAGGAAGTAAGTTATTTGCCACACCAGCATTAGATTACTTTTTGAAAAACGAATTTAAAACAACCGATTTTGAAAAAAACAATTTAGCCTTAAGTACTTTTGCAAAACTCGACGACTATGATATTCAAACATCAGTAAAGGTTTGGGAGGATTGCGAAGACAAAATTTTAGCCAAGCTTTGTGTAAATTTTAATGCAAGAAATTTATTTAAGGTAAAAATTCAAAATAAATCATTTTCCAAAGAAAAAATATATAAAATTAGAGAAGCAGTTCAAGAAAAATTTCAACTCTCCTTTGAAGAAACAAATTACTTTGTAATTGCAGATACTATTTCTAACAATGCCTACAATCCCTTATCCGACAAAATAAATATTTTATTTAAGGATGGAAAATTAGAAGACATTACAAAAGCATCAGACCAATTAAATTTACAGGTACTTTCTACCAAAGTGGAAAAATATTTTCTATGCTATCCAAGAGAAATAGACATAGAATTTGAATAATTTTAAAAGGAAATTTATTTTGTTAGATATCTAAATAATTATTGTAAATATTTGTTCTTAACCCAATAGAAAAAAAGCTTGAGTATTTTTCTTGTTTGTTATTTATCCATCTCCTGTTAAAAAATCCAGCATAGATCTGAAAATTATAGGCTGGATTTATTATGTATCCGGCCTTTACATCTATTATTTCTAACCTGGTTTTTGTGCCTTGCAGAAACGTATTATTTGTTCTATTTCTTCCAGAAATATCCGACAATAAAATGTTTTGTCCAAAAACTCCACCCGTACTATCAACACCAATTTGACCGGTGTTTACTTTTGCTGTTATAAAAACACCTTTATAGTTGTATGAAAAAATTGCAACAATTTCTTTAAAATTTGCACCCCAAGGGTGTGTTAAACTTTGATTGTAATGAATATAATTTTGTTGATTGCTTTTTGTTGTATAAGAATAAGGGCTTACAGAATTATATTCTAATAAAAAATTTAAATTTCTAATTCCAGCAATATCAAAATAACGTGTGCCAATTTGTATTCCATTTTTCATAAAAAGATTACCATTTGCAGTGTTATTATCCATCATGTATTGCCCATATATAGAAATACTTGATGTAAGTTTTAGTCTTACATTTAAGCCTGCAATAGCATTGTTTACTGATGATAAACCTTGCTCTGCCACATTGTAAAACGGAATAGGGTTTAAAATATTAAAATTAAAATAAGGATGTGCCTTAGAAATTGGTCTGTAAATAATTCCATTAAAAAGACCAAGTTCCAAAAAATTAAAAGGCATAAATACCAAATATTGAAAAGCTGCTGTTTTCTTTCTAAATGTAGGTTCGCTGTAGATATTAAATGTAATATCTCCTTGATAAATATTCATCAAACTTGCCCACATTACTTCGTACCTGAACCAATTTCTTGAATAGGAAGCTTTTGCATAAGGATAATTAAAAGAGTTGTCGCTGAGCAAAAGTGAACGATAACCAAAGCCATAAAAATGCTTGCCAGTGCCTGCCATTATTGAAAAATTCTTACTTGGGGCAAATAAAAAATTAGCAGAAGATATTGCAAAGTCGGCTCCAATTTCTTTAAACACTTTTGTTCTACCTAAGCCCGGGTAAACTTTATGTGCTTTAATAAATTCTCTTACATACAAGGGTGCCGTTACTTGATTTTCTAGAAACTGTGATTCAAAATAAAATTTTTTTCCTATTGACCCTTTAACCCATAATCCTCTGGTATTTTGTAGGAGTCTTTGTTTGTTCTCCTTTTTGTCACTTCCCAAACTAAAATTAAACAGGGGGTTAATGGAAAGGGTAAAATCTTCCTTGTTTATTTTAATTACATCTTGCCTACAAAGTTTTTGTTCAAACAAATGAGCTGTTGTATCAAAAAGACAAAAAAAGCCTATTGAATCGTTTATGCTTTTTAATTTTTCATGGCTAAATGTAAATGGCTTAGTGGATGCAAATTCTTTTCTATTTTTTTTAGCTAATTCTCTTTCTATATTTTGAGCAAAGAAAAACTCATAAGGAACCATTGTGCTTTGAGCAAAAACAAGGTTTGTAACTAAAATTAAACTTAAAAAAAGAAATGCTTTTTTGATCAAAACAACAACTTAAAAAATATTATTTTTTAAAACATCTTGATAAACCATTTCAATCCCTTTTTCAAGTTCAATAGTATATTTCCATCCAAGTTTTTCTAATTTAGAAACATCCATCAACTTGCGGTAAGTTCCATCGGGCTTGGTTTCATCAAAAATTAAATTGCCAGTAAAGCCAACAATCTTTTTTACTAAAAGTGCCAAATCTTTTATAGAAATATCAACGCCACTTCCTACGTTCACCAACTGTTCCTCATTATAGTTTTGCATCAAATAAAAACAAGCCTCTGCTAAATCATCAACATGTAAAAATTCTCTTAATGGAGTTCCAGTTCCCCACACTACAACTTCGTCTTTAGATTCTACCTTTGCTGTATGAAACTTCCTTATTAACGCAGGCAAGACGTGAGAATTGTTTAAATCGTAATTGTCGTTTGGCCCGTATAAATTTGTTGGCATAGCCGAAATAAAATTACAATTGTATTGGCGTCGGTAAGATTCGCACAATTTTATTCCTGCAATTTTTGCTATAGCATAAGGTTCGTTTGTTTGTTCCAAAGGACCTGTTAGGAGATACTCTTCTTTTAACGGTTGTGGCGCTGCCTTAGGGTAGATACAAGATGAACCCAGAAAAAATAATTTTTCTACATTGTTTATATAAGCAGCATGAATCACGTTTGATTCCATCATCAAATTTTGATACAAAAAATCTGCTCTGTAGGTATTATTGGCATGTATGCCTCCTACTTTTGCAGCAGCTAAAAATACAAACTGAGGTTTTTCAGTTTCAAAGAATTCGTTTACCAATAGTTGATTAGTTAAATCTAATTCCTTAGAACTTCTGGTAATTATATTGGCAAATCCTTTTTGGTTTAGTTTTCTTACAATTGCAGAACCCACCATTCCTCTGTGCCCTGCAACAAAAATTTTATCTTGTGTTTTCAAATGCTTTAAATTTTAATTTTCAAATATACGGTATTCAATAAAATTATTGGTTTCAAAAAAAGCTTGGTAAAAAACTAATTGTAACTATTTAATGCTAATTGTAACTCATTCTTTATTTCATTTCTAAAATCAGCCGGACTCAGCACTCTGCAGCTTCTACCCCAACTTAAAATTAAATTTTTTAGTTCTACACTTGGATAAACATCCAATTGAAAAATCACACCATTTTGAGTTTCTTTTACTATTTTTTGAGAATAATGAATAGGTTTTGTTTTAATGAAATTAGCGGCATAAGTCTCAAATTCCAAAACTACTTCTTCTACTTTTGCATTGGTATTTATTGTAATTCCATAAACGTTTCTAAAAAAAACCTTTGAATTAAAATCACCTAATTCATAGCTAGATTCATCTTTTTCTATTTCTAAAATTCTTTCTAAACCAAAAACTTTAATTATTTTGTCTTTTGCATCTCTTGCTACTAAATACCACCTGCTATCAAATTCTTTTAGAATAAATGGCGAAAGAACATAGTATTTCTTATCTCCAGAAAATTTTCCGTAGAGCACTTTAATGCTTGATTTTTCCTTTATTAAACCTACCAAAATATTTAGCCACTGCAATCCTTCTGAGCTTGAATTTATTTGAGGTTGTAGTATATTTTCTACTTCTATGGCACTGTGATTTTTTGTTACACTAAATTCATTATTCATCTTGTCTATTGCCACCTTAAAGTTCTTAAAAACATCTATTCCTTTGTAAGTATCTAAAATTTCAAATGCCATTTCCAATGAATCCAAATCTTCTTGGTTTAGTTTTACAAACTGTCCTATAGAATACTTTGAATCAGAGTATTTGTATCCTTTATTGGTTTTATCAAATTCTATTGGAGCATAAAATGCTAAAACTTCAGAGTTTTTCATTTCTGCTAAATCATATTCCAATTGCCTTGTAGAAATATTTTGGCCAGTTTTTTCTTCAATATAGCTTTTTAACTCTTCTAAATTAGGATAAGGTTGGTATTTATTTGCAATACGTTTATCTATTAACAAATACCTATAAAATGCAGATTTATTGCTTGGCATAAAATTATTTATTGTTCAAAGTTATTAAATCAATTTTTTATTGGTTTTATATTATTTACAAAAAATACTGCAATTTTTATCTCTGATATTCAGTTGTTTAATTAATAAAAAAACTCACCGCAAATAGGTTGCGGTGGCAAAATACAGTTTTGCAGGGTAAATAATAAATACTTGAACACATGAACATTTCAACACAAACAAATTTTTCATCTTTAATTCCTCAAAACAGCAATACCATTATTGATTTGCAATACTACTGCAAATACCGTGAGCTGGCTAGAAGAAAAAAATTTGATGAAAAAAGAACCAAACAAATCAACACCATTTTATTTCTGCTAAGGCAAACTGCAACAAAAGAAATTCAATTGCAAAATTTCTCGAATTCATTTTTATTTGACTTTAATAATGGAATTATGGTACTTATTGAAAACAAAAAAACAGTTTCTTTTTTATTTCATAATAATGTAGAAAAACAAAAAATAGAGCAATTAGAACGATTAATTTCTAAGGAAAGTCAAGAAGTTATTATCTGGAAAAAGGCAGCCTAATTTTGATCTTGTTTCTCTTTTCTTTTTACAAGAAAAACAAAATCATTTTCGGATAATAAATATCCGTATTCGTAGCAAAAATAATAGGTTGTGCCTTTGCTTGTAACTAATAAATTGGTAATATAGGTGAAGTTAAACCCTTTCTCCATCAATTTTTTTTTAGAAGTTTTGGCAGTTTCTTCGGGCACCATTTCTTCTAATATTTTTCTATTTTTTTTAAGAATATTATTTACATTTCTTACCACCAAACTTTGTTCGCTATTTAATTTGTTGTTATAAGAATTTCG
>Ga0114980_10003620_pt1 | contig 10532 bp, 7 predicted proteins | sample S_140806_EF_Meta_FD_87018 | JGI IMG/M metagenome (GOLD analysis project Ga0114980, IMG submission 87018) | Freshwater microbial communities from Lake Simoncouche, Canada to study carbon cycling - S_140806_EF_MetaG | ecosystem: Environmental > Aquatic > Freshwater > Lake | place: Lake... | reverse complement strand
ATTGCTCCTTATTTTACATATGCTTATGAAGGATTATCTGGAAAAACAATTAGCGCTTATCAAAAAGAATTGTTTGAACTTATTTATTTGCACTTTGAAGATATTAATTACAACAAAACTTCAATCGATAAATTAAAAACAGAATTAAAAGAATATTTAAAATTAGAAAATACCGATGCTAAGGCAAGATTTTCAAAAACGTTTTCTGAAAACTATTACAGAAAAAATCCAAGAGCATTGAATTTAACAGAACAGGAAATAGACAAGATAAACATAGAAGACATCAAAGCTTTCTACTCAGAAAGATTTAAAGATGGAGGTGATTTCACTTTTACCTTTGTTGGAGACTTTAAAGTTGATGAGTTCAAACAATTAATTACTAAATACTTAGGAAGTCTGCCGACGCTAGGAAGAAAAGAAACTTATGTTGATGACGGCGTTAGAGTTGAAAGAGAACTTGTAAAATATGAAGTATTTGAAAATCTAGAAGAGCAAAGCAAAAACGTCAGGTCCTATAATAAAAGTTTTGATTACAACGTTAAAAATCGTTTCATTATATTTTCCACAGAGGAAATTCTTAAACGAATGCTACATGACGAAATTAGAGAAAAACAAAACCTAGTTTATTCGATATCTGTTCTAAACTATGGCGTTTCTAAATTTCCTGAGCCTAAATATTCCTTAATTATTATGTTTGATTCAGATCCTAACAATAAAGATAAAATATTTACAGAAAGCGAAAAAGTTTTAGAAAAATTAAAAGCAGGAGACTTTCCAGATCATTATCTAGATGAAGCTATCAAAGGACATTTAAGAAGATACGAATTAGATAAGCAATCTAATCGTTGGTGGACAAGCGCAATTAGCGATTACTATCATGAAAATGAACCACTTGAGACTGCTGAAACATTAGACAGAGTAATTAAATCAGTTACTAAAGAAGATATTAAAAAACTTGCAACCAACACATTTGATAACAAATATATTCAAGCAAGTTTAATGCCAAAAAAATGAAAAATATTTCTAGAAATCTACATTCACCCACAATGCTTAAAAGTTACTTAAGCTGCGAATATATTATTTACAATGAGAAGAACGAGAAAGATTTAAAGCTTACAAGAAAAGAAAGATCCGTAAGTGATGTTGCTAGGCTCAACAAAGGAAATGAACATGAGAAGATAGTTTTTAATGAATTAAAAAAGAAGTTTAAAAATATAACGGATATTAAAAATAAAAAAATTTCTAGAGAAGAGAAGATTTCAGAAACTCTTAAAGCCATGAAAGAAGGTGTCGATCTTATTTATGGTGGGTTTTTAAATTACAATGAATGGATGGGTGAATTTGATTTTTTAATTAAGGACCCAACTATAAAAACTGAATTTGGGAGTTATGGTTATGAAATTGTTGATGCAAAAAATACAACCAAACCAAAAGCAGATCATATTGTTCAACTTGGAATGTACTCCCTAATGCTCGAGCATCACCAAAAACAAATGCCTCAGTACGTTTCAATTGCTTTAAAAGATAACATTACAGAAAGAATTAAGACATCAGAAATATATGAATTCTTCAATTATAATAAAGACAAATATGAAGAATTTCTTAAAAAAAAAATTAATAAAACAAAACCAGTTAAATGTTCCTTTTGTAGTTTTTGTGACTGGGAAGAAGAATGCGAAAAAATTTGGATTAAAGAAGATAATATAAATCAAGTAGCTGGAATTAATAGTTCACAAATCAAACGACTTGCTAAGTTAAAAATAGAAACACTTTCAGATTTAGCAAAACAAAATCCTTTAAAACGTCATGGAGATTTAAGAATTGAAACCACATCTAAGCTTATTGAACAAGCAAAACTTCAGCATAACTATCTAAAAAATAATAAAAGAGATTTAAAATTAATTGAAAATAATCCTAATTTATTAAGAGGTTTTAATTTATTACCAAAATCATCAGATGGGGATATTTTTTTTGATATGGAGTCCGTTCAGGATTATGTTTATCCGGGAGGATTAGAATATCTTTTTGGTCTTTATTATAATGAAGATGGAAAAGAAAAATTTAAAGCATTCTGGGCGCACAATAAACAAGAGGAAAAAAAATCTGTAATTAATTTCTTTGATTTTTTAAAAAAACATTTTGAAAAATATCCTGACGCTTACATTTATCATTATGCATCCTATGAGTTAAGTGCATTAAATCGTTTAACATCATTTCACAAAATAAAAAATGCAGATTTTGATAAATATTTAAGATTAGAGAAATTTGTAGATTTATTTAAAATAGTTAAACAATCGATTCAAATATCTGAAAATAGTTATTCACTTAAATTTGTAGAAAAATTTTACGATTACAAAAGAACTGGAGATGTCGTTAAGGCAGATCAGTCAGGAGATGTATATGTTCAATGGGTAGATAGTCAGGATCAAAAACTTTTAAATCAAATTGAGCATTACAATATGCAAGATTGCCAATCTACCTACTTACTTAGAGAATGGTTATTATCAATAAGACCCGATCATTATAGTTGGTACAAAGGACAGGGGATTTCTGAAAACGCTGATGAAATTAAAGATTATGAATTGGAATTTATATCTTACCAAAAAAAAGTTGAAGAAGCTAAAATTGATAAAAACCTCAAAACAATTTTTTCAGATTTAATTGGTTTTTATAGACGAGAAGCTAGACCAGAATGGAGAATGTTTTTTGAAAGAAAAACTATGTCTCATGAAGATCTCGTAAGTGATGCAGAATGTATTGGTGACTTAACAAAAGATGCAGAACCAACTCAAGCAGTTTCAAAAGATCCAAAAAAAAAATTACGATCTTCTATTTATACCTATAAATTTCCAGAGCAGGACTACAAGATTAAATTACAAGATAAAACAACTATTGCTAACGAAATATATCTTGGCACAAAAGATTATGCAGGAGAAGTATTTGAATTAGATGCTCATAATAGAATAATAAAATTAAAAAAAGCAGGAGATCCTCTTCCTGATAATATTTCTATATCTAGAGGAAAACCTAGGGATCCAAGTCTGTTTGAAAAAAATATTTTTAATTTTATGGATTCAGTTCTTGAAAAAAAGGATGAATATAAGGCGACTATTGAAATCTTAAATAAAGAAATTCCGGATGTAAAAAATATAAAAAGAGGTGATCCTATAATTAAAAGTGAAAATTTTTTGGAGGATATTCCTAAAACTTTATTAAATTTAAATAACAGTTACATATTTATTCAAGGACCTCCAGGAACAGGTAAAACTTATCAAGCTGCAAATGCCATATTAAAATTACTTGAGCTTGGAAAAAAAGTTGCAGTTAATGGAAACTCACACAAAGTTATTAATAATTTGTTGACTAGAGTCGAGCAGCTAGCGATTGAAAGAAAATTTAATTTTTATGGTATTAAAAAAAGTTCATTCAGTGACGAAGAAACACTTTTTAATGGTAAGTTTATAAAAGATGTTGAAAGCGATGAGGAATTTATAAAAGCTGTAGGTACCAAAAGTGCAGTTTTGTTTGCAGGTACTAAATGGCATATATGCAAACCCTATTACAATAAAAAAATAGATTATCTTTTTATTGATGAAGCTGGCCAGATTAGTTTGTCCGATGTAGTTGCCATGGGATCTTCTTGTAAAAATATAGTTCTCGTAGGTGATCAGATGCAATTAGGACAGCCGAGCAAAGGAGTGCATCCTGGAGATTCTGGAAAATCAATTTTAGATTATTTGCTAGGAGACTTAGATACCATTGATGACAATAGAGGAATATTCTTAAATAAAACTTACAGACTAGATCCTAAAATTAATAATTTTATTTCTGAAAATTTTTATGAATCAAGATTAATTGCAGACGAAAATAATTCTACAAGAAAAGTTATTTCAAAGAACAAATTGTTTAGCACTTCTGGAATTTATTATATTGCTTCTGAGCATTCAGATAACTCACAGAAAAGTGAGGAGGAATGTCAAATAATTAAAAAACTCTATAAAGATTTTATTGGAGCAGATTTTTTAGATTTAAATCAAAAAAAAAGAAAAATTACCGATAAAGACATACTTATTATTAGTCCATACAATGTTCAGGTTAATTATTTAAAATCTGAACTCAATGAGAAAGCTCAGATTGGAACGATAGATAAATTCCAAGGACAAGAAGCCCCAATAACAATTATCTCTATGACATCATCTGACGCAGAAAATCTTCCAAGGGATAAAACATTTTTTTTTAATCGTAATAGACTTAATGTAGCTATCTCAAGATCTCAGTGTGTATCTATTATTCTATTCAACCCAAAATTATTAGAGACGGCACCCAGAAATGTTATTGAAATAAAACTATTAAATAACTTTTTTAAACTGATGAAATTTAAAATAAACTAGTTTTGTCGATAAAACATCAAGCATAATCAAACTTTTTAAATTATAGAGCTTAAATTTAAAAAGAATCTCTCTAAGGTTTTTATGTGGCTAAAAAATCTAATAAAGGTTTTGATTATGAAGAAAAAATTAATCAAATCTTAATTAAAAAAAAACTAATTCCTAAAGACAGTAAAATAACAGGCGGAGCAGATAAAGCAGACGTTTCTTTAATTTATAAAAACAACAAAATACTAATTGAATTAAAAAATAAAGATAAAAGTGCTGACTATGGTCAAAAGGAACTTTTGTGGACAGTTGAAAGAAAATGGCATTGGTCGGAAAAAAAAGAAGAAGATCGTATAACTGATCTCTACAATAAATTAAGAATAATTGAAAATCATATTCCAAAGGGTTTTGTTCCGAGAAAATATTCAAAAGTCAAAAAAAAAGAAGATAAAATAAAAAGTATATATGAAGATATAAAACCAGAGGATTATGAATATGATAAAAATAAAATTGAAAAAAGAGATATTGAAATTCCTTTGGATACACTTTTTACTTATTATGAAATAAAAAACCGTTTTTATATTCAAGTAGAGAATTTTGGTTTTTATCACCTTAAAAAAGATAAATTTAACATTGGAACAAAACAATTTGATGGAAAAATATCTTTGAGATTGAGAGCAAAATATAGAGGGAGCAGAAGAAATATTTTAATAAAACCCTGGGATTACGGTCTCTTAGCAAAAATAGGCATAAATAAAATGCCAACGGAATCTGAGTTAGATATAGAAGAAAAAAATGGAAAAAAATTTCCTTTTATATAGGCAATTCTAGTTGTTTAAATTTTTTTTCTTTAAACAAATAAATGTCTTTTTCATAGTTAAATGCGAGACTTCTTACGGTTTCAATATTATCAGAGCCTAAACTAATATCTTTATTTGTAGTTTTCTTTTTATCCTTTAACATTTCTTTTAAGCATTTTGCTATTTCAAATGCCATTCTAAAAGGCACAGCATTACCAATTTGAGTCCACTGACTTGTAATGTTTCCACAAAACTCAAAATCTAGAGGAAAAGATTGTAAAGATGCAGCTTCTCTTGTTGTTAGATATCTATTTTCTGTCGGGTGGTAATACATGGTTCTGCTTGTAACGATCGTAGGTGATGGCTTAGATCTATCTAGTCTATGGTACTTTGCTTCTCTGAATCTTTTTTCATCAATTTTATTCCAATCATGCTTATACCAAAGTTTTTTTGGTAAATATTTTTTTTCATCTTTTTCATACCTTATAAATTTACCTTCAGGAACAAATCCAATTCTATTTAGGTCTAAAAGATTACTAATTTGAGCTTTATCAATATCGTGATTGGTTAATTTTTTTTTAAAATTATTGATTGCTTTAAACGCATCACCAACAGTAATAGATTTCGCAAGTTTTAAATCTTTTTCATCAATATTTCGAAATTTTTTTATTGGGTAACGGTTGTTTACATTTATTCTATTACCGACGAGGATTACTCTTCTTCTAATTTGTGGCACACCATAATGATTTGAGGACAATACTTTAATGTCTAATCTGTACCCCAGTGTCTCAAAGCATCGGAAAATGGATTTTAAAGTGTTATTATTTTTTATCGCTAATAAACCTGTAACATTTTCCATTACAACTATTTCCGGTTTAAAACCTTTTACAAATCTTACAAAATCTAAAAATAAATGATTTCTGGAATCTTTAACATTGTTAGTTCCGATTGTAGAAAAACCCTGACATGGAGGACCTCCACAAATTATGTGAATTTTTTTATTTTTTATTTTTTTTTTAATTTCTACTACTGAAATTTTCTTAATATCACCGTGAATAGCGATTGCATTTTTATGATTTTTTTTAAAAGTTTCAATCGAAGGCTTATAAAAATCAATACCTACCAAACAATTCATACCAGCTTTTATAAAGCCAGCAGACATACCTCCAGCACCACAAAAAAGATCGATAAAATTATATTTCATATTCAAATTTTCACTATTACTATAATTCACTGGCAAAAGATAAAGATAATATTTATCTACAAATTCTAATTCGGTTTCATTAATTCAACAATTCCACCTTTACCAAAATCTTTTTCATATTGCTCAATCTCATTAATGCGTCTTTTTTCAGCACTTTCTTTAATAATTTCTTCTATTTTTTTTTCTGGTAATTTTATAATTATTTCTTCTTTTTTGAATTGACGTAATTCTATTTTTTTTTCATTAAGATGCTTAAGCTCTTCAACAGCTTTTTGCTTTCTAAGCTCTTTTTTAGCAACTAAATCATCATCTTGAGGAGCGTAAGGTTCGCCATACTCCTTTTCGTAATCCTGCTCCCATTTACTGACCCAATCATGACCTTTGGTTTGTATAAATTTATTAACTAAATTCACATCATCAGTAATAGTATTAGCCTTTGCCTTAACGTACTGATTTTGCTTCATCATTTGAGAATAAGAATATTTTTTTCCTCTAGCGTCAAAATAGCCTTTTTTTTCCTGGCTCCATAAAGCCTGATCTCTTTTTAAATCTTTTAGCTCTATATCAATAAAATTTCTTTTATGCTCAGGATCATCCTCTGCCGCTGCCTTAAGTAGATTATATCTTTCCGATAATTCACCAGGTCGATAAACAATAGTTCTTCCTGTTAAAGATCCTTCTGAACCTTTCTCAGGAATTAAGTATGTTTCTTGTTTTTTTTCCATTTTAATTCTTCTTATAATTTTTTAATTGTTCTAAAAGTTTTTCCAATAAATCAGCATCGTCAAATGTAAGGGTTTTCATCCCTGATAAAAGACTAACCATATATTCAAGTTCTTCTTTCTTGTTAGTGGGATTTCCTCCCGACTCTAAATTCACTCTAATCTTCTTTACGAGATTTCTTAATTCCTTTGGTTGAATATTTAAGCTTTTGTCCATTAATGAACCGACGGAACCTCCTATCTTTTTCCTTTCTTTGATAGGTTCTTTTTCTTGCTCATTTAATTTTTTTAAAAAATCATGATACTCCTGCAAGATCTTTGCAAGGTCTACTGGTTTTGTTTCTATTAAATCTTCTTTTGGCATATATGAATCTTACAACATCAAAGAATCGTGCTGCAAGTTAAATATTATTTATTTTTTTAGACCAGAAGCGAGCAACTAGAGACTAAAGGTAAGCAACGAGTGACGAGGTTAACTTGAATTATTTCTTAGTTACTTTGAAAAAATTATTGTTTCACGTTAACTTCGACTAATTTCCAAAGTAATTATCAGTGATTAGCAGCCTCTTAAACGCTTTAAAAACTTTATGAACTTCTTATATACTATGTCTAAGTTGTCCAACTGTTACTAAGACAACTAGGACACATATACGTTATAGTTAATTCATTTTATCGTTTTCAAAATTTATTGAAGAAGCGTCAGGCAAACTTGTAAAAAGTTTATAAGTTCCATAAACTTCCCCTTTAATTAGATCTCTACTATTAAGCATTCTTTGCATTGTCTTACTAATTCTAGATTTACCTTTGACAGAAGTTTGTCCTAAAAAATTAGCTACTTCGTTAGGTTTAACTACTAACTGCTTCTCAGTGTATGCATAGTGTTTCATCGCTTCTATAATCTCCCTTCTATTCTCCTGCATTTGGATCTCATAAAGCTTACCCTCGCAGTCATACTTCCATGTCTTTTCATTCCAAGTTAAAGCATATTCAAAATCTTCCATGTCTCTACCTCTGCCTTTTAATGATGCAGATGTTCCTTGATCCCCTCTATCTAACATCCACATAAAGTCAGTCATTCCTTGCATTCCTGTGCTACCTTGAATTTTATCCCATGAGTAGTCTTGCTGAGCTTTACCTAAATGTGAGACAAATATTATCGTTATAGACAGCTCGCCTGCCAGATGCTGGATATCTCTAAGTAATTTGTTGTCCTTATCATATGCCGTATCACTTCTATTCCACTGATTTTTTACCTTAGCCAGTGTATCTACTATTACTAATCTTGGATGGAATACTTGCTTGGTCCAAGCTCTTATAGATTCTTCTAATCCATAATTAAGATAAGGAGATTCAGTTACGATGGTTGGATGTTTTTTACACTTACTATGCCCTAACTTTGTAATCCGGTCCTTCATCCTTCGTGGATTATCCTCCAAAGCTAAATATAAAACATCACCTTGTACAACTTCGTGATTCATCCAATTTAAATTATTTTGAACGCAATAAGCAAGATCAAGCATAGTCCATGATTTCATCGCCTTTGGCCTTCCAGCGGCAAGCCCAAGTCCTTCTGGCATCACAGGCTTTACTGTAAATTGAATTGGAGGAAACTCGGTTTTTAAAATAACATCCATATTCAAACCGTTTTCAAAAAAATCTACAACAGTTTTTTTAGATTCAGTTTTTTCATCAGGAACCTTTCCAATCCAGCTTAATGCTCGTTTAAGTTCTAGCGGTTCAATTTTTAAATAATTAGCTAATTTTTTATAACCAGCTGTTTTAGTAGAATCATTGTTATTACCTTTAATAATACGTCTAAATTTTTTTATATTAAAATCTTTATCAACATTCCATTTTTCTGGAAATTTAGTTGAGTATAATATTTCTAAAAATTTAATACGTTCTTCATCGGTTGCTTCGGTATATCTTTTTAAGCAAGCATCTAAACATATAGCTCCTGTATTAGCAGACTCCACAAAGGAATAAATAAAACTCGCAAACGAGCACCAATTAAATATTTTGTAAATATTTAAAACTTTAATCGGTCTAACATTATTTATCCATACCCTAGGCAATAATATTTCCCCATCTTCTTTAGATGGAGTAACAGATGGAGGTACAACTAAGTTTCCAGTTGTTCTGAATTCAATTATTTTTTTGTGATTAATATCTAAACGATCTAAATTAAAATTAGAATAATCCTGATCTTTTAAAAAAAGAAAATGTGTATGCTCAATCTTTTTTTTATTTTCTCTACCAAAGACACATGTATTGAGTGGAAAAAATTTAGGTGCTAATTTAATAGCTGAGTTTGAATCCAGGTCTAAATCAACCAGACCATTAAATGACTTAGCTACATTAATTCCAAGATTTGTGTGAAGTTTGTTAAACTTTTTGTCCAATTTATCAAAGTCATCCAAGCAATAATTTTTAGTTAGAATTTCAGTATCTAAATTCAGCTTCTGATTTTGAAGCAAGGGTATAATCGAATACCCTTGTTCCAGAAGCTTTTTTGAAGCTTCTTTAATCATTAAAAACTCCAATTTTTTTAAGTTCTATTAAAGTTTTTGCAACTTCCTCATTGGTTAAATATTTTATCTCCTCATAGTCTTCTTCACATAATTTTTGACTTAAATTATATTTTGAAAGAATGTAAGATTCAGAACTGTTTTCTTCATTTTCATTCTCTACGGTAATTAAAGCCTTTATTCTTTCGTAAGGTTTTGTGGCTTCTTTCATGCATTCTAAGTATCCTTTTATGAAACCAGCTTTTTTATAATTACGCTCAAGAACAGATGTTAAAGCTATGACTACTTTAACTAATTGTTTTGAGCTGATTTTAGATTCTACTTGAGCATATTTTTCTGTATTTTTAATAACAGAAACTTCCTGATTTTGATGGTTAGACATAGTCCTATATTTTTTCCTTTTATTGACTAGCCCAGTTAGGTTCTGGGCTAGTTTATTTAATATCCGATAGGACTAGATGATATTAAAATCCTTTTAATTATAAGATTATTGATAATCTTATAAAAAATATTTAACTAATATCCTACCTAATAGACCCCTATCGGAAGCTAATTTAAAAAAATTATTTTAAGTTTTTGTTTCACGCTATGGCAAATCCAAACATCTGCCTCTCCGGAATGATGGAAATTTGTTTATAGTAGGGCCATCAACTACTTTGAATTACTGAATCCTATCATAAGAAAGAATCCATTATCAAGAGAACAAAAGGAGTCCTTTAGAGATGATTTTTTGTTGAAATGAATCAGTTTTTTGATGCACTCAAACTTGTCATAAGAATGTACTATTTAGATTTATAGATGTTTAATTTATCTAGTTAAATAAACAAGAGTTCTTAAAGTATAGAAAATCGACACGAGTATAACTAGCAATACAAAGAGTAAATACACTGTCCAATACTTAT
>Ga0114980_10003618_pt1 | contig 10536 bp, 10 predicted proteins | sample S_140806_EF_Meta_FD_87018 | JGI IMG/M metagenome (GOLD analysis project Ga0114980, IMG submission 87018) | Freshwater microbial communities from Lake Simoncouche, Canada to study carbon cycling - S_140806_EF_MetaG | ecosystem: Environmental > Aquatic > Freshwater > Lake | place: Lake... | reverse complement strand
GCTAACTGTCATGAGCCCTGGTGCGCACCCTGGATGATGGAAGACACTGGGGGTGTGCGGGTCGGCAAGGGTAGAGGTCGGTCAAACCTTTGATGGCACTGGACCGCGATCGCTAACTTGACCCGCTGCCGACCACTCGTACCCAGGATTGCCTGCGGGTGCTGCGGCATCCTTTGGGTTGCCGCAGGCGCCTGACAGCCCACATTAAACAGAGCCACCGGGCATGCCCGGCAGGCCGTTGGTCGGCGGCACCTTTGCCGGCCCGCACGCTTGTGATTGTTATTCAAGCTGCAGGAGCCCCGGCGATGGAGTTGACCCCGATGCACAGGCGCGTGATTGCGCTGGACGTTCACCAAGCCAGGATCAACGCGTGCGCCATCGTCGAGCATGACGACGGCCGCGTGGAGATCACCAGATGCGACTTCGGCGCCTTCAAACGCGACCGTCGTGCGCTGGCGCAGTGGGCGCTGCAGATTCGGCCCGAGGTCGTGGTGATGGAGAGCACGGGGGTGTACTGGAAGAGCCCGTTCACGGCACTGGAGGCGGTGGGCATCGTGGCGTGGGTGGTCAACGCGCGGCACGTCAAGGCTGTACCCGGTCGCAAGACCGATGTGGCCGACGCGCAGTGGCTGGCAACGCTGGCGCGCGCGGGTCTGCTGCGCGCGTCGTTCATCCCGCCTGTGCAAATGCGCCAGCTTCGCCTGGTGGCGCGCCAGCGCCAGAAGCTCGTGGGCATGTGCAGTGCAGAGAAGAACCGGCTGCACAAGGTGCTGGTGGATGCGGGCATCCGCATCAACGTGCTGGTGGCCGACATCCACGGCAGCAGCGCGCGGGCGATGGTCAAGGCGCTGATTGCGCACAAGCCTATGCACGAAGTCCTGGACTGCAAGGGTCGGCTGCGTGCCAGCCCAGAGGAGCTCTTCGAGGCGCTCGACACCGAGCAATTCAGCGCCGCGCACCGCTTCGTGGCCCACGAGATCATGGAGCACATCGAGCAGATCGAGCAACGCATCGCGCGGCTGGATGCCTACTTGCTCGAAGGACTGAAGCCCTGGCAGCCGCAGCTCACGCTGCTGCAGACCATCCCCGGCATCGACGAGCAGGGCGCGGCCATGCTGCTGGTGGAAATCGGCACGGACATGGACGCCTTCGGCAGCGCCGAGCGGCTGGCCAGTTGGGTGGGGATCTGTCCGGGCAACAACGAGAGCGCGGGCAAGCGCAAGACCGGACGTATCCGCAAGGGCAACGCCTGGGTCAGGCGGCTGCTGTGCGAGTTCGCGCAGGCTGCGGCCCGCACGCGCTGCGCGCTCAAGGCCAAGTTTGACGCGCTGTCCATCCGCAAGGGGCGCAAGAAGTCGGTGGTCGCGCTGGCCCACAAGATGCTGCGCACCGTCTACGCCATGCTGGCCAGCGGCACCCACTACCAAGACAAGGAGGTCGACTACGAGGCGCTCAACGTCCAGCGCAACGCACCGCGCTGGTTGAAGATGCTGCGCAAGCACGGCTTCATCGCCACGCCCGCAGCCGCCTGAATCATCCCAACATCGTTGTCCCACGGCCCCGACCGGCCTCAGGTCAGGCATTCGTGCGCCTGCAAGGGTGTGTCTTCCACATTAATATCCCGGCTTTTCCGGAGTTCCCGATATGGATATGTTCATGACCCCCGAGTTCTGGGTGGCAGTCGGTCAGATCATCATGATCGACATCCTGCTGGGGGGTGACAACGCCGTGGTCATCGCCCTGGCATGCCGCAAGTTGCCCGCCAAGCAGCGCGCTCAAGGCATTCTGTGGGGCACCGCAGGCGCCATCCTGCTGCGTGTGGTGCTGATCTTCTTCGCTTTGCAGCTGCTGGCCATTCCGTTCCTCAAACTGGTGGGCGCAGTCCTGCTGGTGTGGATCGGCGTGAAGTTGCTGCTGCCTGAAGAAGGTGATGGCCACGGCGAAATCGCCGCCAGCGACAAGCTGTGGGCCGCCGTGAAGACCGTGATCGTGGCCGACCTCGTGATGAGCGTGGACAACGTCATCGCAATTGCCGGCGCGGCAGAGTCTGCCGGCGGCGACCACACCATGCCGCTGGTGATCTTCGGCCTGGTGGTGAGCATTCCCATCATCGTCTGGGGCAGCCAACTGGTCATCAAGCTGATGGACCGCTTCCCGATGGTGATCACTGTCGGCGGCATGCTGCTGGGCTGGATTGCAGGCACCATGGCCGTCACCGACCCCGCCATCATCGGCTACATGCCCCTGGAGGCCGCCTCGGCCAAGGACGCAACGCCCGACGTGCTGACCGCTGTGCGGTATGGCGCCGGTGTGGCTGGTGCACTGCTGGTGCTGGCCGTCGGCAAGGTGCTGGCCCGCCGCCAGCCCGCCGCAGCCTGAACGGGCACCGCCCGCTGACGGCGCTTTAGTGATGAAAGCGGGCGACGCCGCAGGCCCCTTCCAGCTTGTACGGCCCGTGGGGGCTGGGGCCATGGCCGAGGTGTGGCAAGCCCAGGATGGCCGCAGTGGGCAAGCCGTGGCCATCAAGCTGATGCGCCGCACGGCGGACCCTCGCCAGGCCCAGGAGCTTGAGCGACGCTTCCTGCAGGAGGCGAGCACTGCACGCTTGCTGCAGCACCCGGAGATCGTGTCCGTGCTGGACACCGGCCGCACTGCAGCAGGTCAGCAGTGGATGGCCCTAGAGTGGCTGACTGGGCAGCCGCTCACTCAGCATTGCGTGGCCGCCCAACGCCTGCCAGCTGGCGTGGTGGTCGGTCTGGGGCAACGCCTGGCCAGCGCCCTGGGGCACGCCCATCAGCGTGGGGTCATCCATCGCGACATCAAACCCGAGAACCTGATGTTCGACGCCGCTACCGGTCAGTTGAAGATCGCTGACTTTGGTGTGGCACGGGCAGACGATTCGGGGGCGACGCAAACGGGCATGGTGCTGGGCACGCCCGCCTACATGGCGCCAGAGCAGCTGGCCGGCGCGCCAGCCTGCCCGGCCGGTGATCTCTATTCGCTGGGGGTCGTGCTCTTTGAGCTGCTCACCTCCCGCCGCCCCGTGGAAGCCGGCTCGCTGGGGGAATGGCTGCGGCGCATCAGCCAGGAGCCGGCCACGCCGCTGCTCAGCCTCAGGCCGGACCTGCCCGCAGTAATGGGCGAGGTGGTTGACCAGATGCTTGAGCGCGCCCCGGCGCGCAGGCCGCCGCTCGCCGAGGATGTGGCCCTGGCCCTGGAGCGCTGCCAGCAGGCTCTTGTGACCCACTGCTGAAGCGGAGACCCCCCGAGGCGCTCATGGTCTCAGTCTGCAGTCGCATAGCCCGCCTCCTCAGCGCAGTCCAACGGAGCATGACGGGTTACGCGGCACAATCAAGGCACTGTGAGACACCTTGATCGCGACGACGCAGGTCCAGCCCCGCGAATCTTCCATGACGCTTGAGTTTGCCTACGCGCTGGACACCGGCCGAGCACGCAAGAACAACGAAGACTCCGTGGCGCTGGACGCCCAGGCGCAGGTGGCCGTGCTGGCCGATGGCATGGGCGGGTACAACGCCGGAGAGGTGGCCGCGGGCATGGCCACATCGATCGTCTGCACAAGCTTGACCAAGTGGCTGAACCAAGACTTTGCACCCACGCAAGCTGATGTCAGCGCAGCAATGGCCAGTGCAGTGGATCAAGCCAACCGGGCCATCTTCGACGCCGCGAACAGCAACCCGCAGTTCAGCGGCATGGGTACCACGCTCGTGATGGCCGTGATGCTTGAAGGCCGGGTGATCGTTGGGCACGTGGGAGATTCTCGTGCGTACCGACTGCGGCGCAACCAACTGCAACGGCTTACCCGCGATCACTCGTTGCTTCAGGAGCAACTGGATGCCGGCCTCATCACCCCTGCCCAGGCCGCACGCTCGGTAAACCGTAACTTGGTAACGCGCGCCATTGGCGTCGACGCCGAAGTGGTCCTCGAAGTCCGCGAGCACGAGCTTGGCGACCAGGATCTCTTGCTGCTTTGCTCAGATGGCTTGACCGACATGGTGGACGATCAGGGCATTGCCGACGTGCTGTGCAACACTCATCCTTCGTTGGAAGCCACCTGCGATACGCTGGTAAAAGTCGCCAATGATGCAGGTGGAAGGGATAATATTTCTGTGGTGTTGGTACGCGTAACAGATGCGCCCGCCGACGCAGCTCACCCTTGGTGGTCGTTCAGACGCTGAGCGCAGAGCACAGGCCCATACCGGGCGAACGGTTAAGAGGTAGTCTGAATGAGCAAGTTGGTGATTTCGCTGGACGGCGTGGTGATCAAGGAAGCCCTGATCTCCAAGGAAAAGACGACCCTCGGCAGGAGGCGCTACAACGATATCGTCATCGACAACCTCGCCGTGAGTGGCGAGCACGCCCTGCTGCATCTGGTGGGCTCAGATGTCGTCATCGAAGACCTAAACAGCACCAACGGCACCTACATCAACGGCAAGGCCCTCAAGAAGCAGCAACTGTCTCACAGCGACATCGTTGAGATTGGTAAGTACAAGATCAAGTTCCTGGCCACTGGCGCCGCGGAGTCCGATCGGTCATTGATGGTGGACCGCGGAGGCCCCGTCACTGTACCGGCATCGGATTTCGGCCTGCTCAGCGCACCTGACCAGCCCGAAATGCCCGCGTCCATACGCGTGCTTAACGGCGCAGCCGCCGGCCGAGAGGTGTTGCTCACCAAGGAAAAGACAACCCTAGGCAAGCCCGGGGTGCAAGTCGCGGCCATACAGAAGCGGGGCACAAGCTACGTGTTCTCCCACCTGGAGGGCGCTCTGCGCCCCAGCGTCAATGGCGTGCCTGTCTTGGGCGACGGACTACCCCTGAGAAATGGCGATGTGATCGAACTGGCGGGTACACGCATGCAGTTCATCAATGGTTGACCCCACTGGAGTCTTTCTCCTGGGCAAGTGTGATGTTTGGCATGGGCCTGTGACCCGTTGAATCAATGCCCGCACCCGAGCCTTGGCGGATCGCCCTATCGTCGCGACAAATTGGCCCGCTTGGCCTAGCGGCCACAGGGAGACACTCGATGACCCCAGAACACTGCCGGAATACCCCCGAAATCCGAATCAGGGTTCTGGGCTGCTCGGGTTCCATCGCAGCAGGCTGTCGCACCACCTCGTTCCTCGTCGATGACGACATCCTCATCGACGCCGGCACCGGCGTAGGTGACCTCACTCAAGAAGAAATCGCCGGCATCGACCATATCTTCCTGAGCCACAGCCATCTGGATCATGTGTTTGCTGTCGGCCTGCTGGCCGACACCGGCCTTCGCCTGCGAGAAGCACAAAACCGCCCACCAGTGCTGGTGCACGCCCTGCCCCAGACCCTGCAGGCGCTGCGACAACACATCTTCAACGGTGTGATCTGGCCTGACTTCACGCGCATCCCCAGCGCTGAGCGCCCCGCGCTGGCCTTTAGCGAGGTTGCCGTCGGCCAGCGCCTTCAGGTATCAGGCCGCCACATCGAGGTGCTGCCGGCCGAGCACACGGTGCCTGCGGTGGGTTTTGCCGTAAGCGCCGCTCCGCAGGCACCGGCCTGGGTTTACACCGGCGATACCGGCCCCAACCCCGCCCTGTGGCAGCGCCTGGCCACCCTGACTGTGCACACGCTGGTGATCGAAACAGCGTTCAGCAACGACGAAGAAGCCCTCGCCCGGGTCAGCCAGCACCTGTGCCCGACCATGCTCGAGCGCGAATTGAGCGGACTGGTGGGTGACGTCAATGTGCTCATCACCCACATCAAGCCCGGCGAGGTGGACGCGGTGATGCGCGAGATCACCGCAGACCACAACCCCCACCGTATCCGAGCGCTGGTCACTGGGGAGATGCTGTCACTTCCCGGCAGGAACTGACACTTTTTGTCATATCCGGCTGCACCTGAAAGATGCCAAACCGGCAACGGGCAGCCCCCACTTCGAGAAACTCCCTGGAGAACACGCCTCAACCGCCTGCAATCGTGTCAACACCGCCGCACGTCGGATCAGGCACGCATCGTGTTGAAGTTCACGTTCGAGTCAACCGGGCCGAGGCCCACTTTTAGGAGAAACGCATGAAAAAGCGCATTCAGAAGGGCTTCACCCTCATCGAGCTGATGATCGTGGTGGCCATCATCGGCATCCTGGCGGCGGTGGCGTTGCCGGCGTACCAAGACTACACCACCAAAGCGAAGTGGGCGGAAAACAATAGTGGTGTAGCCACTGTCAAGACTGCGATCGCAGAGTGCTTGAACCAGAACGCTGGAACGCTCGCTAGTTGTGACACATTGGCCGAGCTGACAACAGCGTCCGGTTACTCCGCGTTTCCCACTTTAGCAAATGGTACGGTCACCATGACTGCATCGACCGCGGCAATTGTGGTCACTGGGACCGCGGCTGTCGGCAGTTGCGTCGTTACCTGGACCCCTACAGTCAGTTCTTCGTCAGTCACTTGGGCAGGCGTGACGAGCGGCACCTCCTGCAGTAAAGCAAAGACTGGAATTTGATATTGTGATGATTTGAGGTTAGGCCTCTGTTGTTAGAGGCCTAACTTTTCCCATCAAGAACTGTGAGACGGCCTTATCCCGGGATAATGGGTCGAGGAGTTGAGTCGGAGTTGAGGGTCAGGTCTTGCTTTTTGACATCTTAGGCACTCAAGCCCATCACCAACAGCCACGATGTCCCGCCCTTTACGCATCGAGTTCCCCGGCGCCACGTATCACGTGACCAGCCGAGGTGCTCGCCGCGAGGCGATCTTCTCGGATGATGATGATCGGATGCGGCCGCTGGAGGTGCTGGCCAGCGCCGCGGAGCGGTTTGAGGCGGTGGTACTGGCGTTCTGCCTGATGGGCAACCATTACCACCTGGTGTTGCGCACCCACCGACCCAATATCTCTCAGGTGATGCGTCATATCAACGGCGTCTACACCCAGGCCTTCAACCGCAGGCACGGCAAGGTGGGGCACGTGTTCCAGGGTCGCTTCAAGGCGGTGCTGGTGGACCAGGATGCCTATCTGATGATGGTCTGCCGCTACGTGGAGTGGAATCCGGTGCGGGCAGGCCTGGTGAGCGAGCCCCTGGAATGGCCCTGGTCCAGCGCGCGCATGCATCTGGGCTTGGCTGCCACGCCCATCTGGCTGGACAGCGCAGCCCTCTTTGGACAGGTGCTGGGACGCGATGCCTTACTGCCCGCCGACTGGCAGGAAGCGCGGAAGCGCTATGCCACGCTCCTTCAGCAGGGCCGGGACCACGCCCTGTGGACGGCGCTGCGCCAGCAGATCTATCTGGGGGATGAGGCCTTCGTGGCACGTATGCAAGCGCAGGCCGCAGGTGGCGTGGGCCTGAGCCTGAAAGCCGTGGGTGAACCGATGGCAGGGGCTGCGACGTTCAACCCGCAGATACCGCGAGCCCAGCGCCGCCCTCCCCGCAGCCTGGAGGATTGGATGCAGGCCGAACCGTCACGCGAGCATGCCTTTTGGCGGGCCCATGTGGAGGGCGGGTGGAGCCAGACGACGATTGGCCAAGCTGCGGGCTTGTCCGTCTCGAGGGTGAGCCGGATCATCAGCCAGTACCGGGCGCGGCTGGCAGCTGAGATGACGGAGGATCACAACGGCTTGGGCTAAGCTCGGACCGATTAGCATCCAAGATACCCATGGGGAACGACGCGCCGGCCCCACGAATGCCCCTTGGGCCCTGATTGGCAGCATGCCCGGCGAGCACCGCCACCAAAGACCCGAGACGCCATGACGCCACACATTGGCTTGGCTGCCATGGCCCTGGCCGCCGTAGCCACCCCCGCCCTGCTGGCCTACAACGCCTCCCCATCCACCACCTATTTCAATCAAGCGTTGGCGGCGGCGCTCTGGGGGATCGTGGCCTCGGGACTGGTTTTGAAAGCGGCTGCGCCATCAGAGAATCACCCTGGGTTGTTCCTGGCCGGCCGCCCGGCCGTCGCCGCGCTGGCATTGCTGGCCCTGGGCGCTGCGATGCCCTGGGGCGCTGGAGGTCAGGCGCTTTCGTTGGTGACCGCAGCGGTAAGTGTTTGTCTGGCAGCGATCGTCCTCGTGCACGCGGGACAGTTGGCGGGAGGCCGCGCGGATGCAGTGTCCTTTGGCAGCGCCTTCTTTCTAGCCTGGGTGATCACGGGTTTGCTGAACGTGGGTGTGGCGCTGATCCAAGTCTTTGCGCCCGCATGGCCGGACGGCGATTGGATCGCTCACTCCGCGGTGGCGGGCCGGGCGGTGGGTAACTTGCGCCAGCCCAATCACCTGAGCAGCTTGTTGTTGTGGGCAGCCATTGCGCTGATCGGTGTTGTGGAGCTCTGGAAGCTGGCGAGAGTCCATCGCTCCGATGGGAGGCCCAAACGCTGGAGTCAAACCAAAGCGACCTTCACCACGTCCGTGACCGATGCGGGCGGTACCGCCGTGCGCAAGGCCGCCACCTGGCTTTGTATGGCACTGTTCATCTTTGCCATCGTTCTGACCGCCTCGCGCACCGGCTTGGTAGGGGTGGCCCTGCTGGCTGTGTGGGGCTTGGCGGACCGTCGGCTTTCTCCGCAGAGCCGTCGGCTCTTGTTGGCCACGCCGCTGATGTACGCCGCCGCCTGGTGGGGCATGGCGTGGTGGGCGGACCTGTCGGCCCAGACCTTTGGCGGACAGCAGCGCCTGGCCGAGGGCGATGTGTCTGGCTCGCGGTTTCGCATCTGGGCCGACGCACTGCACCTCATCGCCCTGCACCCGTGGACGGGCGTGGGCTGGGGGAACTTCAACTTCGCGTGGTCGCTCACGCCGTTTCCCAACCGGCACACCGCCTTCTTCGACCACACGCACAACCTGCCGCTGCAGCTGGCAGTAGAGCTGGGCGTACCGATGGCGCTGCTGACCTGCGGGCTGCTGCTGTGGGCGCTGTGGCAAGCGTGGCGGCGGGCTCTAGCGGCTGAGCCAGCGGCTTCTGCCGCGGGGCGCTGTGCGGTGATGATGCTGGTGCTGATCGGGCTGCACAGCCTGCTGGAATACCCGCTGTGGTACGCCTACTTCCTGCTGCCTACGGCGTTTATCTGGGGATTTGCGTTGGGGTTACGACCAGCGTCACAAGCCAGCCGGGGGGACACAAGACAGACCGACCCTACCCCAGCTACCGACGAAACCGCAGCCCAAAGAGCGTCCTCAAGGGCCACCGCGGCCCCCCCAAATAACAGGGCAGAGAGCACCAGCCAACCCATCCAACGGTCTTGGCCCCTGGCCGCCGCCGGCGCCCTGTGGACGGCGGGAGCCGTGTTTTCGGTGTTCGACTACCTGCGCGTGGCAGACATCTTCGCAGCCCGGCCCGGTGCAGCGCCCCTTGAGCAGCGTATCGAGGCCGGCAAGCGCAGCGTCTTCTTCGCCCACCATGCCCACTACGCGGCAGCCACTGTCAGCGACACGCCTGGTCAGGAGATGGCCTCGTTCGACATCGCCTCGCACCACCTGCTGGACACCCGCCTGATGATGGCCTGGGCCAAGGCCTTTACCGAGGTGGGCGACCTGGACCGGGCGCGACATCTGGCCGAGCGTCTGCGGGAGTTCCGCAACCCGGACTCGGCAAACTTCTTTGCGGAGTGCGACAAGGCGCGCGCCGAAGGCCTGGCGCCGTCGGCATGGCCTTTCCAATGCACGCCGCCGTCGCGGACGTTGACGTGGCAGGACTTTCTGCCCCGGGCGAGGTGAGCCCCACCCCGCAATCCGTGATGTCTTACCGGTACCGTCGCCGGGCCTGTCCAGATGACCGGCACGCCGCACCGGTTGGCTTTCAGCGCTGCAAGGTCAATCCACATGGCCGGATCAGCAGTGCCCAACAAGCCGGTCGCAACGCATAGACTGCGCCGCATGAAAATCGACTTCGTCTCCGACATCGCCTGCCCCTGGTGCGCTGTGGGGCTGAACGCGCTGGAAATCGCGCTGCAGCGCATCGGCAGCGACGTCCCCGTAGAGATTCACTTCCAGCCCTTCGAGTTGAACTCGCACATGGGCCCCGAGGGGGAGGATGCGGTGGCGTATCTCTCGGCCAAGTACGGCATCTCGGCAGAGCAGATCGCGCGTAACCAGGCCAACATCCGTGAGCGCGGGGCGGCGGTGGGCTTTGCCTTTGGTTCGCGCGCACGGGTCTGGAACACCTTTGACGCGCACCGCCTGCTGCATTGGGCGGGTGTGGAAGGCCCGGCCGGCGCGCAGCGCGCGCTCAAACATGCGCTGCTGCGGGCCTACCACGGCCAGGGCCTGAACCCGAACGACGCCGAGGTGCTGGTAGCCGCCGCTTGCAGCGCTGGGCTGAACGAAACCCGAGCCACCGAAGTGCTGGGCAGCGACGAATTCAGCGCCGAGGTACGGCAGGCTGAGGCCCTCTGGCAGCAGGCGGGCATCCGCTCCGTACCCTCGGTGGTGGTGAACGATCGCCACCTGATCCAGGGCGGGCAGCCGCCCGAGGTTTTTGAGCAGGCGCTGCGGCAGATTGCGGCCGAGGCGGGCTGAACGAGAGGCCAAGAGGCCGCAAGGCCCCGCACATCACACAGG
>Ga0114980_10003616_pt1 | contig 10538 bp, 9 predicted proteins | sample S_140806_EF_Meta_FD_87018 | JGI IMG/M metagenome (GOLD analysis project Ga0114980, IMG submission 87018) | Freshwater microbial communities from Lake Simoncouche, Canada to study carbon cycling - S_140806_EF_MetaG | ecosystem: Environmental > Aquatic > Freshwater > Lake | place: Lake... | reverse complement strand
TGGGGATGCGGTTGTCATCGATGTCAGCCGCAAAGCCGCCACAAATCGTGACTACCAGATTTCGGTCGCGGATCTCAAAGCATTTGAAGCAAAGTATGGACGGATCCCAAATGGCGCCATCGTGCTCCTCCGTACCGGATTTGCCAAGCGCTGGCCAGATGCTGAAACGTACCTCGGAACCGCTGAGCGCGGCCAGGATGCGGTGACAAAGCTTCACTTCCCTGGGCTCCACCCGGATGCGGCACGCTGGATTGTCAAGAATCGCACCATCAAAGCCGTCGGGCTCGACACCGCCAGCATCGACTATGGCCAGTCAAAGCTGTTTGAGAGCCATCAAATCCTGATGGGCAAGAACATCCCGGCGTTTGAAAATGTCGCAGCTATGGACAAGCTCCCTCCGACCGGCAGCTACATCGCCGCATTCCCGATGAAAATCCAAGGCGGCTCCGGCAGCCCACTGCGCATCGCGGCGATGGTCAAGTAGGGCCACTATTCTTTCATTTGCAAAACAAATAGGCTCCCGATAATCAGGAGCCTATTTGTTTTGCGCTATGGCAGCGCAACCAACATCATGGCTGTTAAACCTGTAATCGAATCTACTTCCCAGCCTTCAAATACTTGTCAAACCATGCGAACAGCGCCCCATCTGCGACTTTGGACTGCTCGGCGTTGAAGCCGTGCCCGCCGCCGCTAATCGTTGTGAGCTCCGCATCGCAGCCCGCCGCTAAGAGGCGATCCACCATCCAAATCGACTGTTCGTAGGCCACATACTTGTCCTGCGTCCCGTGAATACAAAGCGTCGGAGGCGCACTCGGCGTCACCCAGTACAGCGGGCTTGCCTCCAAATGGCGCTTGCGCCGCTGTTCGACATTCCCACCAAGGAAGAGCGGGAGAACCTCTGCCGCATCAACACTCTTGCCATACGACTTCGTAAAGTCACTTGGGCCATACACATTCACAACACACTGCACCGCACTCGACACCCCAGCGTTACCGCCATCCCCTTCTAGACCAGGTATGTTGCCCGTCACGCCTAGGTAAAGCGCAAGGTGACCGCCCGCCGAGCCACCCGTTACACCAATTCGATTCGGGTCGATATTGTATTTCGCCGCATTCGCACGTAGCCAGCGAACCGCCGCTTTGACATCGTGGACCGCTGCTGGAAATGGATACTTCGGCGCTAGCCGATAGCTCACCGTGACCGCCACATACCCGCGCCCCGCGAGCTGCTGAATCAGGCCCAGGTAGCCATCCCGTGAACCCGCACGAAACCCGCCGCCGTGAATACAAATAATCGCTGGCAGCGGCCCACTTGTGGCACTCGGACGCGCCATATCCAACTGCAAATGCTGGTTGTCCGGGTTGGAATACTCAATCCCTTTCTCCAGCACGACCTGCGCATCCGCACGTCCCGCGAACGAAACCAGAGTCGCAACCACCGCGAAAAACATCGCCAAATGCTTCATCACGAAACCTCCTCCGGATGCCGCGCACCACCACTTCGTGAACGCAGCATCAACCATCCAAGCAAGCTCACCACCGTCGTCAAAATCGTGCCAACAATAGCCGCCTTCGGGTCATCGTTGTACACACTGAACCCAATAAACGCATACCCAGCGATGAAAACCGCCGTTAACACTTTCAGCTGCAGCGTCACCGGGAGGCGCTTCGCGAGCACGAAAAGTGATCCCGCCGCGAAAATCATCCCGATACAGTCCAGAAAAATCGTAAATGTCAGCAAGTGCTCAAACGACTTCCCGACAAACACACTCCCAAAGGATCCCGCGGCAAAAATCGAGAGCGCACGCGGATCCACATGCCGGGACTTGTCGGTATGCGTAAACCATTTGGGGAGAACGCCATCCTCACACATCGCCGTCATGACGCGCGGATTCGTCATAAAGTTGACATTAATGGCACCGCAAACGGACACAAACAGAATCGCCGCGAGGATCTTGCCGCCGAGCGGACCCATCAGCTTCGTCGCAACCACCGCCGCAATATTGTCGGTTGTTTTCAGGGCCTCAAACCCGATGACGTGGACATAGGCAATATTCGTGAGGATGTAAATCGCCATCACGAGGAACGTCCCAAGCATGATGGCCTTCGGGACCTGGCGGCCCTGCGCATCACTGTCACCGCCAAAGTTAATCGACTGCTGATAGCCGCCATAGGTGAACGAAACCGCAATCAGCGCAATCCCAAGTGCGGCAAGCGGCGAGTGGGTGACCTTCTCCGTGATCACCGCTACTGCCTTAGGAACCGGCGCACTCGGCAGCATCACCAGACACAGAATAATCACCGCGATGGCAGCGAGCTTGATGCCAATCATGATGTTTTGCGTCGTCGCGCTGGTCCGGAGGCCGAGGAGGTTGACGATGTAGAAAACAATAATGCACCCAGCTGCGATTGCATTTACAGGGATGCCTGGGAGGACGCCATGGATGTAATCGGCGCCGATCAGCGCAACACCCCCGATAGTCACCGAGTTCGAAATCAGTGTTACGGCATTGATGGCAAATGCGACCGCGGGTGAGTAGGCCTCCGAGAAGATGCGGTAGTACGCGCCGGTTACGGGGAGGCGCTTGCCGATTTCGGCGAATGTGCGCGCGCCGCAGTAGGTGATGATGCCTCCGGCAATCCACGCTGCATAGAAGATAAAGAGGCTGCCCGATTTGAGCGCGACCGTGGCAGGCGTTCTGAAAATGCCCATCCCGATGACGAGGCTAATCACAATCATCGTGAGGTCGAAAAGCCTGAGGGTGGGTTTTGTTTCTTTACTTGGTGAGAGCATTTTTTCTTCTATTTTTGTTTTCAAGCCAGACCAAGAATTCCGAGGCTAATCACAATCATCGTGAGGTCGAAAAGCCTGAGGGCGGGTTTTGTTTCTTTACTTGGTGAGAGCATTTTTTCTTCTATTTTGTGTTTCAAACCAGACCAAGAATTCCGAGGCTAATCACAATCATCGTGAGGTCAAACAGCCTGAGAAAAACCTCATCCCGCTAAATCAACCACATTCGGTTTCGCGCATCATACACCGCAAACACTCCATCGCATCCTCGCGGCGTTCATACGGCACAAAGATGTGGTCATGGAAGTATGCCGACACAGCATTTACAGAAATATCTTTCGCGGCGAGCATGGTCGTGATCGCTGCGAGAAAGCCCACAGCCTCGAGGTCGGAGTGGATGGACAGCGTGATCATCGCCCATGTTGGAAGGCCAACATCAGTGGTGGATGCTGGACTGATAATCGTCATTCCTTCGGACTCTTTGAACATCAGAATTGCTGTATCGAGCGTGGCGCTGTCAAAGCCGCTTTTGGATGTCCGAAAGACCCATTTGCCATCCGTGAGGTGTGGCTGCATCGTTTTCAGGAGCGTGTCGAGGTTGCGTTCACCGTGCATGTATCCACTCTACGGTATGCACGCTGCCATCCAACAAACCAACCTCATTCACCGATAAGCTTGAGCCTTTCAAGTGCCACTGCAAGCTCTGTGGCTGTCAAGGAGTCCACTTGAACCCGTTTGTCACGCCCGGTATGCCCGGAGACCAGTGACAAGCCGGTGGGGCGCGTGCCAAGCGCAGCTGCAACAGCCTTGATCACTGCTGCATTTGCCTTGCCATCCGCCGGCGCAGCAGTGACCCGAACTGCGATAACGCCATCCGCGCGGCGCCCAACCACCTCTGTTCTGTCCGCACGTGGCGTGACGCGGAGGGTGATGATTGGGGATGCCGACATGGCACCACCTTACCGCAAGCAAAACTACCACCACCGTAGAATGCCAGCCATGGATACCCGATTTCCTGAGCCGGACATCTCACTGATTCACGCGATGGTTGCCCGGCAGTTTCCGGAGTGGGCTCGGCTTGAAATCCGCCCCGTCAATGTCAGCGGCTGGGATAACCGAACATTCCATTTGGGGGACACACTGCTGGTCCGGATGCCAAGTGCTGAACACTATGTCGCTCAGGTCGAAAAAGAGCAGCGCTGGCTTCCAATTCTGAGTCGAAGCATCTCGTTATCTATCCCAATGCCCGTTGCGCAAGGGATGCCGTGTGCTGAGTTCCCCCACCCTTGGAGCATTTACAAGTGGTTACCGGGTGAGTCGCTTTCCTCCAGCCCCGGTGTTGACCAGCTGCATCTCGCTAAATCACTGGCGGAATTTCTACGCGAGCTGCAGGCCATTTCGACAACGGATGCCCCACGCACTGGAGTGCATTGTTTTTTCCGGGGTGCGAACCTCAGTGTTTATGATGCCGAAACACAGCAAGCTATCGCATCGCTTGCCGGTGTTGTGGATGTTGATGCGGCATCAACAGTCTGGAATGTTGCACTTGACTGTCCCTATAAAGGAGCTCCAGTTTGGTTTCATGGTGATATCGCCCCGGGGAACCTCTTAATGACAGATGGGAAGCTCAGTGCGGTGATTGACTTTGGCTGTTGTGGTGTTGGTGACCCAGCTTGTGATCTGGCATTTGCGTGGATGGATCTTGAAACGGATGCCCGTGAATGCTTTCTCGGTGAGGTTGGTTCAGATGCCAATATGACTTCGCGGGCCCTGGGCTGGGCACTTTGGAAAGCGCTGATCACCGCCGTTGATTGTGTTGATAGAGATGCTCAAAGCTGGCACAGGTCGATGAAAACCATCCGCAATGTCCTTCAGGTAGCGTAGGAATAATTCCTGGCAATCAGAACGGTGGGGCGTAGTACGCATCCGGGAACTTTATGTACATCCGCTTTGGTACAATCGGGGTATCCGCAAGGATGACAAATTCCGGGAATCAAAAACGAATAGCATGTTTAGTCGTCTGATCAATCTCATCAAGTCGTGGTTTGGATTCGGGCTGGACAAGCTCGAAAACCCAGATATCCTGCTCGACCAGGCCAAGCGTGAAATGCACGAGATGCATTCGCGCAATCGTGAGCGCGCTGTTTCTGCCATCACGCAAAAGAACAACCTTCAGTCCATGGTGGATGAGCTTGAGAAGCAAATCAGCAACCTGCAAGCCAAGGCTGAGTTCGCCCTAAAGAAGGGTGAGCGCGATCTCGCGATGCAGTTGCTGACCGAAAAGCAGACAATTGAGTCATCCCTTGGAACCACTAAAGATGCACTGACACAAGCGATCGAGACATCCGAGCAGGTCAAAGAGCACATCAAGCGCGAAGAGGAAATGATTCGCCGCAAGACGGTTGAGGCGCTGCAGCTCAAGGCGCAGTGGAAGTCGGCTCAAATTCAGAACGAAATGGAAAAGGCTCTCGGTGCCATGGGGCAGTTCGAGCAAGCTGAAACCTCATTTGGGCGTGCGAAAGAGAAGATTACTCAGACCCACCACGAATCCCGTGCCCGCGCGGAGCTAGGCAAGGGCCGTGTTGAAACCCGCCTCGCCGGTCTCGAAGACATCGAGCGCAGTGCAGCAGCCGAAGCTGAGCTTGCAGAGCTTGAGCTCAAGCTAGGCCTTTCCAGTGCGCCACTGCCACAGCAAACCGCTACAGCTTCCGTGCAGACGGATGTCGAGCGTCAGCTGGCTGAGCTCGAAGCTAAGCTTGGAACGGGTGGTGGTTCCGGGTCTACATCAGGTAGTAACTAGCCTATGTGCCGGATGCTCGCGGTAATCGGCAGCCCTGGTACCGCAGAGCTGGACCCTTACACTCACCTCGTTGCAGCCCAGCATTCGCTTCGATCACAATGTGAGCGTGCGTTTGTGCCTCCCGGCAGTGATGCGGGTCACAAGGATGCCTGGGGGGTTGGCTGGTTCGACTCCGATGGTCGTGTTTCTCTGATCCGCGAAACCGGTGCCGCAAGCGAGTCGCCTTACTATGTGTTCGCATCTCAGGTCAGCGGCCGTGATCATGCTGGTTCTGGTCCAGCCAATGTGTTGATTGGGCATCTTCGAAAAGCCGTCTCAGGGGCCGTCATTAGTGAGAATGCGCATCCATTCCGAGTCACTACCCCCGAGGGCGTCAGCCTGCTCATCTGCCACAATGGCCATGTGCGCGACAGTGCGCTCGACTCGCTGCGGAGTGACCTCCTGGATGCTGGTTTGCAGGGAGCATCGACACGTGACTGTGACTCCGCTGTCCTTGCAGAATGGCTGGCGTTGCAGGTTGGGGATGCCCGTGAGGCAGATTCCATTGCGGCGGCACTTGCTGCTGCATTTGATGATTTACTTGCGCGAGCGCACGCAACGGATGTTCCTTACGAAGCGTACACAGGCTTGAATGTGATGGTTGCAAGTCCCTTTGGCCTTGGCGTTTTGCGCTGGTTTAGCCGCTGGGCAGATTACTACACGCTGTGGGAATATCGCTCCGATGATGGTTTCCTGATCACAAGTGAGCCAACGCACTTGACCGATCGTTTCCGCCTGATTCAACCGGGCAATTTCCGCTGGTACACTCCGGAAGGTGCACTTGCATCATCGGTGTTGCTTGCCAATGCGCAGCTACAGATTGAACCAGAGGTGGATGCTTGAGTATTCCTGATCGATTGTTTAACTTGGGCAAGGCGTACGCAAATTCTGCCAAGGAACGCATCGAGGATGCGCTTGCTGAGCGTGAGTTGGATGCAAGTACAAGTCCTGGTCGGCAAAGTGGCGAATCTGAAGCAGATGCTCTCCTACGGCGGGCGCAGGAAAAAATCAACGCATCTCGTGCACGCGCACGTGGTGAATTGGATGGTAGCAGCGCTACAGAGACCAATGTCGCTCCTAGTGTTGCGCAGCCTAAGACGGTAGCTAGCGGGATGTGGACAGCAGATGAGCGAGCTGCATTCCAGACACTCGGTATTCCCCCGGTTGAGGATTTGTCGAAAGTGCAGGCGACATATCAACAGCTTGCTGGGCGCGCGGACAGCCGCCGTTTCCCGGATGGCAGTATGGAGCAGCAAGCAGCCGCACAAATTCTGGAACGCATTAACAATGCCTATGACACGATTCGCCGCAAGCTTGACCCTACAGAGAACCGATTTGGGAAGCTTGAGCTCGAATAGAGCCTCTACTAGCCTTGGCTTCATGAATGTCGGCGTGTTACAAAGCAAAATCCCCTGCAGAAAGTTATCTGGAGGGGATTCACTTTTTAAGTGGGTTGGATGAGATTAAGGCTTTTTGCCGCCTTGAGGTGCTCCGCCTGGTCCGCCCATTCCTGGACGGCCCATGCCGCCACCCATCCCACCGCCGCCGCCCATCATGCCCTGGAAACGGGAACGCATTTCCTTTTGGACATCATCCATCTTCTTCTTTTGAGCAGGTGTCAGAATCTTCTCGATTGCTGCCTTGGTTTCATCATCCAGCTTCTTGCGCTTTGCAGTACTGGTCTCCAAAACCTTGTCAGCCTTCTTCTTCTGATCTGGAGTGAGGCCGAGCTCTTCGATGATGCGTGCCATCGGGTTACGGCGCTGACCGCCACCCATACCGCCACCACCCATCATGCCGCCGCCCATTCCACCGCGCATACCGGGTCCACCCTGACCACCAGGCATACCGCCTGGGCGTCCTCCGCCGCCTGGGCCCTGCGCGAGGACACTGCTACCGATCAGTGCAAGGACTACACCTGCAATCAATACATTCTTCATAGGACTACCCTCCAATTCATATTTTAGACGAATAATCAAAAACATGTGTTCACTATCGCTTCATAGTTGAAAGAATGTTTAGTAGAGGCGCTCTGGTCACCTTTTTGAGCGGTATCAAACGGCACTTGTCGCGAACATACCTAGCCGCTGCTCCAACAGCAAACAAACACGAATCACGTCGATGAAGTTGAAGTGTTCCAGTTATGCCGCACATCACATAAATCTTTACGGTCATGTCAGATGCAACCTTAAATGCTGGTAATACACCGACTCTTGGTTATACTTATGTCACGGTAAACGAAACGCGGAAGGACTGTAGCTTTAGTCACTGGAAAATGAAGTTTATGTCTATAAGCATCAAGCGTAATCGGCCAGCTACATATATGCTTTCAACTGCCGCGGCTACGGGTTTGCTGATGCTCCTCATCACAGGGATGGCTAAACCGAGCATTGGGCAGCTACCCAATGGCCAATCCATACAGGACAAGTTGCGCTCAACGCTCCCGCCGTGAACGGGCTGACCGGGCGAAGGCTCACCGCTCCGTGCGAGCGGCATACAAGGAACATTTCAGTTCTCCCAACGCTTTGTTGACTCTGTTCAAGACCGTCCACGCGTCCGAACAACCATCACTGGGCGCATTTCTCCGCACCTTCAGCTTGGGGTGGAATTCAATGCAAATGCTCCACGGGAAAAATTAAACCCCGTTGGTAATTACTTTATCCAGGCAGAAACAGATACCAAACCAGGCATCGTCGCCGGGTGGTCCAGTGACCGCATCGGCACGCCATACGGAATGAGTTACTTTGTGTCAGCACAAAAGCAGCTCGGCGGAAGTTTTGAGCGGGTTGCTCCGTATATCGGCACAGCATATTCAACCTATGGACGAGAGTTTCTGGTGCCATTTGGTGCAAGTATTGGCATTCGGGAAAATCTTGTTCTGGTACCGATGTCCGATGGGAAATATGGACACACAACGCTTACCTGGTTTGGCAAGCGCGGAGAAAGCATCAGCCTGATTGCCGTCTTCAACAATCGGTTTGGAATAGCATTTGCGAGGAATTTCTAGATGTTACACGTCATGGTCTTGATGACTTTTGCCGGGATGCAGCCGGCTTACACCCTTCAGGAAAAAGCCATTCGTGTTACTGGAAAGCTGCCAGCAAAGGCATCCTGTTTCATCTGTCTGCAAAGTGGCGAAACAGAGCTGGAAAAGCCTGCCGGAGCCGTGACCTACAAGGGCAAAACGTACTACTTCTGTAACAAAGGGGAAGTGGATGCGTTTTGCAAAGACCCTGATTCCTACATCCCCGCGCCGTTACCACGCCCCGCCCCAGCGTTTAAGCTCCCGACACCTTCAGGAACAATCATCGATTCCGAGACGATAAAAGGCAAGGTAATGCTGGTTGACTTTTGGGCTACTTGGTGCGCTCCGTGTGTCAAGGCGATGCCCAGTGTGCAAAGTCTCCACGATACGTATGCGCCTCAGGGGCTCTCTGTTGTTGGAATTTCCATAGATGACGATGGGCCGAAGAAGGTCGGGGCATTTCTTGCAAAGTCAAAAGTCAAGTACACGTATCCCATCGCACTCGACAATTCGGCAGTCTGGAAGCAATGGGGAGTCAAGTCACTTCCGACAATGATTCTCGTGAAAGATGGACAGATAACAAAGCAGTGGAATGGGAAAGTAGACATCAAGGATGTTGAACGGTCTGTTCGTGATGCTCTGATGCGCTAACTCCCCTGTACGCACCATGAATCAGTCATGATGCGGTGCACTTGTTGCATCAATCTAGCGATATGGGATACTCATGGATGTGTTATTTTCTGTGCAAACGCCACGCCTGATGCTGCTCGCTGGAATTCTGGGCTGCCTGGCACTTACCGGTGGCTGTAAGAGCAAAAAATCTGTCATTGCAGGTCTGGTTGATCGGCCTGCGGATTCCCTAAACACCACCACGGCGCTCGAGCCCACGCCAAGTGTCGCTGATGCTTCACAGACACCGTTGCCATCCGTTGTTTCGCCGAAGCCAGCTGTCGTCACGGGCATCACCATCGCCGCCGTCGGGGATATTATGTTGGGAACCAACTACCCCGATGCCAAAACATTACCAGCAGCTGGAACTGAGCTGTTTGGGAACGTCGCGACCTTTATTGAATCCGCAGATATAGCCTTTGGTAACCTCGAGGGAACCATCTTGGATCAAGGTGGCGAGCTCAAGAAGTGCGGCAAAAAAGAGGTCTGCTACCGCTTCCGCCAACCTGAATCCCTTGCGACTCAGCTGAAGAAAACGGGGTTTGATGTCCTCTCCCTTGCCAATAACCACAGTGGCGACTTTGGCCCAACCGGGCAGCGCAATACGACCAAAGTCTTGGAGAGTCTGGGAATCGATCACGCTGGACTGGCTGCAAAGCCGTACACCATTATCGAGAAAAATGGCCTTAAGATCGGCATCTGCGCCTTCGCACCAAATAAGGGAACGGCAGACCTCAACAACCTCAAGGGCATCCTCAAAGTCGTTCGTGGCCTCTCGAAGAGAACGGATATCGTCATTTTCTCGATGCACGCCGGGGGCGAAGGTTCCAATTACCGTAGGGTAAAGCCAGGTCCTGAGAAGTACTTGGGGGAGAACCGTGGGGATGTCCTGAAGATCGCACACGCGGTGGTTGACAATGGCGCAGACCTTGTTATCGGACACGGACCGCACGTCACCCGTGGCATGGAGCTCTACAAAAATCGCCTTATCGCCTACTCCCTTGGTAATTTCTGCACAACAAACAAGGTTAGTCTCGCTGGCTACAATGGCATCGCGCCGCTGCTGACCGTAACGCTTTACCCGGATGGCACATTTCAAGGCGGTGACATTCTCGCCACGCGCCAGACGGGTGGGACAGGACCAAGCGTGGATGAAGCGGGCAAGGCCATTAAGGAAGTCGCCGCACTCTCAAAGCTTGATTTTCCAAAGTCTC
>Ga0114980_10003615_pt1 | contig 10541 bp, 15 predicted proteins | sample S_140806_EF_Meta_FD_87018 | JGI IMG/M metagenome (GOLD analysis project Ga0114980, IMG submission 87018) | Freshwater microbial communities from Lake Simoncouche, Canada to study carbon cycling - S_140806_EF_MetaG | ecosystem: Environmental > Aquatic > Freshwater > Lake | place: Lake... | reverse complement strand
GTTGAGCAGTTTGTCCCCCAGATGATCAACCTTGAGCGGGTCGACGGAGTCAATTTCAAGAAAGGGTGCTACCCCGGACAGGAGGTCGTCGCACGCAGTCAGTACCTTGGCAAGCTTAAGCGCCGCATGTTTTTGGCCACAGCACCCGGGGCTGATTGCTCGCCAGGCAGCGATGTGTTCGCAACGGGACAGACTGAGCCCGTGGGTCAGGTTGTTCTCGGGGCGCCAGTCCCTCAACGCAACGGCCCGCTCCCAAACACGACGCAAGTGGTGCTTTTTGAAGCCTCCCGAGAAATCGTCGACGCGAACCTCGATCAAGCGGGCCTGCACCTAGAGGGTCCGGGTGGTCGCATTCTCTCTGGGCTCGCCCTACCCTATGCGCTCTGAAGCCGAACAAGCGGACAAACCTGTTCAGCTGTTTCTCTGGTTCCTGGCGTCGTCTGAGCATGACGAAGCCGTCCGGCGGGCATTAAAGCTGGCATCGGAGCGATTGGTTGATGAGTCACCCCTGTGCTTATCGATTCCCCCAGTCCACTACCAACGTATTCAAGCAATTGAGATCAACGAGCCACCCCACGATCGTGTGAGCACCTGGATGGACGTGCATCCGCCCATTGCTTACTCACAGTCCCCCGCCTATCTAGCGTTGGTGGAGCAAATCGCACGAGAAACAGGACTCACCGAATGGGTAAGAGGCGAACGGCATGCTGAGTGGTTTTCATGTGCCTAATCGCATTGTCTTGGCAGTCCCACCCTGATTGTCCACTCGTCATCGCAGCGAATCGCGATGAATTCTTTGAGCGACCGACACTCCCGGCTCAATGGTGGGCGGGTGATCCACGAATTCTCGCTGGCCAGGATCTTGAGGCCGGAGGTACCTGGATGGGTGTGACGCGGGATGGGCGCTTCGCCGCGTTAACCAACGTCCGCCAACCCGGAGCGCATCCAGCTCGACGTTCACGGGGCGAACTTGTGGCCGCATGGCTGGGCGGTGGACGCGACGAGACGGCGATGACGGCAGCAACAATCGCTTTTAGAGCCGGTCATGAGTATGGCGGCTTTCACCTGCTGCTTGGTTCATTCGCCGATCGGAACGCCGCAGACCATTCGAGCAGCGCACGCTCTTCACTCGTTTGGACTTGTAATCGAGAGGGCGGCGAGCCACGCCATCTCGAACCCGGCATCTGGGCTTGGTCCAATGGAGGGCCCGGCCATGAGTGGCCCAAGACGCGACGACTGATCTCGGCGCTCACCAAGTCGGCTCTTCTCTCGAAGTCCATCCTGGAACCCATCCTGGAGCCTATCCTGGACCCCACCTCGGAGCGTGCTTCGGCCTCCGCTGAGGCAACGCAAGCTCGGCTGCTGGAAGCGCTGGCGGATGCAAGGCCTGCTCCCGACAAACTGTTGCCCGATACAGGAATCGACCTGGAGCGTGAGCGTGCGCTTTCATCGCCCTTTATCCCTATCCACCGTTTACCGAATGGATCGATTTACGGCACTCGGGCATCCACGCTCGTGCGGGTCTCGAAGGGCCAATCCGTGCAATGGCTTGAGCGAACCTTCAAGGCAGACGGCAGCCACGCCGACCGCTCGGAATCGTTTCAAATTCAGTCGCTTGGCGCGCCCAGCTGACGAAAGAACTTAAAAGTTCCGCTGGATTTTGCTGCGACTTGTTGGTCGTTGCCAAACAATTCGGCTTCACAAAAGGCCATGGTTGCTGTCGCGTGGAGACAGACACCATGGACTTCGATTCGACCCCGTGCTGGACGTAAAAAACTCGTCTTCATTTCAATCGTTACGTTGCCGCCTGTCCCCAAGTCAGTCCGCAGAGATCGCCCCGCGCTGGCCATCGCGACATCCAGAAGGGTCATCACGACCCCACCATGGACGACGCCCCAAGAGTTCAGGTGACGCAATTCGGTTTCAAGTCGAATCACAGAGCGTCCCGACTCGGCGGAAACCAGGGTGATCCCGAGGTCTTCGACGAAAGGAATGGAGATCGGAAAACCGTTGGCAGTACTCATACTCATACTCATCATCAATCAGCTGTCAGTCGACGGCAGATCCTTGAACTGTTCACGTAGCCGGTTCTTCAGCATTTTCCCGGTCGCCCCGAGGGGGATTGAGTCGACGAATTGCACGTCGTCGGGAACCCACCAACGCGGTACTTTGCCATCAAAAAACTGAAGAAGCTCGCTGCGCTCAAGCACCAGGCCGGGCTTTGGTACCACCACCAGTAGTGGACGCTCATCCCATTTTGGATGGGGGATGCCGATTACCGCCGCCATCGCCACGCCAGGATGGGCAACCGCGAGATTTTCGAGATCGACAGAGCTGATCCACTCGCCACCACTCTTGATCACATCCTTGCTTCGGTCAGTGATCTGAAGATAACCATCGGAATCCATTGTGGCGACATCACCGGTTGGAAACCAACCCTCGCCTTGAGCGTCGCAAGTCAGTGGATTACCGCCCGCAGATTTGAAGTAGGACTCAATTACCCAAGGCCCCCGGGCCTGGAGGTGCCCCTGCGATGCGCCATCCCAAGGCAACTCCTCGCCGGCGTCATTGACGACTCTGAGATCAACCCCGAAAAATGCATGGCCCTGCTTTTCGAGCCGGCGTTGTTGCGCCTCGAGCGGTTCAGACAGGTGCTTGTTCTGGAGCGCGCAGACAGAGCCCAGCGGTGAAAGCTCGGTCATCCCCCAGGCGTGAAGTACCTCGACACCGTAACGTTCACGGAATGCGCGGATCATCGAGGGTGGGCAAGCCGAGCCGCCAATCACGGTGCGCTTCAGGCTGGAGAATCGCAGTTGGTGACTCTCGAGATGGTTGAGAAGGCCGAACCAGATGGTTGGCACGCCTCCCGAAAAAGTGACCTGTTCCGCCTCAAATAGCTCGTAAAGCGACCGCCCATCGAGGTTGGGGCCCGGAAATACCAGCTTGGCACCGACCAGTGCTGCAGCATAAGGAATGCCCCAGGCGTTGACGTGAAACATGGGTACGACCGGCAGGATGCAATCCCGGGCCGAAAATCCAAACGCATCTGGCAAGCATGAGGCGTAGGCATGCAGAATTGTCGAACGATGGCTATACAGAACACCTTTGGGGTCACCCGTCGTTCCGGATGTGTAGCAAAGACCTGATGCCTGTTGCTCGTCAAACTGTGGCCAATTCCATTGCTCCGAACCCGATTGAATCAGGTCCTCATAGGCAATCAGGTTTGGAATTCCAGTCTCAATCTCGGCTTCGTTCGGCAGCAGGGATCGGTCACATAACGCAATCCAGGTCTTCACCGAGGGGCAGCGGTTGGCGATCGAGCGAACGATGGGCAGGAAGGTGAGGTCAAAGGCAACAGCGGCATTTTCGGCGTGACCAATCATCCAGGCAATCTGATCCGGATGGAGCCTTGGGTTAATCGTGTGCGTGATCGCGCCCAAACCCGAGACACCATAATAGGTCTCCAGATGCCGGTAGCCATTCCAGGCGAGTGTCCCGACTCGATCGCCTTGCTCGATCCCAATCGACTCCAGGGCGCTTGCGAGTTGCCGTGCACGGACGGCACAGTCGGCCCAGGTGTAGCGATGGATATCGCCCTCTACCCGGCGTGAAACCACCTCAACGTGCCCGTGGTGGCGTGCAGCGTGCCGCAAGATCGACGAGATCAGCAGCGGCATCTTCATCATTTGTCCAAGCATTTTTGTCCCCCGACGATCAATTTGATGTTTTCTAAGGCCCCATTCTCGCTTGCGATTAAACTGAACGCCATCGCTGTCAGTCGTGAACCCCTCGGTCCGACAACCCATTGGTCCGATAACAACCACCTGCTCGTCGCTGTCGGTCGTGTTTGCGATAACCCATCGGAATTTTTATGGCACCCCCCACCCGAATCGAACATCCGGACACGTTCTGGCGCAGCCAGCTAACGCCAACCGAGTATGCCGTCACAAGACGCGGCGCCACCGAGCCAGCCTTTACCGGCCGATATTGCGACCATAAGGAGCCCGGCACTTATCGCTGCGTTTGTTGTGGTTCCAGCTTGTTCGTTTCCGATCACAAGTTCGACTCGCGCAGCGGTTGGCCAAGCTGGTGGAAGCCTCTTGAGGCATCCCAGATTTCAGAGCGTGTCGACTCTGGTCACGGAATGATCCGCACGGAGATCTTGTGCGCTTCGTGTGACGCCCATCTTGGCCATGTGTTTCCGGACGGCCCCAAACCAACCGGGTTGCGCTATTGCGTTAATTCCGCTTCGCTCCGATTTGAACCCGCTGCCCCGAACACTGAGCAGAATCCATGAATTTTCTCGTGGACTTTCTGCCGATCGTCGTTTTCTACGTCACCTACAAGTTTGTAAACCTGTATTTCGCAACTGGAGTTGCGATCGCAATGACGGTCGTCATGCTGGCGTGGATGAAACTGACCGGAAGGCAAATCGAACCGATGCGGTGGGCCTCCCTTGTCATCATCGTGGTGTTTGGCGGGGCTACCCTCCTCTTCCAGGATGAGACCTTCATCAAGTGGAAGCCTACAGTGCTGTACGGCTTATTCGTCCTGTTACTGGTGGGCGCTCGACTACGCGGCCGCAATGCGCTGGCGGGCATGATGAGGAATCAACTGACGCTGCCCGATTCGGTCTGGAACCGCCTAAGCGCAATGTGGGTTGGATTTTTTTGCCTGATGGCGGTCTTGAATCTGCTGATTGCCTACCGCTTTGACACAGAAACCTGGGTCAATTTCAAGCTCTTCGGCGCAACGGGCCTCACGGTTGTCAATGTCCTGCTGCAAGCGGTTTACGTGAATCGCCACCTCCAACAGGGCACTGTTGGGGCCGACGAACCTTCAATCCCTAAGGTTGCCGATGCGTCCAACCCTTGACGAAATTCGTGCGCGTCTGCGTGCCGGCTTTCCCGATGCTGCGGTTCTTGAGGTTCACGATGACAGTGCCGCGCATGCGGGCCATGAAGGCGCCAAGGACGGCGCGGGGCATTTTAGAGTCCTGATCACTTCGAGTCGGTTCGAGAATCTGCGGCCTGTGGCACGACATCGGCTTGTGTATGATTGCGTCGCGGATTGGATGCCGCACAGAATTCATGCGCTATCTCTGACTGCAACCACTCCCCAAGTTTGACTGCTGGCCCAACATTGGGCCACTGATGTCAAGTTCCACGCCCAATTTGGACCGCATTCATGCTTTCTCTCTCACCCGTTAAAGGCCGCAGTCTCGCATCCGTAGTCGCTGCATCGGCGCTCATTATTGGCGTTGGCATCTCAACTCCAACGTGGGCTCAAAATGCCGTCGTCGTTAACGGTAAGGCCATCCCAAAGGCCAAGCTTGACGAATTTTTAAAAGCATTGGCTGCCCAGGGCCGCGCAACCACACCAGAATTGCGCGAAATGGTCCGCGAGGAATTGATTTCCCGTCAGCTATTCCTTGAAGAAGCAGAACGAAAGGCGCTCGCCAAGAACAGCGATGTCAAGCTCCAGCTGGAGGCTTCACGCGAGGACATCCTCATCCGGGCCCTGATTCGCGACCAGATTAAGAGTCATCCAGTTAAGGATGCCGATGTGCAGGCGGAGTACGACAAGCTCTCCAAATCGCAAAGCGCAGAAAAAGAATTCAAGGCCCGGCACATTCTCGTGGAAGCCGAAGACACCGCAAAGAAGCTGATTGCAGAGCTCAAGGCTGGGGCGAAATTTGAAGATCTTGCTAAACAGTCGAAAGATCCCGGTAGTGCAGCGAACGGCGGTGACCTTGATTGGAATCCACCCGGAACCTTCGTGAAGGAATTTGGCGCAGCCATGAGCAAGCTGGAGAAAGGCCAGCTCACCGATCAGCCGGTCAAGACACAGTTCGGGTGGCACGTCATTCGAGTCGATGATATTCGGGCGATGGCTCCGCCGCCGCTCGATCAACTCAAGCCTCAACTCCAGCAGGAACTTGAGCGCCGTAAGATTCAGCAGCTCCAGAAAGATCTACGTGCTAAGGCCAAAATCGAATAATGCGATCGCGCTGCGCTCGCTATCCAAGTACCGATACCTTTCGAACCACCAGGAGTAAGCATGAGCGAGAAACCCCAACCCGCTAATCAGACGTTTGAAGACGAGGTCCTGAGTTCCATCGAAGAAGAGCTTCCCGAACTCGTCAAAATGGTCGTGGTCGGCATGGATCGTGACGGCGACGTGATCGTTCTTGGCTTTGACCGCAAAGACGAAGATGGACTCCTCGATGAAATCGGTGTTTTCCGACTGCTCGGACAGGGTATTACGGGCATGTCGGACATCATCGAACAGGACGATGCGGAGCCTACCGAAGGCGAATAGTCGGTTTTTTGGTTGCTAGTGTTCCTCGATCCGGACGGGGGTTCCCGCCTTAACCTCGTTAAACAGTTCGGCCAGATCCTGATTTCTCATCCGAATACAGCCTATAGAGCCGGGTGCCCCCATCGCGACACGATCGGGGCTACCGTGGATGTAGACGTAGCGTCGCATCGTGTCGACATTGCCCCAGCGATTAAATCCGGGCTCCATTCCGCTCAGCCAGAGAATCCGGGTCAAGATCCAATCACGCTTGGGAAAGGCCGCGTCGAGTTCGGGGGACCATATTTCGCCGGTCGGGCGCCGCCCAACAAACACTGTGTTCAGGGGCATCCCCGTGCCAATTCTGGCGCGGATCTGATGTTCGCCCCGAGGGGTCTTGAAGCTTCCAGATAATTCACCGGCACCGTTGGAGGCGGTCGAGACCGACCAGCGTCTCAACAACCGACCCTCGTCGCAGAGATCAAGCTGCTGCCGAGCAAGATTGATCAGGATCGTTCTCATTGTGATTCGCCTTATGGATGCGGGACTTTTGGAGACGACGATCAGCAAAGAAATCGGCCAGCAGGCGGGCTGATTCCGATGCCATAACCCCCGCGACGACCATCGTATGGTGGTTGAGCTTCGGTTCGGCAAACAAATCGACGACACTGCCGCACGCACCTGTTTTGGCATCAGACGCACCAAACACCAGGCGCTTGATTCGGGCGTGCTGTATTGCACCGGCACACATGGCGCAGGGCTCTAGCGTCGCGAATAGTTCGCACTCAGTGAGGCGGTAATTGCCCAGATATTGACCTGCCGCTCGGATCGCAAGAATTTCCGCATGCGCGCAAGGGTCGTGATTACCGATCGGCGAATTGTGCCCAATCCCGACTAATTGGCCCTGCTTGACGATCACCGCGCCGACCGGTACTTCGCCCGCCTGTGCGGCGAGGCTCGCTTGCGCAAGTGCTAATTGCATCCAGTCCGGATCGGACTGCGCCGCCTCTCCCCTACTTGGCAAGTTTCGGCTTCTTAGAGTGTTTCTTGGGGTGCCGCGCGACCGATGCGGCCTTCTTGGCGCTGGACTTTGAAGTCTTTGCCGAGTTCTTCTTGGTCGAACGATGGGCGTGATGTTTTGCTGAACTTGTCGTCGAACGATGAGCCGCCTTCTTGGCGACTTTCGCGGAGGGAGCCTCTGCGGCCGGCACGGAACCGCTCTGCACCGCACCTGAGGTGGCGGGTGCCGGGGCGGATATCACCGGAGGCGCCTTAGGGGGCGTCGCGACGGGAGCTGCGTTCGTCGCGGCTGGCGTCGGTGCGGGCGTTGGTAAAGGAGTTGGTACAGGCGTCGGAACGGGCGTTGGTACAGGCGTCGGAACGGGCGTCGGAACGGGCGTCGGAACGGGCGTCGGCGGTGGCTTAGCGACCGGTGGAGTTTGGCTTAACACCGAGGCCGAAAAGACAGCCAAAAGCACAGCGAGCGAGAGGGACTTGAACATAGAAGACCGCCAACAACAAAAACACAAGCGCTCAGGGTACGCTTTTTTTAAACGAACTTACCGCACAACCGCCCCGGGAGGCGGAGGCGGTGGCATTCCCGGGGGCGGCGGCGGCGGGGGCAGCATGCCTGTGGGGGGTTGAGGCATCGCACCACCAGGAGCAGGCACCACGAGCGTCGCTGTCCTTGTTTGGGTCGTGACCACCGGTTGGTTCGGTGTGATTTGCCTTACGGCGCCAACGACCGGCACCCTTTGACCCCGTCCATACATGCATTGGATATAGGCGTGGTCATAACTGCGCTGGCTGCCATAGACACCCGAACTTGCAGCCGCGGACCCCGCCATACTGCCGAACAGCAAGCCTGTCCCAGCGCCAACGCCAGCGCCTTGATTCCCGCCGATCGCAGCCCCTGCAACCGCGCCAATCACGGTACCCAACGCAGCATTTCTCACAGCACTGTCATTGACAGCCTGATTCGGACCGACGCCGCCCACCTGGGCACTGGCATAACGCCGGCACAGGTCATCGTCTAATCGAAATTCATCGAAGCTTTTTCCGGTGCCTGGCAAAGCAAGCACGCTAGGACCTGAAGGCAAACTCGCGCAACCGGACGCTACAAAAACGGCCCCGGCAATTACGATCCATCTCAATTGAAGCGTCACGATCTTGATATCCTGCATAAAGAGTTCAACTACTGATTTCCCATCGGCGGGGCAATCCCTTGAGGAGCGACAACCTGTGGCGCAACCGCTTGGGGTGCGATAAGTTGCCAGGGGCTGGCACACTGGGCCACCGAAGGGTAGTAGGACTGTGAATCCGAGCAGTAGTACCACCACTGCCCCGGGGGCTGAGATGGCAATGCTGGAGCAGCGTTCTCAATATAGACGGGCGGCGTCGCTGGAATAACAACCGTTGGGGGGTAGTAGTTCGGATAGTAAGGAGGGTAGTAATAGCTGGGTGGATAAAAGCCCGGCGAATACAGGGGGCCGCCGAGGTAAATCCCGAAATGCGCCCGGCCGCCGCCATGACGCCCGTAGCGCTGCGCCATTGCCCCGTCGGCAACCATCATGCTCGAGGCGGCTAGGACCACCCAGACGAAACCCTTGATTCGATTCACGATGGCACCCTTTCTTGAACAAACATGTCCGAGTTTATCAACCGCGTGAAGCGCCCGGCGGTGCAATTTGTTTCGAAAGGTAACTAGCTGCTCAAGCAATTAACCAAGGGCTGATCAGCCAGCCAGGCTTCCAGACAAGTCACCACGCCTCGGGCGAATCGCTCAAAGACGGGTTCCACCACAAACCCAAGGTGCGGAGTCAGCAGCAAACGAGGCGTGTGCCGCAACGGGTCATCAACTGGCAGTGGTTCCTGTTCAAACACGTCCAATGCGGCCATCCCAATGCGCCCGTCCCGTAGGGCCTGCGCCAAAGCAGGCATATCCACGAGGGCAGAGCGGGAGGTATTGACCAATAGACTGTCGGGCCGCATTTGCGCCAATCGTTCGGCATTGATCAATTGCCGCGTTGCTGGGGAAGGAACCAAATGAAGGCTCACGACCTTGGCGCGGGCCAGAAGAGTTTCAATGGAGACGGCCTGTGCGCCATGGGCGGCGGCTCGCTCGGCCGTCATGTTGGGACTCCAGGTCAGGATCTCCATGCCAAATGCTTTGCCGATTTGAGCCACCCGTCGGCCGATTTCCCCCAGACCCACCAGGCCCAGCACCTCGCCATGAAGCACGCCCGAGAGCGGCTGTGGTGTTGAAAAACGCCACTGGCCTTGTTGCATCAACGAGCCGTATTCAGCCAGTTGTCGAGTGGCTGCAAGAATGAGTGCCCAGGTGAGCTCACTGGTGCTTTCTTTGGAAGGCCCCCAATCGGTGTGACTGACTGGGATTCCGCGCGCGGCTAAACATGCAAGATCGAGGGTCGCGTTGCGCGAACCCGTGAAGACGACGTATCGCAATTTCGGCAGACGGGCAATCGTCGCGGCATCGAGCGGCGTGCGATCGCGAACAAGAACCACGGCGTCGGCCTGCTCGGCAGCCGCCACAAGGTCCCCACCCTGAACGGGCTGATGATGAAAGGTGATTTCGGCTGCCGCTTCAATTGCGCGCCAGTCGTCGAGCCGGTGCAAGGCCTGCTCAAAGTCACCCAAAACAACAATATGAGGTCGGGTTGCGTGGTTGGGCATGATCAGCGTGCGCTCGAAGATATCGGTTTGGCCAAGCTCGTGAGCCCCCTCACGTCGGGCGCATTCCCGATGGCCCAGGCCGAACTGATCAGGTCGCGGGTCTGCCTTGCACCGAGTATGGGGTCTGACAAACCATGGAATTTGGCATCCAGCTGCGCGTCAGTCATCGGGTTTTGAAGCGAACCAATAGCGTGCTCGACCCGAACATGCACCCGCCGGCCGTCGGTCAGTATGGCGGTCAGGTCGACCGCAGATTCATCAATGGTGTCGTCCACCGTGGCGTTCACTTTGCGACGCAGCGCGACCATGTCTGGACGGGACACCACTTCGTCTGAGAACTCATCTTCGGTAGCCTGCCCGAAGGTCAAGCCTGCAGCGCAACCGTGATAAACGCTGAATTTGGCTTGCAATCCGTCCACGGGTTCTTTCTTGCCTGTGAGTTCCAGCACCAAAGAGTGAACCTTGAGTTCCAGCGAAACAATCTCCTCGGGTGAAATGCCTTGAGCACGCAATTGCGCGCAGCCATCAATGCTGGGATGGATGACGATTCC
>Ga0114980_10003614_pt1 | contig 10541 bp, 6 predicted proteins | sample S_140806_EF_Meta_FD_87018 | JGI IMG/M metagenome (GOLD analysis project Ga0114980, IMG submission 87018) | Freshwater microbial communities from Lake Simoncouche, Canada to study carbon cycling - S_140806_EF_MetaG | ecosystem: Environmental > Aquatic > Freshwater > Lake | place: Lake... | reverse complement strand
TCAAGGATTTGGTCATAACTAGGCCCCGTCTTCAAGGTAAACTTGAAGGCATGGCTCAAGCCCTCGAAAAGATACTCGCCGTAGAATACGATGGGGCAGTAGTAGACAGATTAGAAGATGTGATATACGAGGGCGAAGACCCGATATATTCATACAATGAGATATTCTACTACAAGAACCTCTCGAAATACTACCCGAGCATAATCACGCCAAGAATTCTTGAAGAGTATTTCAGTCGCCCAATGTGGGCGGAAGGTTTTTTGGGTGACCTTTGGGACGCAAGTCCTGAAATGAATATGTGGCTGTTTCCTCGTTTGAGGGATTTTGACGAAAAGTACCAAGTCTGGTTAGCGTATCAGGTTATTTTTTGGAATCTTGAAGGCGACTACGACCAGAGATTGGCGAAAATCAAGAGGGTATTAGGAAAAAACATAGATTACGAAATTAGTATGTTTGACAGCAAAAAAACCTTCTCAGAGGCAAACATAAGAAGGTTGCAATCAGACATCATTAAGCATCTTTCTAGCGATCTGGCGAACAAAGTTAAAAGAGCGATAAAACAAAAAGACCCGACAGAGAAGGCAGAGAGGACAGATAGGACGGAGAGAACGGTCGTCGATTCTGCCCTCAAAGAGAAAATCGACATTCTGGATAAGGTCATTGCGAGGGGTAATCCTCAAGCCTCTGAAGTTGCCCGAAACTTGAAGGAAATCTACCTATCCGGCGGGCGTCCTTCAGATGACGATTTGAAGGCGATTCGCAATACGTTATATCGCAGCGGCATGAGGCCGGAAGCTGATCACTTTCGCATGGGCTAATCAAGCCGACGTTATAGGGGCTATCTAGCCCGCCCTTTTGCACGCATACAAAGGGTCGGCTAATGCCCGTCATCGTTCTGCCCACGACGGCAACCATCGTCAGCACCCGCAACGGCTCAAGCACCGTCACGGGCGCGAGCCGCGACGACCTTCAAGTCGGTGACTTGGTAGGCTTGGAATCCTACTCCAACGCCATCACCTACGCTTGGTCATTCGTCTACAAGCCCGCAGGGTCTACTGCGACCTTCTCGGGTTCGTCCACGGCTAAGAATCCTGGCGATTTCACGGTGGACGCGGTCGGCTCCTATCTGGTCAAGCTCGTTGTAGACGCGGGCCTTGAAACGGAAGATGAGCAGGTCGTCCGGCTTCGCAGGCTTTCCACGCTAGGTCAAAAACTGCCCGGCGCGGGCGAGCTCAAGAACAATACGAACTCCGTGCCTGTTGACGTGTCCCCGTCTGGTTGGACGGATGACCTGAACGCGAACCTGCTATTACTCGAATCATCCATTGGCGGTAGCGGAGCACAGGGTTTTCAGGGGGCTAAAGGCTTCCAAGGAACAACGGGGGCTCAGGGGGCGCAAGGGTTCCAAGGCTTTAAGGGTTTTCAAGGGAGCACCGGAATAGGGGTTCAAGGAAACCAAGGTTATCAAGGTTATCAAGGTGGATCCGGCAGTATTGCTTATCTCCCTTACACGATTACCTTCAACGTATCCGCTGCCGATCCTGCGGGTGGCTTTAATCGCATCGCGGATTACCAAGTTGCGGCGTTAGACCCATCTTCCGTTTATTTGTGCGATTACGCTCCGATTTCTAACCTGAGCACGAATATCGGCAGCTTGTCCGTCAACGTCGCGTCCGTCGCACAAAATATCGCGGTATCCACCCCTACCGTACAGCGCGTGAGTTCACTTTGGGGTTCTTGGACTTCCGTTTTAGGTCCGATTACCAGCCTAAGCCCGCTTGACGGCGCTTTCGGCGTTTATCCTGGACCGAGAGCAGGGTTCGGATCTTTGGTTAATTTTTCGCCCGTAATTTGCCCTACGGATTCTTCGGGTAACCTGAACCTTCGCGCTTTCGTTCAATTTACAAGTGGCACTAGCGGGTCTTTCGATTTGCAGATTCGTATCCGCAAAATTTCTGCGTGAAAGAACTAACCCATGAGTGACGGCTACGGCCTATCCCCATTCGGGCTTGACGTATACGGCTCCATAATCTCCATCCCTCCGGAGATTGTCGATATCCTGTCCCTCGACGGTTGCCGCGTCAGGGTGCAGTTCAACGTCCCGATGGCGGGCAACGCTGCCCTAACCGCTACGTCTTCATATCCGATCACGGCGATCCTCGGTGCTGCGGTCACCATACAAAGCGTACAAACCGCCAGCCCCTCCGGTGGTGGATTCCTCGCGGTTGACCTGACCACGTCCGGCACGACCCTCGGTGGTCTTTACACCGTCACGGTTACAGGCCCGCAAAACCTCACGGGTCAAGTCCTCGCCCCTCCGTATAACTCAGAGTCGTTTCTGGCCCTCGGCCAAACCCTCACGACCGAAATCAACGTGGGCGCAGGCACGGTTTCTATCACCGTCAAGGACGACCTTGGCCGTGAAGCCCCGTTGCTCGACAACGGTGCTGTCCAAGACGACGGCTCTTACTCTATCACGGGCGACTACCCTATTGCCCCCTCGGTCAATGGCGCGGGCTTCGAGGGCGGGGTCATTAACCTTGAGGTCGGCCAGCTCACGACGGTCACTTACGATGGTGTAGTCGGTGAAGCCGACGCTTTTAACTACAACGGCTCGGTGTTGCCGAGTTTGGCCGTGGGCTTCGACGGCGTAGAGATCGGCACAGGCTCGTCGTCGATTGTCTCGGGCAAGTTGCGGGTCGAAAAGCCTTCCTCGGGCGGCGTCTATGGCTGGCAGTTTGAGGACACGAGCGGCAGGATTACGGCCACGGCTTCGTTCCAAGCCGTGTTCTCGATTGACGCCACTGCTGCTTCGGGCTTGCCTCGATTCTCCGTCAGCGACGGCGCGAATCAAATTGATATCAGCCTTGTCGTGTCGGGTCCGGTCAAGGAGATCGAGGTCGAGGCGGGCGGCTTCTCGTCCGTCATGGAGTTCGATTGGTCTGCCTCTGTATTTGAACTCACGGTCATTAGAAACCGTCAAGCCGGACTTTGCACGGTCCTGATTGACGGCACCCCCTTCGATTCGTTTGGCGAAGCGGCTTTGACGCAGCCCGCGAGCATACCTGCGGGCGTGGGCGTGTTCCTCGACGCGGGCGTGTCGTCCTCGGGCTTGGCAATATCGTCGGTCGCGTTGCAGGCGTCGGAGACGATTTATACGGCGGCGTGGAACTTCGTGTTCACGTTGGTCTACGGCTTCGTCGGGGTATCCGGCCTTGCGAATGACCGCGTTCGGACCAAGCGTGGTCCGTTGGTCAAGTCGTGGGGCGATTGGACGCCTGCTGGACCTGACGACGTAGAAATACGAGTCAACGGCGTTCCGGTTGCAATCGCGGACGTGAACCCGTACACGGGCGAAATCTTCCCCGTGGTTCCCATCCCGCTTTTCCCCGTGGGCATGGCGACGGTCGAGGTTGACTATTGCTGGATCGTGAACCCGATTTTTGCGCTTTCAGGTCTGAACACGACCGGATTGACGCTGAACAATTGGGGTAGGTCCAACGGCCATACTGCTCGTCCTGTACCTGCTCTTGCTCCGGGCGGCGTTTTCGGTCTCGGGCCTTTCGGATTCGCTCCTTTCGGCGTGGGGCCTCCTGTCCCTGCTCTGCCTCCGGTCGCTTATGGCCGTGGTGTGCAGAACACCATGCGGTTCCCCTATTCGACCGTTCTCGGGCCGCTGGTAAGACCTGAACCGAAGCGCATCGGCCATACTTACATTGGGTATCAGCGGGAATATTCGTCGCTGACCAACGATCCGACGACGCTCCTGCTCAACCACAATCCGCACGCGATTTCGAACGGGCAACTCACGGCGGCGTCCGTTCGGCAAATCGGACGGTTCACGGGCACGACGATCCCCGCTAATCAAGGGTGGTTGCTCACAGGCGCGGACGCAGGGTTTGTCGTCGGTGACGGCTCTTACCTAATCGTCGATGCCCAAGCGGGCGACTATCCCGACGGCACCGCCTCCCTTTATTACAAGAACCTCGACCTCGCCCTTCCGACCATCGTTCAAGCGTCGGCAAGGTTTAAGGGTGTCGAGGTTAGCGTCTATGACGGCGTGTTTTCGGGCTTGGCCCTCGGCACTTACGACGGGCGCAGGCTGGTCGTAATCGGCGCGCTGCTCGTAGACGGCGTGCAGCACTTCGGCCTGTTGCTCGACGGCAACCGTCCGGACTTGGAAGAGTCTTGGCAAATCGGGCCTAGCGCGACGGCAACGGCGACGGGCCAAAACACGATCAGGGTTTCCTCGGCTGAGTACGCGGTCGGCTTGGGCTATGGATCCCGTTTCAGAATCCCCTCGGGTCCTCAAGCGGGCGTATATACGATTTCTTCCTGCGGGATCGTCGCCGTCGAAGGCGGCATCGCCCTGACTTTTACCCCCGCCCTTCCGACGGACATTAATCTGTATGGCGGCGGGCAGTTCACGATTTTGTACGAAACCCCGTGGTTTGGCCAAGACCTCAACGGCGTTCGTTCCATCGTGGACTTCCCCGAAGGGATCGTCACGGCTTATCTGAGTGGTCGCGTGTCCGGCACGATTGGGTCGATTCAGGCCCCCGCATATCCGGCTGAAACCGGACTACTGATTCCGGCCAATATCTCGGGCGGCTATTTCTTCGGTTCGATTTCCCGACGGGCGGCGAACAAGTCGGCTTGGGATTTGGCGCAGTACGCGGCGAACCCTGTCGCCCTCACGCAGACCGTTTCCGGCGTCTACGTCTCGGACGACATGACCGTATTGCCCGAAGATGCCACGGAGCCGTGGTTCATTACGGGCGGTTACGGCGCGGGCAGTTTGTCGCTCGGCGGGCTGGTGCTTTCGACCTCTGCTCATTCGAGCGCGTTGGACTTCGAGTACGGCTACTCCCGTGTCGAACCTCACCTGTCCAATAAGGTCACGACGAACTTCTTGGCGACTTTGTCCGTCGATACCGCGACATTGGGCGCGGGCGACGTTGCGCTAAGAATCAGGGACACCGCACGAGAAGTGCGTCTGGTGAACCTGCTCTATAAAGAGCCCGTCGGATTCGTCATCAACCCCCAACGCCGTCTGGTAACGGACCTGCCTTCCAACTTCTTCTCGGGCCTGCAAGCCCTTGAGAATGAGGGCTGGGTTTCCAACGGCGTTGCCGTAAGTCCGATTGCTTGGGGTCAAAGTCTCGGGATCAACAAGCCTGCGGTATTGGCCCCTGAGTGGACTCAGACCGTTCCGGCGTCTGTTGCCTGTGGGCATGAAGGCGCGGTGCTCACGGCTCGATTCTCGGCTGAGAATCTGAGCGGTGTGGCGACGCCTTATATCGCAGCGCGGGTTAAGACGGGTGCGGGGACGGCGCAGTACGTTCGGGCTGTGTTTGGCGCGGGCGACACTCTGACGCTGACGAACGAACTAGGCGTTGTAAAACTCGGGCCGCTTGCGGGCGTGACTTGGACGGACGGTAGCACGCACGAATATCGAGTCGTCTGCGATCCGACCGCCAACTTGGTGACCGTGTTCGTGGACAATGCCCTCGTGGGCAGCATTGCTTTGTCCCTGTTCTCTGCGACCACGACGGATTTCACGGCGATCTTCGGCATCAGCGGCGCGGGTTCGGTCGAAACCGAATGGTATGAGTTCACGGTTGCCCCGTTGCGCCCGATTGCCTTCGTCGGCGAATCCCTTAACCGCACCTTCGGCATTTGGCTCGGCGGCGACGTAGGTGACATCAACAACTACGTCATTCCCCGCTCTGACGGGACTAACGAACCCAACTCGTCTTTATTCGCAACGCCCGTCCCTATGGATTGGACGGTCCCCTGCGAACTACGGCTGTACGTCGATCCGACGTGGGGCGCGAGCCTCTATCGACCTGACCTGCCGTTGCCTCCAACGTCATCGGCTTTGGGGTACACGACGGAAACGGTCAATCCGACGGATGCGTGGATCAACGTCGAGTATCGTCGTCTGCCTCGTCAAGTGCAGGGCCGTGGTGAAGTTTCCTTCGGCTCCCTTGACCCCCGCTCGGTATCGCGCTCACGGTGGGACGACGTTTCCTATCGAGTCCGTGCTCGTCCTTACGGCTACGGCATCGCGCAGACGGGCATGGTGCTCAACAGGGCGATTACGTTCAAGTCCGGCGATTGGAACTTGGACTCGACCCCCGAAGTACGGTTGATTGCCGCTCGGGATACGCAATCGGTCTTTGTTAGCGACTCGGCAATCAATGGCGACCGCGTGTTCTTGGTTCGCATTGGGGCTGTCACTATTCCGGCTGCGAATTGGCAGTTTGACCCCGCGACTCAAGAAATCAGGCTGGCGAATCCGGTCGCAATCGGTACGCTGGTCGAAGTCACCTTTGCGCCTGCTCGTCCGCAGACCAAGACCTACCAATGCTCGCGTCCGATTGATGAAACCGTCACGGTCCTGAACGCCGGGACGCCCCCTGTACCGATGAGTCGGGATGGGGCAATCACGCGATCCATCGTGGCGACGCCGAATGGCGACGAGATTCAGTTCTCGTATGACCAGACGAGCCTGTATGCGAGCGTCGACTTTTGCCAGAACGAGGTAGGGGACGATGTGCCCCTGACTTCAATCTGCGACGGGGCGGGTCCTGGCTTGGGCTTGTCCGAGATTGCGATTGAAGGTCGCTTCACGACTGACCCCTTTACCGTACTTGAAGGTCCTGCCGGACCTTTCAGGGGTTCCCCGACGTTCAGGGGGAGTGCGATGCGCTTCGGTGGCGTGTCGCTTATCGCAGCGGGTGGGCGTAGGCCGACCCCTGCGAATGGCGTGCTGAACGAAGCGATCATGTATCCGAATGCCCGTGGTCCAAGCGGTGAAGTACCCGTTGGCGGCTTCGGCATGAATCAGGACTTCGCGCTGTATTTGCGCGACGTTCAGGACGACACTTGGGATTTGCCTGCGGGCATGGGGGACAACGTGCCCCCGTCCGCGATTGGCGGTGCCGTGAATCCCGACGGCACGGCGGGCACTTTTGGACACGGTGCCTGCATAGCAGAAATCGTCGACTACGCGCCGACGGGCATTTCGAGGCTCGGGCCTTGGGGTGGTTTGCCTAGCCTTACGCCGAGGTCTTTGTTGGCGGGCGGTGCTCCTTTGCCGACTTCTGCCTTTACGTTGGTTGGCGGTGCGCCTTTGGCAAGCCCGACGGTTACGACCGTCGTGATACAGGCGGCGAACTAATTTCAGACACGACGGCGAATCAAAGACTTTGACCAATTACATTCTTCGGCCAGAGGGATGTAACGTCTTTTCATTACTTCGTGGAAGTCTTCCACGGAACGCTTGAGGTGATCAAGGATTTCTATTGCGTCTTTCGCGCTATGCCATCCTCCGTTTATATAGGGACCCGCGCAGATTATTTGCGCCAGAATTTCTCGCTTTTCTCGATACTCCGGTTTCGCGGCTACCTAAGAAGCGAATGTCGTTGTCATGCCGTAATCCTCCAATTTAATTGAATTGGAAAAATCCCCGTGCCGCGAACTAAATCGCCGCGACCTGATCGATCAGTATCTTCGCGCTTTCGTTCGGGAGCAGGGCGATAACCCGACCGTGCGCGTCGAGGGCGGCATACTTGCCCCCTTCGGGCTTAATCTTGTAGACCCGATTGAACGGGGCGGGCAAGGACTTTGCGACGTTCGACGGGATGCTGATAGTGGGCGGGACAATCTCGACCTCCGACACGTTCGCCCAAGTGGGCTCGTCCATCGGGGCTTCCTTGAAGCCGATCCGGTCACCTTTCATCCAGAAGATAAGGCCCTTCTTCTCGGGGTTCGACTTCAGGAAAACCTCGTCGCCCTTCTTGGGGAGCGCGGCACGGCGGGCATCATCTTCCTTCACCATCGCATCGCGGACGCTCACCCAAGTCTGACCCTCGACGGGCTCGCCGTTCTTGAGAAGCGGGTGGTCGTTGTCGAGATTGTTGACGGAAATCCAGAACTCCTCGTTGCCGTTACGCACGAGGGCCGACATCCCGTAGGTCCCGCTACGAATAACCACAACCGTACCCTTCGTCCCTCTCGGGATTTTCCGGCCACGGGCCACGACCACGTTGCGGCCATTCTCGACCCGACCAACGTAATCCCGCGCCTGACGCTCGCGGGCGTGGGCCAGCCCTTGCTCCTCGCGGAGCAGCCTCGCCGCTTCGACCGCGGCCTCCCACGCCGCGATTACCTCGGGCGGGGCATCCACTACGGCATCGAACGAGTATCCGAACTCGTCGTTGCCGAGTGACAGGGGACGGGTGGTGCCGTCCTCTTCCGAAAGAATGGCGACCCGTTCGTTTGCCCATACGTCCGACATGATTCGCACTGTGTGGTGCTTGATTGCCAGCACGCGGCCCTCGTACGAAACCGCGCCGTCAGTTGTGGAAGTAATCGCCATGTTCGTCGTTCCTTTTTCTTACACCATCCAAACGGTCGGAGGGTTCACGGAAAATCGATTAGTTTGCGCTATCCTCAATGAAAATGTGTTTTGCGCGTCGCACGGCTTTTGTGTATTGGCGACGAGCGAACTTATTGCGGACAAGTTTCGCCTCACGTCGTTGCGTCGAAATCTTGTTATCTCGGAATCGCATCAAAATCTCCAATCATTTCCCCTACGCCATCCAAACGGTTGAACGGTCTGGAAAAAACCGAAAAAGTGCATGTCGATTTTCGGTTTTTTACGAGCACCCCATACGTTTGGATGGTGTAGGGGAAATGATTGGAGACATTGAATATGACCGCTACGCAATACGCTGCCAGATTAAATGAGTCCGCTCGTCGTTGGGCTGGCGAGGACGACGTGGTGTTTCTCTTGACTGAAGACGCGGCGCATTGGGCCTCGTTCGGAATCCACACGGGCGAGGAACTTCGGCGTCACCTCGCCATTTGCGATTACGAGGAGACGTATAAGGAAGCCTATGGCTTCCGCGCCCGTCAAAACTGGGACGGCATTTCGACGGATGCGATTGAGGCGGCGGCTCGGTCCCTTCCTCGCAATTTCTGAGTCGATTTTCGGTTTTCTTTCGGCGTCCTAATCGTTTGGATGGTGTAGGGAGCCGGTAGTCGGTTTCCCGCATTTCACTTGTTTGATTGGAGTGCATCATGAACGCGGTTTCTTCCAACGCTCTTTCGCTCGCTAACGCCGCTGCTTTGGCGTCGGCGAACAAGGGAACCTTCACGTCGCTCCTGACGACGAAGCAGGGGACGGAGAAGGGCGGGGTCCTTTACGGCGACGACACGGTGCTCGCCGTGATTGTGACGGGGTTCCGATACGGTCGATTGATCGAGCGCTCGCTCGACAAGCTCGCCGCGCTTACGGACGACGACCTCGCGGCTCTCGTCGATGGGAAGGTCGGCATGGACGGACGCGGCAAGAACGCGGTCGAGCGGGCGGTGACGCTCGCCGACGCGCAAGCGGCGCGGGACGAGTTGATCGCGTCGTTCACGGAGACGCTCGCGGGCACGAACGAGTCGACGAGCGACCATGTGTACGAGCCGCTGGTCGTTACGGACGAGTCGGGCGCGAGCGAGACGGTGCGCGGCGCGAAGGTCTACAAGTGCGTGGCGGGCACGGCCCACAAGTGCCGCTGCCGAGCCTGCACCGGTGACGCCCGCGCGCCCATCGACGGCCAGATCAACCTCTCGGGATTGATCATCGGCAGCAAGGTCATCACCCCCGCCGCGAACGGCCCCGCTCCTGCGGCCAAGTCGGGCGCGAAGACGGTTGCGAAGGATGCGCTCCGAGCGACCCTGCCCGTGAGTCGATACGTCTCCTACCGCTTGGACCCGAACGCGGGTTGGATTCTCAAGGCGGGTGGCGCGGCGATTGCGACGGCGACGAACGCCAACGTGACGGTGCGCGAGAGTGCGCTTGAGGCTTTGGCGGGCTGATGAAGCCGTTGACCGTGCTGGAATGCGACGGCTACACGGTTCTAATTCGAGATCGTCGCAGGGTCAATCATTCGGCTTTTCGGACATGGGTTACGGTGAAAGGTCCATGCGGGAAAACCGATGATGCGTTCGAGCCCTTCAACGGCACTCGACCAAGCCGCGAGTACGCCGAACGGTGCATCGAAATCTTCAAGGAAAGGTGGACGGTACGAAGTGAATATTTCAATCGGTGACTATATCGAACTCGTCAATATGCCGGATGACCCTGACCCGATCCCCGCTGGCACGCGAGGCAAGGTGCGAGATATATCGGGGTCCTATGGGCAGACCTATCTTTCGGTGGATTGGGATAACCGCCGAAGCCTAACGGTTATTCTGCCCGTCGATACGGTCAAGGTGCTGGTGCGGGCCAAGCCCTAAGTCGGCTATCGCGGTAAGGTCATATATGGCTTACCGCACCAAAGAAGAACTCGAAAAGGCTCTGCGTGAGGCGGGCATCCCCCTCGATGCTTGGGAGGAAAAGCCCGAGCGCAAGTCTGGACTGAGTGCCGAGATCAACCTGTTTCAGCGGTTAGAGCAAGCGATTCAGGTTCAGATCGACGCGGATAAAGCCAAGCTCACGGAACTCCAACTCACCCTGAATAAGTTGGAGAAGAATCGTG
>Ga0114980_10003608_pt1 | contig 10547 bp, 6 predicted proteins | sample S_140806_EF_Meta_FD_87018 | JGI IMG/M metagenome (GOLD analysis project Ga0114980, IMG submission 87018) | Freshwater microbial communities from Lake Simoncouche, Canada to study carbon cycling - S_140806_EF_MetaG | ecosystem: Environmental > Aquatic > Freshwater > Lake | place: Lake... | reverse complement strand
GGTTAGACCGGCGGTGCTGGTGACACCGACGTTTTGGCCAATGGTGGCCCCGGTATCCAGGATGCCAGTGAGGTCAGTGGCAACATCAGCGTTGGCTGTTGCCGCACCGGTGGTGGTGGCTGCTGCTGCGTTGAGAGCACTGGTGACGGTGGCCGTGATAACGGCGTTGTCACTGATATCAATCGTGCTGGCGGTGATCCCTAAGCCCGTGGTGAGCAGGGCATCGCCATCGCTATCGCCGGTGGTGGTGGTGGCGCCAGCCGACAGGTTGGCTGTGGTTGTCGCCGAAACCGTGCCGTCAGCCCCCGCGGACAAAGTGCTGTTGTTAACGCCGATGATGCCACCAGCGTCATTCGAGGTGGCTAGGGCGTCACCGTTGACGGTTGTGGCGCTAACAGAAGCCGTGGCAGGGGCCGTTGCCGTAATCAGGGATGTCCCGCCGACGTCGGCGGAAATGTTGTCGAGACCAATAACAGCCATGGTACCCAGAGGTGAGGGAGAAGGGCGTTGAGTCTGTTTTGACCCACTTGTGAGTCATTCTTGCGCACAGTTCCTGCCTATGTCACGGTTTCTTGGGAATGCCAAGAATGCGCATTACTGTCAAAGCGGCTTTTGGTGAGACCTGCCCGGCTAGGCGGGCTGGCTGATTGCGCGTTCACTGTTGTGGAGTTCGGCCATCAGGCGAAACTCCCGGTCCACCATCGCGGCAAGACCGGGCCCATCGCAGAGATGGCTGGCAAGGACTCTCTGTCTCAAATCGCGTCGCGAGCGTCGTAGATGCCCACGATCGCTTAGGAGATCTCGAACGATTGTCACGAACTGATCGGGGGATTCGGCCACCCATTCGTGGCAATCCAAGGCCTTGAGCATGGCGGAGGTCAGCCTCCCACCCATCCAGTCCCCGCGGAGGGCCACCAGGGGTGTCCCCATGAACAGCGCATCAAAGCCGGTGGTGCCGCTGTTGAGAGGGGTCGTATCCAACGCTAGATCTAAGGTGTTGTAGAGGCGCATGTGGGCTTTCCAATCCGCAACCCGTTCAATCAGCTGGATTCTCTCGGTCGCAATTCCATGGGCCGATAACCGTTCCAAAACGGTGCGTCGCATGTAAGGGTCATGGCAGCGCCTGTCCTTGATCACCAACGTGGCCTCGGGCACCGCTCTCAGGACTGCGGCGAACAAGGCAAGACTTTGCTCCCCCACCTTGAGCAAATTATTGAAGGTTCCGATGGTGACAGGCGCGTCGTCAGCCCGAGGTTCGGGCTCAGGTGCATCGGTGGGCGGGGTGTAGCACACCCAAAGGCGGGGCAGCCGCCAAAGCCGTTCCGAGAAATGATGGGCAAAGTGGCCAGGCGTGACCTCGTGGTCTCCGATGAACCAATCGACCGCTGGCACGCCGGTACTGCCATGGAAACCGATCCAATGAGCCTGCACGGGGGCACATCGTTCGGCAAGCAGTTCCAATCGGTTCCCACGCATGTGAGCCGTGGTATCAATCAGTACATCAATATTTTGCTCCAACACCAATGCCCTTGCTCTTTCATGTTCCACATTTGCCAATGGGGTGACGCCTTCCACAAGTTCAAACAACGCCTGTGCTTCAGATTCAGCACGATTGATCGTGGGAAATAAATGAATGTTGGTTAGGTCGTGGTCGTAGTGACGTAAATAAGATTTAAGAAAGTAGGAAACAGCATGGTTTCCGATTTCGGCGGAGATCACCCCAAGCCGAAGGGGACGATCCAGTTCAATGCTGCGCTGACGAAAAGGCTCCAGACGTGGAGTGCAAAGTTGCCTTACCCAGTCGGTGGTGGCTGCTAATATTTTTTCTTGGCTTTCAATCTGGCTGAAAGAGAGTAGGTAGACTAGGTTGGTGAGGGCATTAGCGTAGGTTGGGCGGATCGTAATCGCCTGACGATAAAATTGTGCCGCCTCTTGAAAACGGCCTTGCTCCTTACAGAGCACCCCAAGGTTGTAGTACGCATCAGCAAATTTCGGCTGCTCCTGAACGGCTTGTCGATAGGAGGCCTCGGCTTCCTCCATGCGCCCGAGGTTCTGTAGGGCAACCCCTCGGTTGGAATGGGCTTCGGCCGACTTCGGGTTGAGGGACAACGCGTCGTCACAACATTTCAGTGCTGCCTCAAAGTTCCCCATCTCCAAGTGAACATTGGCGAGCTGGTAATGGCCTGCGGGCCATTGGGGAGCCAGGCTCGCGACCTCTTGAAGGGTGGCCAGGGCTTGATCGTGTCGACCTAGCCGTAACAACTGAATACCGCGATTGGCCTTGGCCTCCAGGTGGGTGGGCTTCAAGGCGATCACTTGCTCGTAGCAACGCAGGGCTTCGCTGTGCTCTCCACTGGCATGGAGCAAATTGGCCAGGCCAAACCAGCCCGTATCGAAGGTTGGATCGTGGGCCAAGGCCTGGCGGTAGGTGTCTTGGGCTTCCTTGTTCCGGCCCAGCCCCATCAAGGCTGTCGCCTTGTTGCTATGGAGCTCCATCATGGAAGGAGCGCTCGCCATGGCCTCGTCTAGCCATGTGAGGGCTTGTGTAGGGTCACCTTGTTCGTTGGCGATGGCGGCCAGATTGCAGCGAGCTTTGACGTAATTTGGATTAAGTTCTAGGACATGGATATACTTTTCTTTGGCCTCTTCGATTTTATTTTGCCCTCTCAGGGCGACGCCAAGGTTGAAATGAGCATCCACCATGGTGGGAGAATGTTCGATTGCTTGTCGCAATTCGAGTTCAGCTTCGATGAAGTTCCCCTTGGCGATGTGGAGAACGGCCAGGTTGCAGCGGGCTGCAGCATAACCAGGATCCCGTTTGATTGCTTCGGCATAGGCGCGAGCAGCGGCCTCCGGATTCGGCACGCTTGCCTGCTGGATGCCAAGTTCAAACCAGACCGCCGCCGACACCCCTGGATGTTGAACTAACTGCTGCAGGATATTCAGCGCTTCCGCCGGATGTTGACGATGACGCTCCAATAGCGCCAATCCAAATAGGCTATCTGGATCATCTGGAGCGAGCACTAAGGCGGCTTGCCAGGCCTCAGCGGCTCGATCGAGTTCTCCCCGTTGACGGAGCAATCGTGCAAGATTGCGGCAGGTTGTCAATTCGTTAGAGGAGCATTGGATGGCCTCACGGAATGCCTCCTTGGCCTCTTGCTCCAGCTGACGTTGCAGGCCCCGCAAGGCCACACCCCGATTGACGTGTCCCTCCCTGCTTGCTGGCTCCAAACTGAGCGCTTGGTTCAGGCTCTCCAGCGCCTCTGTCCATTCCTGGCGGTTGATGTAAAGCTCTCCAAGACTCAGCCACACCAATTCCTGCTTGGGATGAAGTTCAAGAAAATTCTTGAACAACACGATGGCTTCGCTGCTATAACCACTCCGCTGCAGCACATTTCCAAGCTGGAGCAGTGCTTCAAGGTTGTTGGGCTCTAACTTTATAACCCTGCGGTAGGACTCCACTGCCTCCGAGAGTCGTTGAAGTTGGCGAAGTGCATTGGCATGATTGAGATGGGCTGAGGCATAGCCTGGCGCCAAGGAAATGGCTTTTTTTGAAAGTTCAATAGCCTCTTCTAAGCGGTCTGAATTAATACAGATTGCCGCTAAATTTGCATAAGCAACGGGATAGGCTTCACTTCGCCTTAAAAAACTTCGGTAGTCAGGTTCTATAGTGTTATCACCTTCAAGATGACGATTGATAATAGCTTGCAGTGTTGCGGTTAAGCTCGTTGTTTGTGTATTCTTGGATTGAGTTTGTTTCCTGTTGATGGGCGCTAAGCCTTTGTTCTTAGATGAGTTCTTCGAGTGCTTGGAGGACATGCCAGTCATTCAGTTAACTGCCTGAAAATTTAACCTTGACATCATTACCTTGAAAATATTTAGCTTCAAATACCTTGAGGATAAAGAATATTTTGTCTGAAATTTACCTTGGCTTGTGTTTGGAGAATGTCCGCTAGTTGCGGTTTTACTAATTGCGGATTTAATTTTTTCCATTGATTGTCTATGAGTCAAGCATGAGTTTGTCATGGCAGTACATAACTTTGAAATATGGTTTGTCGTATTCGTCATCCTAGGCAATTGGCAAGTTGATTGATGCCTTGTTTCGTATGAAAAACGAAATGGCCAGCATCGCTGATGGGATGGAAATTAATTTTGTCACTCCTTTCCTTCGTGATGTCAATATTGTCAACGGAAAGAAATGTTCCGCAATCACTACTTCCATCATCGCGTTGATGCCATGGCAAAAGGCCGTGGAAAAGGTGTATCGGCAATATTGCGGCAAGCTCAATCAGCCTATTTAAATAAATACTTTGCGAACCTGATGCTGGGTTGGCATATTCAAAATCAAAAAAATAATCCTTCGCAATTCGTTTGCCTATCGGGTTTTTCCTCAGGTTCAATGCTGCGGACTCCTGCGAGGGAGTATTGAGATCAATGAAGAGTGGTGGATCTCCAAGAGTGAGTGATGCCAGGCGAGTTGTTCCACGATCAATTAGTAGTTTAATGACCTCCATTGCCACGAGCCCTCCCAATGAATGTCCTATGAGTTGGATCGGAATAGTCGTTACTATCTCCCGGATCGGGTGTATGTCGAGGAGGTCTTTTGCCAGGTGATGCGGGCTCATATTGGATAGATGTAAATGCTCCGTCTCTCGAGTTCCGTGACCTGCTAGGTCGACGCATAGAACCACATGCCTTGCAGGAAGATGGGGGACAAGTGTCAGCATTGATCGACGGACCATCAGGGCACCATGGATCAAAAGTAGGAGTGTTGATTGGTATGACATGGATCAATCGCCTGGGACACTGTCTTGACTTTCGTCTACATTCCTTATTGTCTTGCAAGGATTGCCATAGGCAATAACGCCCTTTGGTAATGAACGGGTGACCACAGAACCTGCGCCGACGATCGTATTGTCACCAATGGAGACCCCTGGCAGGATTATACTATTCATGCCAATCCACACATTGCTGCCAATCTCTACTGGTAAGGATTGAGTTGGTTGATCACGATAGGGTCCCGCTGCAGGGTCTATGCCATGGTTAACCCCTGAGATCACCACACCAGCTGCAATCATGGTTCCATTGCCAATCACTGCATCACCGCGCCATTCGTAAATGACACAGTTTGGTCCAAAGGATACATCATCGCCGATTTTCAATTCCCCTGACCGGGAGCGGAAACGGCAACCTGCATAAACGGTGACCCGCTCACCAAAGATCAACCTTGCCTCCTTCCCGAGCAGAACACTGCAATGGGGCTCAACAATGGTCGTGGCAGGCCAGGTCAAGCTCTCTTCGCCCAAAATTCGGACCGAGGGATCAATCCCTGAGACCAAGGGGCGCCTTGGCATCGACGTTGACATTGTTCCAAAAATCTGAATATACTATTTTTGTTGGAGGTTCAGTTGGAGCATGTTGACAATTAAACCAACCTTGGACGATCGTCCGATTTCCAGTGAGTTGAAGCTCCATCTCGGTTGCGGGAGTAAATATATCCCAGGGTTCATTCATATCGATGCGAATCCATATCCGCATGTCGACCACTGTCAAGGGATCGCATCCTTGTCCAATTTTAATGACGCTACCGTTTCGTTGATTTATGCCTGCCATGTTCTCGAGCATTTTTCCCGTTGGGAGTATATCAATGTTCTTAAGGAGTGGCATCGAGTTCTCATTCCTGGCGGAGTTCTTCGATTGGCCGTTCCTGATTTCGCCGCATGTGCAAAGATTTATTATGAACAAGGATTGCAGTCTGGTCTTACAGGTCTTGTCGGTTTGGTGGTTGGAGGACAGCGGGATAAGTATGATTTTCATGGCATGATCTTTGACGAAACTTTGCTGTCCAGTAGTTTGCTTGAGGCTGGTTTCAAGTCCGTTAGGCCTTGGGATTGGCATGCTGTTGACCACGGCCAAATTGATGACTATTCCCAGGCTTATCTTCCCCATCTGGATAAGCAGAATGGCTTGCTTATGAGCTTAAATCTGGAGGCGGTTGCCTAGTCATATTTTGCATAGGCTGTTTTAATGCTTAGTCTCTTTTGAGTCAACTTCACTTACGTCGCTTTCTCCATGATCAATCCCGCTGACGACGATAGCTTTCAAATTTCAAATTACCTGGTTGATGATCTTACTAAAATTGTCACCAAAGTTGCCGCCAACGAAGGTTGGTATCGCCACAGTTGGCTGGGATGCCCTATTTGGCAATTACCAGATGATCTGATGTTGCTTCAGCGCATCGTGGCTGGCCTTAGGCCAGCACTCATTGTTGAAACCGGAACGAAATATGGTGGCTCTGCTTTGTTTTTTGCATCGATGCTCGAATTGTTGGACCTGCCCGGCAGCCGTATCATTACGGTGGATATCTGCGAAACGCCCGAAGCACGGACAACGCTGCAGACGCACCGACTCGGCCGCTTTATCAAAGAGCGACTTGTGGCTAGCAGCCTTGATCCAGACGTCCTCGCCACCATTGCCACCGCAGTTCAGACCTCGGCTGGACCCGTTCTGGTGTTTCTGGACGATTGGCACGATGGCGATCACGTGCTGGCTGAACTTCGCGCCTATTCAGATTTTGTAGGTCTGGATGGCTTGCTCGTGGTTGCAGACACCACCTTCGGCGACCTCGCCGGTACACCGGTGGCACCCTTCCGTTCTCTCCAGACTTCCAACCCCCGCTCTGCGATTGAGGCCTTTCTACGTGAATCCTCTCTGTTCGAGCGCACGGATCGGTTCCTTTTGCCGGGTCTCTCCAATTTTGCCGATGGTCTTTTGCAACGCCGCAATGTAACCTAGATCTGATTTATTACATCTATATTTTCCCGTCTCCTCCAGCTTACCTTTTTTACGGTTTGATTTTAATTCATTCTTCTTTTTGCTCACTTCTTTAGCATTTATTGGTCATGTTTCAGGATGCATGGCAAGACCAAGCTCACCAGCTTTGGCACAATAACGAGAGACAGCAGGCTGTTAATTGCTTGCTGAAAATTCTCAATGAAAACCCCGAAAGCCCCCCTCGAATTGTTGGCCTTCAATTAGTTTACTATGTTTTTTTGATTGGTGATCTTGCTGCTGCTGAGGTTTTTTTACGGAGGCTGATTGCGTTCTATCCTCAGGATGGGGAGATTCTTGAGAACCTTGGTGTTTGTCTCAGTCGACAAGGCAAGCATGATGAGGCAGTTTCTTGGTTTCAAGCTGCTGCGGAACATCAGCCGGATTCCCCTAACCTTTGGGATGGCCTTGCTCACAGCTATTCCAGCTTGGGCCATTGGGACCAGGCTCGTCAGGCTGGCCGTCGCTCCCTTGCGCTGAAGGATCAAGCGACGACGCCACTGCCTGGTTGGGAACTTCCCGCCTGTCATCCCGATCGTTTGTTACGTGATCGTGGCAACGTCAATGTGATCTGCTTTTCGCTCTGGGGGCACAATCTCCGCTACCTGCGCGGTGCTCTCCGCAATGTTTTGCTGATCCCTGAGATTTATCCTCACTGGACGCCAAGGTTCTATGTCGATGATTCCGTTCCATCTGAATTGATTCAGCAGATTACCCAGCTGGGCGCTGAGGTTTTTCGCATGCCGCTGGGTCAGAGCATCAAAGATAAACTCACTTGGAGATTTCAGGTGGCTAACGACTCCAAGGTCGCTCGTTTTCTTGTGCGTGATTGTGATTCCGTTGTCAATCTTCGGGAGTCTCATGCTGTTGATGCCTGGATTAAGTCTGATCGTTATTTTCATATCATGCGCGATTGGTGGACCCATACGGATCCTGTCCTGGCGGGAATGTGGGGCGGAGTGGCCGGCGTGTTGCCACCGCTTGAGCCCCTGCTGAAGTCCTATGTCCCCATGGCTCGTGAAACGCCAAATATTGACCAATGGTTCCTACGCGATTATCTCTGGGATGCCATTCGTCAGAGTGCCTTGGTGCATGATCGATGCTATGGAGATTCGGATGGCTCCTGTGCCTGGCCGGATCCTGACCCCGAGGGTACTTTCCATGTTGGTCAGAATGAAGCGGTGACCCATCGGGAGCAACAAATCCGATGGTTATCCCCTTGGATTGATGCCTCGCCGTGGTTGCGCGAGGGGTATCGCTTAAACGTCGTCTCCGAAGTTTCAATTCCTTCTCCAATCGATCGCGAGGAGAACTCGACGATTCAAATTTCTTTGGTTCGTGGTTTTTATATTAACCTTGACTCGGCGACGGATCGTCGACGCGCCATGGATCACCAACTCCATGGGCTTGGCTTGACGCACTGTTACTCCCGTTTTACTGCTTGCGAGGCTTCCCTTGAGGAGGCTCAGTCCAGGGGGTTGAGGTCGGCTGGTGAATTGGGGATCTGGCGTTCCTTGCTGGCACTTTTGAATCACTGGCTTGCGGAGGATCCTCCCGAACATGAGCTCCTCCATATTTTGGAGGATGATGCCATCCTCGATTCTTCGTGGCCAGAGTTTATTGCCGCTTTGATGCGAGAACCCGTGGGGTGGGATCTCATCTTGAGCGATTCATTTCTTACGGTTGATCTCTATTTAGGTGCCCTTAGGCTCCTGCGTTCGATGCAGGCTGGTCATCTCCAGGTGGGACTTCTTGATGGGGGTTGCTATCTTGGATGTACCGCCTCGATGCTGCTGAATCGGGCTGGCGCGATTCGCCTTTTGAATGGTTTGGAGCAGATCTTCAAGCAACAACGCTTGGCTCCTGTTGATATGGCACTCCGTGGCATGATCCGCTCGTCTGGTTTGCGTGCTCTGATCACGATCCCGTTCTTGACAACGATTTCTACAGATTTTGACAGTACAATTCAGGGCTTTCGTTCAGACCTGGCTCTACGCAGCCAAGGCCTAGATCTTTATCTACGCCGCATGTTGTATAACAGCCATTATCGTGATCCGGTGGCAAGCCGTTCTGAATTTTCCTATGCCTTGGCCTTCTTGCAAAGCAATACTTCTATGGCGGAGCAACAAAATCTTTTGGCTGATCTGATTGCGATTGGACGTCGCCAGGGGTGGTTGACCAACTATTGACCTCAGCGCTTCATGACGTCCCTGCTTCCCTCTCATTCCCAAACGATGTAGGCATCAGTTTTCAGTGCCACCAAGGGGCAGCTCGCCACCTGCTCCGCAGGCCCCGGCTCCAGCTCAACCAGGGAGCGTCGTTCCGGTTCCAGATCAACGCGGGGATGGTTGCTGCGCTGGGCATCGGGAGCTAGCAGCAGGCTTACCCGCCCGGTGAGGGGCCAGGCGGCCAGAGCGCTGAGGGTGGCGGCCAGATCGCCTCCGCTCAGTTGGCGTCCCGTGGGCGCCGTGAGCAGCAACGCCAGCTGTGGCTGCTCCAGCAGGGCCAGCAGACGCGGATGTTCCTCCCGTTCCATCACCAGACCCCGCTCCATGGCCCTCGTTCTGATTGTTTCCAGGCCTTCACGGGCCACCATCGTGGCGGTGGCAGGATCCCCCCCCTGCCACGCCAGCACCGCCGTGAGTCCAGGGCCCTCACTCTCCATCAAGTGGCCCAACTTCAGGCGTTTGGTCTGCAGATAGGCGGCATTGTGTAAACCCGGATCCATCACCAACGGCACCCGGTCCTCCACCCGCAACCCATAGCCACCAAGGCCGGCGATCTTGCGCGGGTTGTTGGTGATCAATCGCAGCCGTTCAATCCCCAGATCACTGAGGATTTGGGCCCCCACGCCGTAGTTGCGCAGATCGGCGCCGAACCCCAACCGTTCATTGGCCTCCACCGTGTCCAGGCCCCCGTCCTGCAGGGAATAGGCCTTGAGCTTGTTGATCAGGCCGATTCCCCGCCCCTCCTGGCGCAGATACACCACGACCCCTTCACCAGCCGCCTCGATCATGCGCAGGGCCGCCTCCAGTTGGGGCCGGCAGTCGCAACGCAAGGAGCCGAAGGCATCGCCGGTGAGGCATTCGGAATGGACCCGAACCAGGACGGCCCCGGTTGCCCGCTCGGGATGGCCCTTCACGATCGCCATGTGCTCGCTGCCATCGAGCTCGTTGCGATAGCCGATCGCCCGAAACTGGCCGAAGGCGCTGGGTAGGGTCGCCTCCGCCTGGCGGCGCACGAAGCGCTCGGTGGCCAAGCGATAGCGGATCAGATCGGCGATGGAGATCAGCCGCAGCCCATGGCGCTCGGCGTAGGTCACCAGCTGGGGTAGCCGCGCCATCGAGCCATCGCTGTTCTGAATCTCACAGATCACCCCCGCTGGATAGAGGCCGGCCAGCCGGGCTAAATCGACCGCGGCTTCCGTGTGGCCGGCCCGCTTGAGCACCCCCCCATCGCGGGCCCGCAGCGGAAAAATGTGGCCTGGACGGCGCAGGTCGACCGGTCGACTCGCTGGATGGATGGCCACCTGGATCGTGCGGGCCCGGTCATCGGCGGAGATGCCCGTGGTCACGCCGTTTTCGGGTCCGGCATCCACACTCACGGTGAAGGCCGTCTGGTTGCTGTCGGTGTTGCGGTCCACCATCAGGGGCAGATCCAGGGCGTCCAGCCGTTCCCCCTCCATTGCCAGGCAGATCAGTCCCCTGGCCTCGGTG
>Ga0114980_10003605_pt1 | contig 10550 bp, 9 predicted proteins | sample S_140806_EF_Meta_FD_87018 | JGI IMG/M metagenome (GOLD analysis project Ga0114980, IMG submission 87018) | Freshwater microbial communities from Lake Simoncouche, Canada to study carbon cycling - S_140806_EF_MetaG | ecosystem: Environmental > Aquatic > Freshwater > Lake | place: Lake... | reverse complement strand
ACGCCCAGTAGATATTTACTTGACTTCGTCCAGTGTCCACTTTTAACGAGCATTGAAACTGTGTTCAGACCATCGCTAAATGCATGGACTACAACGGCCAAGAAAACTGCAATTCCTAAACCTGTACTCACTCGAAAGGCCACACCTAAGCCCACACCATCTAGAAAGACGTGGCCTCCCATTGCGAGTGCGCCGATAGTTCCTGAGATTGTGTGGTGCTCATGATCATGTCCATAATCAGATTCAACAGGTTCGTGAGAGCCAAAGCTGCGTTCAAGAATATGAAGTAGAAGAAAGCCACCCATGATTGCTACTGAAACAACTGGAACTCCTGCGACTTGATCCTTATTCATATCAAAGACTTCAGGCAGTAAATCAAAGCCAACTAAGCCAAGTAATAATCCGGCCGATAGACCTAAAACTAAATGGAATCTATCGCGTGACCTAAATGCCAAAACTCCGCCTGCAGTTGTCGCCATAACGGTAAAGATGGCGAAAAGGATCGCAAGATTCATAGTTTAAGAGTATCCCGATTAGGCTAGTGCTTATGTTCGCAGTCGCACGATTTAAGGTCACTCTCGGTGAAGCCGCCGTATTTGAAAGCAATCTCTCGCAGGCAATGTCGGCTTTAGCTGCCTGCCCGGGATATTTGAAGGGTGAGTATGGACAAAATCTCGATGATTCAACGCTCTGGTCACTGATCACACATTGGGAAAATGTGGGCTCATATAGACGGGCGTTGAGCAATAACACGGTGAAGATGCAGGCGATTCCAGTATTAGCCCAGGCCATTGATGAGCCTGGTGCTTATGAATACCTCTTTAGCGAGTAAAATCTGCAGTACGAAAGTAACACCAGTTGCTTTTCGCCGACATCCAGCCGGACGGAGAATTTACATGGCAACGGATCGCTTAGAAAATATCGTAGCTCTTGCAAAACGCAGAGGCTTTGTCTATCCCTCATCTGAAATATACGGGGGACTCCGAGCATCGTGGGATTACGGCCCATTGGGCGTTGAGTTAAAAAATAATGTTAAGCGCCAGTGGTGGAAATCTATGGTCATGGGGCGCGAAGATGTTGTTGGCTTAGACTCATGTGTAATTTTGGCAAAAGAGGTATGGGAAGCATCGGGTCATATTGCAACTTTTAGTGATCCATTAACAGAGTGCACGGCATGTCATAAGCGCTATCGCGCCGATCATTTAATGGAGGTTTACGAGGCTAAACACAAGAAGCCTGCGACATCATTGAGCGAGATTAACTGCCCGGCATGTGGCAACAAAGGCCAGTTCACTGAGCCAAAACAATTTAGTGGAATGTTAAAGACATATCTTGGGCCTGTTGAAGATGAATCAGGGTTGGCTTATCTGCGTCCTGAAACTGCCCAGGGAATATTTATTAACTTTGATCAAGTAATGACAACATCACGCAAAAAACCTCCATTTGGTATTGGACAGATTGGAAAATCTTTCCGCAATGAAATTACACCGGGAAACTTTATTTTTCGTACGCGCGAATTTGAGCAGATGGAGATGGAGTTCTTTGTTGTGCCTGGTAGCGATGAAGAGTGGCATCAGTACTGGATCGATACTCGCATGGCATGGTATGTAGATTTAGGTATTAATCCAGAGCGCCTGCGACTTTTTGATCATCCTAAAGAGAAGCTGTCACATTATTCAAAGCGCACTGCCGATATCGAGTACAAGTTTGAGTTTGCCGGCACTGAATGGGGCGAGCTTGAAGGTATTGCAAACCGCACTGACTTTGATTTAAAGGCCCATTCGGCGGCCTCTGGAAAAGATCTCTCCTACTTTGATCAAGAAAAGGGAGAGCGTTGGACACCATTTGTCATCGAACCTGCAGCCGGAGTCGATCGCTGTGCGCTGACCTTCTTAATGGATGCCTTCACCGAAGATGAGGCACCCAACAGCAAGGGCGAGATGGAAAAGCGGGCAGTGTTAAAGCTCGATCATCGTTTAGCACCGATTAAAGCTGCACTCTTGCCGCTTTCACGTAATGCAGATCTTTCACCTAAGGCACGCGATCTTGCGGCACAGTTGCGCAAGAACTGGAGCATCGACTTTGATGATGCCGGTGCAATTGGTCGCCGCTATCGTCGTCAAGATGAGATTGGTACTCCATACTGCATCACTATCGACTTTGAAACACTTGAAGATAATGCCGTCACAATTCGCGATCGCGACACCATGGCACAAGAGCGCATCGGCATTGACAATGTCGAAGCCTGGCTTGCACCACGCTTACTAGGTTGCTAAAGCCACTCCTACTGCCACTAGCAAGCGGTGATCATTTTATCGATCCACCGGTTGTTCTTGCACCGATGGCTGGAATAACTAATGCACCTTTTCGTACGCTCTGTCGCGAACAAGGGGCGGGTTTATTCGTCTCTGAAATGGTCACGGCACGCGCATTAATCGAACGTCGTCCAGAGACGATGCGCATGATTGTGCCGGGCAAAGATGAGTGGCCACGCTCTGTTCAGCTCTACAGTGTTGATCCAACGACTATGCGGGCAGCGGTAACGATGCTTGGAAAAGAAAACTTAGTCGATCACATCGATATGAACTTTGGTTGCCCGGTTCCGAAAGTGACACGCAAAGGTGGGGGAGCAGCACTTCCTTACAAGCGAAAACTATTTTCAAATATTGTCCAAGCAGCTGTAGAGGCGGCAAAGCCATTTGGTATTCCTGTCACAGTAAAAATGCGTATCGGAATCGATAGTGATCACCATACATATTTAGAGGCTGCGCAATCTGCTGCAGATTTAGGTGTTGCCTGGGTAGCACTGCATGCGCGCACTGCGGCGCAAATGTATGAAGGTAAATCTGATTGGTCGGCGATCACCCGCCTTGTCGAGCATTTAAAGCCCAGCGGAGTGCCGGTTTTAGGCAATGGAGATATCTGGTCGGGGAGTGATGCCGTCAATATGGTGGCGCAAACTGGTTGTGCAGGAGTTGTAGTTGGCCGTGGATGTTTGGGGCGACCATGGTTATTTGCTGATTTAGTTTCTGCTCTGCAAGGAGTCAATACAGAGTTAATACCCACACTGCATCAGGTGCGTGAAGTGATGTTTCGTCATGCTCACTTAATCGTTGAGTATCTAGAGTCAGAGGATCGTGGGATGCGCGATATGCGCAAACATATGGCCTGGTACTTAAAGGGTTTTAGTGTTCCCCGCGAAATACGACATGACCTAGGTATGGTCTCTTCATTACTTGAAATGCGTGGGCTTTTAGACAAATTAGGGGATCAGTCTTATCCGGTTGAAGTCGGTGATAAGCCACGTGGACGTACTAGCCATGGCCGCCCACCAACTTTGCCCGATGGTTGGCTCGACGATCCAGATGAACTTGTTCATGTCGAACTCGAAGATGCTTTTTCGGGGGGTTAAATGTTTTTATTTCGATGGATCCGCCGTACGTTAACGTTAATTATTATTGTTGCTCTCATTGCTCCGGGTTATGCCGTATCAAAAGTGTGGCGAGCCGCAAATAATCCCATTGTGCGTAGCGCCGATGTCATAGTTGTTTTAGGTGCAGCCCAGCTAGATGGGCGCCCAGGGGGTGCCCTTGAAGCGCGCTTAATTGAAGCTAAGCGGATCTTTGATTTAGGTTTAGCTCCATCCATTATCACCGTTGGGGCAGGTGCTCCAGGTGATCGCACTACAGAGGCGGCATCGGGCAAAGCATGGCTACGTGCACATGGTGTACCAGCAAAGAAAGTGACTGCCGTTGAAGAAGGCCGCGATACATTAGTAAGCACAAAGGCTTATGCGACATTAATGAAAAAGCGAATGGTCAGCGATGTCATTATCGTGACCGATCCATTTCACTGCCAACGCGCGATGACAATGGCAAATGATCAAGGTGTCATCAGCACATGTTCACCTGTACAAACTGGCCCCAACACAATTTCGCAATCGGGCTACAAGTATTTACTGCGCGAGGCGGGGGCTTACCTGGTCTATATAACCGTTGGCCGGCGTGGTGTTCAGGTCAGCGATCATTTACCTGGCGCAGATATCCTCACTAAGGTTGTGCCGTGAGCTATAGCGAACACGATAACGAGCGATTCTTAGATGAGCCAGCAAAACGACCAGGGCGTACTGAGTTCATGCGCGATCGTGCACGTGTTATTCACTCTGCCGCTCTTCGTCGATTAGCTGCTAAGACCCAAGTTGCAGTGCCGTGGGAGAATGATTTTCAGCGCACACGTCTGTCTCACTCACTTGAGTGCGCACAGATCGGTCGCGAGCTTGGAGAATCACTCGGCGCAGATCCTGATTTACAGGACACAGCATGCCTAGCGCATGATTTAGGACATCCACCGTTTGGTCACAACGGCGAAGAGGCACTTGCGCAGATTGCAAAAGATTGTGGCGGCTTTGAGGGAAATGCACAGAGCTTTAGATTATTAGTACGCCTTGAGGCCAAGACCGTAGATGCACAGGGAAATAGTATTGGTCTTAACTTAACCCGAGCATCCTTAGATGGTGCGACAAAGTATCCATGGCCACGATCACAAAACCCACGCAAATTTGGTGTCTACGATGATGATGTAGAGAGCTTTAACTGGATGCGCTCTGGTGCACCTGTTGATAAGAAGTGTATTGAAGCGCAGATTATGGATTGGTCTGATGACTGCGCTTACTCTGTCCATGATTTAGAGGATGCGATATTTGTCAATCAAATCTCAGTTAAGAACTTTGAGAAAGATCTAGCTGATATTTATCACGTAATGCGAAATGATTATGGCAGCGATGCCACTGAGCAGGAGGCTATTGATGCACATGCACGTTTAGCTGCGCTCTCGGCCTGGCCACATTATTACGATGGCACACTTCGCTCACTTGCTAGGTTAAAGGATTCAACCTCCCAGTTAATTGGACGCTTTGTCTTAGCTGCCGAAGTTCAAACCCGCCGAGTGCATGGTGATGGCCCGCTTTCACGCTATAGCGCCGATCTAGAGATTCCACGCGATCAAGTTGTGGAAGTCGATTTTCTCAAAGCCATTGCTGGACACTATTTAATCAACGCTGCGCACTCGCAGGAGCGCTATGCAAAGCAGCAGGTAATCATTAGCGAGCTTGTGGAGATGCTCATGGCGTGTGCCCCACGTGAGTTGGATTCAATATTTATCAAAGCCTGGAACGAAGCCGCCGATGAGAGTGGACGAATGCGGGTAATAATCGATCAAGTCGCCGCCCTGACAGATCCTGGCGCCTATGTCCTACATACACGTCTGCTGGCTAATCACTAAAGTGAGCATATGAGCGGGCGTATACGAGATGAGGATGTTGCCTACATCCGTGATCGCTCACCCATCGATGAGGTCGTCGGTGATTACGTCCAGTTAAAGAGCGCCGGCGGTGGTGCAAAGAAGGGCTTGTGTCCATTTCACGATGAGAAGTCACCCTCTTTTACCGTTACCCCGAGCAAAGGATTTTTTCACTGCTTTGGCTGTCAAACCGGTGGCGATGTCATCGCATTTTTGATGAAGATCGACCATTTAACTTTCACTGAAACGATTGAGCGCTTAGCAGATCGCCTGGGTTACACCCTTCGTTATGAAGAGGGCGGTAGTAATACTCCAACATTTTCAGCAGGGGCTCGCTCTCGATTAATCGCAGCTAATACTGAGGCGGCAAAGTTTTATCAAGAACAACTCAATGCTCCTGCAGCCGCACATGGCCGTGATTTATTAACAAAGCGTGGCTTCGATAAAGCTGCCTGTATGCAGTTTGGCGTTGGTTTTGCCCCCGATGAATGGGATGCGTTGACTAAACATCTGCGCGCAATGGATTACACAATCGATGAGTTGGAAACCGCCGGATTATCCAAGATGGGCCAGCGCGGTCCGATAGATAGATTTCGTAACCGTCTGACCTGGCCAATTAGAGATATCTCAGGCGATGTTGTTGGCTTTGGTGCACGCAAATTAGCAAGTGATGAAGCCGATCAAGGACCTAAGTATTTAAATACTCCAGAGACCCCCATCTATAAAAAGAGTCAGGTTTTATACGGACTTGATGTAGCAAAAAAAGAGATCGCAAAGAAGCGCCAGGCCGTCATAGTTGAGGGCTATACCGATGTGATGGCAGCCCAGCTTGCAGGGATCACTACGGCCGTTGCAACCTGTGGCACTGCATTTGGCGCCGACCACATACGCATCCTGCGCAGGTTATTAATGGATGACGATGCATTTCGCGGCGAAGTTATATTTACCTTTGATGGTGATGCCGCCGGACAAAAAGCGGCCCTACGGGCATTTAGCGAGGATCAAAAGTTTGTGACACAGACCTTTGTTGCAGTCGAACCCGATGGATTAGATCCTTGCGATTTGCGCCAGCAAAAAGGGGATTTAGCCCTTCGTGATTTAATAGCGCGAAGAGTTCCTCTCTTTGAGTTTGCTATACGAAGCGAGCTGGCACACCACAAGTTAGATGCAGCCGAGGGCCGCGTTAATGCACTCAACGCTGCAGCGCCTTTGGTTGCCCAGATTCGAGATAAGTCTCTACGTCCTGAATATACGCGCCTGCTTGCGGGGTGGTTAGGTCTAGAAGTCGAAATCGTCTCTGCGGCGGTATCGCAAGGCGTGAAATCTCAACCACGGACACAAGAGTCCACAGCAGTTGCAAGTGAAGAGAGTAATTGGCGACCTGATCCACATGATGCACGATTAATTTTAGAGCGCGAGGTCCTTAAATCTCGCCTTCAAGAGCCGGCTTTATTTATTGAGAGTTTATGGTCAGATATCGAGGCAGATGCTTTCACTCATCCGGCATACCGTGAAATGCGCAAAACCATTGATCAAATGCAGGTACTGTCGATGGAGACAATTACTGATGAGAAAATTAAAACACTTTTTACAGAATTAACCGTCGAGCCAATCCGCGCCGATGGAAGAGCAACTGCGCTTTATGTCGAAAGCATTATCGCTCGCTTGCGTGAAGTTGCAATCTCAAGATCTATTGCAGAGTTAAAATCAAGCCTTCAGCGTCTTAATCCAGTTGAAAATGAGATCGAATACAACGCCGCATTTGCCGCCTTAGTTTCCCTCGAAACTACCCGCAGATCGCTGCATGATTTAGCCCTTAGAAGCCTTTAAAAACCTCAATTTTCGTAACAATGCCCGTGTGCGCTAGAGTTTGCGCTCGTACAGATTGATCCCTGATAGCTCAACGGCAGAGCAGTCGACTGTTAATCGACAGGTTCTTGGTTCGAATCCAAGTCAGGGAGCACTGAAAGCAAGCAGTTTCACTCTTAGCCCTCTAAAATATCGCATATGGCAAGTAATCTTCTGGCAAGTGCGACTAATTCATGGCGTAATCAATCATGGGGCCTGCGCATTATGCGCTTGTGGCTGGGAGTTACGTGGATTTATGCCGGATGGGATAAGGCGACCGATGGCGGATTTTTAAGCCGCGGCTCTTCAACCTTTATCGGCTCACAACTCAGCGGCTATTCAACGCAGTCCCCGCTAGGAGCGGGGGTATTTAATAAATTAATAGAGCACTCAATACAAGTGGGTCTCTTAGTGATGGTAGGCGAGTTTGCGATTGGGCTTGCAACACTCTTGTGGGTTGCGCCAACATTGGCAGCATTTGGCGGCTTTTCGATGTCGCTGAGCTTATGGCTAGCAAGTAGTTTTCATGTCTCCCCATATTTTCTAGCCAGCGATACTGCCTATGCCGTTCTATGGTTGTCTTACTTACTTCTTATTAAAAATAATCGAAAGGGTTTTTCAATGTCGTTAGAACGTCGTGGGGTCGTGCGTATCGCCATCATCGGAGGGCTCTCAGCTGCTTTTGCTGGTGCAGGTAAATTCTTTACGCCTAAGGCGACGCAAGATAGTGCGGCTGCGGCGACCGCCACCAAAATTGTAAAACTGGCATCACTGAAAGTGGGCGCAACGAAAAACTTTGTATTAGCAGATGGTGCGCCAGCGATTTTATTTAGAACTAAGACCGGAGTCTTTGCCTACTCTGCTATCTGTACTCATCAAGGATGCACAGTTGCCTATGATCCTGCTAAGAAAACTATGAAATGCCCGTGTCACGGCGCAGAGTTTGATCCACTAAAATCGGCTAAGCCCGTAGTTGGACCGGCCATTAACCCACTCGGTGCAGTCAAAGTAGCAATCAGTGGTGCTTGGGTAATACTTGCGTAATCAATTAGAAACACTAAAGGGATAAGATTTAGACATGGCCAAATTTCGTCTTAACGTAGCTCTCCCAGATCGCCCTGGCTCTTTGGGTCTTCTTGCATCGGCAATTGGCGCTGCGGGTGGAGATATCAAAGAGCTAGTAGTTTTAAAATCTGAAGGTGGCCGGGGCTTCGATGATATTACCGTTGCAGTACCAGGCAATGACCCGAGTGATTTAGTTGATTTACTCAACTCAATGGGTGGTGTAGAAGTTATCTCTATTGTTCCTGTTGCTTAAAAAATATTAGAGTTTTACTTCGCGAAGCTGGGCCGCTGATTGCTCAGGACGCATATCCATAATAAAAGCGCCCATCGCAGACTCAGATCCAGCTAAGTACTTTAATTTTCCAGGTGCGCGGCGCACACTAGTAATCTGCCAATGTAAGCGAAGTAAATCTCTACCCACTCGCACAGGGGCTTGATGCCACATCGCTATATATGCCATATCTATACCAAAAACACCATCGAGACGTTTCATAACCTCTAGGGCAATTTCGGGAAATGCGTCGCGATCTTGCACCGTTAATCCAGCTAAATCAGCTGTTGGATTGAGTGGGGTAACGTGAATTTCAAAGGGATAGCGCGAAGCGTATGGGACATAAGCTATCCAGCGATTATTTCGAGCGACGATACGCTCTTCATCACGGATTTCACGGGCGAGTATTTCATCAAATAAAATTGTGCCATTTGTCTCTTTGTAAGTTTTTGCTACAGCTAGCATCTTCTCAACGCGAGGCGGCAGATATGAATAGGCATAAATCTGGCCATGCGGATGCGAAAGCGTTACCCCTACTTCTTCGCCGCGATTTTCAAATGGGGCGATATGCTCGATGAAAGCTTCTTGAGATAACTCTTCGGTACGGTCAATCCACGCCTCTAACAAAACGCGCACACGTGCAAGGGATAAGTCTTTGAAAGATTTTCCATGTTCTGCTGTAAAACAGATGACTTCACACTTTCCTGCCGCAGTTCCGATATCAGTATCAGGACCAACTTGATCAGGTAGAGCCCAGTCTCCAGTAGGTGGACGCAGAGAGGGGGAGCGATTATCAAAAACAGCTACTTCAAAATCTCTCTCTGGAATTTCAGTAAGCAGTTCACCGGTTGTAGGACACAGCGGGCAGAGTTCTTTTGGCGGTAAAAAGACTCGGCCCTGTCGATGGGCCGACATTACTACCCACTCATTTACCAAAGGATCTAAGCGAAGCTCACCAATAGCAGGTTGGGTCTCTACAGGACGTTGATCGATGGCAGTACGAGACTGGTTTGCACTGTCGTAGTAGCGAATGGTGCGGCCATCGGCCATGAGACGATCGTTGCGTCGGATTCCATTCGATAAATCTTTTCCGCCAGTCATAATGTCGTTACTCTACCCAGTTCAACGTTCGCTCAACTGCTTTTTTCCATTGTGTATAACCAATTTCGCGTGTTTGCTCCGTACTAGTTGGCCTCCAACGCCTTGATTCCTGCCACTGTGATCGAAGCTCTTGAATTGATGACCAGAAGCCAACGGCAAGTCCGGCAGCATATGCAGCACCTAGCGCTGTAGTTTCAGTAATGAGTGGTTTAGAGATATCGATTCCCATAATGTCGGCCTGCATCTGCATACATAACGCGTTAGTGGTAATCCCACCATCAACTCGCATCTGACTCATCGGCACAACACTATCGGCAACCATTGCATCGATTACATCACGGGTTTGATAACAGATAGCTTCAAGGGCCGCCCGCGCAAGATGTGCCTTAGTCGCTGCACGGGTTAGCCCAACAATCACACCTCGTGCATCGCTTCGCCAATATGGAGCAAAAAGTCCAGAGAAAGCGGGAACGAAATAAACGCCAGCAGTGTCAGTGACTGTAGAAGCCAACTGCTCGGTTTCGGCGGCGTTGGAAATAATTCCTAACTGATCACGAAGCCATTGAATTGCAGAGCCCGTAACTGCCACAGAACCTTCAAGGGCATATCGCGTGGGCTCTTCGCCAAACTTAAAACAGACTGTAGTTAATAATCCATTATTAGATCTAACGATGTCTGTACCGGTGTTAAGAAGAGCGAAATTTCCAGTGCCATAAGTCGTCTTTGATTCTCCTCGCTCAAAACATAGTTGGCCCACCATCGCGGCCTGTTGGTCGCCTAAAATTCCAGCGATTGGAATCGCTGTACCAAAGGGACCATGTGGATCGGTGAGGCCATACTGCTCTGATGAGGATTTAATAATGGGCAGTGATTGCTTTGTGACTCCGAATATTTTAAGAAGTTCCTCGTCCCAATCCAGAGTTTCAAGATTCATCAATAATGTGCGACTTGCATTTGTTACATCTGT
>Ga0114980_10003604_pt1 | contig 10551 bp, 6 predicted proteins | sample S_140806_EF_Meta_FD_87018 | JGI IMG/M metagenome (GOLD analysis project Ga0114980, IMG submission 87018) | Freshwater microbial communities from Lake Simoncouche, Canada to study carbon cycling - S_140806_EF_MetaG | ecosystem: Environmental > Aquatic > Freshwater > Lake | place: Lake... | reverse complement strand
TGATGAAGATGTAGTAAAATATATAGATACATTATTAGAATATTTTAGAGGAAAATAAATATTTATAAATATTTTATATATATATATATATATATATACATAATGTACAATAGTAAAGGTGAAGATATAGATGATGCTGTAGTTAATACATTATCTAAAAATATAACTGATGAAGATGTAGTAAAATATATAGATACATTATTAGAATATTTTAGAAAACGACATCCAGATGAATTAATTGAGACTGATATAAAAGACTGGTCATGGGGATGGATTTTAGAATATGGATTTAAATTTGATATAAATTCAATACCTAAACTTAAGAATATAGCTAGTGGATTTTTTCCTGTATATTTTATGAGGCAACCTTATTTTGAAGACCCATATTTAGTAAAAGCTACAGACTCAGATGCATTTGAAGTATTTGGTTCGTTTGTAAGTCGTATAATAAAAAATAAACCAACATTTAATAATACTCTTAAAAATATGATAAAAGAAAAAAATAAAAAAATAAGAGAAGACCTTGAAAAAAATCTCGTACAAAAAGCTAAAGAGTTTGATGTATTCGATTGGAGAGATAAAGATACCACTGAAAGAGTAGAAAGAGAGAAAAAAAAAGCTGATAAAGAAGTAGATGATGTTTTTGATAATGATATTAAAAATTTTGAAGCTGTTTTAGCAAAAGAAAAAACTGATTGGACAACTAATTTTGATAATGTAATAGCTAAAGAATTAGAATCTAAATTAAAAGAATCTTATAAACCCAAAGAAGCTAAAGCAAAAGAAAAAAATGATAAAGCTATTGAAGATGAAAAATTAAAAATAGCTAAAGAAATTGAAGATGAAAAAACTAAATCAGCTAAAGAAATTGAAAATAAACAAAATGAAGAAACTATTAATACACAAAACCAAGAAATCTTAGATACCAAAGAAATAGAACAATTAGCTGTTCAAGCAATTGAAAATTTTAAAAATCAATTAGCAAAAGAAACTAGAACAAGATGTAGTAAAACTGCACCTAAACAAAATGCATTAGAAAGTAAAAAAAGAATAATAAAAGATGTAGAAGAAGAATATAATGACGAAGATGAAAACGAAGATGAAGAAGAAACAGTATCAGGAGGTAATATTTCAGAAATGATGTATCTAATTAATAAAAACTATATAATGAATTCACCTATTGAATCTCCATATAAAAAAACTGGAAATGCATCAAAAAAAGTTAAAAAATACAAAATAATAGGAGGTCGTGTGAGACCTGTAAAAACAGGATTAGCTTCAATTGCAATTGATGTTGCTGATTTAGTTATAGATTTATGGGGACCTCAAATTAAAAAATTTTTTGAAGATTTATGGGCAAGTATATCAAATGCATTTACTGAAACTGCACGAGATAGAGCAGACAAAAGAGAAAGAGAAAAACAAGCTAAAAAAGCAGAATTAAAATTAATGATAGAAAGAATAATTGCAATATATAAAGGTGAATTAGTCATTGAAGCAGATAAAGTATTTGATGAAGTAAGTGCTGAAATTGAAGCTAATTTTGATGCAGATTTTGATGCGTATCAAGATATGATGTATGATAGATTATATGAAAAATTAGATGAGATTGAAGATAAATTAATAGATGATTTAGAAGCTCTTGAAGATAGTAATATTTCAAAAATAGATGAATTACAAAATAAAAAAGAAAAAGATTTAGACGATTTAGAAAATGAAAAAGAATCAAAAATGTCAGAAATAGAACAATTAGAAGCTAAAAAAAGAGAAGAAAGAAAACAAGAATTATTAAATCAAAAACAAGCAGAACTTTCAGCTCAAAATCAGTTTTATATCATACCAAAAAGTACAGCTTCAATGACTACACAACAACAAAATAAAATTAGACATGAAGCAGTTCAACAAGAAAAAGCTAAAGAAGAATTAAAAGAACAAGGTGTCGTTGCTGAAGGAGCTGGTAAAAAAAATAATAAACGTGCACAAATTGTTAAGAATATAATGGCAAAAAAAGGATTAAGTATGATTGAAGCTTCTAAATATGTAAAATCTAACAACCTTTATTAAATAAAAAACTTTTGATTTTTTATTTTCTAAATATAAATATATAATGAGTACTTTTAGGCAAGAACAAATTCAAGAAATTTTAAACTATGAACGTGCTATGAATAGAATAGTTTTAGATAAAGAAATAGCTCAAGTATCACGTTTCAATGATGAAAGAAATCCTCCATCAAATAGAGACATAAAGTTTGAAGCAGTATTAGGTAATCTTATTGATGCTTTAAAAGCAAAGATTGCTGAAGCACTTACAAGTATTGCTTCTGAACAATATCCTAAAAATGATGCAAGTACAGCAACACGTTTATTAGATTTAAAATCAGGTGAAGATGGGTCTAATGCAAGATATGTAAATCAAAAAACAAAGAAAACTGCACAAGAATTACAAGCTGAATATGAAAAAAATTATAATAATCAAGATGCACCATCTAATGAAGGTACTAAAGAAGAAACAAATCAAGTAGGTGTACCTCAAACAGAAGAAGTAAAACAAGATATAAAAGAAGAAAATGAAAAAAAAGAAGAAAGAGGTGAAGGTCCAGCAGATAATCTAAATGCAGTTCAACTCCCAGCTACAAATGTAATCGATGAAGAAAATAAATATGCAACACCTCCTGATGCTTTACAAGAACCAATACCAAAACTCAAAATTATGTCTAGAGAACAAACGATGGAATCAGAAAAACAGATGAGAAAAGCATCAGTGGCAAAAGCTGAAGAAGAAGTAATAACAAAAATAGATGAAATGAATGCCTTAAATGAAGAATATCATAAAAGAGGAAAACCTATACCAGGAGCTAATATAGGAGAATATGAACAAAGAGCTGATAAATTATTTAAAGAACTTATAAAAAATATAACATCATATACTCTTTCTAGAAAATTTAATGCTTTGAAAGGTGACTATGATGAAGGTGTAACTCTACCATTACCTAATCGTTTGGCAGTTAAACTAATGGATGACTATTTTCATGAAATAGCAGATGAATTTTATCAAAATAAAATGAGAGAAATTAATGAAATAATCAATAATAATAAAAAAATAAAATCAGGTAAAGGTAAACCTAATAGATTTGAAAAACCTAAAGGTTACTTTGGTAGAGGTGAAAAAGATGGAGAAACTAGAACTTCTTTAGAAGAAGAAAAATCAAGAACTCAACATGTAAAAGCGACTGAAAATGTTTTATATGATATTATCACACAATATAATGGTATCATAGATAAAATAAATCAAGTAACAATGCCAGATGGTCGTTTTGCATCTAGAAGAACTGTATCACAACAAAGTATTGGATTTTATAGTGATGTATTAAAAGGATTATTAGAACCTATCAAACATTTAATATTTGAATTAACTAGTGTTCGTAATCCACAATTAGCAACTACATTAAATATGATGACAAGTATGAAAGAACTAATTGAAATGGCACCACCTTTCCAAAAGATAAATATTACTGCATATAAAAATGGTTTACCAGACTTTCAAGGATTAAATGGTGAAGTAACTATTGATGTAAATGGATATCTTTCTGATTTAACAGAATATTTAACAAATATTAGACGAATGAAAAATAATGTAGACCATCAATTAAATTCTGTATTATTTAATCTTAAGGACCAATCAATTAGAGATTCAGTACTTGAATCATTGAAGAAGAAAACAGAATATTATAAAGAATTAGTAGGACGTATTGAGAAAGAAATAGAAACTGTTAAAGCAAGAAAAAGAATAACAGATGAATTAGAAGTTAACACGCAATTAATAAAAGATGCTCGAGATATGTTTAATAATTTAGAAGAATTCTTAACAGCACCACCTCCAGTAGAACAAGATTTTATTGATATACTTAATAAAAAACCTGTATTACCTGGTAATGAATCAGAATATGGATATTTAATTAGAACACAATTAAGAAATGCTAATGATAGAATACAAACTTTAGAAGCTTATAGAAATAAATATTTAAAAGAATATGGAGATGATTATAAAGATGATGAATTAGACGAAGAAATAAGTAAGTTAACTATACAAAAAGGTAGACTTCAAGAAAAATTTAGCAGATTTGTAGCAGCTATACCTGAAACTACTGATATAGTACCTTATTATCAAAATGAAGAGAAAAAAATTAAAACATCTGGTAAAAATCCTACAGAAAAAAGAGAAATAATATTACGAACACCAGGTTATGATTATGAGGTTAAAAAATTAACAAAAGAAAAAGGTATACCAACAAGTCTAGGTTATAAAAAAGGTAGAAAAAAGACAGCAGTACTAGTTCAAGAATTACAAGCTAAAACTGGTAAAGGTAAACCAGATATTGGTAGTGGTGGCACTGCTGGTCTTGCTGATTATTTATCAACAGATGCTAAACCTCAATACTGGCATCATAGAGAATTACCTGATGATAATAAAATACACAAACAAGTAGTCAAAAATAATGAAGACTGGCAAAAATTCAGTAATCCTCCACATACAAATCCCGTAGGAAGCTTGTATCCATTCAATAAGAAATCAGAAGCAGAGAAATATTCATTCCCTCTTAAATTGAAACATGACTTAGCTATACTAAAACCAGACGATACTCAAAAAGATGCAAGAGGAGCAGATATTAGTTTATTACAAGGACCAATTGCACCTACAGTAGAAGAAAAAATGCCTAAAAGAAGAGAATCTAGAAGAACACAAAGAACTGCTAAAGAAGCAATGAATAATATTTTATTAGGTAAAGGTATGGAATCTGATAGAAATATTGGAGCTGGTTATGAAGGAAATCCATGGTACGAAGCTATGATTAAATATGGCAAAGGTAAAAAACAAAATTCTAAAGCTTTACATAAAATAGTCTTTGACGATGAAGATAATGAACAATTTGATGATGAAAACTATGCACCTGATAATGGAGGTATGATTCCAGAAGAAGAACCAGAAGAAACAGACAGATTTAGAAATAAAAAGTTAGGACCTATGAAGAAAAAATCAGTTAAAAAATAATATTATAAAATATTTTATTTCCTATGATATTTTATATGGCATTCAATTTAGAACAAAAAGGAAAGATTCTAGCAAAGATTGATGGTGGTAAATTTAATAACAAAATAGTGTCAATTACAGATAAAGAATCCGATGAAGTTTCAAAAAACTTTTCAAATATTCACATTCCTGATGATGGAAAGTTTCAACAAATACCTGACCCAGAAATAGAACGCCAAATCATTTATGTATTTGGTCCATCTGGTTCTGGTAAATCTTATTATTCAAAACAATACATAAAAGAATGGAAAAAACAAAAGAAAAGTGATAAAGTATATTTATTCAGTTCATTAGAAGATGATAAAAGTTTAGATGATATTAAACCAAAACGTATTAATATAGATAAAAAATTAGTTAATGACCCTATTGATACAGAGATGTTTAAAAATAGTATGGTTATCTTTGATGATATAGATGTTATTAGAGATAAAGAAATAAAAGAAGCAGTATACGATATATTAAATAGTATTCTTGAAATAGGTCGTCATTTTAATATTGATTGTATATTAACAAATCATTTACCATCAAATGGTAAAGATACTAGACGTATATTAAATGAATGTCATTCTATTACATATTTTCCTCACTCTGGTGCTGGTCGTCAACAAAAATATTTTTTAGAGAATTATGCAGGACTAGATATTAAAGAAATGAAGAAGATTAAAAAAATGAACACAAGATGGGCAACAATCTTTAAGACTTATCCAATGTGTGTTATGACTGAAAAAGATTTATTTACATTTGACGATTTGACAGAACAATAAATCAATTTTCTTTAAGTAGTTTTATAATGTAACAACAATAGTTTTAGGTTTCTTTATGTAATCTTTTTGCATTCCAGAACTATGAGCCATTTCTTTAGCATCCTTTTCTGCTTCATTAAGTGTGTCACCATATTTATCAGTTAAAAAAATATGACGAAGCATACTAGAACCAATAGCTCTATTAAATATTTTATTTAATATTCTTGTAATACTATTTACTTTATCAAGAGGTTTACCATTACGATATGTTAAAAACATATTATTATCATCATTTTCATTTAATACAGGACCTTTATTATTGGCTTTAAAACTTACATATTTATGATGTTTAAAATATTTAAGTAGTGCTTCCCATAAATTGTCACTAATTTTAATAAGTTGAGTTCCATATTTATTACTTGTTTTATAGTTATTAAATATAAATACTTTTTTTACTAAATCAAGATAATTAACATTTTTTAAAAGAGTTGGTTCATATTTACTAGTTAATTCCATTATTTGATAGTCTTTATTTCTACGAGGAGCTTGATGAATATAGAGCGATAAAATTGTATAAGCTAACAGAGTATTATATTGATTATCAGATATTTCTTTTTGTTTATAAAAACTATCAACATCTTTTTCTAGTTCTTCATATTTTTTTTTAACATCAGCCCATGATATCCAGTTCTTTTCTTGTGTTTCAGTTAAATCATTAGGATTTACATCTTTATTTATTTGGTCACTTTTTTTCATCATTAAATCATAGTATTTATCATGTAGTTTTTTTATAGTTGGTTTATCATTTAATGAAAGAACAGATACAATACTAATTAAATAGTTTCTTTTAGTATTTTCTTTATAACCTTCCAATTTTTTTTGTATTTGGTCACTATCTTTTAAAAAGTTAAAGTTTTTAAATATTTCGTCATTATTAAGTTTTTTAAGATTTCTTAGATATGCTTGAATAGAGGAATCAGATAATTGTTTTTTATCTTTCATTTGTTGTGTTAAACTTTCAATAAAGCTAACTTTACTCATATAAATAAATCTAGATATTTTTTACGATAATAAATCTTTATATTTTTTCTTTGCATTTTTAAGTATATCTTCTAACACTTTGGTTTCTGTTTTATTTTTTTCAGGTTTATACTCAAAGTTTGTAGAACTTATTTTATATATTTTATGTGATACATCATCAGGAATAATGAATATATTTTGTTTTTCTCCTAGAGAATATTTAACATTTAATTGAGGCCAACAAATAGAACAAACTTTACATTCTATTTCTTTATTTTTATTTTTTAAAACTATATCGTAATGAATAACATCATTACCATATATTTTACCATCTAATTGACAGAGGAACATATATTTATACTAGATTTAATATAGTCCATTTGACTTTACATGTTTAGAAGCTTCAATCATACTCATTCCTTTTTCTTTCATAACTTGTTTTACAATATCAGCTCTTGATTTTTTACCTTTACCTGATACAGGCATCATAGGTTGTTTAGAAGCAATTTCTTTAGTTGCAATTTCTTTAGGAGCATTTTGTTTAGGCGGAGGTAATGTATAACCTTTAGGTTGTGGTTCTTTATTCTTATTTTTTTCTTTATAACCTCTTGATTTACCACCTTTACCTAACATAGGCATCATAGGTTGTTTAGGAGGAGCTTGTTTAGGAGGAGGTAATGCATAAACTTTAGGTTGAGATGATGAAGGTATACCATAACCAATTTTAGAATTCATTTGAGCTTGTACTTTAGGTGTAGTTTGATGGTGAGATGTTGCATTTATAGTTTCTTTAAAATAACCTCCAAAATAAGATGCACTCTTTTTAACTGGTCTTACTTCTGGTTGTGGTGCAACAATAGAATCTCCTATTTCATTTAATGCATCCAAACATGTAGTATCTTTATTTACATTACCTTTATCTCTTTCACTTATTTTAACTTTTAATGCATCAGTAATATTTTTTCCAGGTGTAGTTGAAATAGCTCCTTGTGAGAGTGATAAAAGTTTTTGAATTTCTTCATCATCATATCCTTGTTCTTTCAAACATTCAATAACATCTTCAATTTCAGCATCATCAGGAAGGTCATCACATAAGTCATCACCATACATATCAAAGAAATCATCTACAGGAGTTTCAGAATACATTCTAAATCCATCAACTACTTTTACTAAAGCTAAACCTAAATCTAAAGCTTTATTTGCAGTAGTCAACCATGTAGGACCATTTGTAGGCATAGTAGTTTGTCCAGGTGCTCCAGGTGCTCCAGGTTGTTTTGGAGGAGTTGTATCTTTTGCACCTTTTGCATCTTTAACAGCTTTTGCATCTTTAGCTTCTTTATCTTTAGCAGCTTTTGCTTCTCTATCTTTCGCAGCTTTTTCTTTTTTACTCATAGGTTTTTGAGATGTTGGAGCTTCAGTTGTACCAGGTGGTACTTTCCCTTTAGCACCTCTTTCTTTAGCTTTTGCTTCAGCCTCTCTTGCTCTTTTATCTGCTTTTTCTTTAGCTTTTGCATCTTGTTTTTCTTTTCTTTTAGCATCCCTTTCTTTAGCTTTTTCTTTTTGTTTAGCTTCCCTTTCTTTAGCTTTTGCATCTTGATTAGAACCTCTTTCTTTAGATTTTGCTGCTTCTTGTTCTTTTCTTTTAGCTTCCCTTTCTTTAGCTTTTTGTTCAGGTGATTTTTTAGAAGGTGGTCCACTTGGTCCACCTTGTTTAGGTGGTCCACTTGGTCCACCTTGTTTAGGTGGTCTGCTTTTAACTCCTTTACCAATTACAGGTTCAGTAGTAGGTGCAGGAACAGATGCAGTAGTAGGTGCAACAGTAGATGCAATAGCAGGTACAGCAGGAGGAAGTTCATTTTTAAATACATCACTACAGTAACCACCAGCCATATAAGATTTATATCCTTTGACTATTTCATTATTTTCTCTATTTAATAATCTATCATCATAATCTTCAGATGTTTCACTTGAAGAGTCGTTATAACCACCTTCTTCACCTTCTTCTTCTTCTTCATCCTCTTCTTCATCTTCATCTTTACCTGCTCCAGCATAGCCATTACCATTTGGTTTACCATTACCTAAATCTCTAACATAAACATTTTCACCAGCTTTATAAGCTATACCAGTCATAGGCATATCAGGTCTACCAAGCGTAGAATATGATGATTTTACATTTCCTACATTTTTTACAGGTTGAGTATAGAAATTAGGATTTTTATACATGTATCTTTCTTCAAAAGGTCTAGGATGTCCTAAAATAGCACCACCTTTACCAACAGCAGGTTGTCCAGGAACTTGTGCAGGTTCAGGAGGAGGTGCAGGAGGAGTTTCTGCAGGTATTGAGAGAGGGTCATTATTAATATCACGTCTAAAACCAATTGGAGCACCTAATGATGAAAAAGATGAAATTAACCTTCTTGTATTTCTTTTTATTTTAGGACCACCTAAAACGGTACCAGCTTGTAAACCAAGAATAGCACCACCTTCCATATCACTATCAGATGAAGAACATTCGGTCGAAGAATCATCACCTGAATGAAAAGTTTTAGAACCAGCACCAGCACCTTGCATACCACAATCATCACATCCACCAGTCATTTGGAGACGATAATCAATAGTTCCTTGACCTGTAGTTCCACAATGCATAATATATTTACGATTGAAGTAGTCAATATCACGAGCAATCATACGATTATAGTCATTATCATACGGCATTATATAAATATGATTAGATATTATTATATTAATAATATTTATTCATTTTGACATAGAAAAGTTAATATTTTTTACATTAACTTATTTTAAATATTTATCAAGAGCACTACTAGCCATTTCAGTTCCTGATTTTAACAATTTTTTACCATGTTTCATCGCAGCTTTTTTACCCATTTTAGCAACACCAGATAAACCAGATTTCAATGCACCAAAGATGTCAAATCCACCAACCATTCTTCCTACATCATTGTGAGTGTAGTGGTCTTGTTGTGAAGCTTCGAGTACATCTTGTTTAGTTAAAATACCAGTATAAGTGGATGAGGTACCACGTTCATTAACGAACACACCAGAGTTCATTGTAATCATAACAACTTGGTAGCTATTAGGAGTAATATCAGCATAAGTATTATTGTAAATTTCTGTAAGTCTAACTTGTAAATTGAAGTTACCAAGTGAACCAGCTGCATAAAAGTCTTCAGTTAATTGGATATCTTTACCAAATTCTAAACAGAGATAAGAACCAACAGTTCCAACAAGTACTAAATCTGAACCACTAGTAGAAGTTGTACCATATCCAGAATATTCAACCCAACTATTATTTAATCCATTATCACGAGACATTTGCCATAATTGAACAGGATTAGCAGATGCAAGAATACCAGAGTTATTATTAAAGTTAATAGAAATTTTACCAATAGGTAAAGCTACATCAGGGTCAGTAGTATTATTATCTAAAAGTTTTCTTACATAAATTAATAATTTATCAGGAATTTGGTTAAGCTGAAGTGTGTTTAAATCTATACTTGTACTGTATGGTCCGTAGTCAAGTCTTCCACTACTTGTTTTTGCTGATAATGTAGTTGAGGGGAAGCTTGTAATATATCTTGGAAGCTCGTAGAATGGTACAATGTTACGTGCTGGCATTAAATCTGAAGGATGAGGAGTCAAAAACATAAATAACAAAGAAGAAGTAGGAGCACTATT
>Ga0114980_10003598_pt1 | contig 10566 bp, 10 predicted proteins | sample S_140806_EF_Meta_FD_87018 | JGI IMG/M metagenome (GOLD analysis project Ga0114980, IMG submission 87018) | Freshwater microbial communities from Lake Simoncouche, Canada to study carbon cycling - S_140806_EF_MetaG | ecosystem: Environmental > Aquatic > Freshwater > Lake | place: Lake... | reverse complement strand
GTTACGCTCTTCAGCAGTTTTTGGCTTGCTAGAGCAGCTGCTTGTTGCAAATGAAGTGAGTGCGAGGATCGCAACTACAGGGAAAAGTAATTTACGCATGTAAGGTGGGTTGTTATTAATTGTTTTTGTGTTAAAGCGTGAAAGTAGTACAGCACGAGGGAATGCGCAATGGTCGTGTTAAAATAATTGAAAAAATCTTGAAATACACCTCAATGCGCACATGTGATGTTGGCGAATTTGCATGGAAATCAGTTATTAGGGAATCAGTTTTGCTATGTGTTCAGCACATACACCTCAATTACGGTAGCCTAAATAAAGTCCTACACCGAAGGATGTGCCATATACTTGCGACTCTGCGCGCGGTGTCCATTGCAGCGACAAATCTGGGCCTACATCGAAGTAAAACAAGTGTGCATCCACTGCAGCATCTAATACCTGCAACGTGTATATAGCAGCCATTCCAATTACGCACGCGTCGCGGTAACGTTGGTAATAGTTCTTGTACGTTACCAAAGCTTCGTCGGGGTAGAGTGGAAGCGGATCAATAGTACTGGCGTTGTTGTCGTAACGAAAATGCAATGCATTCTTATAGTACTTGAAATACTTCTGATTCCATCCGAATCCATATCCAAGTCCTCCCAACGCAGCGTAAATCACGGGTACTTTCCAATATTTCTTATTGTAAATCTGTCCAAGCCCCGGCAGCAATGCACTCATGGTCGCCGCTTTTTTAGGCGAATGCACAGGGGGCATGACCACCGTATCCATTTCATGGAACGGTTGCTGTGGGGCAGAAAATGCGCGTGAAATTGGAGTAGTATGGCCTTGCGAATGGAGATAAGCACTCATACAAACAATGCTGGCAATAACCAACAGTGAACGCAGGAGTAAAAATCCGTATCGGTTAGATGTCAAGTGCATCAAGAATCTTATCAAGATCTTCTGTAGAGCTGAACGGAATGATGAGCTTGCCTTGTCCGTCGTTGTTGCTCTTCAGAGTAATCTTTGCTTTGTATTGTTTCGAAAGACTTTTGAGCTTGTCTGCGAATTTCTCGTCAAGATCACCTTGTAAATTCTTGTGCTTAACGCGAGGCTCAATTTTCTTCACGTCGCGCGCCAATTCTTCTACATCACGTACAGAAAGATTCTCTTCGAGCACGCGGTGATACAATTCGAGCATGTCGCTTTGTTTTTCCACGTTGATCAAAGCACGAGCATGTCCCATGGTGATCATTTTCTCGCGGATTCCTTTCTGTACTTCTGCAGGAAGTTTAAGTAAACGCAAGTAGTTAGTAACCGTAGCACGCTGCTTGCTCACTTTATCAGCCAATTGTTCTTGCGTCAAGTGGCATTCGTCAATTAGACGCTTGTAGCTGATCGCAATTTCAATAGCATCAAGATTCTCGCGCTGAATGTTCTCTACCAACGCCATCTCAAGCATAGCCTGATCATTGGCAACGCGCACATACGCAGGAATTACTTCGAGTCCGGCCAATTGTGCGGCACGGAAACGACGCTCTCCAGAAATCAACTGGAACTTATCGTACCCCATTTTGCGCACTGCAACCGGTTGGATAATACCGTGCAATTTCAGTGAGTCTGCAAGTTCCTGAAGTGCTTCTTCTTCAAAATGCGTACGTGGTTGAAACGGATTGGCTTCAATCTGCTTCAATGGAATATTACTTACTGCACCAACAACTGCTGATACTTCACCTCCAATGCGATTACTGGTAATATCCGTATTTGCATTTTCCAGTAATGCACTCAATCCTTTTCCTAATGCGTTTCTCTTTATGCTCATGGTCTCGTTTCTCTATTCTCGCGTCTAGCTTTGCGTAATATTGATAATTTTTTCTTCGTCACTCAATCGAGTCATGTTGTTCTTCTGCAAAATCTCGCGCGCCAAATTCAAATAATTGATCGCGCCTTTGCTCGTAGCATCGTGCATGATAATTGTTTCTCCAAAACTTGGAGCTTCACCCAATTTGGTGTTTCGCTGAATGATTGTGTCAAACACCATCGATTGGAAATGCGTTTTTACTTCTTCTACCACCTGGTTACTCAAGCGCAAACGGATGTCGTACATGGTGAGAAGAATTCCTTCAATCGCGAGTTCCGGATTTAATCGGGTCTGAATGATCTTGATCGTGTTCAACAATTTTCCGAGTCCTTCCAATGCAAAATATTCACATTGAACGGGAACAATTACAGAATCAGCAGCACTTAATGCATTCACCGTTACCAATCCGAGTGAAGGTGAACAATCAATGATAATGAAATCATAATCCTTCTTGATTTTCTCCAATGCGCCTTTCATCATGCGCTCGCGGTTAGGAAGATTGATCATCTCAATCTCTGCACCAACAAGGTCGATGTGCGCTGGAAGAATATCTAAATTTGGAGTGGTGGTCTGAAGAATGATATCACGCGGTTCTTTGCCGTCAATGATACATTCGTAAATACTTGTCTTTACGTTCTTCGGATCAAACCCTACACCAGATGTAGCGTTCGCCTGCGGATCAGCATCTACCAGCAACGTACGATGTTCCAACACCGCAAAACTTGCCGCAAGATTAATTGCTGTTGTTGTTTTCCCAACTCCGCCTTTCTGGTTTGCTATCGCTATAATTTTTCCCATATCTGCACCTCTTCAGGGTTTTGTAATTGTATCACCGATTTTAATCAGCGTTAATTTCTTTCCGGCACGCGTAAAACTGTTGATCGCTTCCTGCTCGTCGATCGCAATCATGCTGAATGTATTGTAATGCATTCCCACAATATTATTGCAACCAATAAAATTGCTCGCCAGAATAGCGTTGTCAATTCCCATTGTAAAATTATCACCAATCGGCAGCAGCGCGAAGTCAATTTTGCGATACTCTCCAATCAGTTTCATGTCCATCGTTAATGCAGTGTCCCCCGCGAAATAAAAACTGCCTTCTATGCTTTCAATGATAAAGCCCATTGGGTTGCCCGCGTAAGTCCCGTCAGGTAGGCTGCTTGAGTGAACGGCCACAACGCATTTCACTTTGCCGAAGTCCGTCATCCATTTGCCACCGATATTCATCGGACGTGTATTCTTTATTCCTTGCTTCTGCAACCACTCGTGAATTTCATATGTTGTGATTACAGTTGCTCCAGTACGCTTCGCAATTGCAACACAATCGGAAATGTGATCAAAATGACCATGCGAAACCAGAATGTAGTCGGCAGGAATTTGTTCAACTTTAATGCTCGATGCTAGCGGATTTGCTGTAACAAAGGGATCAAACAACAAATGCTTGCCACATACTTCAATACCAAAACAAGAATGTCCGTAATACGTAATCTTCATGCGTCAATATTCAGCGCTTTAAATCGCCTATGAAAATCTGTAACTAAAAATGCGTTAATTCGCAGGCAATAGCTCCGCCCCGAATTTCGTCCGAAGGTACTGAATTTGGCCCTAGATATCTGGAGAGACTTTTGAACAATAACACCGAATCGTTAACAATGATAACTATCGTATCTGGAACCAATCGTGCTGGTAATAAAACAATTAGGATTGCTGAGGAGTACCTCTCGCGCTTCACGGCGACTGGTGTGAATGCTCAGCTTTTTGATTTGCGAAGTCTTCCGGCTGATTTTTCTTCACACTGGACACAAGACAAGCAATCTCCTGATTTTCAGAAGCAAGTCGAAACATATTTCAAAGGGATTTCTAAGATGATCTTGGTAGTGCCTGAGTATCAGGGTACTTTTCCGGGTATCCTCAAGCTTGTTTTCGATGCAGTGCATCCACGTGATCTCAAAGGCAAGAAGGTTGCGCTTACTGGTTTGGGTGCGGGTCGTGCGGGTAATTTGCGCGGAATGGATCATCTAAGCGGTGCATTCCATTACTTAGGCATCACGGTTTATCCTTCGTTGCTACCCATTTCTAAAATCAATGACCTCATGACGCCGGAAGGCGTGATCCATGATGAGAATACCATCAAGGCAATTCATCAGCATGCGGATGGATTTGCCGCTTTCTGATTCAATACTAGAATTTCAATTGATTTTCTCATGAATTTTGCTCTAAACGGATGATCGCATGAACCTACAACTATTGCAAGTTTTTGAACACGGAATGGCTACAAATCGTGAAGTGATATTAACGATCATACTTGCGTTGTGCACATTGTTCCTTGGAATCGTTTTTCTGCAATCGGGTTATGACAAGGTTCGAAGTTTTCAAGGAAATCTGTCTTATTTCAAGTCGCAATTCGCCAACACTCCGTTAAAATCAATGACTGGTTTTTTACTTGTTGTATTGACAATTCTAGAATTGATTTCGGGAATTGCATGCGTCGTGGGGATTGCATTTATCATAGCACTGAAAGGTGCCGACTGGGCGGGATATGGATGTTCTCTTTCGGCTTTTACGCTGGTATGTTTGCTCGGAGGACAACGAATTGCGAAAGATTATGCAGGAGCTGCCTCACTTACCGGATATTTTATCATTGCGGTGTTAGGGATGTTTGCGTATGGGTTTTCTGTTTAGTGTGAATTGTGTTAAAAGTTCAGAATAGCACAGTGGTTTTTCTTACGCATACAATAACCTATAGTAACTTTCGTTCGTAGCAAAATCCTATGAAACGAAACGACTTCATTTTTCTGCTCAGCGTAGCACTGTACAGTTTCCTGTTTTATCGTCAAACTGCCGGACTCAACTTCATGATTTTCTCCATCGCCATGATTGGAGCGTTGGGCTTAATGCGTCCAGAAAGCGTTCGCAAAAAACACTGGATGGCATCAGCGCTTTTGGTTCTGATTTCTGGAATTTCAGTGTACATCCATGGTTCGGGATTGTCGATTGCCGCAAACATTGTTTCGTTGTTGCTCTTGGGCGCACAAAGCGCAGCACCCGGTACTTCTATTTTCATTTCTTATTTTCTATCAAGTTGTACCGTTGGAGGGTCGTACGTTTTTGTGTTCATCGATTACTTTGATCGTCGCGCGTCAAGAGCTGCGGGTGAAGCATCAACGGGTAAACGCAAATCCGGAAGGTTCTGGGCAGTGTTTATTGCTATTGTAGTGGTACTTCTTTTCTTTGGCTTGTATAGATCAACAAACGTCTTGTTTAAAGAATTGACCAAGCACATCAATCTAGATTGGATATCATGGGGCTGGTGCATGTTCACAGGACTCGGATCCCTTGCTATATATGGATTATTGTACGTGCGAAAGTTTGGTGGAATTGGTGAGTCTAGTCCAAATTACCAGCGTAATCTTCAGCAAAAACCAGAAACAGAAACGGAGTGGGGCGATAGCATGATGAGTGAAGATAATGAGCGTTTCATGGGTACTTTGCTGCTCGTGCTGCTCAATGTCCTCGTGCTGTTTGTAAATGGCGTTGACCTACTTTTTCAATTTGGAGATGGTAAGCTTCCGGAAGGAATTACCTATACGAGTTATGTCCACCAAGGCGTTGGATTACTCATCGTGAATGTGCTTCTGGCAATGCTCCTCGTGTTGTTTTTCTTCCGCGGAAGATTGAATTATAATCGCGGTTATAATCTTCTTCGTTGGTTGGCTGTGGCATGGTTATTTCAGAATGTATTGATGTTGTTTTTTATGGCCGGTCGCAACAACCTATACACGGAAATGTTCGGTATGACGTACAAGCGAATTGGTGTGTATTTTTATCTTCTTCTTACTGCCATCGGTGCAGCATCAACCGCAGTCAAAGTATACAATCGAAAAACGAATACATGGCTGTTCCGTATTAACTCGTGGCTGTTTCTCGTGGTATTTGTTTTCTCCTCTACGGTAAGTTGGACGCGCGTGATTACGTGGTATTCACTGTATAAGTCAGATTATATTAATCGCGCTTATATTTCATCTTTATCTTATCAATCGCTTCCTTATCTCGTAGACTTGAATCTTCACCCAGAAAAATTCTCGCAGCGCGAAATGAATGAATCGTTCGAAGGTGATAACGATATCGTTCAGTTATACGATCAATTAATGAATCGTGATTGGGGTAACAAAAATGAATTCTCGCTGCGATTGTATCGAAAGGTGTATTCTCAGCTAGTTAGTTGTCGTCGTACCAATTGGCGCTCTTCCAATTATAATGTGAATCGGGTAGAAAAAGAGTTGTTGGCGTTTCCAAAATTCGGTGACGATCATGTGTTGCAACTTGATTATTCAGACATTGACGAGTTGGCATATTTCACTGGATTTTCTGGTATAGAACGCATTGACGCTGGAAATAATTCCATTACCTCCATTGGCGAACTCGGAAAATATCCCATGCTGGAGGAGGTTAGCTTAGAGAATAATGAACTTACTTCGCTCAATGGAATAGAGCGTTGCAACAAGTTAACCTATCTCAACGTAGAGGGAAATAATATTACCGATTTTTCTCCATTGATTAAGGTTATCACGCTTAAGCGAATTGACGTAAGCAATCTTAACGAATCTGGAATTGCTGCTTTACGCGCCGCGCGTCCCGATATTATCATCGAGTGATTATGCGCAAGAAGAAACACGGTATACTGAGTTCATTCGGTTTTGCCCTAAAGGGATGTTGTACGCTTTTGCAGTCTGAGCGCAATGTGAAAATTCATGTGCTTGCCTTGTTATCAGTAATTCTGTTGGGCATTTTTTTTCGCATTTCCAGAATAGAATGGGCAATTGTCGCGCTTTGTTCTGGTTCGGTATTGGCCGCCGAGGCGATCAACACGGCCATTGAAGAAATGGTGGATTTGTTGCATCCCGCGCGTTCAGAAAAGGCGGGGCGAATAAAGGATGTTGCAGCAGCCGCAGTACTAATTCTTGCGGTTGCTTCATTGCTTTGCGGATTGTTAATATTCCTTCCCAAAGTATGGTTGGAATTCCAGTAATAGTGTTTCCTGTTTTTCATTGATCGAAACAAGCGTTCCGTTAGTCGAAAACCTTGTCTGGAAGCCATCTTTTTTGAGCTAATTTAGTGTGTTCATTAATTAGGTATTTTACAGTAAGCGCCATGTGTTTTTTACTTAAATTTGGATTGGCAAATAGAATTACACTTTTTATCGGGAAATGAGAATGAGCAAGAAACTACTTGTTTCAGTTGTTGGGCTTATAGTCATGTTGGTAGGTTTTACCAATACGGCAAAGGCATGTCATGGTGTGGCTTTGGTTGGCTTTAACACCGTAGTTGGACCAACATCCGTTACGGTTAACGGAAGTTCAGATCCTGCAACTTGCGGATGCGGGCCATATTACATGGAAGTGGAATTGGCATGCTTTAGTGCGGCCAACTTCACTGGCTTAGCTCCGTCGTGCACAGCAACAAATTGGAACACTTACCCATGGTTTCGTTCTATTTTGAATATCCCGAATTACAATGCAGCATCCGGCTGGTTAGATAATTGTGTGCTAGAGCCTTACACCCCCATTGTTATTCCATTCTCCTCTTTATGTCCCGGAACGCAATATGTGCTCCGAGCAAGGGAGCGTGTATGCGGCAGTGGCAGTGGTAGTCCATGGTCGCCGACAATTACATTTACAACACCCGGTATTGCTCCTACATTCATTCTGAGTGCTTCAGCAAATCCAACTTCTGTTTGTCCGAACCAACTGGTTACAATTACAGCGACGGTTAGTGGTGTGGGTGGTTGTGGTAACGGTGCACCAACTTATACTTTGAATCCAGGAAATATTTCCAATACAACTGGTGTTTTCAGCGTGTATCCTGCAACTTCAACTACATACACAGTTACGGTAAATGGCGGCTATCTTTCTTGCTATCCTGTGACGCCTGTTACTGTTCCTGTTACAGTGAACCCTACACCTAGTATTGGCACGGCGAGCTTGTCTCCTCCTGTTGTTTGTCAGGGTAGTTGTGTTACGCTGACCTTATCAACTTTTACTGTTGGAACTTTGCAGTGGCAACAATCTCCTAACGGAGTCACAGGATGGGCGAACATTGCTGGCGCTACAACCAATCCATATGTTTTCTGCCCAGTGATGAGCGCTTTGTATTTCCGAGCTCAAGTATCGAATCCGTGCAATCCAGCCGTTCCGTTGTATTCCAATGTCATTAGTGTCGGAATAATTCCTACTCCTAACGTAAATATTACCCCTGCGAATCCATCAATTTGTATCGGACAAACTGTAACACTTAACGGTTCAGGATCTCCGAATACGTACAACTGGAGCGGACCAAACGCTTATACGGCAACAACGCAAAGTATCACTGTGAGTCCAACAGTGACCACCACCTATACATTGCAAACAGCTGCAGCAACGTGTCCTGGTAAAGATTCAGTTACAGTAATCGTAAATCCGCTTCCCGTAATTACATTCTCACCTCCTACAGCGTCAATTTGTGCGGGAGACAATGTAGATATTGATGCAGGATCTAGTTCGAATACGTATGTGTGGAATCCATCTTTGAGTGTAACTCCGTATACTGTTGCTCAAGATTCTGTAAATGCTGCTCCGCTAGTCACAACAACCTACAACGTAACGGCCACAAGCCCACAAGGATGCGTTTCATCAGGTCAAGTTACTGTAAACATTACTCAAATCCCGGTTTTGGTTGTGTCGGATGATAGTTTGACAATTTGTCCTTCGTCTTCGGATACAGTATTCCTTCAAGGAGCAACATCCTACACGTGGAGTGCAGCCAATGGAGGATACAATCAACTTACACCATTGGGAGACCAAGTAGAATTCCTCCCGGTTGGTCCTGCAACTTACACCGTTATTGGTACTTCAGGTGTTGGATGTTCCGATACCGCAACTGTATTTGTTGATTTGAGTAACAACATCATCGTCACGGCTGGATTGGATGATAGTATTTGTCCTGGAGCGATTACACAGCTCACGGGAACTGGTGCTACGAATTACATATGGACGGCCAGCAATTCTACTGTCATAACGAATGGAAATACCTCTGCACCGATAGTTGCACCCGTAATTACAACATCATTCTATCTGTATGGAACGAACCAATTTGGATGTTTTGGAGAAGATACAGTCACGTTGAATGTGCGCAATCTTCCTCCGGCGAACGCAGGTCCCGATGTGTCCATTTGTAAGGGCGATAGCATTGGGCTTTCAGGATCTGGTGGTGTGCAATATAGTTGGGCAGGTTTTGCAATCGTGTCAGGACAAGCAACGGCGAATGTCGTGGTGAATCCATTGGTAACTTCCGATTATGAACTTACCGTAACCGATCAATTCGGTTGCGTAGCGTTGGATACTGTCAGTGTGTTGATTAACCAATTGCCGGTTATTGACGCAGGATTGGATGTATTCATTTGCGGGAACGCTGTAACATTAACTGCTACAGGCGGACAGAATTATCAATGGAGTCCAACTCTTGGTCTTGGTTCACCTAACCTCGCCAGCACTACCGCTAACCCTGCCTCAACAACCATGTACACTGTGGTTTCTCAGGATCAGTTTGGTTGTGAGAATCACGATTCAGTATTGGTAACAGTTTATCCTCCTCTGACTGTGCAGTCTTCTTCTGATGATTCGATTTGTCCAGGAGGCAACACAACCATTTCTGCTATTGGTGCCGGAGGAGATGGAGGAACATACACTTACAGTTGGGCTCCTGTTACCGGATTAGCGAATCCGAATGCAGCATCAACATCTGCATCACCTGCAACGACTACTACGTATGTTGTTACGGTTAGTGACCAGTGTGGCTCACTCGTTGCAACAGATCAAGTTGTAGTTACCGTATTGGCATTACCGGTTCTGAATGTTGTTCCTTCAGTTACCAGTGGATGTGACCCGGTATGTGTTGATTTCATTGGAACTTCTACTCCTGCAGCAGCAACGTGGATCTACCAATTCGGTGACAACACGACCAGCACGGCGCTTGATCCGAATCATTGTTACACAGGAATGGGCAATTACACTGTGGATTATTCTGTGGTGGATATTTTCGGATGTCAGAATTCAATTTCATATCCGGGATTAATTTCTGTTTACCCTATTCCTGTTGCAGGTTTCACTGTTTCACCGCAGTCGACATCAATATTGGCGCCTACAGTTTCAGTAGCACCAAATTGTATCAATTGCGATACTACTCACTATTGGATGGGAGATGCCAATGACTCGTCTGTTACTAACCTTGTACTTCCATTCAACTTTGATTATTCCGATACAGGAACTTTCTGGATTGTACAATATGTGGTGAATCAATATGGATGCTACGCGTGGGATTCGCAGTATGTATACATTGAGCCGGATTATTCATTCTTCGCACCAAATGCATTTACGCCAAACGGTGATGGAAGAAATGATATCTTCTATGTCTACGGAGAGGGAATCAATTATTCGACTTTCCAGATGTACGTGTTCGATCGTTGGGGGAATTTGATCTTCATCTCCAATGATATTAACAAAGGATGGGATGGTGCGCAAGTTGGAGGACCGATTTCTCAAATTGATACATACGTGTGGGAAGTAAAATTCAAGGATATGAGTGGCAATGATCATAAGTATGTTGGTCATGTCAACTTGATTCGATAAGTGAAATCACCAAATACTGAGGGGTTCCGAACAGGGCCCCTTTTTTTTCTATGAAAAGAAATG
>Ga0114980_10003597_pt1 | contig 10569 bp, 9 predicted proteins | sample S_140806_EF_Meta_FD_87018 | JGI IMG/M metagenome (GOLD analysis project Ga0114980, IMG submission 87018) | Freshwater microbial communities from Lake Simoncouche, Canada to study carbon cycling - S_140806_EF_MetaG | ecosystem: Environmental > Aquatic > Freshwater > Lake | place: Lake... | reverse complement strand
CTAGGTTTGAAATTTGTCAATGTTGCTGGATTGTCATACACATAATTTACAATCGGAATGGAATCATTCGGCATCGCAATCGGATGAGCATAAATTGTATAATCGACATACTTGGCGACAGCCACAGAAATCAGGTAATAATCGATCGGGTAATGAGTCTTCCATCGATACCGCGATTTATTACCTGGCAACAGAGAATCAATACCTTCGAGCAGGCCATTTGAACCTACCTTATTGGTTTTATCTGTCGTTACGAAAACCCACGCACTATCTGCTTTATCTTGTAAAAATTGTTTGCATGGGAACCATTCATAAGCACTGTAGGGTTCACTTAAACTCCATGTAGCTTGATTTCCCCATGCACCTGAAGTTCCGGTACTGAAACCGTCTCCTATGGCACTGCCACCTGTTAAAGACGCATTGCCTTTGTAAAATATTTGAATCGAAATATTCGCATTTTGCAAAACGGGAGCAGGTAGAATGGCATAGGATATTGCTCCATTTCTTATAAACGAAATGGATTGATTATTGTAAAGAATGCTATCTAATGTCAGTGCTTGATTTAATTCAAAACAAAAAGTATCTATGCTGGCATTGGTAACGGTGGCTCCAATGGTTGTAAATCCACTTACATTGGTACTGTTTCGCTCAGCAGCAATATCTAAGTAATAAAAATGAACATCATATTGGCTCATTAATGCATTGGCAAAATTACTAGCCCTTGTTTTCTTTTTAATGGATTGATAGGCTTTTAATTTTCCTTCGGAGCAAGAAGTAGTAGCGGTTTCTTGGGCAATGAGGTTATGAACGAGTACAAAGCATATTAGAACTAAAAATATTTTTTTCATCGTACAAAAATAAATTAAAATAGGCATCCTCACAATTCAAAACGATAATTCTACATAATTTAGAGATTATTACTACTTTTGTGCGATGCAACAATTTTGTTGCTCTTTTTTTCTACAAATTTATCTAGTATAAAAAAAACTAAAAAAAAATATATATGTCATCATCCACTTGGTTTAAACGAATAAAGCAAAATATTTTAACTTCTACTAAGGAGAAAAAAGAAGTACCTGATGGGCTTTGGGTTCAATGCCCTGGATGTAAAAAAACATCTACAATTACTGAATTGAGAGAAAGTCTTTGGGTTTGTCCTACGTGTAATCATCATAACAGAATAGATGCAGCAGAGTATTTTGAAATATTTTATGATAAAGGAACGGTATCCTTGTTGTTTGAAAATATTGTATCCTATGATAAATTGGGATTTGTAGATTTAAAACCCTACAAAAATCGAATTGTAGAAGCACAAAAATCGACTGGTTTAAAAGATGCTATGACTGTGGCTGTAGGTGAAATAAACGGACAAAAAATGGTTACCGCTTGTATGAATTTCCAATTTATTGGAGGAAGTATGGGCAGTGTTGTGGGCGAAAAAATTGCTCGTGGGATAGATTATGCCATTGCACACAAATTACCGTTTATGATTATCTCTAAATCAGGAGGAGCTCGTATGATGGAAAGCGCTTTTTCATTGATGCAAATGGCAAAAACTTCAGCAAAATTGACTCAATTAGCCAAAGCAAAGTTGCCGTATATTTCATTTATGACAGACCCTACAACAGGTGGTGTAACCGCTTCTTATGCGATGTTGGGCGATTTAAATATTGCTGAACCCAATGCATTGATTGGTTTTGCGGGCCCAAGGGTAATTAAAGAAACCATAAAAAAAGAATTACCAGAAGGTTTCCAGCGTTCTGAATTTTTATTAGAACATGGCTTCTTAGATTTTATTGTCGATAGAAAAGAGTTGAAACAAAAATTATCAGATTTGATCTTTTATTTTCAACATTAATAATAGATTCAAAAAAATACCGACTTTTAAAAGTCGGTATTTTTTTATTATTCAAATTTTTCAATAAACACGTCCTCCAAAAAATCTGTTGTGAAACTTGATTCATATGTTTTGTGCTTAAATATATTTTTAGTAGGAATATATTCATAATCCTTAGCCATCATTTCATGATTTTTAGCCAAATATTCAATTCCATCCAATATTAAATCAACATCTTCATTGCTCATGGTTGGGTGAATAGAAAGTCGAATCCAACCTGGGCGAACGGATAAATTTCCTTGATTTAGTTTTTCTATGATTTCATTAGATTTTTCTTGATCAATATTTAATAAATAGTGTCCATAGGTACCAGCACATGCGCATCCACCTCGTACTTGAATGCCAAAATAATCGTTTAATAATTTTACCCCTAAGTTAAAATGTAGGTTTGTAATATAAAAAGATACTGCTCCAATTCGATGTTCCAAATTGCCAGCTAAAATATGCACATTTTCAATCTTTTTTAAGCGGGCAAATACTTTTTTTAATAACTCCTCTTCGCGTTGAATCATATTTTCAACGCCCATTTCTTTTTTAAGTTTAAAGCATAATGCCGTTTTAATTCCTTGTAAAAAAGCAGGCGTTCCTCCATCTTCTCTTTCCTCAATATTATCTGTGTATTGATGAAATTTCCAGGGAGTGGTGAATTTTACTGTGCCTCCACCCGAATTGTCAGGAATGGTATTTTTGTATAAACATTTATTCATCACCAAAATGCCAGAAGTTCCTGGACCTCCTAAAAATTTATGCGGTGAAATGAAAACAACATCTAATTGTTGTGATTTATTTGCAGGATGCATATCAATGTGCACATACGGACCAGAGCAAGCAAAATCTACAAAGCAAAATCCACCAGTTTGATGTATCATTTCTGCCATCAAATAATATGGTGTCATTACACCCGTAACATTTGAAGCAGCTGTAATAGAAGCAATTTTTAATTTTCGATCTTGGTATTTGTCGATTAATTCTTGAAAATGAATTAAATCAACTTCGCCTATAGCATTGGGGTTAATAATTTCAACATCTGCAATGGTTTCTAGCCATGAAGTATGATTCGAGTGGTGCTCCATATGGGTAACAAACACAATGGGTCTGTCTTCTGGCTTTATATCCGATACACAATTGTATTGATGCAATTGTTCAGGAATTCTTAAACCCAACATTCGTTGTAATTTGTTGATTCCACTCGTCATGCCAGAACCTTCAAAAATTAAAATATCCTCGTCATTCGCATTGATTTCTCTTTTGATAAATTGTTTTGCTTCATGGTAGGTTTTGGTCATCAAAGTACCTGTTATCGAAGTTTCAGTGTGCGTATTGCCACAAAATGGAAATACTTTTTCATGCATCACTTTTTCTAATGGTTCATATATTCGGCCACTAGCAATCCAATCGGCATACAACATTTTTTTCTCGCCAAAAGGAGTCATAAATGTTTGATTGATACCTATGGTTTGATCCCTAAACAATTTAAAATGGTTTTCTAACATGTTGTTCCTCAAATTTTATGCGTGTGAAATTACAATCTATTGATAAGTTATGCAAATTGATTAGTGATAGGCTATTTGCAAACCCTTCTATAAACTACATTTTTGTATGCCTTTATTTTATTTTACATTTGCTATTCTATCATGAAGGAAATATCCAATCGCTCGGCCACTTTTAATTTTGCTATCGAACAAAAGTTCACAGCAGGTATGGTTTTGTTTGGAACTGAAATAAAAGCACTTCGACAAGGAAAAGCGAATTTTAATGACAGTTATTGCCTCATTGACAAAGGTGAAATGATGATTAAAAGCTTGCATATAGCAGAATATTCATTTGGTACGACTAACAATCATGTTGCCCTTCGGGATCGTAAATTATTATTGACCAAAAAGGAACTTAAAAAAATCATTGCCAAAACCAAAGAAAAAGGATACACCATCATTCCATTGCGAATTTTTATGAGTGAAAGTGGCTATGCAAAAATAGATATTGCCTTAGCTAAAGGTAAAAAAATGCATGATAAACGAGATAGTATCAAAGCGAAAGACGCGGAAAGAGATTTAAAAAGAACGTTGAATTATTAATCATGGGTTTTACACAGCACATAAAAAAATCCCAAGAAAAATTCTTGGGATAATATTTTATAAAGTTAAGCAAGTCTATCAACGGGTAATCTTCATCCGACAACATTTTTAGAAAGGTAAATCATCTGCAATTTCAGCACCAGGCATTACACTTGCATTTTGAACAGGTGCAGCTTGTGTAGGTGCAGCGTATGATGATTGTTGAGGAGCAGCAGCTTGTGATCCTGCAGCAACTTTTTCTAAACGCCAAGCTTCTAAAGAATTAAAATATTGAGTGATGTTTTTATTCGGGTTAAACCACTCACGACCACGTAAATTAAATGAAACTTTCATTTCTTCACCTACTGTGTATGAATCTAATAAGCCACATTTATCTTGGCTTAATTGAAAATTAATTGCTTGAGGATATTGTGTAGTTGTATCTGTCATGATAACGAACTCACGTTTTGCATATTTTTCGCTTACTTGTTGAGTTTCGAATTTTGCTTTCAAAGTGCCGACTACTTCAAATGATGCCATAGTTTTAAAATTTATTTGTAATTTAATTGTACGAAGTTAATCCTTATTTGTAATTTTATGCAAATTGCAGCATGAAAATTTTCAACAGATTTCTTCTTCTTTCCCTTTTTATTTTAACAAGTTGCAGAACCCATTTTGTAGCCACTTCTCATGATAAGCAGCTGTACAAAATCACGTCAAATAATCCAACAGATACCCTTTCTGACATTGAAAAATATTTAAAACCTTTTAGAGATAGTTTATACCTTACCATGAATGAAGTAATAGGTGAGGCTATGGGCGATTTCATGAAAGAAAAACCAAGTGGTAGTTTGGGTAATTTGGTAGTGGATGCAATGCTTTACGAAGCTCGAAATTCTAAATTCCAAATTCCAAACAAAGACTCACAACATACAACATATAACTTACAACTAATTTCAGGAGCTATCACAAACCCTGGAGGATTACGCATGAATCAAATTCCAAAAGGGACAATCACCAAAGGAAAAATATTTGAATTATTACCTTTCGAAAATGAATTAGTGATTGTGGAAGTCAAAGGAAAAATAGTGAAACAATGGTTGGAATTGATTAAAAATAATGGTGGTTGGCCAATGGCAGGAGACATCACCCTGTTTTCAACAGGTTTACCAAACTTTCAGGAAGATGCTACCTATTATATTGCTACAAATGATTACGTTGCCAATGGTGGAGACAATTGTAGTTTTTTAATACCTTGTAAAAAATATTCAACAGGAAAAACGATAAGAGATTTGGTGATTGCTTTTATACAAAAAAGTAAAACTATTGTTCCAAATAAAACAGCATCCTTTCCTCATATTGGAGAATAAAAAAAGTATTATGCAAAACCCGACATCCGATATCCGATATCGAACATCTTCAAGAAGGTCATTTATAAAGCAAGCAACAATCGCTACAACAGGTTTCATATTTGCCAATCACTTCGATGCAATTGCTAACACCGAGCATCCAACATCGAATATCGAACTAACTGTACTACACACCAATGATGTACATAGCCGTTTAGATCCATTTCCTATGGATGGTAGCAAATATCAAGGTTTGGGAGGTGTGGTTGCGAGAGAAAAAATTATTCGTTCCATAAGAAGTGAAGTAAATCATTTGTTGTTGTTAGATGCTGGTGATATGTTTCAAGGAACTCCTTATTTTAATTTTTTTAAAGGCGAACCCGAAATGAAAGTCATGAGCATGCTCAAATACGATGCTGCAACCCTTGGCAACCATGATTTTGACAATGGGATTGAAGGTTTGGTGAAACAAATGACCCATGCTGATTTTCCAATAGTAAATTGTAATTATGATTTTAAAGGAACCGCTTTAGAAACCTTAATTCCACCATACACGATTATTAAAAGAGGAAAGTTAAAAATTGGCATTTTAGGCGTAGGCATTGAACCAAAAGGATTGATACCTGATAGATTATGTAAGGGCATTGTTTACAATGATCCAATTGTTAGTGCCAATGAAATTGCCAGCTATTTAAAAACCACAAAAAAATGTGATTATATAATTTGTCTTTCTCATTTAGGTTTTGAATATAAAGACAATAAAATTTCAGATAAAATATTGGCAAAAGAGACCGAAAATATTGACATGATATTGGGTGGACATACCCATACTTTTTTGGAAGAGCCACTAATGGTAAAAAATCGAAATAAACAAGAAATTATTATTAATCAAGTGGGTTGGGCAGGCATTCACCTAGGTCGGATAAATATTTATTTTGATAATAAAAAGCGCTATGACTGCGTTTCAAAAAATACTGTCATAGAAGTGAAAGAAACAAGAGGTTAAAAATTTTTTTTTTCAACAAAAAATTACCACTTTCGTTGTCCGTTAGAAAAATAGTTATAAACACTATCTGTATAAAAAAAACATAAAAAAATATTATTTAATCATTAAGAATAAAAAGGATAAAAAGAAATGACAAAAACCTTTGATAAAATATGGGAGAATTGTTTGAAGGTAATAAAGGATAATATTAGCTGGCAGTCGTATAAAACATGGTTTGAGCCAATTAAACCGGTAGCATTAGAAGACAACGTTTTAGTAATAGAAGTTCCAAGTCAATTTTTTTACGAATGGTTAGAAGAACATTACGTAGAATTAATTGCAAAAACAATTAAAAGAGAGTTAGGCAAGAATGCACAATTGGAGTATAGAATTTTAATGGAAAACCAAACCAAGAAAAATCCTGCTTCTATTCGTGTCGCTGCTAGTACACAACAACAAACAAAATTATCTAATAATTATGTAGACATTCAATTAGGAAATGAATCCGGTATTAAAAACCCATTTGTAATTCCTGGTTTAAAGCGTTCTCAAATAGATCCACAATTAAATCCAAACAATACGTTTGAAAATTTTGTAGAAGGAGAGTGCAATCGTTTAGCACGCAGTGCTGGTATGGCTGTTGCACAAAAACCGGGTGGAACTTCATTTAATCCTTTGGTTCTTTATAGTAATTCTGGATTAGGAAAAACACACTTAGTTCAAGCAATTGGCAATGAAACAAAAAGAGTACATCCTAACAAAACCATTTTGTATGTAAGTGCCGAAAAATTTATTCATCAATTTATTGAGCATTCTCGTAACAACGAAATCAATGATTTCATTAATTTCTATCAATTAATAGATGTATTAATCATTGATGATATTCATTATTTTGCTCCCGCAATAAAATCACAAGATGCATTTTTCTCTATCTTTAATCATTTGCATCAAAATGGTAAGCAATTGATTTTGACGAGCGATAAGCCACCAAAAGACTTAGATGGCATGCAGGAGCGTTTATTATCTCGTTTCCGTTGGGGTTTAAGTGCTGATTTACAAGCACCCGATTTTGAAACACGCATGGCTATTTTAGAGCATAAAATGCGCAACGATGGTTTAGAATTACCAGTAGAAGTCGTAAAATACTTAGCTTACAATGTTCAAAACAATGTACGTGAAATGGAAGGTGCATTAATTTCATTATTGGCTCACTCTTCTTTAGTTAAAAAAGAAATTGATTTAGATTTAGCGAAAAAAGTATTACGAAACATTGTTAAAACTTCTTCAAAAGAAATTACGATTGACACGATTCAAAAAATGGTGTGCGATTACTACGAAATTGGCTACGATAAATTGCAAGCAAAAACACGCAAACGTGAAATTGTTCAAGCTCGTCAAATATCGATGTTCTTGGCAAAACAATTTACAAAGAACTCATTGAAAACCATTGGTGATCATTTTGGAGGAAGAGATCATACAACGGTTATTCATAGTTGTCAAACGGTAAAAGATTTGATGGATACCGATACGATGATACGAGAACAAGTAAAAGAATTACAACAAAAAGTGCAATTAGCAGCTATTTAGTTGTAAGATGATATGATAAAAAAAGGCGTTGAAAATTTTCAACGCCTTTTTTTATGATTGATATTTCAAAACATTATTCAATGCGTTTAATTCGAGCACCTAAGGCTTGTAATCGCGTGTCAATGTTTTCGTACCCACGATCGATTTGTTCAATATTTTGAATGATACTTTTTCCTTCTGAAGAAAGTGCCGCTATCAACAAAGCAAGTCCAGCTCGTATATCAGGTGAAACCATGGTATTGCCTCGTAATTTTGTTTGTTTATCCAAACCAACAACTACAGCTCTGTGTGGATCACACAAAACAATTTGCGCACCCATATCAATTAATTTATCGGTAAAAAATAAACGACTTTCAAACATTTTTTGATGAAACAAAACAGTTCCTTTTGCTTGGGTAGCAACTACCAATGCAATGCTCAATAAATCGGGTGTAAAACCTGGCCATGGATGATCGTAAATAGTTAAAATATCACCTCCAATAAATCTATTGATTTTATAGTGTTCTTGTGCAGGAATCAATATATCATCATTGATAATTTCCATTTGAATGCCAAGTCGTTGAAAAGTATCTGGTATACAACCTAAATATTTTACATTGCAATTTTTTATTTTGATAGATCCACCTGTCATGGCTGCCAATCCTATGAAAGAACCTACTTCAATCATATCTGCTAATATTGTATGCTCACAGCCTTTCAAACTGTCTACTTCTACCCCTTCAACAGTTAATAAATTGGAACCAATACCAGAAATTTTAGCTCCCATTCGATTGAGTATTCTGCATAATTGTTGTAAGTAGGGTTCGCATGCAGCGTTGTAAATACGAGTTTTTCCTTTTGCTACAATCGCTGCCATTAAAATATTTGCGGTGCCTGTAACAGATGGTTCGTCCAATAACATATAGGTCCCTACTAATTCTTTTGCTTCTAATTGAAAAAAGTGTTCTTCATCATTATAATGATAATTTACACCCAGTTTTTCAAAACCCAATATATGTGTATCTAAACGACGACGACCAATTTTATCGCCACCAGGTTGAGGAATATAAGCTTTTTTGAAACGAGCTAAGAATGGACCAGCCAACATGACTGCACCTCTTAACTTTCCTGATTTTTTCTTGTATTCAGGGCTGATTAAATATTCGAGATTAATATCGGCTGCTAAAAATGAATATGAATTTGAAGAAATCCGTTCAACAATCACCCCTAAATCTTGTACCAATTCGATCAATGTTCTAACATCCAATATATCGGGTATATTGTGTATAGTAACTTTTTCTTTGGTTAACAAAGTAGAGGCAATAATTTGCAATGCTTCATTTTTTGCTCCTTGGGGAGTTACTTCTCCGTTTAAAGGGATACCTCCGTATATTTCGAAACTATTATTCATACTTTGCTAAAGTACTTAAATAGATAATTGCTTACAACATATTGTTGTTATTTTTTTTCTTAAACCGATTAAATTTATTATTCTGTGGTCGGTTGTTGTTGTTATTTTGCGGTCGATTGTTGTTTCGATTACTGCTTGCATTACTGGCTACAAAATGTCTCTTTACACCTCTTTGCATTTCAGGATGAATGGTGTGGTCTACGATATCTACAAACTCTGTGAATTTTTTGCTTGGATCATGCACCAATTTACCTTTACTCATGGCAAAAAGTTCATCTTTAATCATATCGTCATGTACATTTTCTCCATGCCAATTATTGTACGCCACTTTCATAAATAAAGTTAATACAGAAACATAGCCTTGTTTTTTTTCTTCATCTACTTCTTCCATGGCTTTGTTATAAAGGTCTTCAAATTTTTTACCAAAGTGATTCCATTTAATTTTTGTTTTGGGATAATGCAATGGATCTGGTTTTTTTTCTTTTGCCTCTTGTGTAGGTACAGGATAAGGACAATCTACCTCTAATTTGTAGTCTGTCATTAAATATAAATGATCCCAAAGTTTATGACGATAGTCTTCAATGTCTTTAAGTTGCGGACTCAAAACAGCCATTACTTCTATGATTGCTTCCGCATTTTTTTGTCTAGTTTCTTTGTCTTCAATTTTCATTAAGTAAGAAACCATGTTGTGTACGTTTCGACCATATTCTTTAATGGTCATTAAATTTCGGGATGTATTATATTGCATAAATACGACTTGCTCGTTTTTAAAAATCTTAATTATTTTATGAAAAGAGATTTTGGATAATAATTAGGAAAATAATCTAATTAAAATAATTGAACACCAAAATCAGTTGCTCTAAGGCATTACAAATGTAAGTCAAATAGATGAAAAAATGAGTTTTTGTATTTAAATTTTATCTGACAAAAACATAGTAAATAGTGCGCTATTCAACAACTTGTATTGTTTTAAAAATGGGTGCATTGTTGCCCATTACAAATTTACCTAAATAGATGCCAGGTGTTTGAGTAATTTGAATTGGGTTACTATTTTCGAATGGGGTGTTTTGAACCAATTGGCCATTTAAATTGTATAAATAAAATGAACCTTTAGGTGCATTGTGATGAATATAAAAATAAGCGTGGATTGGGTTCGGATAAATGTCGATTGTTTTGGAAGAATAATGAGTGGTCGTTAAAGGTACATTATAGATTTGTCCAGCATTTGAACCCCAAATATAACTGGCTAAATCTGGCAAATCTATAAATGGATTTCGATTCATTTGCCATGTATAAATATAATTATT
>Ga0114980_10003593_pt1 | contig 10571 bp, 8 predicted proteins | sample S_140806_EF_Meta_FD_87018 | JGI IMG/M metagenome (GOLD analysis project Ga0114980, IMG submission 87018) | Freshwater microbial communities from Lake Simoncouche, Canada to study carbon cycling - S_140806_EF_MetaG | ecosystem: Environmental > Aquatic > Freshwater > Lake | place: Lake... | reverse complement strand
CCATCTTGTGTATCAAATTCTCTTTCAAGATCAGCTACTAGTTGCACGCATTCTTTAATCTCAAGATATTTCCTAAAATGATTAAATGCTTTGCTTGGAGTGTTATCTGACGATTTTACTTCAAAGCAAATTACTGGTTTGCCATCAACGGTAATTAAAAAATCTAATTCTTGGCCATCTTTTGTTCTTAAATAATGAAGTCTTGCATCCAATCCATGGGTGTCTTCAATAAAATTCACCTCTTTTAAAAGCGAACACGCCACTAAATTCTCGATGCGAGCTCCAATTTCTGCCACTCTGCCAACATCAAAAAAATAATATTTTGGCTCTTTTAGAATGGATCGGGCTATGTTTTGATGATAAGGATGGACTCTAAAAATAATATAAAAATTCTCTAATAGTTGAATCCAGTTTTTTATGGTTTTTGAATCAACTTGCAAATCATTTGCTAAGTTATACATTGAGACGGTGCTTGCAACGCGTAACTTAAGAAGATCTATTAAGATTTCTATCATTCTTATTGACCTTATTGCATAAATATCAAGGAAATCTTGCCTCAAAATTATGTCTAAGTGGGTGCGTTGCCAACGTCTATAAAACTGCTTGCTGCATTTCAAGAAAGGCTCTGGAAATCCGCTGTAATTAATTAGGTTTTCAAATACTTCTTGTGGTTTTTTCTTCAGATAATTCACTCCTTCTTTTATATCTATAGGATGTAGCCGTAAATGGAAATATCTGCCAGCCAACGAATCTCCAACTTTCATAAATGATTCTACATTAACACTGCCAGTAACAATTAGCCTTGGTTTCAGTCCTTCAACATCATAAATACCTTTGATCCAACGTTTCCACTCTGGCATTTTATGCAATTCATCAAAAATTACGCATTCTACATCTCTAAGCCACTGTTTATTTTTTAACATTTGGCGATCTTCTTCGGAATCATAATTAAAATAATTATATCTTTCGAATATACTCTTTACTAGAGTAGTCTTTCCGCATTGCCTTGGGCCACTAAGTAATACTATTTTTGAGTCGCTATCTGTTCTGATTGCTGATTTTAAATACCTTTCCATCGTGCTATATGCTTGCTTATTCTTATAACTAATTTATCCAACACTCCGAAAAAGTCAAGACTAATCTGGAGTTTAGTCTAAATTGGCCAAGCAAACCTTTTGTCTAATTATAATAATTATGTATACTAGTAACAAGTTATGGCGCCTTTATAAACGCATAGGGCTTATTGGCAGAGCAATGTTGTTCCCATATATTTCTTTAGCACCTCAGGAACGGTAATCGAACCATCTTCGTTCTGATAATTTTCCATAATTGCTACGATAGTACGTCCCACTGCAAGTCCTGAGCCATTCATAGTATGGATAAATCTTGTGTCTTTTTCTTCTTTTTTTCTGTAGCGGGCATTCATCCTGCGCGCTTGCCATTCTCCAAAGATTGAGCAGCTCGAAATTTCACGATAACAATTCTGCGAAGGTAACCACACTTCTAGATCATGAGTCTTCTGTGATGTGAATCCGGTATCACCACTGCATAATAGAACTTTTCTGTAAGGTAATTCTAGTTTTTTCAATATTGCTTCAGCTGCCTTCATCAACAATTCATATTCGCTGTGAGCGCTTTCTTCATCGCTCAGTATTACCAATTCCACTTTGTAAAATTGATGTAGACGGATCATGCCTCGAGTATCTTTACCGGCGCTGCCAGCTTCAGATCTAAAGCATGGCGTGTAGGCAGTATAACGTAAAGGCAGAAGGCTATGGTCCGTGATTTTATCTGCGACCATATTTGTTACAGAGACTTCCGAAGTGGGGATAAGCCACATACCATCTTTTGTTTGGAATGAATCTTCATGGAATTTTGGCAACTGGCCAGTCCCATACATAGCGTTGCTTTTCACAAGAAGGCTAGGAGATACTTCGGTAAAACCAAATTCTTCCGTATGAGTATCAAGCATAAAATTTGCTAATGCTCTTTCTAGTTTTGACAATTGTCCTTTGAGATTTACAAAGCGGCTACCAGAAATTTTGGCTGCTTGCTCAAAATCCATCATGCCCAAATTTTCGCCTAATTCAAAATGTGGTTTTGGTGTAACACTGAACTTACGGGGCGTGCCATGAGTGAAGATCACTACATTATCGTTCTCGTCTTTTCCTTCTGGTACTTCTTTTGCTAAGACATTCGGTATACACCCTAAGAAATCATAAAATTCATTCTCTGCCGATTCAGTAGAAGTTTTAATTTTTTCTATCTTATCATTTATTAGATTTACAGATTCTTTAGCTCTTGCAAATTCAGATCCCGATTTATCTTTTATCGCGCCAATGGCTTTTGATTTTTCATTACGTTCTTGCTGAAGTGTTTGTAATTCTACAAGGTAATGACGACGCTTCTCATCTAGTTTGAGCAAATCGTCTACGTTAATGTCTGATCTGCGTTTGCGTAGACTATCGGTGAAATATCCAAGATTATTTTTGATCCAATTAATATCAAACATTGATTAATTCCTTTTCTTTCTTTGCTGTGCGATTGATTAATATACACATTAAAATCGAAAATTCATATAGCAAAATCATGACCCCTGCTAGGATTAATTGGCTTAATACATCTGGTGGCGTAATTATTGCGGCAATGATAAATATTAATAAAATCGCTATTCTTCGTTGTTTGCGCAGCCATTGAAGACTAATTAATCCTATTCGATTTAGTAAAGTCAAAATAATAGGCATTTGGAACGCTAGGCCGAAAGCTAAAATAATTTGAGTAGATAAACTTAAATATTCGCTTATTCGTGCCTCAAGTTTTATGGACATGTTGTCCAGTATGCTATTTTCAAAGCTAAGGAAGAATTGCCATGCTGAAGGAAAGACAAAATAATATGCTACAAAAGCCCCGCAGAAAAATAAGATTGGTATTGATGCTAAGAAGAAAATTACTATTTTCCTTTCGCAGGCAGTCAGAGCTGGAGAGATAAATGTAAAGACCTGTATTGTAAAAAATGGTGCAGTAAAGAAAGTTGCAGTGATTAGAGATATTTTAAGGTAAGTAACAAATGCTTCAGTTAGGCTTGTGTATATCATACTGCCTTGTTGATTCTGGATTTGATAATAATGTGCAAGGGGCTTTAATAAAAAGGCATAAATATCTTCAGAAAAACAATAGCTAGTAATAAATGCACATATAAAAAATGCGGCGGTGTAAAGAGTCCGTTTTTTTAGCTCTCTGAAGTGTTCGTGCAATGTGAGACCGTTGTGATCCATGATATTTTGTTAACTTTTAATTAAGATAATAACTGTATAATGAAAAAAAACAATACTAAGTAGTATGTCAGAAGAAAAAGGCCCGCATCTTTTTGATGCATTAGTGAATGTAGGGTGCAATCCTGTGCATGAGCTTTTTGAGGGAATGAGTCATCGGGGGGTAATGAACATTATTTTTCCTAATGGTGAGGCTATGTTCGGATGGTTCAAAGGTCTTGCTGAAAATGGTTTGAAAGGATTGTCTGTACTAAGTATAGTCAAGGTTACGTTGCCAACTTGGGGTAGCGGCAAAATCGCATCTCCTGTCGGATTGCCCCATATAGACGGTCTGACGCGTAGTCATAACAGATAAGCTAGTTAATTAAAGTAACTCAGCTCGTTGTAAGGTAAATTATTCTTATCATTCAACGCGATATTAATCATAAGACCAAAGGCAATCATCATTGAAGCCATAGATGTACCTCCGTACGACAAGAATGGAAGAGGAATCCCCACCACCGGGAGCAAACCAATTACCATGCCTATGTTAATAAATACATGTACTGAGAAAATTGACAGCAATCCAAAGGCTAATAACTTACCAAAAAGATTTCTGCAATTAATACCTATTCTAGCTCCTTTGACTATGATAGTGAGGTATAGGCTTAATAATATAAAGCTACCAATAAAGCCGAATTCTTCTGCAAATAGCGAGAATACGAAGTCAGTTTGATGTTCTGGTAAAAATTCTAATTGAGCTTGACTACCACCTAGTCTTCCTCGTCCCCAGAACCCTCCAGAACCTATGGCAATTTTTGATTGCGTGATATTGTATCCAGCTCCTAGTTTATCTAGCTCTGGATTGAAAAAGATTAATATGCGCTTCTTTTGGTAGTCGTGTAGGTAGCGCCATATTATAGGCATGGAAGCTAGAATGGCAAAACCAATAGTGCCAAATACTTTCATGCTCACCCCTGCGAGATATAATATTACAGTGGAAACGGATACAAGTACCATTGCAGTTCCAAGGTCAGGTTGTTTTAAGATTATGATTAAAGGAAGGCCTATTAAGAGGGCTGGAATTATCAGATATTGCAGTTTAGCGATATTTCGATATTCGGTTGTATGAAAATATTTTGCCAAAGCAAATACTATACCTATTTTCATTAATTCTGATGGTTGAAATTTGAAGAATCCTAGATTTAACCAGCGAGTTGCTCCCATAGCTGTGTGTCCAAAAACGCTACCAGCAATTAACAGAACTAAAGCTAAGATATAAATATAATATGCTGAATAAAATAATACCTTGATATTGATAAATCCGACTATAAACATTAGTGGCAAAAATGCTAAGAAATATAGGACTTGCTTTGATGCGTACGGATGAAATTGGCCTCCGGCCGCATCATATAAGGTGATAAAACCGATGCAGGATAGAATAAATACTGTTCCTATGAGTGTTTTAGGAAAGAGATGGAACTTTTCTTTGATCGGTGGATTCATTATGTAATTTTTCTATTTTATTTGGAGGGAATACTATTGTGATTGCTGTTCCTGCTCCAAGCTTACTATCGATAAAGAACTTCAACCCCATTAATTCTAACAGGCTTTTTATTAATGGCAATCCTAGGCCTACAGATTTTACATTAGGTGCTTGCAAATCAATGTTATGCGCTATTTCAAATTCATGCATTGACTTCTGTAATCCTTCTTCGCTCATACCATAGCCACTGTCATGGAAATTTATAAAAATCTCTTTTTTATGCATTCTTATTTCTATTTTGAGGATAGAGTTAGCTGGCGAATATTTTGTGGAATTACTAATAATGTTATTAAATATCTGTAGAAGTCGTTTTTCATCGCTAATTACTTTTGGGAGGTTCTTCTGAAAATATGTTTCGATTGCTATTTTATTATCGTAGTTAATGGTATTGATTTTTATTGCTCTTAATAATAAAGAACGAATGTCGACGCTGGACTCTTGTACTGTGAAATGGCCTTTTTGTAACTTCATGTTTTCCAATAAATCTTCTATGAACATAAGCAATTCTTTGCCACTTTGATTCATGCTGTGGATATATTCCAGATATTTCTGAGGTACCGGTCCGAATAATTGGCTCATCATTATTTCCGAACTTGATATCATAAAACTGATAGGGGATCTTAGTTCATGAGCAGTATAAGCCAAAAAATCATTCTTAGACTTTAATGCTTGGACAGCGATGGCTCTTGATTGTTCTGCTTTTTCTCTGAGTGCATTTTCTCGTTTATAAATTACATATATTATAAATAACGATACTGCTGCTAGGAGAGTAACTTCAACAACTCTGAACATTAGATCTTTATATAGGGATTGTGCAAAATACTCACTGTGGTATTTCATGTAAATTGCAAAAGGGTAATTTGGAATTTTTTTGATGTAAATGCTATGTGATTCAAAAAGTAAATTGAGTTCAGAAAAGTCCTCAAGCTTATCAAATTTGATATTATTTCTAGTAATAAAATTAGGCAATCTTCTACTGCTAATGTGATTATTCTTATTTTGAGATGAGTTGTTGAACTGCGAAACTATTTCAAAATTATGATTCAGAATAGCAAAAGAAGTGTCTGGATCTTTTATTTTATTGCCCAGTTCGTCGCTAAGATTCTTCAGATCAAAACCCACTGTTAGAGAACCTAAGTATTTGTCATTGCTGCTTATAGCGCCTATAGAAGCTGGCAAGATGTACCTTTGGGTATTTTGGCTGAATGTTGCATCACCAATTTGTATCTGTCCTGGAATTTTTTTTGAAAGAATGATGTAGTTCATTTCTGATAAATTGGTACCCATTTTATTTTTACCAGAAGTGGAGTCCAGCAATCTAAAACCATTACTATCCAACCAAGAGAAGCTAGTCCAAGATAAAACGTTTGTCAGATGTGGATTGATTGAATATTTATTGATCACGTTTTCGACGTGGCTTAGATTGGTAGGGTCTTGTTTGATTTGGTTAATAATTACTTTCATTACGAATTCCGTATGTTTGAGTATGTCAGAAAACGAATGTTCAACTCTTTCTATGTCTGAGGCTAACTTGGCCTGTAGTTTTGTGTATTTAGTATAATATTCATCGAATATCAGATACGTTAAAATTACCATAGATGTGATGGTAATGGCTACTAAAGAGAGTAGGTATGGTTTCCTCTGAAGAGTGCTTAGTTTATTTTTAATTAATGTTAGCATCATATTCAGGTACATTTGTTTTTAGCAAACTTATTATGTTTTTTTTATCATTTAATTTAGTAGTTATTGCCTCCTCTAATTTTTTAAGAACCAAGTTAATTTGTTTTGCCGAAATTCGTTCTTGAGCTACAGTAAAGAATCGGTTAGAAGCTGTTCTAGTATATTTTTCATCTTTATTGAATAATTCTTCGTATAATTTTTCCCCAGGTCTAAGACCAGTGTACGTGATTTTTATATCTTGATCCGGTACAAGTCCGGACATCTCTATCATGTGTTTTGCTAAATCTTTTATCAATACCTGCTCTCCCATGTCAAGGATGTAAAGATTGCTCTTCGAGAGCTCTTGCATAGCATAAGCAGATGCCTGCAGTACAAGGCTAATAGCTTCTCTGACCGTCATAAAATAACGCTTCATTTCCGGATGCGTTACAGTAATTGGCCCCCCTTCTCGTATTTGTTGTTCAAATAAAGGAATCACAGATCCAGATGATCCAAGGACATTGCCAAATCTGACGGCTGTGAATTTTGTTCTCTTATTCTGTGGATGATTCTCAAGAGATTTTATATACATCTCTGCCATCCTTTTTGTGGCACCTAGCATGCTAGTTGGATTTACAGCTTTATCTGTAGATATTAGCACCATTGCTCTTACATTATGATTCATGCAAAGATCTGCAATGGTTTTTGTGCCAAATATGTTGACGTCGATTCCCTCATCGAAATTGGCTTCTACTATGGGAACGTGCTTTAACGCTGCAGCATGAAATACTATATCTGGTTTGTGTCTCTGAAAAATATGATTGCAAAGTACATGATCACGAATGTCAGCGATGCATTGCTCGACTACAACACCCGAATAGTTTTTTTTAAGATCCTCATATGCTCTGTAGAGATTATATTCGCTATTCTCTAGTAGAATGATTTTTTTTGGATTGAGTGAGGCAGTTTGCTTTGCGAGCTCATGTCCTATTGTTCCGCCAGCGCCAGTTATGAGTACCGTTCTATTATGGATAAAATTATATGTATATTCGGCGTTTAATAAGGTTTGATCCCGTAAAAGTAGATCTTCTATAATAATCGGTTTTAGGCTTTTTGCTTCCTGAATTGAGTAATCTAGGTCAGTTAATTTGGGGAGCAAAGCCAATTTAATGCCATATTTTTTTGATATTTTTGTTAAGGTGTCTATATGAATTTTTGTTGTGTATTTGTCTGAGATTATGATTCGTCTAGGTAGTTGGGAGTTTTTTTCTATGTTCCTGTATATTTTATCGAAATTTTCTAATTGACCGAGTATCTTGATACCGTAAATATTGCTCCCTTTTCTTGATATAGCATCATCTAGGACGCCTATTATTTCATATATGGCGTTTTTATAATTCTCACGCAGAAACAATTCTACTCTATCATCTAAACCAGCTACTAGAACTGGGATTTTTGTTATGCTGAATAGATCTTTTTTTCCTACTCTAATGTGAGTAATAAATTTATATATGATTCGAGATGTAAATAATGCTGATGACAACACGGCTGTGTTAATTATAAACAAAGAACGTGGCATGTTTTCCAGTCTATTGATTAAGAAACTGGCGGTAAAGAACAAAAAATTAATTATAACTACTACTTGGATTAGTTTTAAGTAATCTTTTTCTGTAGCATAGCGCCAACTGCATTTTTCTATTTGCGAATATCGTAATATCGTAAAAGCTATTGCCGCTATTCCAAGGCTAGGAAATTTTATCAACGCCCATGATATAGCTTCTGGGTTATCTATAAACCTCAAAAACCATGAAATGACGAAGCATACGAAGGTTAGGATCGTATCATGTAGCAATAATATATCTGATCTTCTAATGTAGACTTTTTTCACCTTGAGAATTGACTTATGATAATATTGCAATTAATTTCAGTACCTAAATATATAAATCCAGTAGACTTCTGTCTACTATAAGATCGTTCTCTAATGAATATAAAATTTTTTAATAGCGCTTCAAAAGCAATAGAAAATTTTCAGCCATTAAATAGTCGTAATGTCACAATGTACGTATGTGGTCCAACTGTCTATGATAGGCCTCACATTGGCAATGCTAGATCTGTTGTGGTTTATGATGTTTTGTATCGTGTGCTTATTGAAAAATTTGGCAAGGATCACATTACTTATGTACGAAATATTACTGACGTTGATGATAAGATAAATATTGCAGCGACTGAAAAAGGAGTGTCTATACAGGATCTTACCAAAGAAATTACTGAATATTTTCATGAAGATATGAGATCTTTGAATTGTTTGAGCCCAAATATTGAGCCGAGAGCAACAGATCACATCAAGGAAATGATCGAGATTATAGAGAATCTGATCGCGAATCATCATGCTTATGCTTCTGAAGGGCATGTATATTTCAGAGTATCGTCATTTCCTCAGTATGGCTTGTTAGCTAATAAAGATTCTGATTCGTTAATTGCTGGGTCAAGAATCGCTGTAAGCGAGAATAAAGAGGCTCCAGAAGATTTTGTTTTGTGGAAGCCCGTTAAAACCACAGATGATCCATCATCAATTTTCGAAAGTCCTTGGGGACTAGGTAGACCAGGATGGCATATAGAATGCTCTGCGATGAGTATGAGATATTTGGGAGCAGATTTTGATATACATGGAGGTGGAATAGACTTGATTTTTCCTCATCACACTAACGAGGTTGCTCAATCATGTTGCCATAATAAGAATAGTCGTTATGCCAAATACTGGGTCCATAATGGGTTTGTGACAGTTGAGGGAGAAAAGATGAGTAAATCGCTTGGTAATTTCTTTACTGTGTATGATTTGCTCTCTAAAGGTATTGGCGGTGAGGTAATCAGATATGTATATTTATCTACTCACTATAGCAAGCCCTTAAACTGGACTGAGAAAGCTGTAGAAGATGCCAAGAAAAGTTTGGATAGTTTCTACAGAGTCTTGGTTAATTATAGCCTGGCAGATTTGCAAGGAAATGATTTAGATTCCAGGATTGAAGAAGCTTTATTTGACGATCTTAATGTACCTTTGGCTCTTAGTGTAATCCATGAAATTGCTAAAGAATTTAATAAGTCTTCGGATCAAAACATGCGTCTAAAGTTTGCAAGATCATTGTTTAGAGCTGGGTCTTTATTGGGATTATTTTATAACGATCTTAATTCTTGGTTCCAAACTGGCAATAGTGAGGAAATTAAGCAATTGATTGAACAAAGAAACCAGGCAAAAGCTGCTCGTCATTGGGCAGAGGCAGATCGGATTAGAAATGAGCTTAAGGCTATGGGGGTGATATTGGAAGATCATCCTAACGGCACTACGACCTGGAGATCTTTATGAGTCCTCGCCCAGTCATAATATTGGTTGAGCCGCAATTAGGTGAGAATATAGGTTTTGTGGCACGCTCCATGAACAATTTTGGGTTCAGTGATCTTAGAATTGTGAATCCGAGAGATGGCTGGCCAAACCCATCAGCGGAAGCTACTGCTGTTAAAGCAGCTAATATTATCCATGCTGCAAGAATTTTTGATAACTTTAATGATGCTGTGGCTGATCTCAATTATTTATACGCAACTTCCGCGCGGTTTCGTGATTTCAACAAAGAAGAGATTAGTAGCAAGGACATCGTATCAGATTTAAGCGGGGATCTGAGTAAAGTAGGTTTGATTTTTGGTCCGGAAAGGTCAGGTTTAGATAATGAAATTATCTCAAAGGTTAACAAATTGGTCTATATTCCCACAAATAGTGAATCGCCTTCTATGAACATAGCAATTTCTGTTTCTATCTTATGTTACGAGTTGGTAGAAAATCTGAAGCGGCCTAATAAATATTATGATAATGCTACTCAGGCAGAATTAGAAAACTTATTTTCCAGCATAGAATTTGTGATGGATAAGGCCAATTTTTACAAAGTCCCAGAAAAGAAAGAAAAAATGCTACAAAACATGCGCAATATCTTCAAGAGAGTACCAAATTTTACCTCGAATGAGGTGAGTACTTTAATTGGTATCTTCAAATCTCTAACTTCCAAGGCGAAATAATATTGACAAGTGCTGATTTAGTGTTATATTTTCCACCTCAATATTACCGAAAT
>Ga0114980_10003588_pt1 | contig 10579 bp, 14 predicted proteins | sample S_140806_EF_Meta_FD_87018 | JGI IMG/M metagenome (GOLD analysis project Ga0114980, IMG submission 87018) | Freshwater microbial communities from Lake Simoncouche, Canada to study carbon cycling - S_140806_EF_MetaG | ecosystem: Environmental > Aquatic > Freshwater > Lake | place: Lake... | reverse complement strand
TGCTGGCATTTGAGCTCTTGTACTCTCTCGAGCGCTGGCCCGCCCCAGGCGTGATCGAGGGTCCAGCAGCCATCTGAAAACAGCATAGGGCCAAACAAGACGACCATGCCGACCTCTCTCCGCATGATGACGGAGTACAATCCGTCCTGGTCCGAGTGTGTGATCACCTTGTCCCTAAGGGTCATTTCAGATAAAATAGGGATACTCTTTTGCATTGGCGTCTCGCTTAGGGTGTTCCAGGCTTGCATCGCGCGGATACCGCGTGTGCCACCGGTGACGCGAATGGCTTGTTTTTTTAGGGATTGGGTTTTTTCACAACGTACCCTTTCTTTTCGAGCTCCTTTGCCATTTGTGTATCTGTTTGGAGGTTGCTGGCTTCCAGCATGCCCTTCATCTCCTGGATGGAAATGTTGGCGGAAGTCTTGTTCGGCTTGGGTCTCCAACTCATTGCGGGACGATGTATTGTGTTTAAATAGTGAGGCTTGCCATATTGCATCGCTAATGCCTGCATGAGTACCAGCGCTGCCACGACGGCGAGTGTGAATCTCGCGAGGAAACGCTCCATGTGAGGTGACGTGGACGTGTTTTAATAGTGGGGGGTTGCGGGCTGACAGTGATATAGCTTACGGAAGACTATTAAAATGGTGTAAGTGGATCTGCTATGACGAAGTTTCTGACCAAGAATGACATCATGGAAGCACTTCTGACGCTTCCGACCCATGATATTTCAAAAGAAAAATGGGGTGAGATTACAGAAGCGCAAATCAAACGGTGGTTTTTCTGGAAAGATGGAAATCAGGAATGCAGAGTGAGCTGTATGCCAAGATATCTCGACGAGGGTTCGTCAGATTGGCAGTTATATTTATCTGAAGAAAAGCTGGCCTCAATACAAGTTTTATGCAATAAACCGGCTACGTTTAATGTGGATGGTATACATACTGAATTGAGTTCTGCTGATGCTGTAGTGTCGGCGTGCAATCGATACCTTGTACCAAAACCGGCAACTTCAACTCCATTGCTAAAAAAAGCATCGCCTGTGGATTTAACTTCTAGCTGTAACACATTTCAAAGTATCAGGAATTTCTTGAAATATTATGGAGTTAATAATGAGATTCCTTGGTTTACAACTGACATGATATATGTCAAAGATGATAACGGAAAAGAACTTGCGATTTACCCCTTTATGCAAGGTAACCTTGGTTCAATTAATGCTCATATTGGTCAAGACGAGTTCACCACCGGACAAGAACTAAAAGATCTTCTGGGCAAATACAACGTGACCATTCACAATCCTCAAGCCACCGGCGCAATCTACGAGGCCATCTCCCGACTTGTGCGCATCGTGGATGCGCTCATTTAATGCTCATGGCATACCGAATGGAGTTGCAGCACTTAGTCATCAGCACGCTTGAAATCCGGTGGTACTCCTTTTCCGTAAGCTGCGCGGTTTTGCCTACCATGAATGGCGCGTTTAATCTCAGAAATCCTATCACTGGGTGTGCGTTTTCTAACTCGACGTATTCCTCGTGGCGTATGACGCCCTCTGTCTCGAGGTTGTCGCGATTCCATCGATCACCCATGGAAAAACGCATGGTCTTTCTTAAGTATTCGGCAGACGATTGATCGCCAGAACACGCGATAGAAGATCCTAGGAGGTCGTCCCACTTGGTCGGCGCGCAGCCTCTTGACAGGCTCATCCATCGACAAAACGTGCGGTCTTTCTTAAATAGTGTCGCGGGTCTTGAGACGCTCCTGCTTGATCTTGGAGAAGAGCTTGGTGAACGCGTACATGGCGTGCGTGAGGTCGTCGATCATTTCCTCGCTGTGGACCTCCCCGAACACAAATGCGGCGTGGGCGCATATCATGAGGGCGTTAAACGCGGTGTCGGCAAACTCCTGCAGCCACTGATTTGGGACCGACTTCGTCGGAAAAAGGCGCTGCTGAAACATGAGCACAATGGGCACCGATCCGTGAAGCTGGCGCTTTTGAATCATATTTTTGCAGAATTCCACGATGAACTCTGAGTGGTCGTCTATGCATCTCTGCTTTGCATCGGACGTGGTGCATCCGTTGAGGCTGGCGATGATATTCTTAAACGAGGTTGCCTGAGCCTTGATGCTGGCTGCTCGTGGCACGATGTTCAGGCTGTCAAATGCCATATCCTGTGCGCGCTGGGATATGAGATCTATGAGGTCGTAGATGGGCTTGAACAGCAGCAAGACCAGAATCAGCGACAGCATTGCAAGACATTTTTTCCCGGTCGGGTTTCACTTATAGCGAACTTGACCCGCCACGGGAATTTTTTTCCCGGAATTTTTTTTTCAAACCCGGCATGGTCTTTCTAAAAGAATTTGGTTTCCCGTCATGGGAATCCGATGGACCGAATCCTGAACACGCTCCATGCTTATAGCCGAGAAATCCGGGACCTTCAGTCCTCTGAGCGGGCAGCTTTTCACTCCATGCACTTGATGATGGACTTTGCTATGCGATTTCGGCCGGTTCTCGGCAGGCAGCTGCATCGCATTTTCAACAACAACTACAAGCGCGCCGGGAATCGGGCGTCCAAGGAAATCGGCCGCAGGAATGCAAAGGCCCTGCGCGACGCAAAGGCGCTTGCGGACCTGAAGGATCAGGCTGCTCAATTTAACAAGCGCGCCGCGGAAATCGAGACGCAGTGTGCGCTGCTCGCTGGAACGCTGTCGAAAATTCCGTGCCGTCGCGACAGCGCTGCCGTGGTGGCGCTCAAGGCCGAGAACGCCGTGCTCCGGGCGAAGTTATTTGAGCTTTCTAGTAAATGAGTATTTAAAGCGCGCTTCATTGTGTTTACGCGTAAACCCATGTCTTATCTCGACTATTCTAAGGGAAACACGCCTGGCGACTCTGAGGAGAGGCTCAGGCGTGGTCTCTGTCCGAAGAAGGAGTTTCCTCGCGGGGCCTTTACGATTTCCAAGGAAAATGAGATTATCATGGAAATTAACGGAGGCGACCGAGTGGAAGCACAGAATATGTGCGATAACTTCGGGATTGTCCCTTCGCACGTTGACCATTCACTGATCGTGTCGCGACTTGCGAACAAGATCCGGGAGAATGTCCTCGATTATGCACATTCGTTCGACGACCCAGACGACCCTCCCGAACTTCCCGCCCTCATGAGCATCTGTGACTACGTTAAGAACGGTCTCAAGCTCAGTCTCGATACCACCCACCCACCAGAGGATGACATCCAGATAATCGTCCTACTCGAACAGTATTTCAGCGAGTACATCGATGATGCCATCCGCGACCCATTATTTTTCGTGCACTCGGCCACGGTCTTTTCGGACCTGCCGGTGCAGAAAATCAGGGAGATTTGCGAGCTCGCCGCCAGTACCACCGACGACGACGTCTTCACCAAGGCGTTTCGATACATCCGGTACTTTTTCGGCATGTCTCCCGCCCACATCACGTCCACCTTCGACTGGCTGTGTGAATTTTTCGACACGCCCGACGGTCCGAAGGACTTGGAAAAGCTCCAGAGCATGGTAATCACCATGAAGACACAGAAACTTTTCAAGCCCTACCCCAACATCGCCCGTTTTCTGAACAACCTCGTCAATACCATCGGGAAGGCCTACGCATTTGAGATGCACAAGGGCCTCTCCATGGCGAGTGAGTTTCCCCACACAAACCCCGACATGATCCGGAGGCTGTTGGGAGTCATTATCAAAGACTTCAACCGGTACCTCCGAGAGGCTTGCCGCCCGCCGCTTAAGGGGTCGCGCATCCTCGAGAACATGACGGCCGAGATTCGCAAGGTCCAGAATATCGAGTCCTTCTACCCCCCGTTTAAGACGACGATGATGTACTATCGTCGCGAGTACGAGGAGCTCCTGGGGTGCATCGAATCTCAAAAGGCTCGTTCGGAGCCTGCACTGGTTGTGGAGGATACAGAGGACGAGTCGGACGACAACGAGTCGAACGACGACGAGCCCGACGACGAAGAGCCCGACGACTACGTGCCATTTGAGGTGGACACGCGAGTCGGGTTTTTTGACGGTCAGGACAAGTTCTGCTCTGGTGTCGTCAAGGAGGTCGTCTCCCGCGGCCGTCGGGTCACGGGATATCTTATCCTAGACGACGTCAAGAAGAAGCTGGTCGAGGCCCCGCGCGCCAAGGTCACAAAGGACGCCAAGGGCAAGGGCAAAGCTACGCGCGTTTCTGTGGAAAGCAGTGGAGCTGGTGGAGCTGCCGGAGGCAGCAGCAGTGGAGCTGGCAGCAGCAGTGGAGCTGGCAGCAGCAGCGGAGCTGGCAGCAGCGGCCACCTCAAGGTGGGAGACCGTGTGTATTACACCAAGGAGTGTGGAAAGAAGAAGAGGAAGGTGACTGCCGACGTCACGAGGATCAACGTGGATTGCTACTACGTCCTCGTGTCGGCTGGCGAAAGGTCGGAGGATCGCTACGGATACTTCCCCGCGACGGGAAATGCGTCCCAGTGGCGGGCGTTGATTCCGAACTTCAGCATGGTCCAGTGCAACGGAAGGAATAAGACGTTCCAGAAGATGGCGATCTGCTGTGAGATCACCCATTCCAAGAGCGGCAACGTCGAGCACGTCCCGTACGACGAGCTCACCCTCGTGTGAGCGCAACCCTTGGATTTTTTGGAGCTCTGTATCTCATTAAATCCTTTTCGCAAAGCATTTCTTCTTGTGGTCCTTCCAGTCTGCGTGCTGGCACGTCGCGTTGCAGTATTGTGCCATGAATCTCTTTGCCTTGCATGCCGAGCAGTACAGGAACTTGTCGCCGGCCGAACCGCAAAACGAGCAGCATCCGGAAAATACATGCGTGACAGTCATGTGCGAAATGCGATCTTGCGGCATGTGTGACGTGATGAACATTGGCGCAAAGACGCCCATGGCAAAAAGCCGGCAAGGTTTGAATCCATTTAGAAAAAAGCAGCGCTTCCCCATTTCCGGACAGTCGATGACCACCGCTGTCCAGTGAACTCCACGCGAGGAAATTCCGCTAATGTGCTGCTCTGACGTGATTTTCATGTCACTGATAAACGGAAAGATCTTGTGAAGCAGCATCATGCTGACCGGATTTGGGCTGTAAACTTCCGGATTGAATGTGGACTGCATAGAATCGAAACGCATGCTGTCCGGATTCCCGGCGACACCGAGTGCGGCGCCAAACATGTCGAGAGCTTCCTGCGGCAGGCGCGTCGGATTGCTGCCAACCTTCATGGTCTCGACCTGAAACACTGGGTTGGACATTTTTTGCTATTTCCGGGCCGGAACCGGGATCCAAGCTGTAACTTTTTTTAGTGGCCATCCAAGCTGTAACTTTTTTTAGCGACCGGGAATTTCCACAATTCCATGGAGACAGAAGCCGCGAGAACCATCCTGTTCTTCTGGCGCCGCCGGCGCGTCACAAGCTGGAATCTTGCCAAGAAAATGGCTGCACATGGTCCAAACACCACGCTCGTCAAGTCCATGATGTGAGTGGTCTGATTATTTTGTGTTATTTACTTGTTCTGACTGTCGTGGTTGCAGATTTGATGACCTCGTTGTCTTCCTCCGGGAAACGTCGGTCATCGCGGCATCCAAGGCCTGCCTGCAGCGCATCCACCTTCTCAGCACTTTCCGGCATGGATCTCCTCCCGCGTCGCTTGCGCCGGAAAACGTCAACATTCGGGTGTTCCTCGCTGCCTACATGGTTGCGTATTTTCCTTCGCACGTCTTCGAGACGATGGGTCCGCTCGAGCAGGCTCTGTTCGACGCGGCGACGCCGATGATCGTGGCGTTTGAGGCGATCATGGGCGAGCTTACCACGTGTGGTTCGTCTTTCAGGGACGTCCCCTATGCGCTCACCAAGGAATTTCCGACGCTGCTGTTCCAGTACCTGTGTCACTTCAGGGCGTGGAAGGTCCCCGACGAGGTCAAGCTCGTGGCGCGCATCAAGCACGCTCTGATGGCGTTGTACGAGGCGCAAAGCCACCTTCCAGCCGACGAGGACCCGGAGTCGAAGCTCAACGTGGAATTTCGCACGCAGATTTGGCGGCTGCGCACGAAGCTTTCTCAGATTGCCGGAGAGGCGGAGCTGCGCAAGTTCGACGATGGCCGGGTTATTCCGCCGCCGTGTCAGAACCCCTCCGACTTTGGCTCGTCGTTTGCGAGAATGACCAACGAGCAGCTGGCGCACGAGCTCCTGATCGACCCGGAATTTCAGCTCAACGACGACGGCGACGGCGCGGAGAACCCGGAAAACGAGGTTCACAAGAAGATCCGGCACACTTTTCACCTGGCATTTTGGAGCAGCCTCGTCGACGACCTCAAGCTCGCTTATCCCTGCTACGTCCGCGTTTTGCGGGTTCTCGAGGAGATTCGGGTCGGCCTCGTCGAAGTCACCCGCCAGGGAGACGAGGTCAACAAGTGCATCGACATGGGCGCCATCCACTTTCGCTCAAACAGCGGTGTCTTTTCGATGGCCGAAGCCTACAAGCTCATCGAGTCGGTGGTGGCCTTCATCATGCAGTCGCCGAAGCGCGAAGCCGAGACTGCGCAGCGATTCGCGGTGCTGAGCAGCGAAATGCGTCAGACGCCGGGCTGCCCTTCTGTATTTTGCAAGGGTCTCGAGTTTCTCCTCGAACGCCTCAACATCATGCGCATCGACGCGGCCAACTCCAGGCTCCGGGCCATTTCTCCTGTGATCCGCGACCACGGCATCGACTACGAGCGCGGAAAGTTCCAGGAACGGATCAACGCCGGCACTATTACGCTCCGTCTCACTACGTCGTGGCTCAAGGACTCCATGGACGCCGGCGAGAGCGATCTCAACGGCGTCGTCACCAGGGCTATGCTCAACACGGTTTCTACGTTTGACCCGAAAATGTGCCCGGAGACGATGATGTTTGAGTCGGACCGCCTTCAGAGGTTCAACCGCGACTTTTCTCACATTGTGAGCTCCATGGTCGCCATCATCTGCGTTCGCCACCGGGGCGGCGACGTCGACGACATGTCCCGCAAGCTCGCGGAAAAGATGGACATCGTCGAGGCTGTCGCGGGCGTGCTCAAAAACGAGAAGCTCGAGGGCGAGGTCGCGCGGCAGGCGCTGGACACGAACGACTCGATTTACAAGCTCATGGGGTGTCGCGTTCGCTTCCAGTACAGCATGATCGTCAACGGCGGCGTGGCGAACCCCGCGATCCTTCCTGCCGCCGTGCGTGGCCTGTTTCCGCTGATCACGCAGTCGGCCTCAAAGATCAAGCGCGTCGTCGACGTCAACAAGATGGTCCACGAAGAGACCTACGCCGCCATCATCGGCGAGCACGTCAAGAAGAGGAAGCCGACCGCCCTGCCGCGCGCCTAGCGCTAATGGTTTCAAGCATGGACGCGATTCGCTCCACCGCATCCCACTGCATGGCCAGGTCGTTTGTCATGGCGTCCCCGATTTTGCACATTACATCCTTGTGTGACGGGTTGTGGTAATTATTAAATCGCTCGCCGATGACGTTGACGTGCGCGTCGATGATTGCGTAGAACTCGTCTGATCGCGCCCTCTGGAGCTCCACGAGCCCTTGCTTGATTTGCGCGTGCGTGTCCTTCATTACGCCCGACAGCTCTGCCTTGTTGCGCACCCCGTCTAGCACGCTCAGCCTGCTTGCAGCCTGCTCGTGAAACTTCTCTATGGTGTTGTACACGTCCGCGGTCGACGTGCAGTTAGAGAGATCGGCGCTCAGACGGTCGAGAAACCTCCCCAATCCCTCCATGGCAAACCTGAACACGGCGGTCGACCCAGGCTGCTTGGCCTTGACAGTCGTCTTGACACTTTCAATGGTGTGAAGCAAATCCTCGAGATTCGTGATCATGGCCGCGCGCGCATGTGTCTTTTATACCGACGGGCGTAAAGTATGACCCCAAAAAAACAAACGAGGCCATGTGCTTCTGACGACATGCGGTCGGGTATTGGCCAACATGATTATCGACACATTTAACGTGCGCTGCGCGGAAATCGACGGCACGCAGTACATCTCAGCGCGCGACTTTATCATGGCCGTGTGTAGGAAGGACTTCAACCAAGCGGCCGAGTTTTGGAAAAACGTGAAGGCTGATCTTGAGGCACACTGTGTGGAGTTCAAGTTTCCTGGCCGCGGGCAGGTCAAGCAGCCGGTGATCCAGCTCCAGGGTGCCCTGAAGCTTCTCGCGATGCTTCCATGCACCGATGCCAGCCGCGCGATCGCTGCCGATGCCCTTGCAAAGCCCGACGTGGAGATCCTCAAGAGGACGTCTGAGATCCAGGCAAAGGCACTGGAAGAGAGGCTGAAGATTGAAACCGACGCGCTCAGGAGGGAGCTGGAGCTCAAGGCGATCATCAACTGCGCGCTTATGCTCGTTAAGGCAAAGCAAGACACGTCTCTGGGCGGCGTCATGCGGGATATGGGCGTCAACAATTTGTCGAGCGCGGATATCCAGAGCATCGGGTGCATCGCGAGCGCAAAGTACAGGGCTGCCTACGGGGTACACCCTCCCAAGCGCATGCAGAAAGACAAAAACGGCAAGGAAATCTGGGTAAACGATTACTCGGAGGAGCACGTCCCCATGCTTCGGGAAGCCATTCGCGAATTTCAAGAGAGGCAGCCTGCGTGATTTTTAACATTGCATCACTTCGTATTCGATGTGGTCGTCGATTAGTTCGCCATAGGGAATGTCCACCCACAGAACTTTGCAAGACTGGATGTGCGCGAGCGTCATGCGGCTGAACGTCAGGACGACGTTGCGATCTCTGTCGACGTGTTCGACGAAACCAGCAGCATGCCAGCTGCTGCGAACCCACTTCCTGTCGTTTTTCAGCCAGCCTCTGCAAGCACTGATAGGCGGAACCGCCATCTGGTTGAAAAACCACCGGTGACGCATGGGCACCACGACGTGCGTGATTTGGTGGAACGCCTTTCCATCTTTGCAATCGAAGCTCGCAGAGTGGTCGATGCTGACATCAGCCATGTTGGCCAGCCCCAGTGCGTGCAGCTCGAGGTAAATCAGCATCTGCACGTGCCCGACTCGGTTCTCGATAAGCGCGCGCGGGAGTGGCCCAGGATACATTTTCGAGAATTTTTCCTGCACATCCTCTCGGAGCTGCCTCCACGACATTCCATTGCCTGTGATCATGATGACACAATGCGCACGAAAACGCGTGGTTTTTATAGTGCGCACAGTGTGTGGCGTCCTATATAAACAGCGCGTGGGCGGCATGGCATGCGGATACTGATACTCTTCGCATTTATTGTTTCGTATTGCAATGCACAGGTCGTCATCGACACCATGATTGTCGGCGCCGAAGCACCCCTGGTGCAGCAGGACCTCAACACCCAGCTCGCTGGCAACAACGTGCCCCAGGCCTCTACGATTGAGAGCTCGGCGGGCGAGCAGGTAATCATTCAGCAGTGCGCGAAGGGCACGTTTACCGAAGGCGCCGCAACGTCGTGCGTCGACTGTGCCGCGGGCACGGCGTCGGATGTGCTGGGGGCCACCACGCGCCTCACGTGCCAGACTTGCAGCGCCGGCGCATTCTCGCATCAGGCTGCCTCTCAGTGCGCGCTGTGCTCTGTCGGGACGTTTTCTCCTGATGCGGGTGCCGTGGATGCCAACGCGTGTCTGAGCTGCCCGCCCAATTCCAATTCCACGATTGGCACAGACTCAATCACAAAGTGCTCGTGCAACGACAGGTTCTTCCTGCCCGCAAACCTCATGCAGCCCCTCGACCCCAAGGCGCCCGTCCAGTTTGCCAGCTGGGCGGCCCTGGCCGTGGGCGTGCTGCTTGTGGATGTGCCGCATTTGTCGTGCTAATGCCTGCAACTGAGCGTCTCCACGAGTGTGGCAAGCCTGCCAATCGCCATCCATTGAGATTTTGAGCTTATCGGTACTATGTCAAATTGTTTGAGAAGACCAATCAATCTGTCGCTGGTGCTGAAAGTCTCTGTGAAATGCCGGTAAAATAAACGTGCATGTACTGGTTGATTTCCGGCAAGATGAGCAGGAACTCCATTTTTTATCACATATTGAAGAGGATGGATGGTACAGTCATGGCCATCAATATTCCCCAAAAAATTGTTTACGCGATCATGTTCGTATGATATGTTATTCTGTTTGAGGACGTTTATAATCTGTTTTATAGTGCTACATGTTGGAGTGGTTATAGTGATGTGTTGTTCTTCGAGAAATTGAATCAATTCTTGTCCCGAGTTGAATAAAAAGAATCTGGTAGAACCATCGACAATATATTCTACATGTGCTGTGCTAGGATAAATCTCGAAAATATCAGAACCACCAATTTTATGTAAACATTTTTTATATTTATCAGCATTATACTCGTATGTGATACTGTATATGTCTAACATACATTGAATTTCATTCCTGCCCACGCATGGCTTATTAAAAAAACTCAGTTCAATTGAATCTGGCAGCGTGTCGTCATTTGTGGACATCTTCAATATTGATTGTGGTGTTTTTATATACAATCATTGAATACTCCTATGGTCGCCTAAATCCCAAAAGTCCTCATCACATATCTCAGCTGCGACAGCGACGCCATGATGTGCCAAAG
>Ga0114980_10003586_pt1 | contig 10580 bp, 8 predicted proteins | sample S_140806_EF_Meta_FD_87018 | JGI IMG/M metagenome (GOLD analysis project Ga0114980, IMG submission 87018) | Freshwater microbial communities from Lake Simoncouche, Canada to study carbon cycling - S_140806_EF_MetaG | ecosystem: Environmental > Aquatic > Freshwater > Lake | place: Lake... | reverse complement strand
GCCTGCAACTGTCTTGCACATAGGCGCAGCGTTCTGCAAAGGCACAGCCTAGTGGCCAGTTGAAAATTTCTGGCACATTGCCCGCGATGGTTTGCAGTCGTGTACCGCGTTTCAAACCCAGCCTTGGGCGAGCAGCAAACAGGCCTTGGGTATACGGGTGCGCGCGCATCCCAAACAGTTCTTGAGTGGGTGCACTTTCAACCACGGCACCGCCATACATCACCATGACGCGTTCCACTTGGTCGCGCATGAGGCCCAAATCGTGGCTAATCAGCAGGAGACCCATGCCGTCTTCGGCTACCAATTGGCGAATCAAGGCCAACACTTCTTTTTGGACGGTGACATCCAATGCCGTGGTGGGTTCGTCGGCAATCAAAATGTCGGGTTGGCAGGCCAAAGCAATGGAGATCATGACGCGCTGGCGCTGACCGCCTGACAGTTGGTGAGGGTAATTGTCCAGTCGTTCACGCGCCCGAGGCAATTGAACGCGATCTAACAATTCAAGCGCACGTGCTTTGGCAGTCGCCAAGTCCATACCCTGATGCAACTGAAGCGGCTCGGCAATTTGTTTCCAAATTGGATGCAAGGGATTGAGGGCGGTCATGGGCTCTTGAAAAATCATGGCCATTCGCGCACCTCTGAGGGTGCACAAGGCTTCATCGCTCATTGGCGTCAACTCAGTGCCGTTCAATTCAATCGAGCCCGACACTGTGGCCCGATCTGGCAACAATCCCATGATGGCCAAGGCAGTGAGCGATTTACCGCAACCACTTTCACCAATCAAGCCCAAAGTGTCACCGCGCTGCATCTCAAAATCGACACCTCGCAAAGCTTCTAATTGACCATGCGATGTTTGCAACGCAACGCGCAAATTGCGAACAGACAGCAAAGGGGTGGTGCTTGAAGTGGTCATGTTCATGTCGGTGCGCCTATCGCATTCTCGACAAACGCGGGTCGAGCAGGTCACGCAGTCCATCGCCCATCAAATTGAGGCCAAGCACGGCCAGAGCAATGGCGATGCCTGGATACACCGCCAGCATGGGCGCTTGAAACATTTGCGATTGCGCTTCGTTCAGCATGCGACCCCAGCTGGGATTGGGGGGTTGGGTGCCCAGTCCCAAATAGGACAATGCGGCTTCCGCCAAGATGGCGATGGCAAATTGCACGGTGGCTTGCACAATGAGCACACTGGCCACGTTGGGCAATACATGCTCCCACGTAATGTCCCATTTGGTTTTGCCAGCGGCTCTGGCAGCCAAGGTGAAGTCGCGCGACCACACTGCATTGGCGGCGCCCCGCGTGATGCGCGCAAACACAGGGATATTGAAAATACCAATGGCAGTGATACTGACCACCAAGCCCGGCCCATAAATAGCAGTGAGCAAAATGGCTGAAAGCAAGGCGGGAAAAGCAAAAGTGAAGTCGGCAGCGCGCATCACGACTTCTTCGACCCAACCGCGTTGGGCGGATGCCAACAAGCCCAACGGAACCCCCAAGCCTAAGCCAATGCCCACCGCAATGAAACCGACCAGCAAAGAGTTTTGACTGCCCACCAACAAGAGTGACGCAATGTCGCGGCCTAAACTGTCTGTGCCAAACCAATGTTGGGCACTGGCCGCTGCCAATTTGTTGGGGATGTCTATGTCACCTACGGGGTAGGGCGACCAAAATAAAGACACGGTAGCGCTGACCACAAGCAACATCACAATGGCCGCACCCACCACAAAACTGCGGTGCTTGAAGGCGCGTTGCGCACTGTGTTTGAAGCTTTTCAAAGTGCTCATGCGGCGGCAGCCTCTGTTTTCAAACGCGGGTCAATCCAGGCATAAAGCAGATCGATGCAGAAGTTGATCAAAATGACCATGGCCGACAGCAGCATCACCACATCGCGCACCACAATCAAATCGCGGTTGGCAATGGCCTGAAAAATAAGGCGACCAATGCCTGGTAGCACAAACACGTTTTCGATCACGATGGCACTGGTGATGAGGTTGCCGAACTGCAAACCCATGACCGTAATCACCGGAATCATGGCGTTGCGCAAAACGTGACGCCACAGAACCTGCTGCTTAGACAAACCCTTGGCGCGCGCAGTGCGCACGTAATCTTCCGACATCGACTCAATGACGGCCGAGCGCGTGACGCGAGTGAGGATGGCGGTTTGAACTGCCGCCAAGGCCATGGCCGGCAAGATCAAGGCAGCCATGCCAGCCCAGAAGCCACCGCCGTCTTCTTCAGACCAGCCCGGAAATCCGCCCGCGCTCACCCATTGAAGTTGAACTGCAAAAAGCAAGATCAACAAAATGGCCAACCAAAAATTAGGCACGGCCAACCCCAATTGGCTGAGTGTCATGACCCCCACATCGCCAGCTGTGTTTTGTTTGGAGGCAGCATACAAACCCAGACACAAGGCCACCAAAACTGTCAGGCTCATGGCCATGATGGCCAGCGGCAAGGTGACATGCATGCGCTCCATCATGAGCACAGCTGTGGGCGTGTCGTAAGAAATACTCATGCCCGATTGACCTTGAAGCAAGCCACCCACCCATGCGAGATAACGCGAAAGAGCGGGCTGGTTCAGGCCCAATTTTTCTTCCATGGCTGCCAAAGATTCGGGGGTAGCGGTTTCGCCCAAAATAACTTGCGCCGCATTGCCGGGCAACCATTCCAGCACGCCAAAAACCACCACCGACGTGACCGCCAAGGTGGCAAAAAAACTGAGGAAACGTTGGAGCACAAACGAAGACACGCGTTATCCTTGTGTCTTCAGGGTTGGCGTCCCTTCGGCCATGTTGGCAAGACAGGGCGGGGGCATTGATAAAGGGCTTTTAGATGACATCTCAGAACATTGTAAACACCCGTTTGAGCCAAAGAGCCAACCCGCATTACGGCAGCATTGCCGACATTGCAGGATTGCATGTGGGCCACTTTACCTCTAGCCAACGCCTTACGGGCTGTTCGGTGGTGTTGGCGCCCCAAGGTGCCGTAGGTGGTGTTGACGTGCGGGGTGCAGCCCCCGGCACCCGAGAAACAGATTTGCTCGACCCTTCCAATTTGGTCGACAAGGTGCACGCTGTGTTGTTGTCTGGCGGAAGCGCCTTTGGCCTGGACGCGGCCAGTGGCGTGATGCGATGGTTGGACGAGCGCAATTTAGGATTTCAAACCGGCCATGGCTGTGTGCCCATTGTTCCAGCCGCCGTATTGTTTGACTTGCCTCTGGTGCGAGAAGGCGACAACGCCAAAATCAGGCCCGATGCTGCTGCCGGTTATGCGGCTTGCGAAGATGCGCTGTATCAAAAGCCCATGGCGGCCAGTGCCATGCGTTCGGTCGTGCCCCCCATGTCGGGCAATGTGGGTGCCGGTGCAGGGGCGATGGTAGGTAAATTGTTTGGCTTGAACCGGGCCATGAAAGGCGGCATAGGACATGCCTTGGTCAAAGTGGGGCCCTGGCAAGTGGGTGCCATGGTGGCCTGCAATGCTGTGGGCGATGTGATCGATCCTGCCAATGGCCAAGTGTTGGCAGGTGCCCGAACTGCCGATGGCACGCGCTTGCTTAACACGCAACAAGCTTTGCTGGCGGGTCAGAAATCCGCCGTTCCCATGGCGGGCACCAACACCTCCATTGGTGTGGTGGCTACCAATGCCACCCTGAACAAAGCGCAAGCCAAACGCTTGGCCATGAGTGCACACGATGGGTTTGCGCGCAGCATTCGGCCAGCGCACACCACCTTGGATGGCGATACCTTGTTTGCCATTGCCACCTGTGCTGAAACCGCAGCACCCGACATGCTGCTGCTGACCGTCATGGCTGCGGAAGCTACAGCCCAAGCCACTGTGAACGCCATCTTGTTTGCCAATGGCGTGCACACTTTGAAAGGCTATTTGCCTTCCGCGATGGAGCTCAACCCTTAAACTTCAGAGCGCTTTATTCAACAGTGAATGTGAGACCGGCATGGGACTGCAGTCGCGCAATGAGTGAGTTGCCCATGGCTGATGCGGGTGTCCAAAACCCGCCCTTGGTGGCAGGGGCATCTTTCAACAAACAAATGGCCGCTTCGGCAATCATTTTGGAAGTGCTGCCGTAACCTGGATCGCGGTCGCCCTTCACGCCCACCTGCACCGATTGGCCTTGCTCGTTGGTGGCAATGAACAGCACGTCGTAACTGCCTGCTTCGCGCTCGGCTTTGGAAGGGCCTTCGCCAGGTTTGAGTTTGTCTTCGCTCATGCTCTTGTCTTGCGCAATGGCGTTGGCAATGGCTTCGCCTTTTTCACCAGGTCCGGTGACGATCATTTCGTCGTATGCAAAATCGGCGCCCCACACATGGTTCAACAAAAAATTGGAGCGGTGCACATTGCGGGTGTTGATGGTGGCCATGATGAAAGGGGCAACCCAGACGCCCATCACTTCATCTAGCATGGGTTTGTGGCCTGTAGGTTGGCGTGGGCCCTCAAAGCCAGGTGTGAGTGAGAAGGGATTTTTGAGCAAGTCAATGACGCCTGGCTGTGTGGCTGCTGCGGCCATGGTGGCTTTGAAGCTGGCTGCGGTGCCGCCTGAGAAAGTACCCTTCATTTTGCGAACCCGACCGCGCACACGCTGTGCAGGCTTGCCAAACTTTTTGGTCATTTCTTCTTGTGCCATGAACACACCCAAATCGAAAGGACTGGAGTCAAAGCCGCAAGAGAAGACCAAGCGTGCGCCAGATTTTTCTGCAGCGGCTTGGTGTTGGTCAATCATGTGGCGCATCCAGGCTGGTTCGCCGCACAAGTCAACATAATCAACGCCTGATTCTGCGCAGGCTTTGACCAACTCGTTGCCATACAACTGGTAGGGGCCAACGGCTGAAATGACCAAACGTGTTTTGGCCATAAGGGCTTTCAATGAGGCCTCGTCGCTGCTTTCAATGACCACCAAAGGTGTAGAAGCAGGTGCGCCAATTTCGTCTCTGACTGCTTGCAGTTTGTCTAAACTGCGTCCTCCCATGGCCCATGTCAGGCCAGTGTCTGAGCGGGTGAGTAAATACTCTGCAATGAGGCGGCCTGTGAAGCCAGTGGCGCCGTGCACCACGATGTCGAATTCTTTGGTCATGAAATTTCTATCCTTAAAGAATGCATGAGCTTAGGGGTTTGACATTGCGAAAGCTGTCGCCTAGGCGAAGTGATTTAGAACCACATTTTTGTGACAATGCCTATCAACCCACAAACGCCAATGACTTGCATCACATTGCGCTTGAATTTGAGCAGCGCAACGGCGGCAGCGACCGCAATGATGGCAGAAGGTATGTCCAATGATCCACTAAAGCCCTGAGGCCACAGCGTGTGATAGCCAAAGAACAAAGCCAAATTCACTATCACTCCCACCACTGCTGCAGTGATGGCCGTCAGTGGCCCCGTGAATTTCAAATCATTGTGCGTGCTTTCCACAAACGGCCCACCTGCGAAGATAAAAATGAACGATGGCAAGAAAGTAAACCAAGTGACCAGCATGGCTGCCAAGGCGCCTGCTAAAAACAAACTGTCTGGGCCCAACACTGCTTTCACATAGCCGCCCACAAAACCCACAAAAGCCACCACCATGATGAGGGGGCCAGGTGTGGTTTCACCCAAAGCCAAGCCATCCATCATTTGAGTGGCCGTGACCCAGCCATACTGTTCTACCGCGCCTTGAAATACATAGGGCAATACGGCATAAGCACCGCCGAATGTGAGCAGAGCAGCTTTGGTGAAAAACCAACTCATCTGGGTGAAGGTGTGATCCCATCCGTTTTGAATGATCAAATAGCCCATGGGCAAGATCCACAACATCACGCCTGCCGTCAGCACCTTGAGCAAGCGTCTCAAAGAGAAGATGGCATGCGAAGGCGTGGGCGTGTCATCGTTGAACAGCGCCGTTCCGGAGTTGGCTTGGGAAGCAGCATGACCGCCCCCTGCGCTGAAGGCGTCAGGCCACATGCGGCCGCCCACAAAACCGATGATGGCTGCTGCCAAGACGATGATTGGAAAGGGCACATTGAGTGCAAAGATGGCCACGAAACTTGCCGCTGCAATGGCCATCAGAAAATTATTTTTCAACGTACGCGAGCCAATGCGATGTGCTGCTTGCAGAACAATGGCGGTCACTGCAGGCTTGATGCCATAGAACAACCCGGCCACCCATGCCACTTGACCATAGGCGATGTACATCCAAGACAGGGCAATTAAGAGAAACAAGGAGGGCAGAACAAACAAAACACCGGCCACAATGCCGCCCTTTGTTTTGTGCATCAACCAGCCAATGTAGGTGGCCAATTGCTGGGCCTCAGGCCCTGGCAGAACCATGCAGTAATTGAGTGCATGAAGAAAACGTTTTTCAGAGAGCCAACGCCTTCTAACCACCAATTCCTCGTGCATGATGGCAATTTGTCCCGCTGGCCCACCAAAGCTGATGAAGCCCAACTTGAGCCAAAAGACAAAGGCTTGCCAAAAACTCACAGGAGCCGGCCGTTCAGTCAGACTTGAGGTCAGGTTTGGGGTTGATGTTGTCATGGTAGGCCAAGTTTATCGGGTTATGGCTAATGCCTTCATGACAAATTGGCTTCACAATTCTTTTCACAGCCAAGGGGGGTGAAAGCAAGCAATGACTTATTTTGCCGATCAATTTTTTCCTATATTTCAATGGATGATTCAATGAATTCCTTCAGTTTGACTCAAGCACAGGCCATCATCACTAGCGCACTTGCTGCTGCCCGGCACAAAGCTTACAAGCCCATGGGCGTGGTGGTGGTTGACGCGGCGGCCCAAGCCATTGCCTTTGCACGTGAAGATGGCGCCAGTGCTTTGCGCTTAGACATTGCGCACGGCAAAGCAGGTGCGGCCATCGGCATGGGGGTGAGCAGTCGTGCGTTGGCAGCCAGGGCCAAGGACATGCCCGCTTTTTTCGGCACCATTGCCAGCAATGCGCAGCATCCCTTTATTCCTCAAACTGGGGCCGTGCTCATTACCAATGCCCAAGGGCAAATTGTTGGCGCAGCCGGTGCCTCGGGTGGAACTGGCGATGAGGATGAAGAAATAGTCATTGCGGGTATTGCAGCTGCTGGTTTGCATCACCTCTAAGTTGCACCGAAGAATGAAGAACTTCCACACAGTAGGCTGCGGCTGCGGCGTCGACATTCATGCGCACTTGGTGCCATAGAATTTTCTGCAATTTTTGAGAAGCAGTGCTGGACGCCATGCGACCTAATCGCTGCTGAAACCCCGCCTAAACCCGGTCTCAATTCATCTGAATTCAAAAGGACAAACAATGAAATCTCCATGGATCTCTGGGCTGCGAAGTGTCTCGCTCACTGTGCCCGATTTGGCTGCGGCTGAGACTTTTTACACCCAGACTTGGGGCCTCACGGTAGCCGACAGAAGCTGGGGCACCCTCTACTTTAGGGGCAGTGGCCATGACCATCACTTGCTGGCGCTGCATGAGGCAGCTGGCACACCCCAGTTGCGCTTGGTCACTTTGCGCGCACGCAGTGCAGAAGCCTTAGATCACATTGCGCAAGCTGCAGTGGTGGCTGGCGGCACGTTAGAGCGCAGAGGCGCAGCGGCAGACCCTGCTGGGGGCACTGTGTTGGTCATTCGCGATCCAGATGGCCGCCGCATAGAAGTTGTGCATGGCGATGCCCAGCGTGCCGATGACACACCTGTACCAAAAGATCAGCCCATTCGTTTGGCGCACGCTGTGCTTAACAGCCATGCCGTAGAAGCCACGCGTGAATTTTTTGAAAAAGCATTGGGCTTTGTCTTGGCCGATCGCACCCGCATCATGGCCTTCATGAATTGCGACAACGACCACCACACCATCGCCTTGGGCGACACCGACAACGATGCACTCAATCATGTGGCCTTTCTCATGCCCACGCTTGACGCGGTGATGCGAGGCGGCGGCCGTCTGAAAGATTTTGGGTTGCCACCCCAGTGGGGGCCCGGACGTCATGGTCCTGGTGACAATGCGTTCAATTACTTTGTTGACCCATTTGGCATCGTCATTGAATACACCGCAGAAATTGAACAAATAGATGAAACGTATCAGGCAGGCCGTCCCGAAGATTGGACTTGGCCCGCAGGTCGAATTGACCAGTGGGGCATTGGCCAAATGCCAACCGATCATTTGAAACAAGCACAGCGCAGAGTCCTATTCATGCCCCAACTCGATTGATCCCTTGCAAAGCTCACAACACGGAGTCCCACGATGAACTTGTCTAGAAGAACACTCATAGCAGCTGGCCTCGGCCTGTTTCATTTCGCAATGGCAAAGGCTGCTACGTTTCCCTTGCGCGCTGCAGGTAACTGGCCACAAAAACCTGTGAAGTTCATCATTCCCAATGCGCCGGGCAGTTCAGTCGACACCATTGGCCGTTTGCTTATGCTTGAAATGGCCAAGTCCATTCAGCAAGCTGCAGTCGCCGACAACAAGGCCGGTGCAGCCGGCGCGTTGGGCGCTGAAACGGCGCGCATTTCATCACCTGATGGCTATACCTTGCTGATTGGATCTACCACTGCTATTTCAACAGCACCGTTGTTGCAAAAAGCTGTGCGCTACGACCCCTTGGCTGATTTCGAATTGATCAGCTTGGTGGCTTTGTTGCCAAATGTGTTGGTTTGCAATCCTGCCTTGCCCATCAAGACCACCAGAGACCTCATTGCTTATGCCAAAAGCAAAGGCGACAAAAGCAACATGGCCTCTGCTGGTGTGGGCTCGGCAAGTCATTTAGCGGGCTTGGCGTTTCAGTCAGCAGCAGGATTCACTTCTTTGCATGTACCCTACAAAGGTGGTAGTCAGGGTGTTGCTTCTGTGGTGTCCGGAGAAACCGATTGGGTGCTCACACCTGCGCCAGCAGCCATGTCGCTGGTGGCCGGTGATCGACTCCGTTTGCTGGGCCACAGTTTGCCAGTGGGTGCTGCAGGCGTTGGCGATGCACCATCGCTGGCTGCCACGGTACCTGGCTTTGAATTTGCAGGATGGATTGGTTTGCTAGCGCCCAAGGGCTTGCCGTCAGCTATTTCTGTGGCTTTGGCTGAGACAGTTCAAAAAGCATTGCAAACCCGAGAGATCATTCAAGCATTTGAAACCAATGGCGCAGTGCCTTCCTCATCAACATCTGCAGAGTTTCGACGTTTCTTAGAGCGCGACATTGCTACCAACAAAAAAGCCATTGCCATGGCGGGTATTCAAGCTGAATAACATGACTTGTTTGCAAAGTATTTTCATTCGCGCTTTCAAAGCCATCAGGCTCACTGGTTTTTAATGGGCTTTGCGTTAAGCTTGGCTTCTATTTTGAAGCACACCCCATGGAAATCAAAGTCAACTTTCTCGACAAACTTCGCCTAGAAGCCAAGTTTGACGACTTCACAGTCGTGGCCGACCAACCCATTCGTTACAAAGGCGATGGCTCGGCCCCTGGCCCCTTTGACTATTTTCTGGCTTCCTCGGCTTTGTGCGCGGCTTATTTTGTGAAGTTGTATTGCGATACCCGCAACATTTCTACAGAGCACATACGTCTGTCTCAAAACAACATTATTGACCCAGAAAACCGCTACGCCCAGATTTTCAAAATTCAGGTGCAGTTGCCGCCCGACATTTCTGAAGTAGACCGCCGCGGCATCTTAAACTCCATTGAACGCTGCACCGTTAAAAAAGTGGTGCAAGAAGGCCCCGAGTTTGTCATTGAAGAAGTGGCCAACCTGGATGAAGACGCACAAGCCTTGCTCAGCCTCAAGCCTGATGACCAAAGCAGTACCTTCATTTTGGGCAAAGACTTGCCCTTGGAAAAAACCATTGCCAACATGTCAGGCGTCTTGGCGGGCCTCGGTATCAAGATTGAAATTGCCTCATGGCGCAACATCATTCCCAATGTGTGGTCTTTGCACATTCGCGATGCCCATTCGCCCATGTGTTTTACAAATGGCAAAGGCGCCACCAAAGAAAGCGCTTTGGCCTCTGCCTTAGGTGAATACATAGAGCGCCTGAACAACAACCACTTTTATGCGGGCGCCTATTGGGGTGAAGACTTGGCCAATGCCGAGTTTGTGCATTACCCCAATGAGAAATGGTTCAAACCTGGCAAGAAAGATGCGCTGCCCAAAGAAATTCTAGACCCGTACTGCTTGAGCCTTTACAACCCCGATGGCGAGTTAAAAGGCTCGCACTTGATTGACACCAATTCGGGCAATGTGGCACGTGGTATTTGTTCCTTGCCTTTTGTCCGGCAATCAGACAATCAAGCGGTTTACTTTCCGTCCAACTTGGTCGAGAACTTGTTTGTGAGCAACGGCATGAGTGCGGGCAACACCTTGGCCGAAGCGCAAGTGCAGTGCTTGTCCGAAATTTTTGAACGTGCGGTTAAGAAAGAAATTTTGGAGGGCGAAATTTGCTTGCCCGATGTGCCGTCCGAAGTGTTGGCCAAATACCCTAGCATCATGGCTGGCATTCAAGGCCTTGAAGCGCAAGGCTTTCCCGTGTTGGTAAAAGACGCTTCGCTTGGCGGCATTTATCCTGTGATGTGCGTCACCCTCATGAACCCCCGCACCGGCGGTGTGTTTGCCTCCTTTGGTGC
>Ga0114980_10003582_pt1 | contig 10592 bp, 10 predicted proteins | sample S_140806_EF_Meta_FD_87018 | JGI IMG/M metagenome (GOLD analysis project Ga0114980, IMG submission 87018) | Freshwater microbial communities from Lake Simoncouche, Canada to study carbon cycling - S_140806_EF_MetaG | ecosystem: Environmental > Aquatic > Freshwater > Lake | place: Lake... | reverse complement strand
TAAAAATTCAAGGCTGTGTTTTTTAGGTTGTAAAGGATATTTTTCTGCATCACTGTCTCCTAAAATTTCTATTGTATCTGCAATTAACTCAACTGTTTGACCTTTTCCTTGAGAAGCCACTATTTTACCAGTTGCACTGATACAAGCACTCGTGGTGATTCGTTTTAGCAAGGCTTCATCTTGTGAATTTAATTCCACTACGACTTGTAAATTATGATTGGTACTACCATCATTCAAAGCGATAAATTGATTGTTACGAAATGTTCGCACCCAACCTTTAACCGTTATGGTATAATCAACTTGTTTACCTTTTAATATTTCTGCAATTTCTTGTCTCATAAGGTCGCAAATTTAAAGATAGTATTTGATAAAACTATAAAATGATATTTATATCATGAATAGAATGACATAAATTTGCGCCGTGAAAAATATTATTTTATTTGCATCCGGTGGGGGAAGCAATGTGCGGGCAATTCTCCATTATTTTAAAGATCGAAAAGATGTATCGTTTCCTTTAATTGTAACCAACAAATCGAGGGCTGGTGTGATAGATATTGCTCAAGAGTATAATATTGATGTAATGTTAGTTGATAAATTAGTTTTTACATCACCTGTTTTGATTGATTCTTTAGATGTTTATAAACCCGATTTAATTGTATTGGCTGGGTTTTTATGGAAAATCCCTACTTTTTTAGTAGAGGCTTATCCTCGAAAGATTATTAATATTCATCCTGCTTTGTTGCCTAATTATGGCGGGAAAGGAATGTATGGTCATTTTGTACATGAAGCCGTTGTAAAAAACAAAGAAAAAGAAACTGGCATTACAATACATATGGTGAATGAAAATTATGACGAGGGGACCATCCTACTGCAAAAGAAAATACCCGTTAGTGAATTTGAAGATGCAAAAGAAGTAGCAAAAAATGTATTGGCTTTAGAGCATATTTGGTATAGCCAAGTGATTGATAATTTATTGATATAAATCACAACAATATTTATCAAATATCACAAAGCACTTAATGTTTGCGGGATAAATTTGCAATCTAAATTTTAAATAAATATGACATACAAACAAAAAGCACAAGCAGTATATGACATGATTTTTTCTGGTCAATTATTAGAAGCATTTGATAAATTTTACCATGAAGAGGTTGTGATGACTGAAATGGGAGAAGAAGCAAGAGTGGGCAAAGCAATTAACAGAGAATATGAAATTAAGTTTTTAGAATCAGTGAAAGCAGTACATGGTGCAGGAATTGATTCAATGGCTTCAGATGAAGAAAACAAAACCGTTTTGATTGAAAACTGGATGGATGTTACTTTCCAAAATGATGTACGAATGAAAATTAGCCAAGTAGCGGTTCAAAAATGGGATGGCGACTTTATTGTGGAAGAACGTTTTTATCACAGATAATTAGCAACAAGTAATGCTTAAAAAAATCCGAAGCAAAACGCTTCGGATTTTTTATTTATCTATTTTAAAAGTTGTTTTTTCACGACTTAGGTGTTTTTTTACTTACCAAAAACACGCCAACAAAAATTAAGATGGCTGCAGCGGCTTTTATCATGCTCATTTCTTCCCCTAAAAATAATATAGCTATGATGGCTGCAAATAACGGTTGAATATAAATATAGGCACCCGCAATAGCTGGACTAAGAATTCTGATGGCATAAATATTCCACAAATAGGTGAAAAAAGTAACTCCAATAACAATAAAGCCTACGGCTATATAATTGTTAGGGGTAAATGAGGCCCAATGAATGGCTAAAAAATCTTGAATACCAAATGGAAATACAAACAAACTGCCTATTAAAAATACCCATCGAACCACGATGATAGGTCGGTATTTGTGCATCAATGGTTTGACAATAATCATGTAAATAGCATACGATGTAGCATTTAAAAATACGAAGGTATCCCCTAAAATAGGATGAATCGCTACCTTGTCTTTTGCGGCTATAGTAACCAACATAGCAGCTCCCAATACACCTAAAGACAATCCGAATAAGTTGAGTTTTGAAAATTTTTCTTTGAGGACTACGGCTGCAAATACACTGACTAAAATCGGAGTAGAGAGCATCATGAGTGAAGCATGAATGGGAGTTGTTAAACTCAAGCCTTTAAAGAAAAACAATTGATTGGTAGCTACCCCTAATAATCCACAAAATACCAATCGTACAAAATCGGATCGGTCTATTTTGGTTCTGTAATTTTTACCCCCTAAAAAAGACAACCAAAATAAAAAAGTAGCGCATAAAACCCTGATTAAAATAAATCCTCCTGGTTTAATGAGTGTTGGCATTACTGACTTTGCAACGGTAAACCCTGCTCCATAAAATAAATTGGCTCCTAATAATGCTAGATGTGCTTTATGACGTTCATTCATATGAAACGCAAAAGTAATTATTACCCTTCTTTATATTCTCCAAAAAGTTGAATTAATTTATTGAATCGGTATTCAAAAATTTCTTCTAGTTTTTTAGTCACTATGAGTGGGGTAACCAATTCGCCTATGATGCCAAATGGCGCTTGATAATGCACGATGTCTAACATTTCTACCCCGTTTTTTATCGGTTTGATATGGTGTTGATGATGCCAAAATTGGTATGGACCTTGTCGTTGTTCATCTACAAAATATTCATGCTCTTTTACATGGGTAATTTCGGTGCACCAACTCATTGGAATATATAATAACGGATTTACTTTATATTGAATAATTTGACCAGCATACATTTTTTCTGGCAAATCGGTTAATATTTCAAAGCCCATGTAATCGGGTGTAATTTCTTTTAAATTTTTAGGGGAAGAAATGAAATCCCATACCTCTGAAATGGATAAATTTAGTTTTTGTGTTTTTTGTAAACAGTGTATTGACATTTTGTAAAAGTAGTTTCAATTGCTATTAAAGTAATATCAAATGAATTGATATCACATAAAAAAAAGCCACACAGCGTGTAGCTTTTTAAATTATTTAATATGAAAATACTATGCTTTTTTCAAAGTTAATTTTGGTAATGTGGCCAAGTAAAAAGTACCAAAAGCAATCACTGAAAAAATAATATCTCCTAAAAAACTATTCATAAAAATAACAGTTGAAAATTCGCTTTTGTAAAATGGCAATGCCATTACGTAACAATTTATGAATCCTTCAAATTGATATCCATAATAGCCCTGTAAAAAAGTTCCGAAGTTAGATACTAAGAAAAAAATCATAGAGCCTCCTAAAGTAAATCCCAACACATTAATCGCTTTTCTATTTACCAACGTTGTTCCTAAAAGCGTTACTAAGCCTAATGCTAGGTAGTTTACAAATTGAGAAATTCCATAAAAACCTGGAGTACTTGTAAATAAATTCAACCCTACATCCGACAAAAACATAGCGGTTAAAGGAATCATATAAGCCCATTTTTTGTTAGTTAGAACAGATCCGCTAAATATTCCTAATGCGGCAACAGGAACCATGTTGTACATATGCAATTCAGCATTTACAATTCGTAAAATAGCGGTGGTTAAAACTAACAATGCTACTATTGATATTTCTTTCTTCATATTATTTTTTTAAGCCTAAAAATCTTAGTGTTGCAAATTTCTATTAAGATTTTGATATTGACAATATTATTTTTTTGCCATATTTGATTTTAAGAGATCCAGTACGTTCACCTCGACAGGATCTGTATTGCTTAGGTCGGCCAAAAATACTGAAATCCAGTCGGTTAAATGCACAAATAGGAATACTTGTTCAAAAAAAGAATTTCCTTTAATGTCGATGTCAACTAATGTTGCTTTATATTTTTTTGTAACTTCTTTTAGCACTTTCATACGGCTCAAATTTCTTTCATAATCTGTTTTTGCTGCGCAGTATATAACGGCTAAATCTGAATGTTCTTTTTTCCAACCTACAATTTCATTGTGTGTCATTTCAGGAACCACATTGGTCCAAGCAAGTAATTTGCTATTTTCATTCAGTTGTTGTCTAAATCTAATTGCAATGCCTTCGTGACCTACATTGGTATAAATCGCGATTTGTTTTCCATTAATTTGGTTCGCAATTTTTATAGCATTGGTTTGTATCTTTTTTGTTTCTTTATTGATCAATGAAATACTGGATTCTATTTCTTTGATAAATGAAGTATTGATTAATTTAGCTTGATATAATACAAATAATATTTGCACTAAAGAATATCCCAAGCTAGCTCTTGGAGGGTTTCCACTGGGAACCAATATTAAAGGAAATTTATTTTTAGTAGCAAAAGTAGCCAATTCACCACCAGAGGTGATGCAGACGATGTTTGCTTTTCGTTTTTTAGCTTCTTTTACAGCAGATATGGTTTCTTCGGTATTGCCAGAATATGAACAAGCTATAAAAAGGGTATCTGAAGTGACTGATTTAGGAATAAAATAATTTTTATTCACCACAAAAGGAATGGATAGAGTATCCATTACATAATCTTGTATGATCGTACCACCGATACCACTACCCCCTAATCCACTAATGACTACTTGATTAAATATTTTTTTAGTGAACGTAATTTTACTTTTTTTACCAATCGCTATGGCCTCTGCAAGTTGTATAGTAAAATTTTCTATTAGTCTTTTCATATATAATTTTAAAAAGATGGTAAATTTAAGACATAATGAGCAAAAACAAAAAAATAGGAAGTTTAGGCGAAGAATTAGCGCTGCAGCATTGCTTAGAAAATGGGTATGAGCTAATTGATAAAAATTGGACCCTTGGTCATAAAGAAATAGACCTCATTTTAAGAAAAGACGATGTATATATTTTTGTGGAAGTAAAAACGCGTACCAATTTAAAAATGGGCATGCCAGAAAATGCAATTAGTCATGCTAAAATTAAAAACATCACAGAGGCTTCCCAAACATTTTTAATAAATAAGCAATATAAGGATGTTCGGTTTGATGTGATATCCATTATTTTAAAAAAAGATACCGAACCCGAATTGTTGCATATCAAAGATGCTTTTTACTAAAACTATTATGCCTTTGGTTTGAATAATTTTTGTTTGATTTTAGCAAGGAAACTTTGCTTAACTTCATCTTTCATATAATTTGCATAACCGTAGCCATAGCCGTAGCCATAACCATAACCGTAGCCATAACCATAACCGTAGCCATAACCGTAGCCATAGCCATAGCCCTTTTGAATATCTGTTCCATTTAAAAGCAAGGCCATATTTTTTAATCGTTTTTCATGATACAAGCTCAATGGTACATTTAGCATACGTTTATCGATGTATTCTGCTTTCACGATATATAAAGTAGCGTCAGCAAAATCACTCATTAAAATGGTATCAGTTACCACACCAACCGGCGCGGTATCAATGATAACATAGTCATATCGTTCTTTTAGTTGCTCAAAAAGTTGTTTTATTCTATTGTCTAACAATAATTCAGATGGATTGGGTGGAATGTCACCAGAGAGAATTACATCGATATTTTCTTTGGTTGGTTTTTTTAAAATAATATCGTCTACGGTTAAATTATCATCAATAATAAAATTTGTAATTCCTAAAGGATTCTCTATGCTTAAATTTAAATATTCTAGTAATTTAGGTGCCCTTAAATCCATACCTACTAATACTACTTTTTTATTGGTAAGGCTTATTGTAGCAGCTAAGTTTAAGGACACAAATGATTTCCCTTCTCCAGGTAAAGTAGATGTAACTAAAATGGTTTTTGCTTTGTCTTTAACTGAGCTGGTAAGAAAATCAATATTCGTACGTGTCATTCTGAAGGCTTCTGCAATGCTAGTAGATAATCCTTTCGTAATAATTAAATGTTCCTCATAATCAGTTAAAGGAATATCGCCTGCAAATGGCATATTTAATTTTTCTAAATCTTTGATGCTATGTACTTTGGTATTAAAAATTTGTTTTAAATAAATAAGCAATACCGGTAAGAGTATACCGAATGCAAGAGCCAAGGTATAGGTTTTCTTTTTATTTGGGAATATAGTACTTCCATTGCTGAAAGCCGAGTCTATTATTTTTGCATTGGTTACCGTTACTGCTAATGCAATGTTGGTTTCCTCTCTTTTTTGTAATAAATAGAGATATAATCCTTCTTTAATTTCTTGTTGTCGACTGATTGATTTTATTTGGCGTTCATATTTGGGTACTGATGAAATTTTAGAGTTAACTAAACCGCTTTGCTTTGCTAGTGCGTTGCGTTGAATTTGGAGTGAGTTTCTATAATTTTGAACACCCGAAATAACGTTTTGTCTCAAGCTATTAATTTGTTCATCCAAAGCGATGATAGCGGGATGAATTTCACTGGTGGTTTTAATTTTTTGATTTCTCTCTAAAATTAATTGATTGTAACTTGTTATGTTGGCCACGCTGTTTCCATCTGCAATACCAAAATTAGTAGGAATCAAATCAGTATTGTTATCACGAATAATGTAATTATAAATATTATCAGCCACTTGTTGTTGTGAACTTAATTCAGAAATCCGTTGTTCGTTCATACGATCAGACTCTAAATATAATTTTGCTTCTGAGGCAACATCCACAACATTATTGCTTTGTTTGTATTGTTGTGCACTGCTTTCTACATTCGTCAACTCATTGGTAATAAACTGTAAACGGTCATTGATGAAGGAAGCTGTATTTTTTGAAATTTGATTTTTATCCTCGATTACATCTTGGTTGTGTTGAAAAATTAAATTATTGATAATGTCTATTGCTTTCTCTTTTGACTGATCATTAAATGTCAATTCGATTAAACTAGCAGATTTTGAAGTAGACTTTACTGTTAAAATAGATAAGTTATGATTTACGACCAAGTTGATTGGGCGGAGTTTTACATGAAACTCTTTGTTTGTCCAATTGGATATATATTTTTGATTTGGAACAACTGTGATGGTTCCAACAGAGGTTTTAAAACTATCTGAAAATGATTTTTTTACAATCGATTTACTATCCCCATCTGTAAATTCGAAATGTTGATTGTCTATTACTTTTATCACCAAATTAGCAGCAGCATTGTCTAATTTATTCCTATCTTCAAAGTAGATTACTTTAAATGGCAATTGAGCATATACCTCTTTTTCAATAACACTTCCTTGTACAAAATAACTCGTTTGTAAATTTAAATCTCTAACCACTCTTGACATTAGGTTTCGAGATTTAAAAATTTCTATTTCATTCTCGAGGCTACTAGAACCAGACATAATATTTAAATCAGAAAATGCGGACAATTCTGACAATGCACCCCCTTTTTTCTCATCTTTAATTAATACAGTCGCCTTTGCCTGATAAATAGGAACTTGGTAACGTAAATAAACAAATGCAACCGTAAAGCTCAGCATTAAGAAGACTACAAACCAAAACCAATGGTGTAAGAGTTTACCAATTAATTCTTTTATATTAAAACCTGATTCTAAATTTTCTTCTTGAAAAAATTCTTGTTCGTTCTCTATGTTCATATTATCGTGTCAAATAATTTAAAATGGTTATAAACAGCGTAGTTCCTGCAATGACTAAACTACCATAAGCAGTAACTTGTTGGCTAGCGGCAATTTTACTTTTAAAAGGTTCTACATATATAATATCATTTTGATGCAAATAATAATAAGGGGAACGAAAAATGTCTCTTGAAGTTAAATCGATTCGAATTTCTTTTTTAATCCCATTTTCTTCTCTTATTAATAGAACATTTTGTCTTACGCCATTAATAGATAAATCACCAGCCAAACCCAATGCCTCTGTGATGGTAATTCTTTCATGATTCATGGTAAAAACACCTGGTTTATTAACTTCACCCAAAATGGTAATTTTAAAATTTTGTAATCGTACGTTTACAATTGGACTTTTTACATAACTCTTTATTCTTTCTTTCAATACGATTGCCGCTTCTATTCTATTAAGACCCGCAATTTTAACCGTGCCTATTAATGGGAAATCAATATTGCCATTGGCATCAATTAAATAGCCAGCTGCATGATCTCCTTGAGACGATTCTCCTTTTGCTGTCATATCTGTAGCAAATGGTTTTACCGCTTCTGGATCGATAGAGCTAACCGAAATTGCGATTAAATCATCTGGTTGAAATATAGTGTGTATACTTGTTGTGTTTGAAACAGAATCTGATATAATTTCATCTCTATCTCCATATTTATGTTGGAAATAAATATATTTTTCTGGATGCACATTACATGAAGCGATCAATAAGCAATAAAAAAACAATAAAATATAAGCTTTCATGTAAAATAATTTTGGTGCAATTTAATTTAATTTATTTAAATCGTATAAAACAAAGCGTTAATTAAAAGTGTATACTATTTTATTCTTTCAGTGTTAGTTCACTTTTAATGTCAAGTTTTTCAAAAAATGAATTTTGACTAATAAATTCAGGAACAATATTTTTTATTAAACTAACTACAGTATTGTCACAGGCTGCTACCTGAATGAGTTCCTGCAGCTTATTTAATTCATCTTGAATATACAAATAATTATTTTGAGCAACTTTGGCTTTCTTAATTTTATCATGATGGGTAGGGATGATAGACTCTGAATCATTTAATAATTCTTCATACAATTTTTCACCAGGTCGTAAACCAGTGAATTGTATTTCAATATCTTTATCCGGTTGCAATCCGGATAGATGAATCATTTTTTTTGCCAAGTCAATTATTTTCACAGAATCACCCATGTCGAAAACAAATATTTCACCTCCTTCTCCCATAGCACCTGCTTCTAGCACTAACTGACAAGCTTCAGGGATGGTCATAAAAAATCGGGTAATGTCGGGATGGGTTACTTTAACGGGCCCTCCTGCGGCAATTTGTTTTTCAAAAATTGGAATCACCGATCCATTTGAACCCAATACATTACCAAATCGGGTGGTTATGTAGGAAGTGTTTGAATGATTGTTTTTACTTTGAATATACATTTCTGCCATACGTTTAGTAGCCCCCATTACATTGGTAGGATTAACTGCTTTGTCGGTTGAAATAAATACCATTTTTTCTACCTTGTGCAAATCAGCCAAATCGGCAATTGTTTTAGTTCCAAGAATATTAATTTTTACGGCCTCTTTCGGATTTAATTCCATCGTTGGCACATGCTTGTAAGCTGCTGCATGAAACACCCAATTGATATTGTATTTTTGAAATACTTCTTTCATGGTATTTACATCTCTTACATCTGCTAAAATAAACTTTGTTTCAATGTGATGAATATTTAAACTGCTTAATTCCAATTCTAAATTGTATAATGGCGACTCTGCTTGATCGACTAAAATGACTAATTTAGGTTTGTAATAAATCAGTTGTTTTACAATTTCTGAACCAATACTTCCAGCTGCACCGGTTACCAAAACTACTTTATCTTGAAGCTTGTATTGCAATAATTTGTTGTCTAAATTAATTACATCTCTGCCAAGCAATTCATCAATTTTAACCACTTTTATTTGAGATGTTTTTAATTCTCCATTTACCCAATTTTTAGTTGGAGGCACTATTTTCACTTCTACTCCAACCTGTATGCATTTGTCTACAATTTTTCTTTTTTGAACAGGTGATATTTTCTGAATGGCAAGTATCACTTCCTTTACTTTGTGTTTAGCAACATATTTTTCAAAATTTTCATCAAATAAAATAATGGGTACTTCTTTATAAACCCGTCCTTTTATACTCACATTGTCATCTACAAAAGCAACTATTTGATAGGTTTCTAACAAAGAGTCAAATACTAAATGGCCTGTTTTGCCTGCTCCATAAATAATCGCTTTTGTTTTGTTTTTTACTTGTTTACCTAAGTTAAAAATATATTTTACTCCCAGTCTAAACTGAATCAATAAATATAAACTGATTACAAAATTGATTGCTGAAACTCTTAATGGGATTGCATAATAGAACTCATTCAATTTTAATATTCTGGAAACATAGACAATAAAAATGATGTTTAATCCAAACGACAATATTCTTGCAAAAAAAACCCTTTTGATATCGTGCAAAGTAGTATGTCGAATTAAACCCAAATGGGGTTTAAATGCATAATGGCCAATTAATGAAAAAAACAATACGCTGAAAAGCCCTTTATAATAGGCTATAAATGAAACTTCGTATAATTGTATGTTGGTTAATAATAAAAATGATAAAACCAATGAAAAAGATATCAATAATAAATCTATAGCAAGTACAACCCATGTAGATACAAAACGATGTCCTAATAATTTTACTGGAGAAAACATTAAAATTTTTGAAAATAAACCCATAGTAAACAATTTATTATTAATATGATTATTTTTTCTAATTTATAAAAATATATGAATCAAACTTACACAAATTTTTGTATATTATACGCTATATTTAGTATTTAATTGTGCTGCCATTTAAAATTTAACCTGAGGACTTACACAAGTCGATTTACAAAGGGATGTTGGAATAAAAATATGCCTTTTGTGAAATTAAATGTATCACAAAAGGCATACTCGATTGTATTATTACTTTATGAATTACGGCATTTGAACATATATACCCAATGAGTTATTCAAATCAAAGATTGGATAATCGGTTACGTCCACAAATGTATCTCCATTTAAATCCGATACTAAATTGTATAATCCGTTG
>Ga0114980_10003579_pt1 | contig 10596 bp, 10 predicted proteins | sample S_140806_EF_Meta_FD_87018 | JGI IMG/M metagenome (GOLD analysis project Ga0114980, IMG submission 87018) | Freshwater microbial communities from Lake Simoncouche, Canada to study carbon cycling - S_140806_EF_MetaG | ecosystem: Environmental > Aquatic > Freshwater > Lake | place: Lake... | reverse complement strand
CGCCGGCGCCGGCTTCGGCACCGACGGGATTCGCGGTCGGGTGGGTCAGGCCATCACCCCGGCGCTCGCGCTGCAGGTGGGGTATTGGACTGGGCTGGTGCTGCCGCCCGATGCTCCCGTGGTGATCGGCACCGATTCCCGCTCCAGCGGCCCGATGCTGGTGGCGGCGCTCACCGCCGGCCTCACGGCGGCTGGACGGACGGTGTGGCAGCTGGGGTTGTGCCCCACCCCTGCCGTGCCGGGCACGATTCGCCGGCTGGGCACCGCCGGCGGGCTGATGGTGTCCGCCAGCCACAACCCGCCCCACGACAATGGCATCAAGGTGTTTGGCGCCTCCGGCGCCAAGCTCAGCCGCGACCAGCAGCGGGCGATCGAGGCCGGATTGGCCGGCGAGACGATCGCGCCCCCGTTCCACGGCAATGGCCGGGCCGAGCAGCGCCCCGATCTGCTGGAGGCCTATCGCGCCAGCCTGCTGGCCTCCGTGGGGGGTCAGCGGCTGGAGGGCTGCCGGATCGTCCTCGATCTCTGCCATGGCTCCGCCACCAGCTGTGGAGAGGCGGTGTTCCGGGAACTGGGGGCGGAGCTCACGGTGTTGCATGGCCGTCCCGATGGAGACCGCATCAACCAGGGGTGCGGCAGCACCCACCTCGACCCCCTGCGGCAGGCGGTGGTGGCGGAGGGGGCGGCGATGGGGTTCGCCTTTGATGGCGACGCCGACCGGGTGCTGGCGGTGGACGGCCGCGGCCGGATCGTGGATGGTGATCAGATTCTCTATCTCTGGGGCCAGGCGCTGCTGGCGGCGGGGGAGCTGCCCGCCAAGCGGATCGTGGCCACGGTGATGTCCAACCTCGGCTTCGAGCGGGCCTGGCAGGCGGCGGGGGGCGTGTTGGAGCGCACCGCCGTGGGTGATCAATACGTCCATGCCGCCATGGAGGAGCTGGGGGCGGCGTTGGGGGGGGAGCAGTCGGGCCACATTCTTTCGGCTCGCCATGGCATGAGCGGCGACGGCCTGCTCACGGCCCTGCAGGTGGCTGTCCTGATCCAGCGCCGGGGCGGCACCCTGGCGGACTGGATGGACAGCAGCTTCCGCCCCTATCCCCAGAAGCTGGTGAACATCACCGTGCCCGATCGGCAGCGCCGTACCCAATGGCAGCAGTGCGAGCCCCTGCGGCGGGCGGTGGAGCGGGCGGAGGCGGCGATGGCGGGCCAGGGGCGGGTGCTGGTGCGGGCCAGTGGCACCGAACCGTTGTTGCGGGTGATGGTGGAGGCGGCCGAGGCGGAGCAGGTGGAGCACTGGGCCAACCTATTGGCCACCGAGGCCGATCGACAGCTGAACGCGGTCTGAGCCCCTGGCCCCACGGACGGCTCCACCGGCGGCCCCAACGGTGGCCGTGAAGGTGGCCGTGACAACGCTCAGCCCCCGTTCGCCAGATCCGCGGCCATGGCCAGGGCTCCGGCGCAGCCATCCCCCTGGGGGGCCACCAGCTGCAGCGCGCCATGCCGTTGGCTCAGGGCCGTGCGGAAGGCCTCCTGGAAGGCCCCCAGGTGGGTGAGGGCGCCGCCGCCGATGCCCACTGGTGCCTGGGGGAGGGCCAGGGCCTGGGCCACGGCCCCCGCCATCGCGGCCAGGGCTTCCCCATGGCGCTGGAGCAGGGCGCTGGCCAGGGGATCCCCGCCGCAGGCCAGGTCATGGACGACCGGGGCCAAGCGGGCGAAGCCGGCGGGCCCGAAGTCTGGTTGGACCACCAGGGCCTTGAGCTGCTGGGGGGCCTCTGGGGCGGTGGGATCCAGCCCCAGGGCCCGCCAGAGGGTGGCCCGCAGCGGCGTGTCCGCCAGGCGACCATCGGCCATCTGCAGGCTCAGGGCCAGGCCATCGCGGCCGATGTCCATCGCTGAACCGGCCCCATCCAGGAGCCAGCCCCAGCCGGCGCAACGATGCTCCCGGCCCTGGCCGTCGCGGCCCACGGCGATGGTGCCGGTGCCGCTGATCACCACGATCCCCGGGCCGGTGGGGAAGGCCCCCCGCAGGGCGGTGCGCTCATCGCCGGTGACCCGCAGCTGCGGGGGCGCCAGGCCGAGCGCTTGGGCGGCGATCGACGAGCCCGCCGCTTGCACCGGACTGTCCTGTTCCACCCCGCTGGCCCCCACGGCCGCGGCGCCCAGCGGCGCGGCGGCGGCGGCTCCGCCGGCGGCGCGGGCGGCCCGCAGGCTGGCGCCCAGGGCTTCGGCAAAGCGTTCCGGACCCGCTGGGGCGGCCAGGTGGCACACCCCTGGCCCCTGCCCTTCCGCCACCACCTGGCCGGTGCTGGCGTTCGCCAGTCGGCAGGTGGTGTGGGTCTGGCCGGCATCAAAGCCGGCGATTAACTGCCCCTCAGCCATCGCTGGGATCGGTCGCTTGGGAAGCGGCGAGGGTGGCGAGGCAGAACAGGGCCACCAGCTGCACCTCCGGTCGGAAGAAAATCGTGTCGGTGAGGCCCTGGAGCCCCAGGCCCACGAACACGGCCACGGAGGCCAGCGATGGAATCACCAGTGGGCCATTGGCCCGCCACTGGCCCAGCCCGGTGCGCATCGCGGTGAGGAACAGGCCAAGGCCGGCCAGCAGGCCTGGAATGCCGGCTTCCACGGTGAGTTCCAGCGGGATGGAATAGGCGCTCAGGGCATTGAATTTCGGTTGCTGGTAGAGCGGATAGATCAGGTTGAAGGCGCTGTTGCCAGGGCCAATGCCAATCCAGGGGCGGTCGTGAATCATGCCGAGCACGGCGGTCCACACGTTCATCCGGAAGTTGTTGGAGCTGTCCTCCCGGCCGGCCACCAGGCTCAGCACCCGCACCCTCAGGGGTTCCACCTGGGTCACCAGCAGGGCGAGCGCCACCGCGCCGCCCACCAGCAGCAGCAGGGGAAACAGCCGCCGCCAGAAGGGCGGCCAGTGGCGGGTCTGGCGCAGGCAGAGCAGAAGGGCCAGCAGCGCCAGGGAGGCCACCATCCCCATCCAGGCGCCGCGGCTGTAGGTGAGCACCAGGGCGACCAGCCCCAGCACCAGGGCCGCCAGGGCGAACAGCCGCCGGGGCAGCCCTGGCCAGCGCAGCAGGGCCGCCACCGCCAGGGGCAGGGCCGGCAGCAGGAAGCCCCCCAGCAGGTTGGGGTTGTCGAGGGTGCTGTAGATCCGCACCGTGCCTTCCGCCACCGAGTTGGCGTCACTCCAGCGGGCCAGGGCACTGGTGTCGCCATAGAGCTGGCGGATGCCAATCACGCTGGTGATCAGTTCCCCCGCCAGCAGGCAGGCCACCAAGCGGTCCCACCACAGGGGCGAATGGGCCAGCAGCTGGCGCATCAGGGCGTAGACCCCCACATAGCTGAGCAGTTTCAGCAGCCCCTTGAAGGCGGCCACCGGCACCGGGGAGCAGCCGGTGGCCACCACCGCCACCGCCAGCACCACCAGCAGCCAGGTGTTGATCGGGCCGATCGGCCCCGGGGGGGTCCGCAGGGCCCAGAGGATCCAGAGCAGCCAGGAGGCGGCGATCAACAGGCTCAGCCCGGGGCGGGTGACCAGGGGCATGCCCGCCATTAGGGCACAGAGCACCAGCCCAGACACCAGCGGCAGCTGGCGGCCCAGGGGGCCCACCGTGGCCTGGGCCAGCACCCCTTGCCAGCGCAGCAGCAGGGGCGGGGGGGCGGGGGCTTGCACCATTAACGGGGATCGGCGTCTGCGGGATTATCGGCCGCGTCGGGGGCCAGGGGAGGTGGCGGAGCGTCGTTGCGCTGGTACAGGACCCGGTAGATCGGCAAGCCTTGGTCCAGCACGAGGCGCTCCCGCTCGGTGGGAATCGGCAGGGGGTTGGAACCCCGCCAGGGGCGGGCGTCCTCGAGGGGGCGGTGGAAGCAGCCGCTCGCTTCCACCAGGTCCACCATCGGTTCGATCAGGCCGAGCACGTCGCTTTGTAGAAACAGCTCCCGGCCGGGGGCTAGGGCCGCGGCCAGGGCCCGCAGCAAGGGCGGCTGCAGCACCCGACGCTTGTGGTGGCGGCTCTTGAACCAGGGGTCCGGGAACTGGAGGGTGACCAGGGCCAGCCGCCCCGGCGGCAAGGCCGCCAGCCAGGTTTCGAGGTTGATGGTGGCGTTGCAGAACAGGAAGTGGAGATTGGTGGCCCCCAGGCTGAGGCGCTCGGCCTCGGCCGCCGCCACCAGGGGCCGGCGGATCTCCACCCCCAGGTGGTTGCGTTCGGGGTTGTGGGCCGCCATTGCGATCAGGAAACGACCCCGGGCGCAGCCGATGTCGAGGTGCAGGGGCAGCGCCGGATCGGCGAATAGCTCCGGCAGGGAGGGGAGGGGCCGCGGCAGCTGGTAGAGGCGGCTGAGGGGATTGACGTGCTGGCGCACCATTTAGCCGTTGGGGTCGGGCACCAGCAGGCCCCAGCTGGCGGTGTAGCCGTGCAGGTGGGTGGTCCCCCCCACCGGACCGATCTCCCCGTTGCAGAACACACCGCCGATCGGCACCTGGCCGAAGGCCTCGCGGCAGAGCGACACGTCGCCGTCGGGCTGGCCATAGAGCCCCTGGCCGCGGCCCAGACAGGCGAACAGCAGGGCCGCCAGGGGCTCCTGACCGCGCCGCACTTCCCGCCCCATCAGTTGGCGCAACTCCTCCCGGGAGGCTTCGGCGTCGCGGAGCTGGAATTGCACCTTCTGGCCCACCCGCATCCGTTCGGCCACCGCGACGGCGCCATTGCGGGGATCCACCCCGATCAGGTTGCGCACCAGAAAGGAGGAGCCGTCCTCCAGGGAGCTGCTGAGGTCGCCGGACGGCAGGTTGAAGTCGTTGCGTTCCACGCCCAGGAACAGGGAGTTCTTCACCTGTTCCCGTTCTTCGGGAGTCAGTTCGGTGAGGATCGCCTGCAGGGCCTCCACCGGACTGCGGCGCTTGCTGCCAACGCTCACGGACAGCACCACATTGCGCTGGGCTTGCTCCACCTCCAGGATCGGTCCGATCGGCCGGCAGCCCTGGGCCACCACCGGTGCCAGGCGCCAGCGGCCACGGATCAGGCAGCCCACGGCCCCGGTGCACACCCCCGCGTCGAAGAGCAGGGAGCCATGGTTGGCGGCGTGCTGGGCGGCGATACCGCCGAGCTTCACGGTGTGGGGGAAGGCGTAATCGAGGCCGTTGATCAGATCGTTGATCACCGTGGTGGTGGGATCCACCAGCAGCAGCAGGGAGCGGCCGGCCTCCGCCTCCTGGCCCACCAGTTCCCGCCAGGGTTCGGCGGGACCGTCCAGGTCGGGCAGGTTGGTGGTGTCGATCGCAAAGGGCTGCAGGGTGGCGCCCGGCAGGTGCAGCAGGGTCACGCTCAGGGCGGGCTCCTGCTCCAGTTCGTGGGGGGTGCCGGTGGCATCGGTGCCCACCACGCCACCGCCCACGCAGCCGAGCCAGTGGGTGGCCTTGAGTTTCTGGCGCAGCAGGGGCAGCAGTCGGGGCAGGTCGCTGGCGTAGCTGGTGGAGACAAACACCAGGGCCAGATCGGCTGGGCCGCAGCCGCTCAGCTGCTGGGCCACCGCATCCACCGCACCCTGGAGGGACGGATCCTGGGCCAGGGCGGTGCGGCACCACGGGGCCGGATCGCGGCGTCTCAGCCAGGGAATGGAGGGGAACGCGACCATGGGCGGACCCTATCTCCCCGGGGGTGTACAGATAATGGCCCCTTCCCGAACCCTGCGGCTGTGCCAGATCTGCTCTACCGCTCCCTGGTCTGGCTCGATGTCCGGCTGGGGCTGCTGTTTGCCGTGGGGGTGCCCCTGGTGCTGCTGGGGTGGGCGGCCCTGAGGCGGGAGGCGTCGCTGCTGCGCTTGCTGGGCCTCTACTGGAAGGTGGCCAGCCTGCAGCTGATTGCGCTGCTGCTGCTCACCAACAGCCGCCCTGCGGGCTTCCTGCTGTTGGTGCTGGCGCCGCTGCTGGTGGTGGCCAGTCTGTGGTTCTGGGTGGATTTGAACGAGGAACTGGCGGACCTGCCGCCCTGGAGGGCGTTGCCGCTCACGGTGCGCCTCTGGCGTTGGAGTCTCACCCTGCTGTCGTTGGCGGGCGGAGCCCTGGCGGTCACGGCCCTGCCCTGCCTGGCGGGGGGCCTGGAGCGGCCGTTCTGCCGGGTGTGGCTGGAGGCGCCGGCGGGGCTGCATGGGGGGGTGGCCCAGGTGTTCGCCTTCATTTTCGGAGGGGCCTGGACGCCCACGGTGGCGGCCTTCGTGGGCTATGTGGCACTGGTGGCCTACGTGGTGGGGCTGCTCCAGTGGCTGCTGGTGCGGCTGCCGCGCCAGGGCAGGGTGGCCGGTGAGTTCTGAACCTTCCCAGGCTGGCGTGGCGGCCCTGCTGGCCCGGCTGGAGGAGATCAGCCGCGGCCGGGCCGATCGGGTGCTGCGCCTTAGCGGCGTTCTGCATCAGGCATCGCTGCACCCTGAACCGGTGGGCCCTGGGCTGGAGTCGCCGGGCGAACCCTTTGAACTACTGATCTACAGGGGATTTTCCAGCAGCACCACCCACCCCACCGGCTTCGATCCCGACCAGCCGGCCTTGGCCGACGGGGCACTGATCACGGAGGCGGAGCTGCTGCGCGGGCCCCTGAATCCCGCCGCGGAAGAACGGCTGGCGGGGCCAGGGCCGGCGGAGGGGTTTCTGGAGCCCGGGGCCTGGTTGTAGGGCTGGTGGGGCTTGGAGTCCGGTTGTGGGATCGTCACGGTCGAGTCACAGTTGGCCTCGACGTATGTGCTCGCGACCCAGAAGGTCGCTGGTGGTGAATCGGCTTGTTGAAACGAGCGTTTGGTGACGGGCTCTTCGCCACGCGCGTATGGGGACCGATTAGGTCTTCACGCGAATCCATCGCAAAAGTGTGCTTAAGCCTCGGAAATGCTTGCTTCCCTGGACTGGCTGCCTTCCCTGCGCGCAGGGCAGGCCGTAGTAACGGCTGCAAGTGGATAACGGGTCCGATAACCACTGTTCGCAATGGACACATAGCGCCGAAAGCGCTTGCGGACACTATGATTGTCCTGACTGCATGGGAGTGGTTAACGGAATGCAACAGGAGCGGTGCGGTGGTTCTCGGAACCATCCAATAAAGAGTTAGAATGAACCGCTAACCCCCGCTCAAGCCTGCGTAGGGCAAAGTGACAACAGATCTCGTCAACCAGAAATTGGACGACTTTACTGGCGCGATCGGAGAGAATTGGCATGCTTTGCTTTTAGCTCAAGCCACTCTTCAACTTGGCGAAGGGATGCTAAATACTATTAGTGATAATGCCAATCTAGAGGTTCGCATTGGCTCCGCAATCCAGGTTGAGCCAATACCAATTGGAGAGCTCAGGCAATATGGCGGAACATTCCATGGCTTTATTCTGCAGGCCTTTCACGGAAGAGCGATTACTCTTTGGCAGGATCTGTTGCAATCAATATTTGAAGTCTATCTTGAATGGCACTTCCAAGGAACGAGAGAGTTTACTGAACTAAAGTCGCGGCAACTAACACTTGACTTCACTGCAGGAGAATCCTTTGGCGATCAAATCAAAGCAAGGCTTAAGAGTAACTTCAGTTTTGATAAGTACAAATGCCGATACAAGCTGATTAACAGTATTAGAAACCAAAATTATTCCAGAGAGTCCGAGCTTTACGAGATCCACAAGCACGTCAGTATACGCAACTCTTTTCAACATCATGACGGCATAATCGATGGATTCTCATTGCAGAATCTTGGTCGCACCAGAATTGAATTGTTGGAAGCAGATGGCCAGACAGCCTTTTTCGGGCAAGGAGATCGACTTCGGCTGTCCATCCCAGAGTTTGATAAATTACAGAAGTCCCTACTGCTTGTTGTCCAAGCCTGGCGATCATGACTCAGTTCAAATTGCAAGTTATACCGGAGCCCGCTCAAGGCACCGCAGCGGTCCTTGTTCCTAGCACTACAGGGCCAATTCCATTGATGCAGGGTCAAGGTGATAATGACTTCCTGTGTGGTGCTTGTGACAACGTGATTGTTAAAGGTCTAGATCGGGGTCAGATTTCTGAGATTGTGCTTAAATGTCCAAACTGCGGATCATTTAACAGAGCAAGAGGAGCTTAGCCAGCACACATAAACGATTGACAGCTCTTAGCCGCGAGAACCATGATTATTGATTGGCATCTTTTCTCTGCACGCTAGGTCATTCTAACATCGCCATACACCTGAGCCGCCTCCGTAAGTACGCCTTCTTCGCTGATAACACCCAGCGGCCAGGTGATGGCGAGCGTTGGATGGATGCAAGGTTCCTAAGCATCACTAGCCTGCTTTGTAATGCACTTCTGAATTGCTCGCGAATCGTGTATTCCACATATTACGAACAAGATCGCTCCAACAAATACTGTAAGTGCAAGGCCCTGAATTGACACCTTGGATCCCGTTAGCTCTGCAAGTCTAAGCAGTATGAACCCGAAGACAAAAACCGTACCAGTGTAGCCAGCCATCGTCAGCTTCCAGTCAATGTATAGAACCCGCTTATGCGCCAGCGTAATGTCATTGGACCCAATCTTGCCTGATAGGATACTGTCTCTTAAGCCATTTGTAAACGATGCTATCTTTAGAAAGCCATCTAGCGCGACCCAAAATGCCGCCAATGGGGCGATGGCATCCCCGAATGACATGGGTAGCTGGCCGAGAGACATAACCGACTAGGCAACACTCATTTGAATCTTATCACCATTGATTGTTGCGATAGTGCCATGGTCAGCATCACGACGCTGCCAAGCATGGTGATTACATGGAAGATAAGCCTAATTCGCGTTGCTTATTGCGCCAACGAGAGTTGCTTTGCGATAGCCGTCCACGACGATGCAGGCCGACGCGTATCAACGCAAGAATGAATCATCATTTTGCCATCTTCTCAAGCATGCCACCATCCAACCAGCCCCTCTAGTGGACAGGCCTCCACTGAATCCTTATAGGCTCCCCACATCCCTTGCCTGCCACTAAGGGGCAGCGTTAGACATGTCCTGGTTGCGGCTATAGTGGAATCAATTGACCTAGGACTAGATGGCCAAGCCAAGGGTATTCATAAGCTCGACCTTCTACGATCTAAGGCAGGTAAGGTCCAATCTAGAGAGATTTATAAGGGAAATCGGCTATGATCCCGTTCAACACGAACGCGGCCAGGTGCCGTATGGATCACAAGAAAGGCTAGAGAAGTATTGCTACAAGGAGATCGACCAAGTTGATATTGTTGTAAACATAGTTGGAGGCAGATTTGGCTCGGGATCGTTTGAGGAAGCATACTCCATTTCCCAAATGGAGCTGAAGACAGCGCTTAGGCTTAACAAGCAATCATATATCTTTGTGGAAGCTGCCGTAATGTCCGAGTATCGGATGTACCTCAATAACAAGGATGTTAAGGGGATTAAATTTGTCTCCGCCGATGATGTGCGGATCTTTGGCTTTATCGAAGAAGTGCAGACCCTGCCACGAAACAACCAGATTATAGAGTTTCGCCAGGCGGAAGATATAGTACTTCACCTCAGAGAGCAATGGGCTGGATTGTTTCAGCGATTTCTTCAAGAACAGGAGCAGGTGCCTGACAGAAGGACCGCAGATGATTTGCATGAAGCATTGAAAACTGTTAATCGGCTAGTGACATTCTTGACAAATGAGCGCCGCGAGCAGGGTGGCATTATTAACGACATCCTACTAACCAGTCATCCGATATTTACCAGGCTCCGAGAAGTTACAAATACACAATACCCAGTATTCTTTCGAACATATGACGAGATGAACGCCTGGCTGAAAGCGCGTAGGTGGAGGGAAGTTAACCCAGAGCATTGGGACTCATCTGAGATCGCTGAATGGGTCAAGAACGATAGCAGTGATGGTGAATCAATCTTGCTCAAGATTTCACTCGAGATTTTTGAAGAAGGCAAGCTTCGTGTATATACTAGTGACGAGTGGAATGATTCGTGGATCGACCAAAGTGTCTACGATCCCTTTGGTGATACCCCTCCCGATGATGAAGTGCCTTTCTAAGAATGAATGTCTAACATCCAAATGCAGAAGACGGGAGCAGAGGCTGAGGTCTTCGCTGAGACATCTGCCCGCTTCTGATTTGGAGCGTTGGGCAGCGGTGCAATCAAACGTGAGGTTAACTTTCTTGCTGAGAGGTTTGAGTGCTGAGAGATTTGGTGTAAAATGGAATCGATGCTTGGGTTGCGTGCGCGATCTAGCAATCATGCCGATATGGACTCTCAAATCCCACCCCTAGTGCTGAGCTTGAGTCTTGGCATGAAGATGTTTAGTAACTAAAACGCTTTTTATGTTAAGCAACTTGAAAATCCCAAAGGAACTCCGCAGGAAAATAGAGAACGAGCTTCAATCGGGAGAGTTTATCAGATGGGTCGAACAGCCCATCCCTCGTTATCTCACATCTGAGTCCATCACACTTGGTTTTTGCGGGATTATTATGACTGGCTTTAGCTTTTTTGGGATTTGGGGTACAGGATGGGCGTTTAATTTTCCCGATCCAAGAGAAGTTTCACGATCTGGACTTCTAGGGGGCCTTGTAATATTTAGCCCTCTTCTTCTTATTGGTTTTAGATGTTATACT
>Ga0114980_10003578_pt1 | contig 10597 bp, 6 predicted proteins | sample S_140806_EF_Meta_FD_87018 | JGI IMG/M metagenome (GOLD analysis project Ga0114980, IMG submission 87018) | Freshwater microbial communities from Lake Simoncouche, Canada to study carbon cycling - S_140806_EF_MetaG | ecosystem: Environmental > Aquatic > Freshwater > Lake | place: Lake... | reverse complement strand
ATAATTAACTGACCATTATTTTCACCCACCATACCTTCAGCCCGTAATTGAGCGCCAACCTCAAGTCCAGTAATTTCACGCCTACCTAAGAATTGCAAAGTTACACCACCAGTTTCATCCCAAACCTCAACCTCAACAAACGGAGATGCATTAGACGGTGCTGATTTAATTGAATTAACTCTTCCTTGAACATGAGCGCGCTTACGCCAAGAGATATTTCCAATCGGCAATAAATTTTCAGCATAGTGACTTACTGGGGCGCTTTTATTACTCGCAGTTAGTGCGGGTGTTTTCGTAAATTCACTCTGAGCCCTAATCTGTGTTTTCTCTTCACCCTTACTCTTTTTCTCTACAGGGTGAGTTAAGACTGCTTGGCCAGAGATAATCTTTTCCACATCAAAGGGCACAATCGTTGCTACTACTCGTTCAAGTTGTGAAATAGGTCTAGCAATATCTTCAGCGGTTTGATCATGTAGTAACCAACCTAAGAACTTTGAGTAAGAGCGTCGGGGTAATAAAAGTGTTAATTCAACATCAGGGGATGCGGTAACCCTTACTGCGTAATCAACTGCAGCATTAGCAAGGCGGCGATCTGGGCAATCAATTAACTCAAGTGGTACATCTGAGCATGCTTCATTTTTCGCCCACTCATTGCTTATAGCTTCAGCTCTGCGGTCGTCTATTACAAAGTGAACGGCAGATAGGTTTCTTGGATTTAAAGACCGGGCGTATCTGATTGCGCCAATTGTTGCTAAATCAAAGCTATCAATTAATACCGTTACATCATGTCTAGTAATTGAGGTAGCACGGGAGTTTTGAACTGTGATATTTAAAGCTTTTTGCTCTTGGGTATATTGACGACGCAACCTTAAAAATATTGTTACCAGGATCGGCGTTATAACTACAACTACCCAAGCACCTTCAGTAAATTTAACTATTGCAAAGATAATTACTACAACAAGTGAGATTAATCCAGATAAACCATTGATGACAAACTTTCCTTGCCACCAACCCTTTTTATGAGTTTTTGCGTGTTTTGCCATACCAAAGCCGGTTAAGGTGAAAGCGGTAAATACACCGAGAGCATAAAAAGCTACTAAGTGCTCAACTGAGGCGCCGGTTGCAACTACTAAGACCATTGCGAATGCTGTTAATAGTAAAATACCATTTGAAAAATTAAGCCGGTGTCCTCGCTTAGTAAGCCAATTTGGTAGGTAACCATCATTTGCCACAAAGTTAACCAAGATTGGAAAAGCACTATATGTGGTGTTTGCGCCAGCAAATAAGATCAACATTGTTGCTGCTTGCACCAAGATAAAGAATGCACTGCCAAAGGCACTATCTCCTAAAATAGTTTTAGCTATTTGGGAGATTACTGTTGGTGTGCCAGATTCATATGGCATGGCATATATCTTGTGAGCAAAATAAGAAACACCTAAAACGAGGGAACCTAAAATACAACTCATAATTACCAAGGTTCGCCGGGCGTTAACATGTTCTGGAGTTTTAAATAATGCAACCCCATCTGAGATCGCTTCAAGACCAGTTAAAGATGATCCACCATTTGCAAAAGCACGAAGTAAAATAAAGATCGCCGCAAAACTAAGTAATCCTTGTGACTGACCAACTGGCACTGCCCCTGGTTGAATAATCTCAAGTACTGCTAGTCCACCAGTTAACTCACGGTAGATTCCAATAATAAAGACCACCGCCATGGAGCCGACGAAAAGATAGGTTGGTAATGCAAAAGCTTTTCCTGCCTCTTTTACACCCCTTAAATTCCCATAAGTTAAAAGCAATATCACCGCTAAGGTCATATGAATCTTCCAGCGATCAAGCTCTGGAAAGGTGGAGATAATTGCTGCCACACCCGCTGCTGATTGAATTGCCAGAGTAACAATGTAATCAAGCATTAATGCAACCGCTGCAACTTGGGCAACTACTGGGCCAAAGTTATCTCTGGATACGTTGTATGCCCCACCAACTTTGGTGTATACCGAAATTACATTTCGATAAGACAAGGTAACAATTGTTAGAATAATTAAAATGATTGCTGTCATCGGCATTAACATCGCAAAGGCAGCAAGTCCAAAGGCTGGAACAAGGGCAAGTAAAATCTGTTCAGAACCATAAGCAGAGGATGAAATACAATCTGAGGATAAAATTCCTAATGCGTAACGCTTACCTAATCTTTGATGACTTAATGTGTGGCGATTTAATGGATTACCTAAAAATTTGCGTTTGATTTTGTAGGAAAGGGGATCCTCTAGGTGTGCGTGTTCGGCCAGCGCCTTTGGTTCTGGCGCATTATCACTCCATGAATTAGGCAATTAAAAACACACTCCAATGAGAAGCTAGGTATTAAGTATACGCCTGTTTTTAAGCACTATTTTTTAAGCACACGCCATAGCCGTATGCTTATCTTTATGCAGTTAATGACGCAGCTTTATATTGATGGTAAATGGATTAATGGCGCATCAACAATGCCAGTTACTGATCCTAGTGATGAATCAGTTATGGCTAATGTGCAGGTGGCATCAGATAAAGAGTGCGCGCTTGCAGTAGATGCAGCAGCAAAAGCATTTAAAACTTGGTCAAAAACTGCACCACGCGTTCGCGCTGAGATATTGCGCAAAGCATTTGAAATTATGGTTGCCGAATCTGACCGACTTGCAGAAATTATCTCTAAAGAAAATGGCAAAGTTTTAAGTGATGCCAAAGGTGAGATTTTATATGCCGCTGAATTCTTCCGCTGGTTTGCAGAGGAGGCGGTTCGAATTAATGGTGAGTTTAGAATGGCACCTGCTGGGGACAAAAGAATTTTAGTTACCAAACAACCGATAGGTGTTTCACTTTTAATTACGCCATGGAATTTTCCTGCTGCGATGGCAACTAGAAAAATCGGACCAGCGTTAGCTGCTGGTTGCACAGTGATTTTAAAACCAGCTGGAGAGACCCCACTTACCGCTATTGCAATTGTTGAGATCTTAGAAAGAGCTGGCGTGCCAGCTGGCGTAGTTAATTTAATTCTGCCAGTGCCATCAGGGCCTGCAATAGCAAAGATATTAAAAGATCCAAGAGTTGTAAATTTATCTTTTACTGGATCAACTGAGGTCGGAAGAGTGTTATTAAAAGAGGCAGCAGATCGAGTAATTCGTACCTCCATGGAGTTAGGTGGGAATGCGCCATTTTTAGTATTAGCTGATGCAAATGTTGATGATGCAGTAAGTGGTGCGATGTTAGCTAAGATGAGAAATGGTGGTGCAGCTTGTACTGCAGCAAATCGTTTCTATGTTGCTAAAGAGATTGCCGAAGAATTCACTACAAAATTATCAAATGCAATGTCTTGTCTTAAGATGGCAGCTGGCACCTCAAGCGGCGCTCAACTTGGTGCAAGTGTTTCAGTTAAAGAGCGTAATAAAATTGCTGAGTTAGTAGATTTATCTGTTTTTAGTGGTGCTCAAATTAAAACTGGTGGTAAAACTCCACCAGGTACTGGCGCTTTTTATCCTGCCACAGTTTTAACGGTAACAAGTGATAATCCAATCTTAAAAAATGAGATCTTTGGCCCAGTAGCGCCAATTGTTATTACCTCATCTGATAAAGAAGCCACTGAACTAGCAAATGCAACTGAGTTTGGTTTGATTTCGTATATTTATTCGTCCGATTTAAAGCGAGCAATCAAAGTTGCTGAGTCATTAGAGTCGGGAATGGTTGCAATAAATAAAGGTGTTATCTCAGATCCAGCTGCACCATTCGGTGGAGTTAAACAATCAGGTTTAGGAAGAGAGGGTGGTTTTGCTGGAATCGAAGAGTTTTTAGAAACAAAATATATTGGCATCGAAATGTGAATAGCACATTTCCCATAAACTTTATAGCATTATCTAATTCTTTGAAGATTTGCAAGAGTGCTTTGAGTTATTTGGCTAATTGATTTTTCAGTAAAAATATAAGCTGTTCCGCGCCGCGCTCCTGTTTCTAATTTTGATGATTCACGTGGGACCCAAACTTGTAGTCCTGGGAGTTTTGGAATAGTACTTAAGTTTACTTCAAAACCATCATGAACATCGAATCCGTAACCTAAATCAGAATCAACTTTAAAATCATCTACTATTGCGATCCAATTATTACCCCAATTATAAAGCGCCTCAATTTCAGTTGTAGTTGGAACTTTTCCCGTCCAATGTGCGTCTAGATAAGCAATCACATTTTTATTATGGTTGGGTACAGTACTTAATATTTTTGTAATTTCAATTTCAGAGTCACCTGTAACACAATCTATTTTAAAGTCAGAAAAATTCAAATCAAATCTCCTTTTTGCCGCGGAGGCATATTTCTGATTTATCTCAATTGTAAAAGTCCGCTCCGTAACCAATCCACATAAGTATGTAGTTGTTGTTCCAAAGTACGTTCCAGTTTCAATTGCTAAATTTGGTTCAAAATCTTTGGCAATAAGGCAAATGACAAGTGTCCGTCTAACTTGACCATTAAATGGTTTAATAGACCACCAATCCATAAAGTATAATCTATCTATGCGATCGAGCAAAATTTCAGATAGAACTCTATTAAATTTAAACTTCGGAATATAATTTCTAAATCTAAAATATTTTCTGTATTTATTTATTGTATTTTTAAAATAAATTAGCATATCTAAGTATATCAGTTGTAATAAAACCATTACAGCCATGATTATAGACCTATTATAATTAATACCTGGTGAATTGAATAATTGATTTCTCCAATGTTACTCTATTTCTATAGTGTATATTTACGAAATGATGGAAAACATAGTTGGCAATATTAATAAAATTATTAATAGGGGAATTTTATACACATTAAAAATTGAAGTCTATAAAATATTTTTTGATCAAAAATATGAAAATACAAGAAAGAAAAAATTATTAGTTCTAATTTTGAAACTAGTTTTAAAGACAAAAATGAAGCAACCAAAATTTATACAGCAAATATTAGATGGCACTTACGAATCATATTCCCAAATTTGCCAGGATATTTTCGTATTGTCTGTACTCGATAACAAGAAAAATGGATTTTTTGTAGAAATTGGCGCAGGAGATGGAATCAATTTTTCTAATACATACTTACTAGAGAAAAATTATGGTTGGAACGGAATTTTAGTAGAGCCGAGCAAAACGTTTTATAACAAATGTATTATTTCTAGGAAATGCACTGTTGTTAATAAGGTTTTGCTTGATAAGCATTATAAAAAAGTAAAGTTTTATGAGAAGAAGTCCGGAGAATTTTCACACACGGAAGGGTTTGGAGATATTTTAGCTAGCGAAATAAAATCAGAATACTATGTAGAGGTAGTGGAGTTTGATCATCTTTTTGCTAACTTCTCAAAAATTCCTAAAATTGATTTTTTATCTATTGACACTGAAGGTTCAGAGCAAGTGATATTAAGTTCAATTGATTTTTTTAAATTCAATCCTTCAGTAATTTGTATTGAGCATAACTATCGTAAAGATAACCGCTTATATTATAAGAATTTTTTGCAATCTAAAGGCTATAAATTAGTTTATACTGGGATATCGAGGTGGGATAGCTGGTTTATACTTGATAAATAAGTATTGTACCTATTTAAAGTATATGATTGATTTCTAATGAAAACTAAACTTATAGCTTGCTTGTCAGTATTTGTTTATTTTTTAGTGGTTTTATATCTTCTGACATTTAATCCGGACCCACATCATGATGGAATACTTTTGAGCGCTGGCCAGATGACCCAAAAAGGTTTAGTACCTCATCTTGACTATGTGTTTATTTGGGGACCAGTGTTACCTTATATTCTTTCAATACCATTATTTATAACAAAGAACCTAATTGCATTGCGTTTTTTTGGGTATATGTGCATATGTGTCGTTGCATATTTGTTGTACAAATTAAACATCAAAAACTTATCAAAGCGCAACTCGTTAGTCATTTCTGCAATATGGTTAATATCTTTACCCCCAATAACTATATTAACAGCGAGTCCTTGGCCAAGGTCTACTAATGCTTGGCCAAATATTTACGGATTCCTATTTATTCTACTTTCCGTAAACATTCTGATAAATACACTCCCAAATTTAAATAGTTTAAATAGTTTTCTATTAAACTTTGTAGCAGGAATTTTTGCGGTGTTACCATTATTTATTCGCTTTGATTTTATCTTTTGTTTTTTTGCACTTGTATTCTACAAATACTGGTCAAGCGTCTCTAAAGCTTCGCTGCTAGCCTTTACTTTGCCAACTCTAATTATTTTTTCTTTATTAGTCTTGTATAAATCAAACAAATTTGTAGATGCTTGGTTTCAACAAACTTTTTTGGCACTTCAAGGTCCCACAGTAAGTAGTGGTGTACCAGAGTTCACATTTATGGCTACTGCTAGATCATTATTAGGAATCACACTCCTATTTTGTTTATACATTTTATTTGTTATCTTAATGCATAATAAAAATAATATGTATAAGACGAAATACATCTTTGTAACAATAGGAATATACACACTATATATAGGTATTTGTGTTCTAAATAATTTAGAAGTTATTAAATTATATCAAATGCATAAGATTGGCTTATGGTTCAATAAAATAAATTCAGAATTTGCACTAGGATACATTTCAGTTTCATTATTGGCTTTAATTCCAATAACAATAATTAATCTACGAAACAATAATTTTAAGAAGAATAGAGATCCATACTTAAGTTTACTCGCATTATTATCTTTTGCTTCTTTACCATTAAATCATAATATGAACGTTGAATATATTTGGCTGAACTGTATTTTTTTGATTTCATATTCATTAGTTTCAATAAACAAGATTTTTAAAATTAGTTTTATTAATTTACTTTTCCCTAGCTTCATTTTTTCTATAATCATGCTTATTTTCGGAATAATAAATTTATCGCAAGCACAAGTTTACAGTTTTAAATCAGTACCATTGAAGCATATGCACTCAGCGGTTATTAAGAACGGTGTGGATTTAGACCGAGAAATGATGCTATTTGAAAATATACCACTTGGTTCAAAGTTTCAAAATTTGTGTAATGATTGGATATATTTAGTAAACGATAGAAACTTAACTAACTCTTCTAAACTTCTTACTTTGAATGAAAACCCAATTTTTAATAAAAACTATAATATAAAATCAGGAACATGGATATTTGAATGTAACATATCAGAAAAGAGGCTTGATGAGTTATCAAACTTCATCACGTACCACATTAAGAAGGAAAATGGCATGAATTCGGTAATTTATAAATACCTATCATAATTTTGTTAAAATAAATGGTATGTAATCGCATGTCGTTGTGATTTATACTTAATTTTAGCCCATTCTGCATATATTCAAATTGTTAGATATAATTTAGCTATGAAAAAAGTAGAGATATCAATCATTACTCCCTGCTTTAACGAAGAATTAAATGTTGAAAAATGTGCCTTTGAACTTAAAAGAATTATGCAGAAATATTTACCCAAAACTTCATATGAGCATATTTTTCTAGATAATTGTTCAACCGATTTAACATTTATGAAATTGTGTTTAATCGCTAGGAAAGATAAGCGGGTCAAGATTATAAGAAATAGCAGGAATGTCGGGTCTATGCGAAATGTTTGGGAGGGAATGAAATATTGCTCTGGCAACTATGTCGTTCCGTCTTTAGCAGCTGACTTACAAGATCCTCCTAAGCATATTCCAGAGATGTATAAATCACTCAAGGCATCATCAGTATTAATGGTTTATGGGGTAATGGTGGATCGAGAAGAAAAGTTTTTTCTTAAGAAACTAAGAAAGTATTACTACATTTTTATCGCCAAGCTTTCAGAAACCCCAATTCCGCTGAATCACGGCGAATTTTTAATTGCTGATTCAAAAGTTGTTAAATCGTTACTTGCTAGTGATGATCAATTCCCATATGTAAGGGGACTATTTTCTCAAACACAAGTTAAGTCTGTTGCTTACCCATATAAACGGGTTAAAAGATTAAGGGGAAAATCTGGTGAAAATCTTGTTACTTTAGTTAATCATGCAATCAACGGCTTTATTTCAACTTCAACACTTCTACCAAGATTAATTACCGTTACAGGAATGGTAATTGCAACTGGCTCAGTATTGATGGGAACCTTTAATCTAGTGGGGTTTTTAACAAATAATCATCAATTTATATCAAACGGGATTCCAACAATATTAATATCTGTGTTTTTTCTTAGTGGAATACAACTATTGTTTTTAGGTATCCTTTCAGAATATGTACAAGCAATTTATAGACAAGTTCGTAGGTCTCCAGCGGTATTTCCAATAGATATGATAAATTTTAATTGATACTTATTAAATATAAACTAATTTTCAAAAAATTAAACATATAAGTATGGATAGATTAAAAAATTTTAAGATTAAATTGCAGATCAGTGTTTATCATTTGCTTCTGTATTTTTTTGTGTATTTTTTTGGCTTTTATGCTGTAGGTTCGATGGAGCCCATATGGGGTAACCTTGATGGCAAAGTATTTTTTTGGCTTGCTCAAATTTCACTATTTATATCTTTAGGGTTAATTTTATTTGCCCAACAAAAAGTATTGAATTTCAAAATTGAACAAAAAAAATATAAAATAGAATTAACTATCCTTGATATTTTAGCACTCGTACTATTTATAGTAATACTTATTCTAATAAATTTCCGTGGACTAAATTACGATTTAGAAGGAGATGAAACAAGTTATGCTGGTTATACAGTGTTTCATTTTGAAAAAGTCTTAAGCAATAACAATTTTACATTTTTAGATCCTTTCAAAGAAGCCTATATACTTCAATCACTTCTATTAATTTCTTTTGTAACATTTGTGATAAGTATTAAATTAGCGTCAAAACTTACTTGGAAAGTGTTAATAAATATTGCAGGGCTTTTAGTAATTTTCCTTCGTATAATAAATGATGCTAAGTTTAAGTTAAATACGTCAATACTTCCATATACCGATCCAACACTTATTTTTAATCAAATCGGGACAAGTTTTTTCGGATTCAATTCAATAGGTTTCCGGATTACTCAACTATTAATTTTTTCTTTATTTATGCTAATTCTGTATCTTATATTTACTCGAAACTATGATTTCAACTATGCGAAATCAATATTTTTAGCCATTAGTATAGCTTTTACACCGCTTGCACTATCTATGTCTACTAAAATAGATCAAGGTAAGTTTGCATATTTTTCTCAAATTATATTTATACTTTTTCTACTAAGTCCTAAGCCGGTACCTAGTAAATTTATTGCGTCATTTATAGTTCTTAGCATATATTTTAGATTAACAAATATCACAATTCTTATATCTTTACTCTTGTATTTTGTTCTGTCCAGAGAACGACTAAGAAAGCTTAAAACACATTTTCTTGAAGAATGGACCATTTACATATATTTACTTCCACAAGCTTCAATAAACATTTTCCGAATTGTTAAAGATTTTCATCTTAGACCATTAATTACAGGCTACGTTTATATTCCGTATGAAGAACGGTTACAGATCATTCTAAAATCATTCTTTACTTCTTCGAATACATATATACTAGTTTTTTTTGTTTTAAGCTTAATTGTTTTTCCCAAAAAGCAAATATTCTCGAGATATTTTATCTTTATATATTTAGCAATTACGTTGATTACATATACAGTTTTTACGGTTCCTACAGCATTGGGTCATAATAGATTTATCTTGCAAATTTTTTACCCAATTTTAACTATTTTTTTAGTTCAGTTATTTACGTCTAAATTAGTTTTAAAAAAGCTTGCAAGTATTACGTTATCTATTTTGCTCTTTATTAATTTGTTTACATTCATTATTTATCAAGAAAGAATAAATAAATTTGATAAATTTACTGAAGCGAATGAATGGAATTATAACAAAGATTTCTCAAATCAACCTAAAAATATAATTTGGCCATCAACGGCATACGGTAACTACATTAAAGATAATCAACCCAGCTCAGTTAGTAGCGTTTGCATTTTACTTGGTTTCTATTACGAGTCGATGCCTTACGTTTTGGCAGGTAATAGGCATAGTTCATTACAGAAAATTAATACTATTTTTTCTAACTCTGATTATCGTTCTTTCAGGGAACAAACCTTAACTTATTCACCTGGAAAATTACCATATATATCTAAAAGTATTAAATGTGTTATTATCTCTAACCTATATTATAAAAATGATCTAGTAATCTATTTAGTTTCTAATGGTTGGTACATTGACAATCAAGAGATTTCGCGTAATGGTATATCTATATATGTATTAAAACTACTTTAATTCAAAATAACTAAATTCTGAGACTTATAATCGTTTTAGTCTGAAATACGAAAACTAAGTTTTTACCTTATAAGGTTGAGTATTCACATTATTTTGCGGAGGATGAGGGATTTGAACCCTCGGTAGGTTACCCTACACACGCTTTCCAAGCGTGCGCACTCGGCCGCTATGCGAATCCTCCAGTATTGCTTCAAGGCTTAAGGGTATCGGTGGTGATGACTAAGATTTACCGTTAGATCCCCCGTGCGGCATTAACGTGCCGAACTCCCCCAGGGCAGGAATGCAGCAAGGGTAGGTACGCTCT
>Ga0114980_10003577_pt1 | contig 10597 bp, 2 predicted proteins | sample S_140806_EF_Meta_FD_87018 | JGI IMG/M metagenome (GOLD analysis project Ga0114980, IMG submission 87018) | Freshwater microbial communities from Lake Simoncouche, Canada to study carbon cycling - S_140806_EF_MetaG | ecosystem: Environmental > Aquatic > Freshwater > Lake | place: Lake... | reverse complement strand
CTTCCTCCTTCTCCTTGACACTCGTGTCATTCGTGTTAGACTCCGTTTCCTTCTTCTCTGCCTTAGTTTCACTCTCCATGACCTTAGTGTCATTAGATTTGTTCTTCATCATCTCTTGATGTGCTTTCCATTCCCTTTCATAATCTTCAAACTTCTTGTGCTTATCAGACAGATACTTTACTCCACTATCCTTACTATCAACTATTCCTACCTGTTGTGTGGCCTGGGCCATGTTCGCTTTGGTATTCTTGGCCTTGGCCATATTAGTCATCTTCTTCTTTCCCGGTTCATCATCACTACTGTCGCTGAGGTCAATCAATGGTGGTGGCGACTCTGAATGCACACTACCGGGGTTACTCTTCACAATGGGACTGAACTGCTTGTTTCGTTTTCCTTTCTCAATCCTCCAAGCTAACTCTGCCTGAATCTCATCCTTTGCTACAGCTTCCATCTCACTCTCCTTCCAAGTCGGAATCATCTTCGCTGCAAACACTTCCTTGCCCTCCAAGTCAATCAATGCCGGCAACTCTTCTTCATCATCGCTCCCTTCCACTAAAGATGGTGGTCCATCGCTTCCATCTGTGGATCGTTCAGACTCCGTAGTGTCATCAGAGACATCTCTCACTACTTGAGTTGCCACAGTGGCAGTTCGGTCGTTTTGTTTTGTGTTTTTATCTACTTGGACTTCCTTCGTCTTTGACTCTTCGTCACTCGCTGTCCACTTGAGACCACTCTCAGTCAACTGCTTCTCCATCAAGGCATGGTTCCTCACGGGATTCCTATACACTCGTCTTACAGAAGGTGTGACATCTCTCACTGGAATCGGGTGTTCCCCTTTCTCAGTAAAGAAACCTCGAATGTCCAGGGACAATTCCGATGCCACTGTCGAGATGACTGAGCCTGTTTGACTCTCATTGTCACTTTCACTACTTATACTATTCTCTTTCACTGTATGCAACCAATCGGGATCCTTAGTCCTGTCCTGAGCTCCTGGCTCTGGTCTCACATCCTTCCGAATTGCGTGTTTCATCTTTGTATTCCTATCTGCCATTATCCCGGCATTTGTATCGCTCTTTATCCCTTTTGCACCCAACATCCGTTGGACATTATTTTGACTATTCTTTGTCATTTCCTTGTCTGAATTTGGCTGTGTTAGTTTGTTGGTTGATGTTGAAGGGCTTCCTTCGTTGGTTGTGTAATTAATATTTGTCGTATTGCTCCTTTGATATTCGTCTGTTGTTTTGTTGTTCGCCTCTCTCGCCTCCATTCCAATTGGAAAAATTCTCTCACAATCGTGTGATGTTTTGCACATGCGCAATTTTTATTAATTGACCCGGTCAAGCGTCTGTTGACTTGCCTTTGACCTGACTAAACCTTCTACTTAAATTTGTCCCCGCGACACTTTCCGGTTTCCGGATTTTCAACAAATCGTTGATATTTCACTCTGCGTGATTATACTCAAATTACTAGTCCTCCCACTGCGAACTAACAGGGGAAGTGTTGCACTTACCTTTCTTAAGCAAAAATCTGTCCCTGCTCCTCCTCTCTTCGAATTCAGAGGCTCAACAGGTCTAGTTCTGGGTCTGGTCGCCAATTATACTAGATTATATCTAGATTTCCTCTTAAATGGTACATACTTGTCTTAATAATTATAATATATATGCAACACAATCTATCTATTATAAACAAATGTTTTGCGGCGTGTAAACTATAGCTGCGTGTGGTATTCTCATATATACTTGCTACTATGGGTGTTGCAGTCACATATAAGATCCTACACTGCAACTCTATATAATCTAGTGCGTCATCAGTCATTCTCTATAAGTTAGTGTGTTCGTCTAAGTCTTCTAGAATATTGAACCTTCTAGATACTTCTGTTGTTTAATATGTCATCTATTTAAGATCTTCTAAGATACTTGACTAATTACTATATTTAGTGGTTAATTATAACTGGGTATAATATTCCCCATCACAATGCCCCCTTCCTTATAAGTCTTAGTCTCGTTGTCTTAGATAAAACCAAAAATTAATTGTCGTATTGTCTTCCTTCTGTATTCATCTGTTTTCTATATTCCTAGCTGCCTTCCTCCTCCTCTCTTCCGTTCTGTCGAAAATTTACTGTATTCCATGTGAAACCGCTCCTTGTCACCTGTGACATATTAATTGCTTATGAATTTGCATGAAAATAAACACTGATCGGTGTGTGTATGTTGGAACACCGTTTTATTTTGCATGAAAACTCACCCTTGTTTGCTAAAGTTTAACTTGTGCTTACTTCCCAGGGGAAAATTTTCAGTTTCTGTTTCCTTACTTTGTTACTCTTCTTCTTCTGCCTCCTCCTTTTCTTCTTCATTATCCTCCTCTTGTTCCTCATGTTCCTCTTCCTCATCCTCATCTTCAAAGTCTGGGTTTCTTGTCTTTGATGCTTCTACTGGTGTTTTGGCCGAATGGTCTCTATCCAATATGGCATCCATTTTAGTTATTGTTGTTAATGCTCTCTTCCTTTCTTTCATTGGCAACTTGTTCGCCATTCTCTTCATATCTTCCTTGCTTAGTATCCTATGCATAACACTTGGCTTCATATGCAAATGATGCACAATCATGGGCTTTCCCATTATTACACATTCATATAGCACTGGGCTAAATTTCTTCGTTATAGTATATGGACCTGTCCATCTTGCCTGTAGTCCCGATGTGATAATATGCTTATCATCAGTTCTTAGATCTTTTGGTAACTCTTCCAATGACGTAGTCGTTGCCATATGTGTTGGAGTATTCCTTAAGTAGAACTGTGCACCTATCTCATACTCTTTAAACTTTTGTCTTGTTCTGTTAATTTTGTTCCATCCTTCCACTGTGGGGGTTCTCTTCATTCCAGCTAACATCCATCCTAATTGTAGTGCATTAGCTAGATCATAAACATATTTAACTGGCGTCTTGACCGTAGTCATGTATTCTTCTATCCATTCGTTACATAATTGTCTCGCTTCTCTTCCATACAACATACAAAACGGTGTATAACCTGTAGCTGACGATATAGTAGTGTTGTAAGCATATGCCACATGCGGCAAGTAAATGTCCCAATCATCTTGATACCTATTGCAATAAGCTGCAAGCATATTCTTGACAGTTCCATTATGCTGTTCTACTAGTCCATTAGCTTGTGGGTGATACGCAGTTGTTGTAATTCTTCCTATGTTCAACAATACACATACCTGTTTCATTGTTTTGTTAATGAACTCCGATCCTCTATCTGATATCACTACTTTCGGTGCTCCATGTCGACAATATATTTTCTCTACCATTACTCTAGCTACTGTTAATTCTGACTTATCCTTGATAGGTACTATTTCTACATATCTAGTGAGTGAACACTTCAATACTAAGATTAGTTTGTTACCCCTTCTCGTCTTAGGCAGCTTATCTCCTGTGAGATCAATATGAACTATTTCAAATGGAAATGTAGGTGTTGGTGATTGTTGTAGAGGTGCCTTAGTGGCATGGTTGTTTGGCTTTTGCAACTGGCAATAATTGCACGATGCAATATAAGTTTCCACATCCTCTCGCAATCCTTTCCACCAATACATCTGTTGTATAGTTAGTATAGTTCTATCTCTCCCTGGATGTCCTGCTTCGTCATGATAGAATCCTATTAACTGATTCCTTAATCCAGTTGGTAACACTATTTTGCTACTCACTTTCTTATCCTCATTCCTTGAGTCCGTAACTCTTAATGCTCCTCGTCCTTCTGTTGTGTTGTGGAAATAGTAACACTTTGTCTCCGTGACATGTAACTCTTCCTCTCCTTCTTCTATTGCTTCATTCAACTGCTCCATTATTTGACTTAAGTTCGGATCTCCTTGCTGTATTAGTAGCATCTCTTGTTCTGAACTTGGCCACTTAATTGTCTGTTCAGTAGTTGTTGGGTATCGCGAGTCTCCATGTTCTGCGTGATACTTAGCTACTGCTTCGGCAATTCCATTCTCTCCTTCTACTTTCCATGGCTTATCATCATTCTCATCTGGTGGTAAGTCATCTAAACTTCTTCTATAAGCTATCACTCCTTTAGTTCTATCAAATGCTATTATTGATACCTTGTATATCCTGTTCGTTTTAGGATCCTTAAATATACAATGTTCCAACTTCTTGTATGCTGTGATTCGCTCATTCGTTAGATCAAAATTTACACTTTGATCTGTAACCGATACTCCTACTGGCTTGTGCCATTTCTCTCCTAATGTCTTAGGCGGTCTGCCCCTCTTTCTCTTTGGTGGCGGTTTAAACTCTTTCCTGATCAGCACTGCCTCGTACTCCTCAGGTATATCTGGAAGTTCATCCACTTTTTCATCTTCATCTTCTGACTCACTGTCATCTTCCTCTCCTTTCTCTTCTTGTTGCTGCGATGACGCACCTTGTGACCATATTCCATCCTGTGAAGATGTTTGAGTGATTTGAGTATTCACAAAAGCTGGAAATAACATATCCATGGCCTCCTGGTGTCCTTCCTCACATACCTCTGAGGTATTTCCTTCTATCACAGTGATATCTACTTCCGGCTCTGACTCCTTGTCAATAATTTCTGGTAACTCTACTGAATCATTATTCATATCCAAAAATGTTCGACTAGTTAGATATAAATAATACTCCTTTTGTTGAGTCATGTTCTTATATGCTTGTATAATATCCTCCTGGCTTACTGTGCCATTAGCATCTGTTACTAAATCAGTAGCATCTGGGTACCGCTGTGGTAAATCAGTGTAGTGTAACAATCTACTTATAGCGTCAGCATCTATATGCTTAGCTCCTGCTTTGTGTATACAATCAAAATGATATTCTTGCAAGTCTGATATCCAGTGTAGTATCCTACCATTAGCTGTTCTTGCTGGTCTCGTTACTAACCATATCAAAGCATGATGATCTACTATAGCTGTAAACTTCTGAACTTTCAGATATGCACTCCAATATCTAATTGCATAAACTAAACCCATTGCTTCTAACTCAGTAGCACTCCATTCTTGTTCTCCTCTTCTTAACCTACAACTAAAATATGCGACTGGTCGCAAGTCACCTGCTTCATTGTATTGTAGTAGTGCTGCTCCTGGACCTCGTCCATTTTTACAACTGTCTACATGTAATGTAAACGGCTTAGCTGGGTCAATTACCATCATACATGGCGCTGATGTCAATGCAGTTTTGCATAGCTGAAAATGCTCTTCATATTTTGGATCAGACATCCATAACTTCTGAACATCTGTTGGCTCGCCATTGATCTCCTTCCTTAATAAATCATTTAGTGGGGCTGTCAAATCTCCAAATCGTGGAATGTACTTCACATTGTAGTTCATCAGTCCTAAGAACGATCTTATTCCTGTCTGATCTGTAGGTGGAGCCATCTCCATAATTGCTGAGATATGATTTGGATCAGGTGTATGTCCAAATTCTGTATATATATGTCCTAGCAACCTAATGCTATCTTGTAAGAAATGTGACTTAGATATTTTCATAATAAGTCTCTTTCCTCTTAATGCATCATACATTGCCTGCTGTGTTAGCATGTGTTTAATAAATTTCCTACTATGATTTGTTGTATCATCTATAAAGTTAAGTAACTCCGATTTCGGAATGTGATTAAAAGTTTCTTGTGCTATCTTAGAGAAAAATGGTGGTGAATTCATTGCCCCTTGTGGCATTACTTTGAATCTGAATCTTCCTCTAGGTGTAGTAAAAGTCGCTTTATCTCTATCATCCGGATGTAACTCCACACAATAATATGCATCTTTGATATCCGTAACTGACCAAAATCTTGACCCTTTAGTGAAGTGCTTTGGATCATTTTGATCAGGCATTGGAAATCTATAAGGAATCGTCACATCGTTTAACGCTTTCAAATTATTCGTCAACCTATACCATTGTGCCACTTCTTTATAGTTCGATGGTTTGAACATTTCCTCTGCTGGATTCAAACCTGCGTCCGTCCACTTCATTAATGAATCTTTTATTCTGTCAGTATAAGGTACTAATGCCAATGGGCAATTGTGTTGTGAGTTCGGTGCTGGCTCTATCTTCTGATAATTCATCAACTCATATATTCTCGCATCCAAAAAGGCTGATTCTTGTTGATTAAACTTCCTAGGCTTGGTGTATATAGGTTTCTCATGGATTGTCTGTATTCTAAACGTATATCCTGGGATAGTAGGTGGATTGTACGGATCTGGATATCCAAATACATCAAGATTAGCTAGCGCTTGTGCTCTCATGTACCTTTCTAATTCTACACCTTGCTTCGTACTAATGTCTAACTTTTCTAGGATCTCCTTGATTAACTCTGCTCTTCCAACCGTTGGAAACAATGCAAATCTTAACGCTACTAATTCCTTTTGATCATCAAATACATATTTCCATAATTCCTCTGGGAACTCATTCGGTCTCATGTCTTCCTTGCCTTCTTTGCAATGTTCCTTTCGTATAGTTTCTAGTTCCTCTTCTAACTCTGCTTTCCTATTACTACTCTCTAGTATTATCTGCTGCTCCTGCTCTTGAATTGTTTTTATTCGCTCACTATTGTATATTGTTTCATTTAACTCAGCAATCTGTGGTAGTTCTACCCAGTCTTGATCTAAGTATTCCTTCTCATCAATCTCCTCCCATTCCTCCTCTACCTTAGTTAGTTCTTTAACAGGCTTAGTCGGGACTTTGTTAGGTTTATATTCTCCACTAAAAACTGATATCCATTCTCTCTCATATTTACTCGGTGGTAAGCTTTCTGTACTCTCCCTACTGCCAAAAACTCTCTCATTACTTTCTTGTTGTCTCTGTTGTTTAACTGACTCTTTTAATTTAGTTGACATAGTAGATGATGTCATAATGTCATTCAACTCATCTTTAGTCATTTTATTAGCTGTTTCTATAATCCTCAGTTCTTCTTCATCAAACATTTCTAGTTCAATCTTCTCATCCACCTTTTCTCCTTCTACTGCTGCTTCTACATATGCTGATAGTAGCATGAACTGTTGATTCATCTCTTGACTTCTTTTCGTGTCATTAACTTCTAAGTTCTCATTTGACTCGCCCTTCTGACTCGTCTTGTCACTTCCTGGTTCTTTTCCCTTTTGCTTACGTAGCATTGCTAAATTATCCAGATACTCCTGTCTTTCCTCTATGCTTCTTTCCGTCTCAGTTTTACCGTTCTGAGAACTGATTTCTACCTCATTGTATATTTCTACACCTTTCTGTACTACTTGCTGTGTTAAATCTGCTATCTGCTTATCCGTCATCTCTGGATTCAACTTGGCCTGAGCCAATAATCTAACTGGTTCACTTACTCTTAGTCGGTTTAGTTTCCGTTCACCTTCTAATAGTGAATGTAAATGTGGTTCCTTTATTAATTGTCTCTGATGCTCTAATGTTAGAACCGCTTTTTGTCTTGGTCCATCTGGGATAGGTCCTGCTCTAATCGACTGGCGTACTTCCTCTGATGAAATCCTTAACTTACTGCTTTCCTTTGGCATCTTCTTTCCTTCTAGCATTCCTGATTGTCCTAACATAATCTCTTCTGACATATGTGTCACTTCCTCTCTTCGATTTCTTTTGTTTGCTATGCGCAATAAACCTCTGTTCTCTTTTGATAGTTGAGTAGGACTCACCTGCCTGGTTCGTTGAATAGCTAACTTCCATTCCTCATATGGTAAGAACTTAGTGTATCCATGCGGATTTAGCTTAGGTCCTAGTCTTATTTCTCTTGAATCTGACTCTGGTATCATGTTGTATGCTGCTTGATCTGCATTACTTAGAAGAAATGGCATATGTGAATCCTTCTTTACTATGCATAAGACTATTGCTCTAAATAATTCTATGTTAGGTATCTCCAATTGTACATAGCATACTTTATCATAAGTTACTGTTCCTTGATTGATATCTAATATAGTCAGTGGGTTCTGTAGTTCTAATATTGGTGTTCCTAATTGCTTAGCTATAGATTCTCTAATAATACTTACTGCTGCTCCACCATCAGCATGTGCTACATTCACTTGTTTCTTAACTATAGGTATCATCCTAGTACCTCCTATTCCATCAAATTCTTCTGTCCTACTGTTTCTAACTATCTCTGTTTGCTCGTCTTGTAGCACTTCTATAATCTCCTTGCCTGTAGGCAATATTTGATGTCTATTAGCACACTGCATGAGTTTCGATAAATCTCTTGCCGAAGGGCAACTCACTACTGCTCTAAAGAAGCATAAGCTATCATTACTAAAGTTTACTTTGTATTTGTTTGTATTTTCTTTAATGTTACTATTAGTGTCTACTGGTGTAAAGATTCCAATAGGACTACATTTAGGTGTTATTCGCATTTGTGAACTATTCACACTAACTTCCTGGCTATCTACTGTTGTTCTTTCTTCCTTTCTTTCTTCAACCTCAGCTACCTTCTTCTTAGCGGCATTCAAACACTGAGTACCTAATCCTAGTCATAGACTACCATTTGGCTTAATCGCTTGTCCTAATGTTTCCTTAAACTTAACAAAATTAGCTTTATATTCCTTCAATCTCTCTTGGTTTGACCCTCTTAAACAACCATACTTAGCTGCTTGTGCTATCACTAAATCTGCTTGTATTGTGGGCAGTGCTGCTAACTTTAACTTGTCTAAATTAACAATATTCATATCTACTTGACACTGTAAGTCATCTCTCAAAAAACACTGATCTTGACCTTGTGAGTCTCTATATGGAGGTCCAATGCTCGAACATTCAGTTTTGTGCATGCCACATGTGATACAATGATCTGGCGGTGTAGACAATGTCGACGGCAACGAGATAGCATGGTTTGCTCTCTGCTGATTGTAACTCTTGCCTCCAACCACTCCATTCCCTAACTCCTTGGCATGTTTAATCTGTTTGTATGATGCATTGACCATCACCGATCCACTATTGGCCAAATACTCCTGTTCATCACTCTCACTACTATTATCATCATGATATTTCTCTCTCTCACTCCTTCTATGATCTCTCACTTTTTGTGCCTCCCTGAACCTCTGTTCATCTTTCAATCTCTGCTCTTCTAATCTTCTTAATTCCATATCTTTCTCATCCAACGCTCTGTTCATTTCTCGCTGAGCTCTTTCTTCTAACTGCTCCTGCGACTTCTGTACTAGTATTGCAGCATCTTGCAATTTGTCTAACTCTATGCCAGTCTCTGCGGCAATTCCTCTCAAATTCGATCCTCCTTCTAAAATATACTCAGAGAATACTTGCAAGAACTCACCTGTACCTGACCCTTGAGTGTTAAACTCATACTCAACTCCATTTCCTTCCTGACTAGTGTCAATTGTTCCAGAGTTTCCTAACATAAGCACTCCGTGCTTCTTTTGTGACTTCTTCAGTTTCTCCCTAATATATCTCAATCTAGGATCCGATTGCTGGTGGAAACTCGGTTTGTGATTCTTCTTGTCACTCTCATCCATGATGGTCATGTATGTTGATCCTATTCCACATTCAATCGCTATCTCATCATTCTCCACTTCTAATTCTAATGTCGCAAAGAACAATAACTCTCTACCATTAAGGTTTGTTCCTTTACTTTTGTAATTGGTGTCGATCATACTACACTTCTCCTTAACATCTTTCACTAAGCTACTGTTCTTACCTAACATCTTCTGCTCTTGGTCGTATTCGTAACATGCTCTCATGAATTCACTGATGAGCAACTCTTCATGAACTCTTGGAGTTCCATCAATATACTCTAACCAGTTTGCCATAGAGGCAAGTGTCTCTTGTGCTGTCTCCGGTGAAGTACACTTGATCTTTTGGATCTTCTTCTTGGCTGTAGCTGAGTCCATCGGCAGTGTGAATATTTTCAAATGAATCTCCATTACTACTCTTATCTGCTTTTGAATCAACTCCTCATCACTATCATGATACAATGTTGTATACATCTCTTCATTAGCTTGAATGAATGTACCTAACCTATCTTTCGGGTTGAAGTTGATCTGTGGCTTAAACTCATTCTTAGTTGCTAGTTGCTTCCCTGTCACAAGGATGTTCAAAAATGTCCAAGGGGCCATACCTATTAACTCACAATGACTCATTAGCTGTGTCAGCTGGACTCCCATCTGTCTTACACTATCTAATCTAGGCATATCTCCCTTCTCTTTAGGAATCTTGTTTCTATCTAACTGCGGCGTATACGGTCTTAATATGTTTGAGTTGTCTTTTAATCTACTAGCTGCATTCATACTCGCTGCTCCTTTGCAAATTAATTGTAGTGGTGTTGGTTCATCTTCTCTTATTCTCATAGTCGTTCTTGTCAATGGTGACATTACTGCACTGTGCCTTACTGGAGTCTCTTCTACTACTTTCTCCCGCTTATAGTCACGTGTGTGATCACTACTCTGTCTACTTCTACTACTCTCACTTCTGTCTCTAGAACCTGTGTATCTACGATGCGATTCCTGTTCTTTCTCCTCATCGCTATTTTCCTCTGATCCAGCTCTACTACTTACCTCATCTAAATAGTTATTTCCTTGGCCTTCACTTTCCTTATCATCTCTACTCCTTCGTCGTTGTGACTGTTGACTCCTACTATTATCCCTTCCTGGCGATT
>Ga0114980_10003576_pt1 | contig 10600 bp, 7 predicted proteins | sample S_140806_EF_Meta_FD_87018 | JGI IMG/M metagenome (GOLD analysis project Ga0114980, IMG submission 87018) | Freshwater microbial communities from Lake Simoncouche, Canada to study carbon cycling - S_140806_EF_MetaG | ecosystem: Environmental > Aquatic > Freshwater > Lake | place: Lake... | reverse complement strand
TCTTTGCTTCCACTGTGATTCAATATTCCTGCATCTACATAGGTACCGATATCTAAGAATAATTGAAGCTTAACCATAGATTTTATTGGCAAATCGGTTCTCATATTTATGGTAGTCAACCAATTATTGCTTACTCCAATAGGAGAGGATAATAAATTTGTTTTTATTTTAAAACCCCCTTCTCGCATGGAAACTTGATTGGACAATATACCTTTTTGTTCATCTCGAGCTACATAAACATCGTTGTAAGCATAATCATTATTCGCAGTAAATGTGGTATTTAAATATTGGTTTCGCAAAACAAATGGATTGGTATTGTTTTTAAAATCAAAAAATTTACCTGCAAAAGCTCGTACATAAAATGCTTTATTTTTTACATTGTAATTTATTTTAAGGTGTGTTGTTAAGGTTAATTTAGCAAAGGAGTGATTGCCTTCTGCTTTGATCACATAATCAAAAGGATTGAAAGTTCTTTCGTTGTTGTGTTTATATTCTAGCAAAGCATAATGAGCAGTTTCATACTGATCTACATTTGATCTGTAAAGACTGTCTATTGGATTTAGCGTATAATTGAAATTTTGATTGGAAATATTAAAATATTGTAGCAAGAATGTTTTTGTAATTGGATTTCTTAATGTTGGTTTTTTAAATTCTAACAATACAGATGGTGATATTTTTATGTGTCTTGCAAAAATATATTTTGATGTATTTAAATTGCTTCTTTTATGATGGTATGAATTACCTTGTAACCCAATGATTATTTTTTGAAAAATATTTTTTGGATAAATAGAATAACCAATTACGCCACTTCCAACCAAGGATTTGCTACCAAAAGAATAGGTGGGAGCCAGTGCAAATTGAAACCCATTATTCGGTATTTTTAAATTATGAATCGCTATGCCTAACATCGCTTTATCATAATAATTATATCCGTATGCAGGGAGGATAAACAATTTGTTTTTTTCACTTACACTAAACTCAGTTCCAAGTTGTAGTTTGCATTTGAATCGAGGGAATAGTTTATTTTTTTCATAAAAATTATTGGTAATGTTTAATTCAGGCAGCATTTTTTTGCCGTCAATTTTATAGGCAGTAATTGTATCATAGTCTGTAAAAGAAACTGTATTTTGGTATGGATATTCAATCCATTGAGTTTCAGCAATGCTGTCCTTTATCATAGCATTTATAGGAATCGGACCTTTAAAATCTTTTTTATTTGTAGCAGATATGACATATTGATTTTTCTTCTTTTTTACCTTAATTTTATAATCCATTTTCTTGGTTGAATTAAGTCCATCTTCAAAAAACCAATCTAGTTTTTTTCCAGCAACGGCTTCCATAATAGATTTAAAATCTTCGGGATAAGGATGTTTATGTTTCCAAGTTTCATAATATTGTTGCATTGCTTTGTTGAAAATTTCTGTGCCTAAATAACTTTCTAAGTAAGCGAATAAAGCGGCGGTTTTATAATACACACTCCCTCCATAATTAATACTTGTAAATTCTGCAGCGGGCGAATTGATAATTTGATCTTCTTTTTGTTTAGCAGCGATTTGATATATGAAATTGCCGTTTAATTCTTTCGTTAATTTCTGAATTTTACCTTCTTTTTTTTCAGTATTTAAGTTGTCTATAATTTTATCTACCTTTTTTTCATAAAAAGAATTCATGCCTTCATCCATCCAAGCATGGTCGCGTTCGTTACTACCTAAAATTCCCTGAAACCAATTATGACCAACTTCGTGTACAATTACCGTTTGCAATTCAGCTTTATCATTCACATTTCCAATAACGGTTACCATAGGATATTCCATACCACCGCCGGCTAATAATTTTCCATCTACAATGCTAGCATAATCATAAGGATAGTTGCCGACTAAGCTTGAATAATAAGTAATGGTTTGAGCGATGATTTTAGAACTCCCTTCGTATTTCTTTTTATTTTTTGGTTTATAATAGCTTGTGCATTGCACAGTATGTCCATTATTTAATGTAACAGCTGTTTCCTCAATACAATATTCTTTGCTTGCAAACCATGCAAAATCATGCACTTTATCTTGTGCAAAATGAAGTGTTTTATATTCTTTAGCACTCACCAAATTTCGGCTATTGGTATCATTTTTTATTTGGGTTAAAAATTGTTTTTCGTTGTCATTTTCTAACACGCCCGTAGCCGCAACAATATAGTTTTTGGGTAAGGTAATGTTTACATCAAAATGACCAAATTCGCTGTAGAATTCACCTTGATCTAAATAAGGCATCGGGTGCCACCCTTTAGTGTCATATACTGCCGGTTTTGGATACCATTGTGATATTTGATAGTCTTGATCATTATGCCCTAAACGAGAAAATACTTCGGGAATCACTAGCCTGAATGGGGTGTTGATTTCTATTTGTTGATTGGGAAATAATGGATGATTTAATTCTACTAAAATAACATCTTCTAAATTATTAAAATTACTGATGTTCACATTTTCATTATCCACTTTAAATTCTAGTGAGTCTATAAATCCGCGTTGTTCTTCTTTGCTATAATAAAATTTGGTATCTCTATTTTCTACCTCATGTTCAGTATATGTGCTTTTGTCATCTTTGTAGGCATTTGCCCATAGGTGAAATAAAATAAAACGCAAGGTGTCATTCGAATTATTTTTATAATGAATTGTTTCTTTTCCCCTTAAGATGTGGTTTTCATCATCAAGGGTTACGTCTATTTTAAAATCAACCTCTTGTTGAAAATATTTTTTTTGAGCATTGACATTAATAGATGCAATTATTAATATCAATAGAATAATTTGTTTCATGAATTTATTTTTTATCAAAGGATATTAATTAATAATCACTATTGGATAGCTGATTATTTTCCTCTGCCTTGCAAGATAACTATAATTGTATAAATCATGATTTTGAAATCTAAAACCAATGAACAGTTTTTGATATACAATAAATCATATTTCATCCGTTCAATCATTTCTGATGTATTTTCGGCATAACCAAATTTGACCATTCCCCATGAGGAAAGTCCTGGCTTTACTTTATGTAAAAATCGATAATGAGGATTGGTTTCTGAGATGATATCAATAAAATGTTTTCGTTCTGGCCTAGGGCCTACTAAAGACATGTCGCCTTTAATGATATTGTAAAATTGAGGTAACTCATCAATGCGCCATTTTCGCATGATGCGTCCCCATTTGGTAATTCGAGGATCGTTTTCGCTTGATAAAGCAGGTCCGTTTTCTTCTGCATTTATTTTCATAGAGCGAAATTTATAAATCCAGAATGGCTTGCCATAAAGTCCGATTCTACTTTGTTTATAAAAAATAGGTCCTGCTGAAGATAATTTTACTTTAATAGCCGCAAATAAATATAATGGGCTAAAAATGATTAAAACTAAAAATGAAGAAATAATATCCAATGCTCTTTTAATAACTCTTTGCCAATCGGGCATCAATTCTGGATAAATTTCAATTAATACAGCTGCAAAAACATTGCTTGTTTTAACAGATCCTGAAATGATATCATACGAATCGGGCGTTATTTTTATAATTACTTGTCGATGAGAAAGTTGCGCTAAAATTTGTTCTAGTTTATTATGTTCAGAGGTATCAACCGCTATGATGACTTCTTCAATTTGGTGTGCATCAATAATTTTTTCTAACTCTTCAATGCTACCTAATTTCGGTAAATGGTGACTCATCCCATTTTGTCCTGAATAGTCTGCATACACAAAACCTTTGAATGTATAACCCAACTTAACTTCATTGCTAATAATGTCTTTATATATTTCAATTGCTTTTTGATTGCCTCCAATTATCAATGTATTGTAGCCAAATTGCCCTTGATTGATTTTCTTTTTTACAAAGTTCAATACTAAAATTCTACCTATTAAAGTGGTGATGTATTGAAGTAAAAAAAAGGAAAAGAGTGTTTTATAAAAGTAACTGGTGTTTTGTGTTAAATCGTTGATTACAAAAATAAAATACAAAATGATAGTGCCAATGATAGTGGCAATTAAGGTTCTATAAATTTCTATCAACCTTGATTTTCGATAAGGATTAAAATAGGATCCAGCAAATAAATGTAAACAAAGCCAAAATGCAGGAATGATTATAAAAGAAAATATAATTTCTCTGTTAGTTATATTCGAAATAAATGCAGGAAAAGATAGGTAATGATAGGCGTCTTTTCTATAAAATAAAAACAACATCCATCCAATCATTGCAGATAAATAATCTGCAATGACATAAAATAATATTCCAATTTTTATTTCTTTTCGCACTAATTAAAATAAATTATTTTAAAATTATCAATTAAAACTTTCGCGGAGGATTTATTTGTAGGTAACAGTGCTTGAATCACATATTTTGATTTCCCTCCTTGATAGGTCGCAGAAAACCCAGCTAGATTTAAATATACTTTGGTCCACTCTTGTTTAGCTTTTAAACCAATGATGTCAAAATTATAATAATTACCTAAATGATATATTTCAGTTCTTACCGTAAAATCAATATCACTTTTATAATTTAATTCCAAGTATGCTTCTCTATTAATAGGTAAAAAAAACTCTTTGGAAGTGATAATTTCAACATAATTTATAGTGTCATGTAAATCTATTTTACCAGACCACTCGTCTTCAAAAACTTCAGTAGGGTCTTTGGTCCTGGCAAAAGAAGAATCGCCAAATCGCCTTACAAAAGTATTTCCCTGTTCAAAATTTTCTATAAAATACGTAATTACATCCTCTGTTGTTCGATAATTAAATTTAGGAATGTGTTTAATGGTATTGGTAGGATTTGCATTAAAGGTAAATGTATCTACTGTATAAAAAGGATACTTTGCCCTTGTGCCAGACAATCCATTGTCCCAAATGCCAGCTACAACCTGTAATTGACCTTTGCCTGTAGCTAATACCGGTATTTTTGCTGGCAATTCGAACGCGCCTAATAGTTGTCTTTGATAATAAACCCAAACATCTGTTATTTTGTGATTAACCGAACCATGTTTTGCTAAATCGGTATGATTTACCTGCACACTATCTATTTGAATATATGTTGGAACCCCTTCCGTTGGATTAATCATATTGCACGAATTAACCAACCATACGAGTAACAATAAAGCTCCTAAAAGTTTAATTTTCATTTTTAAAATTATATAACGTGAAAAAATAGATTTTATTTTACTCCTCACCAAAAGAATTTATCTTTTTTAGTATTTTATTAGCAACTTCTAATGTTTTAAATCCATCTTCCATCGATATTTTAGGGAGTTGTTTTAGGTGAATACTATTTACAAAGTCATTAATTTCAATTTGTAATATATTTTTTTCATTAAATGTGTTTGATATTACGTTTAATTCTTTGCCAACTTCGAATTGATTCTGCAACGATACTAAATCCGTTTTTTGATTAATAAAATCGACTGAATAATATGAATCTTTTTGAAAAATACGCATTTTCTTCATTTCTTTCAATGATATTCTGCTCGCGGTAAAATTGGCAATACAACCATTGGTAAATTCTATGCGGGCATTCGCAATGTCTTTAAATTCGCTAATTACCTTGATACCTGTAGCAGAAATTCGTTTAATTTCACTTTTTACAATAGACAATACAATAAAAATGTCCTGCATCATTAATTCAAAAACAACATCATTTTCATAGCGAACATTTTTAATGGTACTTAATCGATGTGATTCAATAAACAAAGGAATTTTGATACTATCCTTAATCGTTTCAATGGCAGGATTCCTATTTTCTTGAAAATGAATGCAAGATTCAATACTGCCTTCTTTACAGGTTTTAATTAATTCTTCAACTTCTTGGGATGAAAAATTGGCAATGTTTTCAATAAAAATATGTTTGCCATTTCTTATAGCAATGTCGGTATATTGAAATGCATGATTGGTATTGGTAATGAAAATGATGTCTGAATTCAGTATAAATTCAGTTACACTAGACTGCTGTACAAAAAAATCTATCGTAAAAAGCTCATTAGCGGCCAATGATTTTATTTTATCACTATATTCTCCCTCACCAACAACCCCAATTTTATACATACCTTATTTCTAAATGCGAAATCTATTATTGAAAAATGTTAGCAAACAGTAAACATCCAATTATGTGTATCAGCAATATGTCCATGACGAATATCGGCTAATTCTTTTTTAATCATTGAAGAAATTTCCCAAGTAGACTCATCTGGAAGATTCACGATTTCTCCTTCATAGTTTAGTTCACAAATAGGTGCAATTACAGCTGCCGTTCCTGCTCCAAAAGCTTCTTTCAATGTGCCATTTTTGTTTGCTTCTAAAATTTCATCAATTGCTAAAGGACGTTCTTCAACTGTAATCCCTTTTTCTTTCAGTAATTGAATAATACTAGCACGAGTAACGCCCGCTAAAATAGTTCCTGCTGTTAAGTCAGGGGTAATTACAGTATTTCCAATTACAAAAAACACATTCATCGTTCCTATTTCTTGTACATATTTATGTTCTACACCATCTACCCAAAGAATTTGATCGTAACCCATATCTTTAATTTTTTTAGAAGGCAACATTGTCGCTCCATAATTTCCAGCTGCTTTTGTAAAGCCAATACCTCCTGGAAATGCTCGGATATATTCTTTTTGTAAATAAATTCTTGTTGGTTTGCTATAATAGGCACCTGCAGGAGAGGTGATAATCATGAAACGGAATTTTTCAGCAGGTTTTACGCCAATAAATTCATCTGTTGCAAACATAAAAGGTCTGATATAAAGTGAGCAACCATAAGAGTTAGGCACCCAATTTTTATCTAATTCAATCAATTCTTTTAATCCTTGAATAAAAATTTCCTCCGGAATCTCAGGCATCGCCATTCGTCCAGCCGAAATATTAAAACGTTTCCAGTTGTCGTGCGGACGAAAAATTTTCACTTCTCCACTTTCAGTTTTATAGGCTTTAATTCCTTCAAAAATAGCTTGACCATAATGAATAAAAGTAGTTGAAGGGCTCATCGTGATATCGCCATAAGGTAAAATTTGAGGTGCTTTCCACGCTCCATCTTCATAATCTGCAATCAACATGTGGTCAGAATATAATTTTCCAAATTGAATATTGCTTTCATCTAATAAATTTGCACGACTTTCTGTAACTTTCAACGTACTAATGCTCATATCATTTTTATTTTTAAATACTTATAGAATAGACTATATTGCAAAAAAACAAAAAAAAATCCATAGTAAATAATGAACGATATTCAGATAGGTGAAGTTTTGCACATTTACAACGAAACTCTTTATACAAATGTTGATTTTAATGCATCTCACGAGATATTAAAGGGAAGTTTTCAACAAAAAATTTTGATATTAATTTCAAAAGAAGACAATTTGCCAGCAAATCATGAACTTTTAGCCAAAATGCTTACCGCTTGTAAACTACAAGAAGCTGATTATCAAATTAGTATGGTATTACAAAAAAATGCCATTTTACCCATTATCAATCAATTAAACCCCGAAACCGTTCTTCTTTTTGGACTCAATCTGAATAATGAGGCATTGAATGCTCAAAAAAATCTGTACAAACCTTTTCGATTCAATCAAATTAAATTTTTACTTAGTAATTCATTAAGTGAGGTGAGTGCCAATGCAGCCATGAAATCATCTCTTTGGACCACCGGTTTAAAACCACTTTTTAATATTCAATAGTTATGTTAGAACTCGTATTTTGTACCAATAACGATCATAAAATCAAAGAGGTTTCTCAAATCATGGGACCACAATTTTCATTTTTGAAGCTTAAAGATGTTCAATTTTTTGACGACATCCCAGAACCCTTTGAGACTTTGGAAGAAAATTCGTTAGAAAAAGCCCAAGTCGTTCATAATTGTAGTGGTAAGAATTGTTTTGCAGAAGACACTGGCTTGTTTGTAGAAGCTATTGATGGCGAACCAGGTGTTTACTCAGCACGATATGCTGGTGAGCCTACCAATTCAGAAAAAAATATTGAAAAAGTATTAGAAAAATTAGCTTCAAAGACTAATCGAAATGCCTATTTCAAAACCATCATTACACTCATTATCAATGGAGAGATTAAACAATTTGAAGGTATTTGCAAAGGAACCATTGCGATGCAAAAACAAGGTACAGATGGTTTTGGTTATGATCCCATTTTTATAGCTGAGGGTTACACAAAATCATTTGCTGAAATTGCAGCCGATCAAAAAAATGCCATCAGTCATCGAAAAAAAGCATTTGACAAGTTTAGTGCATATTTATCTGAGTTGTAAATTCATTTACTTGCGGGAAGTTTGCTTTCGACTAATTACAAATCAATTACTTTTTTGAGTATGAGAATAAAAATAAATTTTCAAAAATCTTTTACGTTTTCTGTGGACATTCCTGTCCGAATTTCTGACATCAATTATGGAGGCCATGTAGGCAATGATCATATTTTATCCATTGTTCATGAAGCACGCATCGCCTATTTTAAACAGCATGGTCAAACCGAAATGAATGCTGGAGGTGTTAATTTAATTATGGCAGACAGTGCCGTGCAATATAAAGGAGAAGCTTTTCATGGCGATATTATTTTAGTCGAAATATATGCTGACAATATCAGCTCCATTTCGTTTGATTTATTTTATAAACTCAGCACCATTCGAGATGAAAAACCAATTGATATTGCTTATGTAAAAACGGGTATGATTTGTTTTGATTATAACACTCGTAAAATTGTGAATATGACAGAAACATTAGAAAAGATTTTGATATAAAATTTCCAAGCTCAATGAACGTTCATAAAATCTAATAGTAAACTCTATTTTCTCTGTATAAAAAATCTAATATAACACTTTGGTTAATTAAAAATGTGATTTGTAATTGATAACTTGTAATTGAATTATTGCCAATAAAATAAATTAATAGCCACTTAACATTTTATAAGGTTTAAATTGTTTAAATAACCTTTCTTTTGCAGATTAATATTATTATTTATGAAGAAAATTCTTTTCTTTTTCTCAATTATGATCAGTTTTGCAACTGTATTAACTGCTCAAGAAAAATTTACACTGAGTGGTTCAGTAAAAGATAAAACGACTGGTGAAGAATTAATTGGGGCATCTATCCGAGTTGTAGAATTGCCAAATGTGGGCATCAGAACCAATGAATATGGTTTTTATTCATTGACCTTGCCTAAAGGGAAATATGCCATTAAAGCAAGTTATATTGGGTTTGAAGAAACGATACAAACCATTAATTTAGATAAAAACCAAAAAGTAAATTGGGAGCTATCTAAAAAAGGGAGAGAAATAAAAGAAGTGAAAATTTCTGCAAAAAAAGCCAATGAAAATTTAACGCAAACAACCATGGGCATGGAAAAAATAAACATGACTGAAATTGCTAAATTGCCCGTTTTATTTGGTGAAAAGGACGTTTTAAAAACTATTCAATTATTGCCAGGTGTAAAAAGTGCAGGCGAAGGCAACAGTGGTTTTTTTGTGAGAGGTGGCGCTGCCGATCAAAATTTAATATTGTTAGATGAAGCACCCGTGTACAATGCATCCCATTTATTAGGTTTTTTTAGCACCTTCAACAGTGATGCCATTAAAGATGCCACATTAATTAAAGGAAATTCGCCTGCTCAATATGGTGGTCGTTTGGCCTCAGTATTGGATGTAAAAATGAATGAGGGAAATGACAAAGACTATCATGTAGCTGGAGGTATAGGTTTAATTAGTTCTCGTTTGAGTATTGAAGGTCCTATCCAAAAAGAAAAGTCGTCTTTTTTAATTACCGGAAGAAGAACCTATGCCGATGTATTTTTAAAAGCATCTGAAAAGTTTAAAGACAACACACTTTACTTCTATGATTTTAATGCCAAAGCAAATTATAGAATCAATAAAAACAATCGAATTTATTTATCTGGTTATTTGGGTCGTGATGTGCTAGGATTAGGCAACCAATTTGGAATCAATTGGGGGAATAAAACAGCAACACTTCGTTGGAACAGTATCATTAATCCAAAATTATTTTCAAACACATCTTTGATTTACAGCGATTATGATTACAATATCAATATTAAAGGAGATAGCATTTCATTTAATATCAATTCTCAAATACAAGACTATAATTTCAAACAAGAATTTCAATATTATGCATCCGCAAAAAGTTCTTGGCGATTTGGTTTTAATGGTATTCATCATACGTTGACTCCTAGTCGTTTTGAAGGCGATCCAAAAGTGTTCAATAAGTCAGCAAGAGTAGGTCGTTCTTCATTAGAGAATGCTTTGTATGTAAATAATACCTATACGGTCAATACTAAATTAAGTATGGATGCTGGTTTGCGCTTGTCGGCATATACCATATTAGGAGGAGATACTTATAACTTGTATGACAAAGGAGTTAAAACCGACAGTCTCGTTTTAGCAAAAGGAGCAATAGGAAAAACCTATACAAATCCAGAACCGAGACTCTCTATTAGTTATCAATTAAATGATAAAAGCAGTTTTAAAGCTGCCTATTCTAGGAATACACAACACCTACATTTATTGAGTAATTCTACTACAACTAATCCAACAGATTCTTGGATAGGAAATAGCTACAATATTAAGCCCGAAATTGCAGA
>Ga0114980_10003575_pt1 | contig 10600 bp, 6 predicted proteins | sample S_140806_EF_Meta_FD_87018 | JGI IMG/M metagenome (GOLD analysis project Ga0114980, IMG submission 87018) | Freshwater microbial communities from Lake Simoncouche, Canada to study carbon cycling - S_140806_EF_MetaG | ecosystem: Environmental > Aquatic > Freshwater > Lake | place: Lake... | reverse complement strand
CCGCTCGAGGTCAAGGCTCCCGAGGTCAAGACTCCCGAGGTCAAGACTCCCGACGCGAAGAAGGACGAGCCTGCGAAGGATGAGCCCAAGAAGGAAGAAGCCAAAGAGGAAGAGCCCAAGAAGGACCCCTTCGACGGCCTCGAGCTCGACGACGCGTATCTCCGCGTGCGCCGCGTGAGCACCGCGCTTGGCGACGAGGGCAACCTCGAGATCACGCCCGCGGGCGATCGCATGGTGTTTACCGCGGCTGATGGCAAGGAGCCTGCGCTCTTCACCATCAAGTACGACGGCACCGACCAGAAGAAGATCGGCGCGAGCATGGGCGTCGCAGGCCTCTCGTTCGCCGGTGACCGCGTGATCGGCGTCGCGGCTGGCCAGGCGCAGAGCGTCGGTCTCGCCGCCGCTGGCGATGCGAAGGTCGTCGACATCTCGGCCACCAGCGAGATCGATCTCGCCAAGCGCAACATCGAGAAGCTCGAGGAAGTCTCGCGCATCATGGGCATGAAGTTCTACAAGGACCCGAAGGAGAAGGGCCTCGACTGGCCCGCGCTCACCGCGCGTCACCGCGAGCTCGCGTCGCGCGCGCGCACGGCCGACGAGTTCGACTTCGTCGCCAACATGTTCATCGGGCATCTCGATGGCTCGCACCTCGGCGTGCGTTCGCCCGATGCGAACGGCGGCGCCGCAGGCGCGCGTCGCGCGCAAGGCCGACTCGGCGTGACCACCGTCGCCGCGGAAGGCGGTCGCGCGGTCACCGCCGTGCTGCCGGAATCGCCCGCATCGCTCGTCAATCCGCGCATCGAGGTCGGCGATGTCATCACCGCCGTGGACTTCGAGCCGGTCGACGCCGCCAAGCCGCTCGAGTCGATGCTCGCCGGCAAGAGCGGACAGGAAGTGTTCGTCTCGTTCACGCGCCGCGCGAAGGACGCCGCGCCCGACGCCAAGCCGCTCGAGCTCGGCGTGCTCGTTGTGCCGATGTCGTCGGCCACCGAGCGCACGCTGCGCTACAACGCCGAGACGATGGCCAACGCGCGCAAGGTCGATGAGCTCTCGAAGGGCCGCCTCGGCTACATCCACATCGCCGCGATGGACCAGGCTTCGCTCGATCGATTCGAGCGCGACCTCTACGCCGCCGCGAACGGCAAGGACGGACTCGTCGTCGATGTCCGCAACAACGGCGGCGGCTCGACCGCCGATCGCCTGCTCGCGTCGATCGACGTGCGCACGCACGCGTACACCGTTCCGCGCGAAGGCGATCCGACGCGCAAGAACAGCTACCCGCAGGACCGCCTGTACATCCAGCGCTACACCATGCCGATGGCGATGCTCTGCAACGAGAAGAGCTTCTCCAACGCGGAGATCACCGCGCACGCGTTCAAGACGCTCGGCCGCGGCCCGCTCGTCGGCCAGCAGACGGCAGGCGGCGTGATCTCGACCGGCTCCGATTCGCTCGTCGACGGCACGACCGTGCGCACGCCGTTCCGCGGCTGGTATCTGGCGGATGGAACCGACATGGAAGAGCACGGCGCGATGCCTGATTTCGTCGTCGTGCAGACTCCCGAGGACGAATCGCGGAACTTCGACGCGCAGCTCGCGAAGGCCGTCGAGGAGCTCATGAAGAAGCTGCCGAAGAAGTGATCACGCCGAAGGGGGACCGATGACCGACGGGAAACTGCAGTTCCACACCTCCCGCCCGCATCCGTGGCACGGCCTCTCGGTCGGCCCCGATGCGCCGTCGGTGGTGCACGCGTTCATCGAGATCACGCCGTTCGACGTGGTGAAGTACGAGATCGACAAGCACTCGGGCTACCTGCGCGTCGACCGGCCGCAGCGCTCGAGCTCGGTGCCGCCGGCGCTCTACGGCTTCGTGCCGCGCACCTACTGCGGCGCGCGCGTCGCGGCTCTTTCGCCCAAGTCCACGCGCGGCGACGGCGATCCGCTCGACATCTGCGTGCTGACCGAGCGGCCCGTGTCGCGCAGCGAGATCCTCATGGACGCGCGCGTGCTCGGTGGAATCCAGATGGTCGACGGCGGCGAGGCGGACGACAAGATCGTCGCCGTGCTTCCGAGCGATCCCGTGTACGGCGGCGCGCGCGAGATCGGCGACCTGCCGCGCTCGCTGGTCGATCGTCTCGTGCACTACTTCGCGTCGTATAAGGCGATGCCCGGCGAGGAGAACAAGGTCGCGATCGCAGGCATCTACGGCGCGAGCGACGCGCGCAACGTCGTGGTCGCCGCGATGGACGACTACGCCGAGCTGCTTGCGCGTCGGTGATCGGCGCGGTTACTCGTTGTCGCTGTTGTCGTCGCTGTTGTTGTCGTCGCGGTCGACCGCGTCGTCGGCCGCTTCGGCTTCCGCGCTGGCGGCAGCGTCGCTCGTCTCGCGCAGCTTGCGTCCGTCCTCGGCGATCGAGTCGTAGATCGACGCGAGCAGGCCGACGAGCGGGAACTTGCCTTGCAGCGGCGACTGCCCGAGACGGCGCAGCAGCGCGTGCGGCGCAAACGGCTCGGTCTCGCTCGGCATCTCGTCGATCTGACGACCGGGCCGCCAGAAGTTGTTGAGGCAGCGTTCGAGCGGCATCGCTTCGGGCGCGGCTTCGGCAGCGGGCGGAGTCGAGTGCGCGCGCGCGAGTCCGCGGGTGGCGATGGCGCGCGCTTCCTGCAGGCGCTCGAGGAGGCGCTGGCCGTCGAGCCCGCGCATCGTGAACGCAAGCAGCGGGTCGCCCGCGAGACGCTCGATCAGCAGCGCCGCGACGCACGCGATGTGCTTGCACGGCATCGGAAGATCGCATGTGCAGCTGCGCGTGACGGTCGACGCATCCGTCGGCACGAGGTGCTTGCCGAGCGACGCAAACGGCTGCTCGACCAGCGGCGGCATCTCGCCCGCGAGAAGCTTGGCGGAGTACACCGCTTCGCGCGCCATGATGGCGACCACGCGCTCCCAGTCGGCGGGGGCGAGCATTTCCGGCGTGATGCGCACGGTGTACGGGCGCGGCGCGCGGCCTTGGACCGCAGCCTCGACGCCCGTCGGACCAATCTGCAACGTCGCGGTCTGGCCGGCGCGCGCGTAGTCGAGACCTTCGGTCTTGACGGCCTCGCCGATGCCTTGAAGCAGCAGCATGGACCACGCGTCGGCGGGCCATGCGAGCATCTCGATGCCTTCGCGGCGACGCAGGCGAATGCCGTTCTTCAGGCGGCGCGGCGTGTCGGGACGGCGCATCTGGCGCCCGCCAGGACCGGCGTTGAAGCTCGGATTGCGCGCGAACTGCGAGGTCGCAGGCGGCGGAACCGGCGTCGGCACGGGCGTCGGCAGAGGAGTCGTATCTTCTGGCGCGCTCATGTGCCTTCCTCCAGCGTGTCGCGGCGCAGCGTGAGCAGGTCACGCAGCTGGCCGGTCGAGAGCTCGGTGAGCCACGACTCGCCCGAACCGATGATCTGCTGCGCGAGCTCGGTCTTCTGCTCGATCATCTGGTCGATGCGTTCCTCGAGCGTGCCTTCGGAAATCATCTTGTGCACGTTGACCGTGCGGTGCTGGCCGATGCGGAACGCACGGTCGGTCGCCTGGTTCTCGACGGCGGGATTCCACCAGCGGTCGAAGTGGAACACATGGTTCGCGGCGGTCAGGTTGAGACCGACGCCACCTGCCTTGAGCGAGAGCACGAAGATCGGGCACGCGGGGTCGTTCGACTGGAAGCGCTCGATGAGCGCCTCGCGCTTGGCCTGCGGCGTGCCGCCGTGGAGGAACAGCGCCTCGGTGTCGATCTCCTGGCGCAGCATCGCGACGAGCAGGTGGCCCATCTGGCGGTACTGCGTGAAGATCAGCGCGCGGTCGCCGGTCGCGACGACTTCCTCGACCATCTCCATGAGGCGCGTGGCCTTGCCGGAGCGCGAGGAGAGCTTCTCGCCGGGCGCGAGCTTGGGCAGCGGTGGGGCGTCGTCGTCGTCGGAACCCTGGCGCAGGAAGTGCGCCGGGTGGTTGCAGACCTGCTTGAGCTTGACCAGCGCCGAGAGGACGAGGCCGCGGCGCTTCATGCCGTCGGCGTTGTCGACGCGGTGCAGCATGTCGTTGACGACCGAGTCGTAGAGCTGCGCCTGCTCCGCGGTGAGCGGCACGTTCTGGCGCGACTCGATGAGCGGCGGAAGATCGCTGATGACCGTCGGATCGGTCTTGAGGCGACGCAGCACGAACGGACGCACGAGGTGCTTGAGCCGGTCGGCCTGGCGACGGTCCTTGTGGCGCTCGATCGGTCCGGCAAAGCGGCGACGGAAATCGCCCTGCGTGCCGAGGTATCCCGGCGTGCAGAACTCGAGGATCGACCAGAGCTCGCTCAGGCGGTTCTCGACGGGAGTACCCGTGAGCGCGATGCGGTGGCTCGTGCGCAGCGCGCGGATCGACGCGGTCTGCTTGGTCGGCGGATTCTTGATGTGCTGCGCTTCATCGAGCACGACGCGGCGCCAGTGGATGCGCTCGAGGCTGTCCTTGTCGCGCACGACGAGCGCGTAGGTCGTCACCACGATGTCGCTCGACAGCGCGGTCTCGACGAACTTCTCGCCGATGGGGCGCTCGAGTCCGTGATGGACATGCACGACGAGCTCGGGCGCGAAGCGGTGCAACTCGCGGTTCCAGTTGCCGACGACCGACATCGGGCACACGAGCAGCGTCGGGCCGACGACGCGACCGTTGGCCTTCTCGCGCTCGTGCTGGAGCAGCGCGATGAGCTGCACGGTCTTACCGAGACCCATGTCGTCGGCAAGGCAGCCGCCGAGGCCGAAGCGGTCGAGGAACGCGAGCCACGAAAGACCCTGCTGCTGGTACGGCCGCAGCGTGCCTTGGAATCGCGTCGGCTGCTCGACGTTGCTAAAGCGCTCGTCGCCCTTGAAGCCGAGGAGTTCGCTCACCCAGCCCTGCGCGTCGAGGCCGAGGATCGGCAGGCCCGTCTCCGCGCCGTCGATGCCGTTGCCGAGGCGGATCGCCTGCATCACGGTCATCTGTCCGCCCGGATGCTCCTTGAGGAAGCGCACTGCGCCGTGCAGATCGTCGGGCCGGATCTCGACCCACTGGCCGTTCACGCGCAGCAGCGGCGAACCTTGCGACGCGAGCCGCTGGAACGCTTCGATCGAGAGCGACTGATCGCCGAGCGCGATCTGCCACGAGTAGTTGACGAGGCTGTGCAGGCCGAGGTGGCTGCCTTCGCCATCGGCGCCCGCGCCGCCGCCGGACATCGGCGCGCCCGTGCCGGAGTCGATGAGCAGCCGCGCGCCAAGACGGCTCGCGGCCTGGCCCCACCAGCTCGGTGAAAGCACGACAAAGCCCGACTCCATCAGGATCGGGCGGAAATCACGGAGGAACGCGTACGCCTCTGTGGTCGAGAGCGTGATCTCGGTGGGCGTCGAGTCCTCGAGCGCGCGCTCCACCCGCGGCCAGATGCGCGCAGCGCGCGCGAGTTCGGCGAGCAGCACGTCGCCCGCAGGCTCGCCCTCGCCGCCAAAGCGCGCGAGCAGGCCCTTGAGTCCGTCCTTGCCTTGCGCCCAGATCTGATCGGCGTCGATCACGACCGGCGGGTCGTCGTTGGTGATGAGCTTGAAGCAGATCGTCCACTCGGCGTTGCGGCCGATCTCGTCGCTGGCATCGAAGCCCGTGGTGTCCGGCTCGAGGAGCTCGAATGCGAGCTTGACGAAGCGCGACTCGCTCGCCGCGTCGAGCGACGAAAGCCACTGCCGCGCACCGCGCATGAGATGCGTGTCGGAGCTCTTGAGTCCCTGAACGGTGTCGGCCTTGCCGAGCAGGCCGCTCAGCCACGCGACGTGCGGATCGGCGGTCGGATCGCGGTCCTCGATGGCGTCGCCATAGCTCTCGACGTCGAGCACGCGGCGTGCCTCGGCGTCGACAAAGCCGATGAGCGCGGCCTCGATGATCGCCCACGGTTGGGCGCGGAACTCATCGTCCACGCAGCGCGCGCTCGGCGGAATCGCCGCGAGCAGCGCGGCGAGTCGCTGCGCGGGCGCGCCGTCGGCAAGCCACGGCTGCCAGATCGCGCGAAAGCGCCCGGACTTCTCTTGAATCAGCGACGGCACGATGCGCTGGTCGGCGATCACGTCGGCGGCGAGCGCCGCGAGCTCGCGCCAGAAGCGCAGGTCGTGGCCCGCGTGCATGTCGGGCGCCAGCGGAAGTTCTTCGTCGGCGAGCGCCAGCAGGAAGCGCAGCGCCGCGGTGGGCTCGACGGCGACGGCGGGGACCTCGAGCGCGCTGAGGTGCGCAATTGGCTCGTCGGTGAGGCCGATCAGGTTCGCCAGGCGATCGCTCGGAAGCGGGGCGGTGCCGGCCTCGCTGGTGGTCGCAGGGACCGTCATGCGAAGCATGGTCGGGTGGCCCGCTTGCTCGGCGATCAGGTCGTCGCCGGCGAGGAGTCCCGCAGCGACCAGCGCGCCACGCAGGCGCGCGGCGGTGCAGGCAAACGGATGGGTGGTTCCAGCGACGGCGGCCGTCGCGTGCGTCGACTCGCTCGCGTTCGCAGAGGCCTGGACGATCGCCAGCGCAGGGCCGATCAGCGAAGCATCTTCCGCCCAAAGGTGAAGCCGTTCTTGGGTCCAGACAGCGTGAAGTACAAGCATGGGCGAAACGCGGAAAGGGAACACACGGGACTCGCGCGCCGCGGATGGCCGCGACTGATTGCGCTGGGACTTGAACCCAGGACCTACGGCTTAAAAGGCCGCTGCTCTACCGACTGAGCTACGCAATCGCGAAGGGAAATAGTGTAGCGGACCCCGCCGTCGCCGACCGCAATTCGGCGGAAACCGTCGAGGATCGGCTTCCTCTCCAAACCGCACAGATCTGCTCAACCGCACAGGACACGCAGCCGATAGCGCCGACAGCGGCCCTTGCCGCAGGAGCTTGTCATGCACGGTCCCACCGTCGATCTGTCCATGTCCGACCGCACCCGCGACATCCGCAGCGCCCTCCGGCGCGCCGCGCTGCAGCACGGCGTTGTCGCGTGCGCCGCATCGCTTGTTCTGGCGCTTTCGGGCTGCACTGTGACCCGCACAGTGGCCAACGATCTGCTCGGCGGCTCGAGCGCCAAGGTGCCGACCCGCACCGCTGTGGCCGCTTCGACCACCCAGACCGCTACCAACGGCGCCGCGCTCAACGGCGTTTCGACGACGAAATCCGCTTCGGCCAACGAAGCCGTCTCCGTGGACGCCTCCGGCTGGGACACCACACCGCTGACGCGCCGCAACAAGGGCGCCACCGCGGGCCTGGCCGGCGACGCCAATCTCGCCAACGACAACGGCATGACCGACGGCGGCGGCAACCTCGCCCAAGTCAGCTTCGCCACCGAGGGCGGCGACTACGCCCCCGATGTCGACCGCACGGGCACCTTCATGGTGTACGCGTCGACGCAGCATCGCCCGACCTTCGACATCTACAGGAAGAGCGTCGATGGACGCACGGTCACGCAGCTCACGATGGACCCGAGCGACGACCTCATGCCGTCGCTGGCGCCCGATGGCTCGCGCCTGGCGTTCGCCTCGAACCGCAACGGCAACTGGGACATCTACGTGATGCCGATCGGCGGCGGCGCGCCCACGCAGCTCACTTCCGACACCGACGACGAGGTTCAGCCGACCTGGGCTCCCGACGGCCGCCGCATTGCGTTTTCCCGTAAGAACGGCCGCACCAACACCTGGGAAATCTGGATCGTCGACACGCAGAATCCCGGCCTCCGCTCGTACGTGTGCGAGGGCTTCCTTCCGCGCTGGTCGCCGAACGAGAAGAGCGACGTGATCCTCTTCCAGCGCGCCCGTCAGCGCGGCACGCGCCTGTACGGCGTGTGGACGATCGAGCTCGTGCAGGGCGAAGGCCTGAGCCCGACGGAGATCGTGAGCGCGAAGAACTCCGCCGTGCTCCAGCCGAGCTGGTCGCCCGACGGCAGCAAGATCTGCTTTACCTCGGTCGTGAACCCCGGCAACGACTCCGATTGGCCGGAGCAGTCGGACATCTGGATCGTCAACGCCGACGGCACGGGCCGTATCGGGCTGACCAATGGCCGCTTCCGCAACATGCAGCCGAGCTGGGGCGCCGACGGACGCGTGTACTTCGTGTCCAACCGCGGCGGAATCGAGAACATCTGGTCGATCGCCGCCGACGGCGGTCAGAAGGCAGCGGGCTCGGTCGAGTTCGCCGCCAAGAACCGCGCGCAGGCCAAGGATCTCGTCGACGGCAAGTCAAAGCCCGTCGCCTCGCACACCGCGGCGACTGCTCGGCAGGCGGAGTCCGACGCGACACCTGAGCTTCTGCGCGCAGGCAAGCTCGCAGGCGCCGAAGACGAGAAGTCCGGCGGCTGAACCTCGCGCGAACCTTGCCGATGCACGGGCGATTCGACGCTCAAGTGCACGGGCACGGCGATTGCCGCCGATATCCCCACCATGGGATCTCTTACGGCACGCCTCAGCAACGCTCGAATCCTCGTCGTCCTCTTGGCGCTTGTGCCGCTGTTGGCGCCGATGTTCGGCTGCCAGTCCAAGCTCAAGCAGCCGACGGTGCTCAAGGCGCCGTATGAAGCCGAGCGCGTCTGGGCGGTCGTGCCGTTTGCCAACGAGTCGGGCGTTTCGGGCGTCGACGGCACGATGATCGCCGACCGCTTTGTCTCCGAGATCGAGCAGGTCGATGGGCTCCGTTGCCTGCCGCTCAACCGCACGCTCGCGGCCATGAAATCGCTGGGAATGACGGGTATTCGCGACGTTCAGGCCGCGTCGACCCTCATGCGCACGCTGCAGGCCGACGGCCTCGTGCTGGGCACGGTCACGGACTGGGAGCCCTACAAGCCGTTGCGCTTTGGCGTGGCGGTCGAGGTGATCTCGGCGACCGATGGCGCCAACCGCCGGCCGGTCGACCTCAAGGAACTCACCATGCCGACCGCCGAGAGCACGCGCGCGGGCGGCGTCGAGAAGATCCGCGCCGAGGTCTCGCAGGGCTCGCGCGTCCTCGACGGCCGCAACCACGAGACGCTCATGGAGCTCGAGCGCTACACCAACGGCCGGTCGGACGCCGACACCGCGCTTGGGTCGGGCGCCTACGAAACGAGAATGGACCTCTTCACCAGGTTCGGTGCCTATATTTTGACCCGCGACCTGCTCGAACAGGAGGCCGCGCGACTCGGGATCGCCCTCGAGGGCGGCCGAGCAGAGCGGCCAAAGAAGGACTAGTCGGGACGAGAGACTGCGCGGAGGCGTCGCCGTGGCGGCGTGGGGCGCAAGTCTTTGCCAGCAAGAGGCCTGTGTTTGGAGCCACCAGCGTCGTTCGAGAGGAATTTGCCTCGGTCCGCGGAAAAATAGATGAACTCTGGCGGGTATCGGGCCGATAGCCATACCGCAGAAGTTCAAGCCAGTCGGTGGCCGGAAAGATGAGCAGTGTGGGTGGAACTGAGACAAGCACGACGACCAAACGTGGCGTCCGGCACGCCAGATTGAGGCAATAGCCATGAATGAAAATCTCCCCATCGTTGAACGCTTCCTCTCGTACCTGATCGACGAGCGCGCATTCAGCCCCTACACCTCGCGGTGCTATGGGCTCGACCTGCGCCAGTTCGTCGAGTTCCTCGAGGGCGACCTGAAGACCCGCGTCGACGCCAAGAACGAGCAGGCGGCGCTTGAGGCCGTGACCGCGAAGAAGGCCGTTCCCTCGTCGATCACCGCGACCATCCTCGCGTGCGACGTCGAGCGCATCCGCGGCTTCCTCGCCAAGCTCTCCGAGCAGAACTACTCGCCCGCCACGATGGCGCGCAAGATCGCGACGCTTCGCAGCTTCCACAAGTGGCTCGAGAAGCGCAGCTTTACCGCGACCAACCCGATGACGCTGATCCGCACGCCCAAGCAGGCGCGCCGTCTTCCCAAGGCGATCACCGTCGACGAGGTCGAGCGTCTGCTCTCCGCGCCGGACGACACCGATCTCCTTGGCGCGCGTGACCGCGCGATCCTCGAGACGCTCTACTCGACCGGTATCCGCGTCAGCGAGGTCGTCGCCATCAACCGCGGTGACCTGAACGAAGCCAACGAGTGCATCGTGATCCGCGGCAAGGGTCGTCGTGAGCGTCTGGTTCCGCTGGGCGCGCACGCGCTCAAGAGCCTGCGGCACTACCTCGACATGCTCGACGCCGAGATGCGCGCTGCGGGTCTCCAGTCGAGCCCCGATGCTCCGCTCTTCGTGAACAAGCATGGTTCGCGCCTCTCGAGCCGCTCGGTGCGCCGCAAGGTCGCCAAGTACCTCGTCAAGGTCGGACTCGATCCGGACATCAGCCCCCACACGATCCGTCACAGCTTCGCGACGCACCTCCTCAACAACGGTGCGGATCTCCGCGCCGTCCAGGAGCTGCTTGGTCACCAGTCGCTCTCGTCCACGCAGGTGTACACGCACCTCGCGCAGGGCAAGATGCGCGCCGACTACGACAAGGCGCACCCGCGCGCCGAAGCGAGCTGATCGACTGCCAGCACAACCGAACGTGGAACCGCAGCCCCGCCTTCGCGCGGGGCTGTGTCTTTGACGGGGGGCCGAGTCGACACTCGGCTTGCGAGTCGGCTGACGCCCACCCTCGGTCTCGGACAT
>Ga0114980_10003573_pt1 | contig 10603 bp, 11 predicted proteins | sample S_140806_EF_Meta_FD_87018 | JGI IMG/M metagenome (GOLD analysis project Ga0114980, IMG submission 87018) | Freshwater microbial communities from Lake Simoncouche, Canada to study carbon cycling - S_140806_EF_MetaG | ecosystem: Environmental > Aquatic > Freshwater > Lake | place: Lake... | reverse complement strand
CCTGTGTATGTGGAGTCAAGCATTTTGGAGTTGTCCAAAATTTGGATCAATGGGGGTCGTCGCGGCTTTCTGGTGGGCATTGACCCCAAGGTGTTGGTCAGTGAATTGGGCGCTGAACAGGTGCAATGTGCTTTGCCTCTTTAGTCCAGGGACTGGTGCTCGTTTATACATCTTTCAAGGCCGCTGCTACTTGTGCTGCAAACAGATCAGGTTGCCCCATTGCTTTGGCATTGAGCAGCGCTAGTTTGACCAAAAAAAGTTCTGACTTTTCGGGGCCAGCTTCATCGATGGCTGTGGCCAGTCGGTCGTAAACCTGTTCTAAGCCAGCAATGTCTAAGGTGTAGGTTGAGTTCATTGCATGAGCGCAAGTTGGAGGCTAGAAAGCAAGCGCGAGGCGTCCAGTTGGAGCCAGCGAGCACACACATGTTGGTCGGGTCGAAATAAATAGGCGCCACCCGCAGAGACGGCGTAACGAATTTGAAACCGTTGTTGCGGGTCATACAAAGTTTTGTCTGCACCCGTAACATCCACATTCTTTTGGCTGATGACCAAGAACTTCAAAGGGCAGCCACTTTTCTTCGCTTGGTCTACGGCTTGCAACAGGTCTTTTGGAATGCTTTGATTGTGCGCAACATAAACCAAGTCAAACCCGCCCCCAAAGTGATCTAACAAAAAGTCATCTGTTTGAAGTTGCACGTTTTGAGGGGGTGCGCCAAGAGCTGGGCCACCCGTAAATTGCGGATTGTCATCAGACAAGCTGTTTAAAGCAGAGTGCTTGTACTCATGTGGCCTCGATGTGCGCCAATGGTAAAGAGGGCGAACAAATTCTTCGGTCAATGACAAAGACAAAACTGCATCGCGCAGTAACCTAAAGCCTCTGCTAGGAGGCGCCATGAAGCGTGTACTTTTGCCAGCCTCAGTGATGATTTCTCTGGCAGCACCCACACGCTCGTCGCTGTGGTTTTGCATCAGTTGTTCTGGCGCATTGCCCTTAACCACATAGGCCATATGCCATCCTAGGGATTGAGCATCTTGAAACGCTGTGTTGGCACCCCTTACGCCAAAGATGGGCAGCAAGTGGGCTGCATCTCCCGTAAAAACGATGCGATCATGAACATACTTGGGCAAGGTGAGCGTGCGCGCTGAGTACACAGAACTCCAGTCCATTTCCCAAGGCGTGCCTTCAAAGCCAATCATTTTGAGCTGTGCGTCAATGCGCGCTTGAAGCGACTCTGGACGCAAAGCTTCTTCCGGCGTTTCACCGGGCGGCAATTGATAGTCGACACGCCAAATGCCGTGGGGCTCTTTGTGCATCAGGATGGTATTGCCCCGGTTCCAGTCTGGATCAAAAAATGCCAAACGTTCAGTAGGGTAGGGCAGGTCAATGCGAATGTCGGCAATGACGAAAATGCTTTCAAACGAAGTACCTTCCAATTTCAAATTCATGGCAGAGCGAATTTCTGATCGGCCGCCATCTGCTGCTACAAGCCATTCGGTTTCAAGTTGATAAGGGCCAGCAGGCGTGTCGACATGGGCTGTTACGTTACCCGCTGCTTGTTCTGCGTGAACCAGTTTGTTGCCCCACCGAAAATCAATCAAAGGATTGGCCTCGCACGCGTCATGCAAGTACTCTTCAAGGTACTGCTGCTGAATGTTGATCATGGGAAAAAATCGATCGTCTGGATCGATCGGAGTTTCCATGCGAAACACTTTTTGGCCGCGGTAAATAGAGTTGCCGCAGTGCCAGGGTAAACCGTTTTCAGTGATGCGGTGGGCGACGCCTACTTGCTGCAAAATTTCCATCGATCTGCGTGTGAACACAATGGCGCGCGAGCCTTGTGAAAATTGCAGATCAGAAGCCAAGACCACACTGGCAACACCGTGTCTCGCCAATTCCAACGCGGTGACCATGCCAGCAGGACCGGCACCCACTATGACAACTTTTTTCTTTTCTTGAGTGCCGTTTTCAGTGGGCAACCAAGGTTTGAAAACTTGGTAGTTGTAATAGATGGAAGGTCTAGGAAGATGGCTTGGGTTGTGCATGTTAACGCTTCATTCACGGATGGCAGCGAAGCCCTAATATAAGCCTGATTGAAGGCCTTAACCACCAGTTTTCACATAATCCCAAAGGGCTCTAACATCTTCTCCGCTCAGTTGACTGCGCCAACCCGGCATTCCCGGTGGTTTGCCATTCATGACCGCATTTTGAAAACGGTCAAATTCTGTCAGAGGAAATTTGCGAAGATCAAATGCCAAACCCGAACTCACCATGTCTCTGCCATGGCACGCTGCGCAGGTGTCTTGGTAAATCTCTCTGCCCAGTGCAGCGTCGTTGGCTTTGACATTAAACAAGGGCAGCAGAGACAAAGTGATGACGCTGCCCATCGACAACGCTTTGAAAATAGCTAAGCGCATAGGCAATGAAGAACTTAAACTTTTTTGGTTCGCATGGCCGAACCTTTGATGGGTGGAATCCATGGGGTGTCATTCCAGCCAATGCCGCGACGCGCCACTTGCACATCGATCAGGTAAGGCCTTCCTTCCACTGTGGAGGCTTTGGCGCGCGCCAAAGCAGCTTTGAATTGTGTGGGGTTTTGAACGACTTCGCCTCGAACCCCAAAGCCTGCCGCAATGGATGCCATGTTCATGTCGGGGTTGCCCAAATAGCTGCCAACATATTGACCGGTTTCCACCATGCGGCCAGAAGGTGCATTGGCAATGGTTCTTGAGTGAGGACCACCATAGGCGTGGTTGTTGTAAACAATGGTAATGACCGGCAACTCGAGGCGGGCCATATTCCACAGGGCATGAGGGCCAAACAAAAAAGATCCATCGCCCACTAGGCAAATGACTTGTTGGTTGGGGCGTGCCAATTTGACGCCGGCTGCCGTGCCAACGCCCGAGCCTAGGTGGCCGCCGTAGTAGAAAAACAATTCTCGACCGCCTACAGGATTGAAACCAAACGAATGCATGGCCACAGAACCAGCCTCATGCACGATGATGGCATCAGGGTCGGCAAATTGCGCCACTTCCCAAGTGACACGGTCTGCAATCATGGGCGAGTTGTTCCACTCGGGGTTGTTGATGATGCCTGCGCGAATGGCTCTGGAACGCTCGGTGTACTTTCGCACTTCGGCGGCACGCTCAGCGGCGATCAACTTAATTCGATCATTGACCAAAGGCTCAAGCGCTGCCAGCAAGTCATCTAATCCCAAACCGACATCGGCCACCAAGGGCACATCGGTGGTCATGACTTTGCCCATGTTGTTGTAGTCAATGCGCATGTCGATGAACTTAATGCCACGCGATACGATGGGGTTCACACCGTTGTGCTGCATTTTGTTGCCAATGTTGATCACCACGTCGTAGTTTTTGGGCCAAGTAATGGATGCCAAAGTTCCTGAGGGCGCGTTACCAACCCACAGCGGGTGCTGCTCAGGAAAATTCACCCACATCTGCCGCATTTGCGTCACGGGCATGCCCAAGAGTTCAGCCAGACGCACGGCTTTGGCCACTGCTTTGGCTTTGTAGATTTCATCGCCCACAATCAAAACAGGCATCTTGGCATCAAGCAACATTTTGGCGGCACGCTCCACCTCCGTGGGGTTGGGCCGCACGCGCATGCGCGTATCGAAATGACTTTGCTGAATAATTTCTGTGCGCGTTCGCTCGTCGGTGTAATCAGAATTCCAATTCAAATAAGCGGGGCCATTAGGCGGTGTCCAAGCCGTTTTGAATGCATGACGAACGGTTTCAGGAATCATGGATGCGCCTCTTGCCATCCATGAATATTTGGTGAGCGGTTGAACCACTTGGTCTTGATTGGGAATTTCTTCAAAGTTATCGCGCCCCGACATGCGAGATTTTTCAGTGCGATAGGAATAAACCACCAGCGGTGTTTGCTCTTTGAAGGCGTTGTAAATTTGGCCCATGGCATTCATCAAACCCACAGAACCTGCTTGCATCACGATGGTAGGTTCTTGCGAGGCCTTGATATATCCCGAGGCCATGGCGGCACCTGGGCCCTCATGGGTGGTCAAGATGTATTTGAGTTGAGGCCTGTCAACCAAAGCTTCGTAAAACTGTGCGTCTTCGCTGGCCGAGTTCCCAAATACATATTTCACGCCACAAGCAATGAGTTGCTCTGCAAAACATGCGCCACCGGTGCCCGTGAATTGTTTGACAGCACCTGTGCTCGAGGCGGTAGATGCTGCAGCACTAGGAGGTGTTTGCGCATAAGCGGCATTGTTCAACGACGACAGCACCAACTCGGCAGCGCCTGCTGTCATGCCCACGGAGGTCATGTTGTTGAGGAAGCCTCGGCGAGAGATGTCTTTCGACAAATATTTCTGAACTAATTCACGCATTGATGTCTCCAGTGGCCATTTGTTATTTTGAAATTAACGATTCGAAGTAGCCACTTTGGGCGAGTTGGGGCCAAAATCAGTTGCTAAGTAGTTCGCCATGGTTTTAATTTCTTCGCCCGTCCAAACAGCACCGCGTGCCAACATGCGATAAAGCGTGGCTTCCCATGCTCTGGCGTCTTGTCGCTGGTCACGCCAAATGTTGTCTGAGTGGCACTGTAAACATTTGCCGACGACCAAATCGCGAGCAGGGTTGGCGGGTGATGTGGCCGCTTGTGGCGCACTGTCTTGCGCGAAAGCAAAGCTCGATGCAGTCATGCATACCAGAGTGAGAAAAATCTTTCCTGAAATGCCAGAAAGACAAGTTGAAAAAGAGGGTGTAAAAGTCATTTCAATTCTTTCTTAAACTCATCAATTGGCTTTAATGCCCGCAGTTTGCACCAGCTTGGCAATGGTTTCAGTTTCAGACTTGATGAAAGTATTGAAGGCATTGCTGCTCATGGGCATGGCCGCAGCACCAATACTGTCTAAGCGTGTTTTGAACTCAGGGGAATTCAAAATCTTCACGACTTCTGCATTCAACTTGTCAAGAACAGGTTTGGGTGTTTTGCTAGGGGCCAACATGCCGACCCAGAAGGTGTATTCCGAGCCTGGCACACCCGCTTCCACCGTGGTGGGGGTGTTGGGCAAGTCGTCGGAACGCTTGGGAGTACCCACAGCCAAGACCTGCAATTTGCCGTCTTTGATTAAGGGCAGGGCAGACACAATGGGTGCGAAGAACCAATCTATGCGGCCACTGATGGTTTCTGTCAAAGCCTCTGGCGTACCCTTGAACGGAATGTGCGTGGCGGTGATGCCAGCTGCAACTCGAAACTTTTCGGCATTGATGTGAGTGGCAGAACCTGTGCCTGCAGACGCATAGTTAAAACCATCGGGCTTGGCCTTCACTTTGGCAATCAAGTCCTTCACATCTTTGTAACCCTTGCTGGGCGAAACAACCATGACGTTGGGCAAGCTGGCCAGTGATGTAATGCCCACCAAATCGTTCAGAGTGTCGTAAGGCAAATTGGGATAGATGGCGGGGTTGACCACATGGCCCGAAGAGTGAACCAGCAGTGTGTAGCCGTCAGGGTTGGCCTTGGCCACTTGATTGGCCGCAATGGTGCCCCCTGCACCTGGTTTGTTTTCAATCACTACGGGTTGACCTAAGGCGGCGGTTAATTTCTCTGCCACAGCGCGGGCCACAATGTCAGTGCCGCTGCCTGCTGTGAAGGGCACCACAAACTTAATGCTTTGTTTGGGCCAGTCTTGCGCCTGAGCAGCCATGCTGAAAGCGCTCATTGCCATGCTGGCGATTGCAATTTTCAAAAAGCTTTTTCTCAAGATGCCGCCTTTTGCCTCTGCGTGTGCTTCGACTTGTGTTTGAACGTTCATGTTGTCTCCTGAAATATTATTTGCTAGCGGGTGGGTAAGGCATGGCCAGCAAAATACTGGCCACTTGGTTTGATCTGTTAACCACTTGTCTCTTCTCGCCAGGCGCGAAACAAGCCGAGTCGTGAACTTTTAAAACTGCTTCTGTGACCTCGCCATTGAGCTCTGACACCAAGGTCACCTCGCCCTCAAGCACCACATAGTGTTTTTCTACGGGTGAGCCATCTAGTCCTGTATGCCCACCGGGTTGTATTTGTGAAACACCCATCCACAGTGTTTGTGACGGGCCCGCTTCATGACCCTGCAGGCGCAAGCACTTCATGTCGTTGTGATTGGGAGCCTTGTATTCAGGCGCTTGGTTGAAACGTGTGATGTTCATGGTGGCTTTAAGGTTTAAGAACCATTCTGTTTTTGGCGCCAGACAAAACTTCCTTGTAAGCCTGCATGGCGTTTGGCAAATCAATCATGTCGGCTGCTGCAACTGGAAAAGGTTTTAAAGTGCCATCTTCAAAACCCGGGCGAAGTTCGTCTAACAATTCACAAGAGCGAACGCAGTCAAGGGCCAGTGTGTCAATGCCCACAAAGTTGTGCATGCCACGGTAGAACTTGAACAAATCGAAAGCCACGGTTTGTCCCTTGGTGGCAATGATGAAAATCTGAGTCGCACCTTTGGCCATGACGGCATGGCCCACTTCCCAATACACTTTGTCAACCGTGTTGAACACCAGGTTGGCACCCTTGCCCTCGGTTAAATCCATGATGCGTGTGGCAGGCTCTGTGTGGGTGCTGTTGATCACTTCAACATCGTTGCATGCAAACCCTTCCAATTCATCTTGCCGTTGCACTGCAATGACCTTGGCACCTGCACGCGCGGCAATTTGAACGGCTGCTTGGCCCACCTTGCCGTTGGCGCCCAACACCACCACAGTTTGACCTGCTTTGATACCGCCAGCGCGGCTAAAGCCTTCACATGCGGTGACAAAGGGCACACCCACTGCACCAGCCTCTTCCATGCTGATGCCTTTTGGAACTTCTTTCACGGCACCGACTGGCAACACCAAATACCGTGCATGACTGCCATTGCGGGTGATGCCAATGTCGCCGCCCGAGCCCCACACTTTGAGGCCTTTCAAAGCATCGGGGCCAGCTACCACCATGCCTGCAAAGTCGCGCCCTGGTGTTCTGGGAAACACGGCGTGCGGCATGATGCCGAGCGTGGCTTTGACATCGCTTGGGTTCACAGCGGCGGCCATTACTTGCACCACCACTTCGTCTGCTGAAATAGTGGGCATTGATTGGTTTTGGCAATCAAGTTGCAGCGTGTCAATGCCGCTGGCTTTGGCTGCCACATGCAGCGCGTAAGAAAAAGACTCAGAACTCATGAAGATCAAACTTGGTGTGTGCTCAAGGTGAATTAAGCAGGATTTAAATGGAGCATGTCTCGCGCTTGTGTGGGGTTGGCCACTTGCCCGCCCATCTGCTTGATGATGTCGGCCGCTTTGGCCACCAACTGCGCATTGCTTTGGGCCAACACCCCTTTTTCAAGGTAAATATTGTCTTCCATGCCAACGCGCACATGGCCGCCATACAGCCAGCTTTGGGCCACGATAGGGAACTCGGTGCGGCCCAAGCCAAAAGCCGACCAAATGGCGCCAGCTGGCAATAAATTGCGTGCATACAAAAGCGTTTCTGGGGTGGCGGCAAAGCCATATTTGACGCCCAGCACAAAGGTCCACATGCCGGGGCCATCTAGGGTGCCATCGTTGATCAAGTCTCGCGCCAGATGCAAATCGCCTGAATCAAAAATTTCCAATTCAGGTTGAACGCCTGCGTCTCGGATGACCTTGGCCATGATGCGCACGTTGCGAGGCGTGTTAATGACCACATCGGCACCGCTGTTCATGGTGTTCAAGTCCAATGAGCAGATATCAGGCTTGATGATGGCAATGTGCTCCACCCGTTTTTCTGGCGGAACCAACGTGGTGCCCGGCGCATAAATCTTCGGGTCATTGGCGTCTGGCACAAATCGGCCACCAGGCCCAGTGGTGAGGTTGATGATGAGCGATTTGTTTTGTTTGCGAATGCGGTCCACCACATCGCGGTAGTGCTCAAGCTCCATAGAAGGGCGGCCCGTGGCGGGGTCACGCACGTGAATGTGAACCGCTGCGGCACCCGCTTCGGCAGAGGCCAAACACTCATTGGCTATTTGTTCTGGCGTGACAGGCAAATAGGGTGTTTGCTCAGGCTTGGTGATGTTGCCCGTGATGGCACAGGTAATGAGGGTAGGGCGATCTAACATTTACAAACTCCTTCCACCATCGACCACAAAACGGGAACCCGTGGCAAAGCGCATGGTGGTGGCGCAAGCCTCAATGGCAGAGGCGGTGTCATCGACATGGCCAATGCGTTTGAGCGGAATGGTGGCAGCAGCTTTGTCATTGAAGTCGGCGCCACGGCCAGGCACAAAGGATGAATCAACCACGCCAGGTGACACTGCAATGACACGAATTTGTGGAGCCAGTGCTTTGGCCAATGCCTTGGTTAACACATCGACGCCTGCTTTGGCTGCGGCATAGGCCAAATTGCTGCCAGCACCCGTGAAGCCAGCAATGGAAGACACATTGACAATGAGCCCGTCGTTGTTGGCTTTGAGCAAAGGTGTGAAAGCGCGGATGGTGGCAAACACACCGCGCAAATTGGTTTGCACCACTTCGTCAAACAACTCATCGGTTAAACCTTCTAAGTCGTTGGCCGCCACAGGCTTTGTAAAACCCGCACTGTTGATCAAAATGTCACAACGTCCGGCACGTTGCTTGACGGCATCTGCTGCTGCATTCAAGGCAGCCGTGTCGGTGATGGAAGCCGTCAGCGCAAAGTGCGGGCCAGAGCTTACTTTGGGCAGGGTGTCTAAAAGTGCTTGAACTTTTTCTGGCTCTGAACGGTCAATGGAGACGATGCGTGCGCCCAAGGCGGCCAGCCTCTTGGCCGTAGCCCAACCAATGGCGCCCTTGCCACCCGTGATGACGGCAACATGCCCGTCTAATTTGGAAACCGGTTCAAATGTCATAGCGTGCTTTCAATTATTTTTAGATTTTTTTAAAGTGATCAGATCAGGGAATGGGCGGCATTGGGAAATGCATTTCGCCTGCCTGCAACACAAAGTCGTAATCGAGGGAATAGCCCACTTCGCCCGCACCCGTTCGTTTTTTGAACTGACCTACCAGGCTTTCTACCACTGAGAATGTGACGTCGGTGTGCAGCCTGTGATCGTCATCGGCAAACACTTGGGTGATCAAAACTTGGTAACCAGGTTTTGAAATCATGTAGTGCACATGCGCTGGTCGATAAGGATCGCGCAGTTGGGCGCGGAGTAAATCGCCGCAAGGTCCGTCCACTGGCACAGGGTAGCCAGAGGGCCGCACCGATTTGAAATTGAACTTGCCATTGGCATCTGTTTTGAAGCGGCCGCGCAAGTTCATGTCGGGCTGTTCTTCGTCTTGGTTTTCATAAAAACCCAAGGGCGATGCTTGCCACACGTCAACTTCTGCGCCTTCTATGGGCTTGCCTTGCGCATCGCGCACATGGCCCGTTACTTCAAACAATTGATCTTGCGCGCTGGACTCGGGGCCATGCGAGATGTTGCTGCCAGCTTCATAGACGGGTGCATTTTTGCGCCAAAAGGGGCCAAGCAAAGCTGATTCAGTTTGGTACTTGCCAGCACTCTCGGCGCGTTTGACATTGTTAATGAGCGTGATGAGTGTGGACGCGCCCAAAATGTCGGATGCCAAAATTGCCTCGTTCTTTTTCTCACTTGTGTTTTGCCCTAAGCCGACCACAAACTTGCAGCCTATTTCAAACTCTTCGTCGGAGGGTTCAACTTCCCGAATAAAGGCGTGCAGGTGCTTGACAAGAGACTGCATGACCTCACGCAGGCGGGGGTCTGGAGTTCTTTCAAAAACTTCCAAGACTTGATCGGTAATGTTCTCTCGGGTCACATAGGTCATCAAAAACTCCAGACGGGCGTGAGCAAAATTTTGCGTTGCCGATTATTATGAAGTCTGAGCTTGCCCGAGGACATCGTACAAATACTCATAAGACAAGCCTAACAACTCACAACTGTAGGAGACATGGATGAACTTGCAAAAACGAGCACTCGGCCAACTCTTGGCCTGCCTTCCTTTTTGGGCTCTGGGCAATGCCAGCGCTCAAACCCCCGCGGCCAGTCCGGCAGCGCCTGCTCCAGGTGCCATTCAGGTCATTAGTTTTGGCGGTGGTTTTAACCTTCCCATCTGGGCAGCCAGAGATCAGGGCTTTTTCAAAAAACATGGCATTGAGGTTCAGCACACCATCACAGCCGATTCCAAGCAGGTTTTCTCTGGCCTGATGGAGGGTAAATACCATGTGGCCGTTACGGCCCTAGACAATATCTTGGCCTACCAAGAGGGCCAAGGTGAATTGAAGTTTGATCCGCCCAGTGACTTTTTTGGCTTCATGGGCTCAGACGATGGGTTCTTGAGCTTGGTTGCTGCCCCTGATGTCAAAACATTTGCCGATTTAAAAGGCAAAACCATTTCTGTTGACGCCATGAGCAACGGGTTTTCATTTGCACTGAGAGACATGTTGGCTCGCAACGGCATTAAAGAATCTGATGTGCAATGGGCACGCGCAGGTGGCACCGACAGACGTTTTGCCGCACTCATGGAAGGGCAACATGCAGCCACCATGCTGAGAGCACCCTTTGATTTGCAAGCCAAGAACAGGGGCTTTAACCAATTGGCCACCACCCGCTCTACCATTGGCAATTACAT
>Ga0114980_10003568_pt1 | contig 10611 bp, 8 predicted proteins | sample S_140806_EF_Meta_FD_87018 | JGI IMG/M metagenome (GOLD analysis project Ga0114980, IMG submission 87018) | Freshwater microbial communities from Lake Simoncouche, Canada to study carbon cycling - S_140806_EF_MetaG | ecosystem: Environmental > Aquatic > Freshwater > Lake | place: Lake... | reverse complement strand
TCCCACCCGGTGTGCATCGGTATAATGACACGTTATGCACCTTGACCCTCTTCGCCTTGAAAAACGAGACCGCCTCGCTGCTGCTGGACTGGATCCATTTGCACCGGAGCGCTATGAGAGAACGCACGCGATCGCTGCTGTTAGGCAGGCTGGACCGGATGAAATCGGTAGCGAGGTATCTGTCGCTGGCCGCATCGTCTCACAGCGTGGAAACTTCTTTGACATCATGGATGGCTCCGGCCGCGGCCAGATTTATCTGGATAAAGAAGTTCTCGATGAAGCCACGATTGATATCCTGAAGACGAACCTTGACCTCGGCGACTTTGTAGGTGTCAAAGGAATTATTTTTGCGACGAAAAAAGGTGACTTGGCTGTCAAGGCTGTTCAGGTTACTCCTCTCGCCAAAGCGCTTGCAGATGCCGGTGCAGTACTAGGCAAGGAATACCGGACACCAGATGGTGTGATAAAGCGTGCAGAGCACCTTCAGGATGCAGAAACGCGTTACCGGATGCGATACTGCGACCTATTTGTAAACCAGGAAGCCAGAACGGTTCTCCTACAGCGGGTCAAAATCACACGTGCTATACGCGAGTACCTCGACACCGATGGCTACCTTGAAGTCGAAACACCGGTACTGCACCTTGAAGCGGGCGGAGCACATGCACGTCCCTTTAAAACGCACCACAACGCACTTGACATTGATCTCACACTGCGCATCGCATTGGAGCTCCACCTTAAGCGCCTCATCGTTGGTGGAATTGATAAGGTCTATGAGATTGGCCGCGTCTTCCGTAACGAAGGCATCAGTACGCGTCACAATCCTGAGTTCTCACTGCTTGAGCTTTATGAGGCTTATACCGACCTCGATGGCATGATGGACCTTGTTGAGCGACTGTTCCGCCACATCTGCAATACGCTGTATGGATCAGACATCCTCACGACCCAGGATGGTACGGAGATTGATTTCTCCAAGCCATGGGTCCGCGTGCCGATGCTCGAAGGGATTGCCGTAAACGCTGGAATTCCTGCAAGCGCCTTTGAAACACTGGTTTCTGCAAAGGCCGCGATGGAATCTGTTGGGATTGATGCTTCGAAAGAGACTACCATCGGCGGAATCATCGAAAAGATCCACGAAGTATTTACGCAACCAACGCTCATCCAGCCGACGTTCATCACAGACTTCCCTCTCGAAACCAGCCCGCTTGCACGCAAGTGTCCGGGAAACCCAGCGCTCACCCGGCGTTTTGAAAGCTATATCCTGCGGCAGGAAATCGGAAATGCCTTTTCAGAGATCAATGATCCCGTTGACCAACGGGAGCGCTTCTTGAACCAAGTTGAACAGAAGGCAAGTGGAAATGTAGAAGCACAGCCAATGGATGAAGACTTCCTCCGTGCGCTGTCTTACGGAATGCCTCCAACGGGTGGATTTGGGATGGGAATTGATCGTGTTGCAATGATCTTTACTGGGGCGGCATCGATACGCGATGTCCTCTTCTTCCCTCTCCTTCGCCCGGAGCAGTTTTGAGTCTTCCTGATAAAACGCCCCTAAATGCCGCTGAACTTTTTTCAGCGGCAACCCGCGCAGCCGCTGACATTTTGGCAAGCTCAACCGGCGTCGATGCGCTTGAGCATCTCGCTGACACAGCGTGTCGACTTGTAGGGGCACGCTACGCAGCGATTGGCGTGGCAAACGCCGATGGCACTGGCCTCGATGAGTTTGTGGTTTCCGGAATGTCCGATGAAGCCAAGCGCCTCCTGCCAGACAAGCCCAAAGGGATTGGTCTCCTTGGATTCCTAATCAATCGACAAACGCCGCTTCGCCTGGATGACATCAGCTCTCACCCATCCAGTGTAGGATTCCCTTCAAACCACCCGCCAATGAAGTCGTTTCTCGGCGTCCCTCTTTGTCACGGCGGTGTGTGTCTTGGCTCTCTCTATCTCACGGAGAAAGAGGGTGGATTTTCAGACCAGGATGAAATCCTCGTCGATGCTCTCCGCCTACAACTTTGCGTTGGGATTCGAAACCTTCAAATGGTCAGGCGTCAGCAAGCGTTGTCACATCGCCTTCTGACCGCACAGGAGGAAGAGCGCAAGGCAACCGCCGCCGACCTGCACGATTCGCTGACACAGCTGGTGTTTGCAGCCCGTGCCCATCTGGACTCGTACTGCGCCCGAACATCTACGAAGTCCGATCCAGACTTGGACCTAGCTACGAAGTACCTCCGCGATGCTGGAATTGAGTGCCGGAACCTGATTAAGCGAATGCGAGTCCTTGAACTTGAAGATATGGGATTTGTCGCTGCGATTGGGCAACTAATCGATGAAGAACAAGCCCGGGCCGGTTGGGACACGACGAACTTCTCCACAAATGTGCAGGATGATGACCTACACCCCATGCTGGCGGTGTCTATCTATCGACTAATTCAAGAAGCACTGAACAACGTACGTAAACATGCAAGTGCTACAGCCGTCAATGTCAACGTAGAACAAGTCACGCAAAACGACCGCCGCTCTGTGAACGTCATTATCATGGATAATGGATCCGGTTTTGATGTTAATGCCGTTCACCAGTCGTTCGAACACATAGGACTTCAAAACATGCGCGAACGTACACAGCTGTTTGGTGGTTCGTTTCGAATCGAGTCCGACAGTGCAACCGGTTCGACCATTCGCATCCGATTGTTCTCAGATGCTATTCCAACATCATTGGGAACAGCGTGATAAACATCCCTGATCGGATGTCAGGTATGAAAGTGGGAGCCAAGTCATGAATCAGGTACGAGTCATTATCATTGATGATCACGCGATCTGGCGTGGAGGCCTACGTAGTTTGCTGTCTGGGACAGAGTTTGACATTGTTGCAGAGGGTGTGGATGGAATAGATGCCGTGCCATTGGCCAAAGAGCACGAGGCTGACTTGCTCCTGATGGACATCCGCATGCCAAAGACAGATGGTTTAGTCGCATTGACGCAGGTTAAAGCACTCTTCCCAATGCTTCCTGTCATCTTGTTGACAACCTACGAAAATCCGACATTTGTGGCGCGGGCACTCGCTGGTGGCGCCGCTGGTTACCTCCTAAAAGGTGTCGAAAGGGATGAGCTGCTGGCAACGATGCGTGCGGTTCTAGCGGGTGATTCCACCCTTAATCGTGATGACTTCCTGCGTGCACTACGGTCAACCGGTCCGCTGACAGGTGCGAAAATGGATATTCCAGAACCGTTAACCGTTCGCGAAGAAGAAGTTCTACGGCTTGTGACAACGGGACTATCCAACAAAGAAATTGCTGCACTGTTGTTCATCAGTGATGGCACAGTCAAATCCCATGTCGAGCATATCCTTCGGAAACTTGGTGTTTCTGATCGTGCACAAGCCGCTGTATGGGCTGTAAGAAACGGGCTCGTCGAATAGCCAAATACATCATCTGGCCGATGACCTATGTAACTTGATGACAGATACTCAAGCGTGCACAATTTGCCTACATCACTTGCTATATGCCACCACTGCGGTGTAACCGGGCATTCCAAATCGAGCCGTTCCACCATCCCTGCCGGATGGTGGGTACAAAACCTAAATGGCCGTGAACAGGTGATGTGTCCGCAATGTGCGGAGATAAGTATTCCATTTGTGCATAGGAGCAAGCAGATGAATATTCTCGTTGGAATTGCTGAAACTTCTGGTGTTGAACCTCCTCAATCTCTCCGTATATTGGCTGACATCGGGTTCCCTGGGTTGAAATTGGATTTAGCGCATGTAATCGCTCCACTCGTCGTTGCTGGATTTCCAACAGAAGTTGTTACCGCAGCTGAAGCTGTGATGTGGAATAGCGAAAACGAATCTACAGCCGCTCTCAGTTTTATGGAAACACTTTCAAAACACATGCTGGCAGCTGGAGAAACGGTAAGTAAAGTAGGTATTCACGTCCTCGATGGCTCTCCAGCATATGAGCTCCTACATTTTGCGGATGCAAATGCGACTCACTTGGTTGCTGTCTGTGCTTCGACGAACTCACCTATTAAGTCACTGCTAACAGGTTCAGTGGCACGAAATATCACAAACAATGCCCAACAAAGCGTACTTATCGCACGTCCAAGACAGCACTCTGGAAAACTCCGTGTAGTTTTTGGCACAGACCATTCCGAATATGCAAACACATGCATCGTAGAGTTCATCGGGTGGAGCCCTCGGGGAATTGAAAGTATCTCTGTTGTGACAGCCTACGAAGACACTCTGTTACGCTCTCGAGCCGCGGATATCGGAGTGTCTGGTATCAGCGCGGCGGATGCCGTCCGGGATGCTATTTCCGTTCGAACGTTATCTGTTGCAAAGCGGTTGAAATTGATCAGTCCAAAGACGCACGCATCCGTCGTTGCTGGTTCGCCAGCAGCAGCACTACGGCAGGTTGCAGAGGAAACGAATGCAGATGTCATTGTCGTTTGTGCAAAGGGCCACTCAATGCTTGAGCGATTGACACTTGGTTCAACAAGTTTGTCCCTAGCCATTGATGCTCCATGCTCAGTTCTAGTGTTACGCCATCCCTAACGCTAACGATGGGTAAAGCCGATTTGATTGGTGAAACATTTCCAAGTTCATGTTGCCGTTCAAGAGAAAACATATCCTCAGGTCTGACTTGATAGAATAGAAACTCCGGAGGATACAATTTTGGCATTAGGCATCGGTATCGTAGGACTTCCCAATGTTGGCAAGTCAACACTCTTCAATGCAATTACGAAGGCTGGTGCACTGGCTGCCAACTATCCATTTGCGACGATTGACAAGAATGTAGGTGTGGTTGCGGTGCCTGATGCGCGCCTCGAACCACTGCAGAAGCTTTACGCAAAAGGTGACCGACTCCCGCAGATCATTCCGACGAGTGTAGAATTCGTCGACATCGCAGGCCTTGTTCGCGGAGCCCATAAAGGCGAGGGCCTCGGCAATCAGTTTTTAGGGAATATTCGGGAAGTTTCGGCCGTTGCGCACGTTGTCCGATGCTTTGTTGATGAAAATATCGTTCACGTCGAGGGCCGTGTTGATGCCATGGATGACCTCCTTGCCATCAATACTGAGCTCGCTTTGTCTGACCTGCAGACGCTAGAAAAGCGAGTTGATAGAATCCGTAAGAACGCAAAAACGGTAAAGGAAGACAAAGAGCTTCTTGAGGTTGTGGAGGGTCTGCTCCCCCATTTGAACGAAGCTCTTCCAGCACGTACATTTACATTTCATGACCCAGTGGTCCTCGCGCGTGCACACAAGGAACTTCGTCTCCTGACTGCCAAACCCGTAATCTACGTCGCCAATGTCGCAGAAGAAGATCTACCTGATGGTGGTAACAACCCACATGTGGCTGCGCTGCGCGAGTACGCAAAGACAGAGAATGCGGACATCTGTGTTATTTGTGCAAAGATTGAAGCTGAGCTTTCAGAGCTTGAATCCGAAGAAGCGATGGAATACCTCGAAAGCCTTGGTTTGCATGAACCTGGTCTAAACCGTCTCATCAGAATTGGCTACCAAGTACTTGGACTGCGAACCTTTATCACCGCGGGTGAAAAAGAAACCAGAGCTTGGACGATCGTTGCTGGTGACAAAGCACCGGCAGCGGCTGGCGTTATTCACACTGACCTAGAACACGGGTTTATCCGGGCTGAAGTCATCAGCTGGGACAAGCTTGTGGAAGCAGGCTCCATTCCACATGCACGTGATCGAGGCTGGGTACGCACTGAAGGTAAGGATTACATCGTGCAGGACGGTGATGTCATGAACATCCTCCACAGCGGTTAGACACTTACAACTAGCCACAAAGACAAAACACTCAGCCCCATTACGGACCTGAGTGTTTTTGTTTTGACAACTAAGTTTTCAAGCAGCCGGTCTAATACAGAATTATCCCCAACGGTTTGGCTTCAGCTGATGGATATCAAATCGGGTTGGCGTCCCGGTTACAATATTCATGATGAGTTCACCTGTTACAGGACCAAGGGAAAGCCCCATCATCGAGTGACCTGTCGCAACAACGATGTTCTTACTGTCCAGTTCGCCGATGTACGGTAAGCCATCCGGTGAACATGGGCGTAAGCCACTCCAAATGGGTATAAGATTATCCAACGTGTCGCGATATGCAGGGAAGAACTGTTGTACTGACTTTCGAATTCCCGTAACCCTATTCTGATTGACGGTTAGGTCATCGCCGGCGATTTCCATTGTGCCACCTATACGTAATCGACCTCCCATCGGAGTCACTGCAACCCGAGCTTCGACCAGAATGGAGCAGATTTCCGGGAGCTGGACCGGGTGCTCTATAACAAAGCTATAGCCCTTACCACCTTGCATCGGCATTCGTACACCGAGTGACTCTGTCAGGTGTGGGCTCCAGGTTCCACCGGCAATGACGACTTTAACAGCACTCAACTGTGATGCGTCCGTAATGACATCGACGCCGGACGTGGAGGACTTTATCGATTCCACATGCGTACTCCAATGAAACGAGACACCTTTTGCGAGCAAATAGGAATGTAGTTTTTGAAGGAGCTTGTCTGGTGAGAGGTGCGCATCCTTTGGAAAGTAGACACCGCCTGCAACATCCACATCTAATGCCGGATCCAGTGCCTGAACCTGCGCCTTATCCAGCTTGGTGGCTGGAACTCCCAAGGCTACCGCACGATCAGCAAATGCGTACTCATGGTGGAGCGCAGCATCCGTCTTGCACAACATCGTCAGCCCACGAAGCGTAAGGTCAAACCCACCGCCAATATCGTCATCTAAAGCAACATAAAGTTCGCGTGATCGCAGGTTAAGATCGCGTAGAAGATGTACACAACGGTCAACATGCTCTGTTGTGCAGCTGCGCATAAACTTGATGCCCCAGTCAACAAGGCGATGATCAGCACGCACTTTGACTCCAAAAGGGCTCTGTTTATCCGGAAGCATCCGGAGCCCATACTCAACCATCCCGGGAGCAGCCAATGGCACGAAATGACTAGGGACAATCATTCCAGCGTTACCACTACTGCACCGCTCACTCGCGGGCTGTCCCTCATCTATTACCGTAACACTTAGGCCGGCACGAACCAGAAAGTATGCTGATGATAGTCCAACGATCCCGGCTCCGATAACAATGACATCGCTATTCACTGACAATCCCCCAGCCAAGGTCATCTGAAGGATCGATACTTAGCTCACCCCTTGCGGTTACAAAAGCCGTTCCCGTAATGGTAGGTGTCACGCCACCATCTGGATGCGAGACCACATGCCCTATGAACACAGAACCAGTGACAGATTCTTGTCGATACAGAGATCCATCTTGAAGTTTCCCCAATGCGTGTAACCAGGCGAGCTTTGCACTCGTCCCAGTTCCACAGGGTGACCTGTCATATTGTCCCCCTGGGCATAACACAAAGTTTCTTGAATCATTCCCGGGTACTTCTGGTGCGGCAAAGAGTTCAACATGATCAACAGATGGGGCAACTTGACGTGCGCCAGCAAGTACAGCTTCACAATAGAGTGTCATGTCACGTACATCCCGCATATGGATACCTTTGCTCCATGGATGATCAGTGATTAACAAGAATGTATTTCCACCATAAGCAACGGCGCCGCTCACGGTACCAATCACGGGTACTCCTACTTGGATACTCTCGCTAATGAGATACGAACGGACATTGGTAATCGCCACGCTCTTATCAGCATTTCGGGATGCGATGACGATCCCAACGGGGGTCTCAATCACGACCCTATCAGGGAGGTCAGGTAGCGATGCAACAACACCAATCGTTCCATGACCGCACATCCCCAACAAGCCAACATTATTGAAGAAGATCACACCCAAGTTGGCATCCGGATGCGATGGTGGTACGAGGATCGCCCCAACAAGCACATCATTTCCGCGCGGCTCATTCACAATTGCTCGTCTGTAGTGATCGAAATCCCGAGCGAAGACAGCGGCCTGTTCCGCAACGGTTCCACCACCAAAGTCGGGAAGTCCATTGGTCACGAGACGGGTTGGCTCACCACCTGTATGTGAATCAACGAAAGAAAGTAAAATCATTGCTTCACCAATTTCCGAGTTAGTTTGTTGATAAAGAAATCTGTTCGTCTTCGGCGTCCATACGGAGATTCTGCAGCGCCATGATCGCTTCCAGGAATCACGAGGAGGTCGAAGTCTTTGTCTGCTTTAATCAATGCATCAACGACTTGCATGGTGGATGCTGGATCAACATTGTGGTCAACTTCGCCTACGACCAACATCAAGTCACCAGTGATTTGATGGGCAAATTCTACATTGCTGGACAAGCGATAGGAATCATCGACGGGGTAGCCCATCCAAAGCTCATTCCACCAGGTCTTATCCATACGGTTGTCATGGCAGCCACAGTCCGCGACAGCGGCTTTGTAAAAGTCTCCATACCAGATCATTGCCGCTACGGCATTTTGTCCACCAGCTGAGCCCCCATAAATGCCAACACGCGTTAGATCAAGGCTGGAATCAGTTTTACCAAGTGCCTTAATCCAAGCAATCCGATCAGGAAAACCACCATCCCGAAGATTTTTGTAACAGACATCATGAAAGGCCTTACCCCTCCAGTTTGTGCCCATGCCGTCGAGCTGAACGACAATAAAACCCTTGTCAGCCAGCTTTTGCATATAGCCCATATGGTCAGACCAGGCTTTTGTAACATAGTGATCCTGCGGCCCAGCATAGACCTGCTCAATCACGGGATACTTATTGTCACGAGACCAACCAATCGGACGGATGACGTTACCATAGATGAGGGTCTTACCATCCCGGCCCGGTGCCGTGAAGCGTTCAACAGTTGGAATCCCTAGAGTCTCTCGCCTCGATGTATCCGCGACTTCAAGAGGCATGATTAGCCTCCCAGATGACGCATCCCGGAGCTCTGTAATAGGGGCTTTATCAACCCGCGACCACGTATCGATAAGATATTTACGGTTAGGCGATACTTGAATCCGATGTGTTCCATCAGCATCTGTCAGGATTGCGACCTTGCTTGCCTTCAAATCAATGCGAGCATAATGAACGTAGTAAGGATCCTGGTTCTTATGAAAGCCGACGATTGCGACGTCCATCTCGTTTGAATCTGGCCGATATCCCGTTATAGATTTGACATTCCATGCACCGGATGTAACGGGCTTGAGTGCCTGCTCGGAAGACTTTTGAGGATCCAAAGCGTAAACATGGTTGTAACCGCTTCGCTCAGACATCCAGAAGAGCGTCTTTTCATCCTTGTCCAACCATGCGCCAAACTTGGCCTGGTAGTCAATGAATGTCTTTGATGTCTCATCAAGAACCGAAGATACGACTTTCGACGCTAAATCAATACGGCAAACTCGCAACAGCTGATGCCCACGTTGATTGTAAACAAACCAAGCTTGTTTTGAGTCTCGCGACCAAGTCACTCCATCTGCCCAAGGGTCACTTCCAAGCTGGGTAAGGCTCCAAGGACTTGGAAAGAGCGCCGATGAAAGCGCTGTCTCAGTGGCACTTTCCAGATCCAGAAGAACCACTGTTGGCTTCGCAATCACATCTCCAGGCTTTGGATACTCAATCGTCTCGTATGTAGGTTCGACACTATTTTTGGGTCGCGTATTACGAAGCACGATGGGATGTGATTGTGGCTTCGTTTCCCGAAACGCGATTGCCGAGCGACCATTAGGAGACATCCAAACCCGGTTACCACTAAACGCATCGGCTTCTGTCCCAGATGTTGTCACCAATTTCGGTGTTCCATCAGGCCCAAGTAGCGCTAGGTTATGATTGCGAACAACAAGTTTTCTGGTCGCTGAAATCGATGACGACCGACTTGGAGGACCATTCGTAACGTCAACGGCTGCATCATTTGCTCCAGCGCGTAAAAAACCAGCACTGGATGCATCAGTTCGCCGCACTTGCCAGAGATGTCCTGAAAAGGTTCTTAGCCTTCGAGTCGCTCCAGGCTCAACAGATCCATAGGATTGTTCTTTACCAGCATCAATCCAAAACAGCAGGACAGGCTTATCAGTCTGATTAGCAAATGTCAGCCAAACCTCACGCGACTCCAAACCGCGCTGTGGTCTTGGTGCCCGCTCTAGTAGCTCCAACTTTTGTGAAATAGCCTCGATGGCTGTATTACCCTGTAGCGTCTCCTTAGTAGGAAAGACCTTGCGCGTACCCGCTTTTGCATCGACGAGAACGTATTCAAACTGGTTAGGCTCACGTTCGCGCTGATACCAAAATCGATCTCCATTGCCGAGCCACTGTGGTGCCACCGTTTTCCGCAAAACACTGGTAGGTGCCTTGGCAGCGGCTTGATCAGAAGCTGATGTGCCTTGTTGCAATAGCCCGGAAGCAACGACAGCCGCGATGAAGAAAGGCATCATCGCCATGCTGATTGATCCATCGCAGGCTTCCAGGCAGAATCAAAGTAACCAGCGCCAATCACACCTGCGCGCCCAAGCTGGAATACATTCGCCTTCGCAAGTATCCAGTCTGGCATCGCGACGCCACTCACAAAAAACGGAACGCGTAGAACAGCTCTCGCGCCGACAGCACCCGTGAAGCCAATCAGAACGATATGACTGGATTCCTGTTTGGGATGGGGCTGGCAAGCCATGAGGAAGAC
>Ga0114980_10003567_pt1 | contig 10613 bp, 12 predicted proteins | sample S_140806_EF_Meta_FD_87018 | JGI IMG/M metagenome (GOLD analysis project Ga0114980, IMG submission 87018) | Freshwater microbial communities from Lake Simoncouche, Canada to study carbon cycling - S_140806_EF_MetaG | ecosystem: Environmental > Aquatic > Freshwater > Lake | place: Lake... | reverse complement strand
TTGCCTGAGAGGTGTTCGCACTCCTGCCATGATTGGCGTTGGGATGTTGATTCTGTGTTTGCTGATTGCGTCATAATACCTCTTGACGTATGAAAGACGGGTTTCCTTAGGATACTCTGCAAAGATAGTCAGAGCAATCATCATATACATGAACTGTGGAGTTTCATATACTCCACCGGTACTACGATCTTGCACAAGATACTTATCAACAACCTGCCTAAGGCCAGCATAGGTAAACAAATAATCTCTATCATGCCGGATAAAAGAATTTGCAGTCTCAATTTCTTCCCGCGAATACTTATTATAAATGTCACTATCATAAACTTCTGCGGAAACACAGTCTATAATATGACTTTCAAGATGAGGAAGTTCCTGCATCTTTCCATAAAGAGATTTGCGAACTGCAAAAAGAAGCAAGCGAGCAGCAACAAATTGATAATTTGGATGCTCCAAATCAATCAAGTCACTGGCACTACGGATTAGAATTTCTTGAATTTCTCCGGTAGTAATTCCATCATAAAATTGAATGCCTGATTGCATCTCAACTTGCGATGCAGAGACGCCTGCAAGACCCTTACATGCCTCATCAACCATCACATGCATCTTATCTAGATCAATACCTTCAATTGACCCATTTCTTTTTTGAACTTTAAGACCGTTGCTCATATTTTCTTCCAGGTGTTAAATTTAAGTTTTGCTTCTAGACCAGAATAGTTGTTACATTCTACCACACGTTGAACATCACGTCCAGCAAGGACCATATCATTAATATCCTTTTCCACTATTGGAGAAGGCCAGATGACAACTTTTTGTCCCATTTCAATAACACGGGAAATTCTTGATAGGATTTCTGAATTGCGTGGTTCGTTATCATATACCCAAACAGGATTGCTAATCCCCCACTTACTAACATCACCGTCAGCTCCGCAAAGAGCAATCGCGTTTGAAATGAATGTTGAGTCGAATGGACCTTCTGTGATGTAGACAGTTTCAGTTTTTTGTACTTCATCGAGACCATAGATTTTTGGCACATCATCATCAATCATCACGGTAATATATTTAACCTTGCTTGGGCCCAGTGCTCTGCCCTGAAATCCAATAAGAGTTTGTTTATAGAACAGAGGAATAATAATCCTTGGTTCATCATATTTTACACTGTCAAATGTTGGTTTTATGGAATTAGTCCACTCTTTAAACTTTTCTGCATAATAGAATTTATCTGGGTTTAATTTTCTCTTAACCAAATATTCGTTTGCATCAGGATTTGATGATGCCTTAGGCAAATCCAACTTAGGTTTAAATTTTGGTTGTGTGAAATTAAAGACTGGTTCGTCTACTGTAAAGTTTCTTCCTGTATGTCCTTCTTTAAATTTCTCAAAAGAATATTGCTTATGAATTACAGTATCTAATTGCTTGAGAAAATTATTAAAAGATATATTTAATCCACAGTTGTGGCACTTAAAGTTTGTATTATTCTTTACTTGATACAAATATCCTCTGCACTTATTCTTATTCTTTTGAGAATCTCCACATATCGGGCAACGAAAGTTGTAGAGATTATTCTTTACCTTCTTAAACTTTTGAAATCGTGAAGATATCAAATTGATGTATTTAACATCAACATAATCCATAATAAAATCTTAACGATGAGGTGTACTTATTATAGATGACTGTACGGGTGGTGTCAAGATTCTTCCGACAAAATTTGCATTTCGGATTATGAATGATAAACAAACTACAACACCAATCCCAATCCAAACTTTTTTCTCTAATTCCTGTATTTTTGACAGTACGATGTTATGATCGCTGTCCATTTTACTACAGAGTTGGTCAATTTTAGTAAAGAGTATGTTGTCAACTTTTTCGTTGGAACTAATTTTTTCTTCATGAACGGCAAGCATCTTGCTTACATTACTATTTACTTCACTTAACTTTTCAATAGCCGTTTCTATGCGCGACATCATCTGCTCATTTACCAACAGTTTTTCTTCAAGAACAGCAACTTTAGTTTCTAACGGAGCAGGTGGTGTGTACATGGTAGTTACTCCTTCGGTGACCAGCGTTTACGTGAACCTGGCGGAAGTTTAATTTGAGGACCTTTTCTTTTAGTCATACCCATCTTAGGAGATATTCCTGCTCTAGGACCTGCAGCAGGAGAATCTGCACCAAATCCACCAGAAGATCCTGCGGCATTTGCTGCCATCATCTCTTCCCTAATAATATCTATAATTCTATCAAGCTTCTTCTTTTCCATTATAGATTTTGTAAAGTTCTTCTAAACAATTGAGGTCAACTGTAATATCATGCATTCCAGATTTTGGATATTCAGGAAGTCGTCCTAAAAAAATAATAAAACTTTTCATAGAAGACCATAAATCTTTTTCGATTTTAAAAAATAACATAGGTGTTGTTGCTTCACCAAATATATTATAAAGAATAATAAAATGATTAAGAAGAAGGTGAGTTTTTAGCTCACCCGTATTCTTATATCGTTTCAAAAGTCTTTTGATGTATTTGAAATGATTTAGATCTTTATCAAAATCTTCTCTGGTTACTGCCTGAGGATTTTCATAATGTTTAATCGCAAACAAGAGGAAGTTATCCTCATTCAATTCATTGAAAATCATTTAATATCAGGCAGTAACTGTAAGTGTGGTTGTACCAATGCCAACACCAGAGAATGCCGTTCCTGCGCCACCAACATTACGGAGAAGAACATCGCCAAATTGTGATGTGAAAGAACTGATTACACCAACACCACTAGAACCATCAGTAACAACACCAACAAATCCACTTGGAATATCAATTCTCAGTTTTGTTGCATTAGTTCTTGTGCTGAAAGTAGCAGCAATACCTGGAGCAATCGTTGATGCAATTGTGTTAGCCGTTCCAATATAGACAAATGTATTTCCAACAGAAACTACAGGAGTGTTGGTAAGTTTTCCAGTAATTGTAAGGGAACTACCAGCAGAAACGTTTGTTAAAGAGTCAACAAATATTTGTGTTGCTCCAGCTGCAACTGTTACTCCAGTAGTTATTCCAGTTAAGAAATTAACATTTGCAGTAAGAACTGAACTTGGAGAAGTAAATCCAAATGCCACTCTGTTTGTGATTTGACCGCTGAAATTTGTATGTACTCCTGGTGATCCATGATTTGCAGCAGTTGAATCCCAAGCATATTGAGTTGCTCCAGAAGATGCTACATATGCAATAATTGATGTGGTTTCGTTTGCATCATTTGCATCGTATGCACGAATTCTCATTGTTGCAGCAGCACCAGCAAAAACGAGTTCGTTGAATACAACATGAACATATCCTGTGGTATTTGTAGCAATACCTGTGGTTCCGCCACCACCAACAGAAATTCTTGATGATTTATTTGGATCTTCAAAGAAGACTGCAACAGGACCAGCAGTTCCAATACCAGTTGCACCTGCATCAGCTGTTGGTGCAGTGCTGTTCAGTCCAACAATAGGAACTAGAACTTCATCATAATAAGTTGATGAAAGACCAGAATATTCGTTAGTGCTATATCTTCTATAAACCCACCCACGGACATCAGCAAAGCAATTCCAAGGGGTATTATTTCTATCATTTTCAGATAGATGCTTGGGCAGTGCATAATTATTTGCCGCAGTTTCAGATGCTGTTGAGATGCCCCAGAGTGCCATTCTTTTTACCTTTACTAATTTTATTCGTAGAAATATTTATAAAAAAAGGAGACCTTAGAATTTAGTCTCCTTTTTCATCTTAACCTATTTATCAATCAGTTTGCATTAATAGGAAGTTTTCCTTGCTTCTGAAGATTAAATCTTTGTTGTTGTAATTGACGCTGTTTTTGTTGCATCACCTTAAGGTTATTAAGTTGTTGATTTTTATTTTTATCAGTTGTTGGTTCTGGTGTTGATGTTGGTGTTGGTGCTTCTTCACCAGGCATGTTTGCTTCATTAACCTTTGCTTTTTTTGCAGCATAATAAGCACCAAGTGCTCTGTTAATTCTTTGCTTCTTACTATCACCCTTGAAGGTTTTGCTCTTTGAATGAACAAAGTCGCTGATTGTTGCACCAGCGTCAGCGCCTACATTAATTTTTTCATCAAGTTCAACTTCTTCATTACGAATAGAAGTTAAAAGATCGTCAAGATTACTCTTCTTCTTTGCCTTTGGTTTTTTAGCAGCAGGTTTTGCTTTTGGTTTTGGTGGGGTTGTTGCACTACCCTCCCAAGGATCAGAAGATTTTTCTGCTGGTTTCTTTGATGCTACTGGTGTTGATTTTGGAGTTGATGATGAACCTCCACCATCCATTTTACGAGCAACATTTCTTGCTCCTCTGGATACTGCTCTTGCACCAGAAGCAACTGCTTTCTTCAGGCCACTCTTAAGTTTAGAACCAAGTCTGGAAATAAGTCCTGGTTTCTTACTTTGCTGATGAGCATTTCTGTATATTTGTGGTTTTCTGGTTCCTGAAGATGAAGACGATTCACTATCAGATCCTCTTCCAGCAGCATAACCTGCTTTCACTTCTCTACCAATTGCTTTGGCACCTCTTACAGCAGCACCGGCAGCACGTCCTACTCCACGAGCAACTTTCTTAACAGCAGACTTAACTTTTTCTAATCTATCACTCTTTCTTTCAATCTTTGTATCATGTCCAAGAGTTACTTTTGCTTCGTTGAGAATTGCTGCAGAAGTTTCAATTGACTCAATTAACATGTCCTCAACTTCATCAACATCATAACCTTCTTCAAGGCACTCATAGAAGAACTCTTCAACAACTTCTTCAATCAATTCATTTGATAAGAACATAAGTTCTGAATCATGAAACTCATCAAGAACACCCTCAAGTTCTACCATTTCGACCAATTCACCACCAAGATTGGAGATTGTTTCTGATATTGATGGATTGATTTTGATTTTATTCTTTATAGGTTTTTCTGTAATTTTTTCTTCGTTGTCTTCGGCATCCACGATTTCACGAAGATCATTTCTCCAATCAGAGAGACCTTCCTTTTGAATTGCAGAAGATCTTACATCTCTACGATTCTTAAGATACTTATCAGTTTTTGTATTCTTCTTGCCATCATTATCAATATCATCATCTTCCTTGCCTACAGGATCAAGGCCTTCTTCCATCTTCTTTGCTGCTGTTGCTGCCATACTCTTGTATGCAGCAGTTTTTTTCATATCCTCAACTGCTTTCTCATTATTTTCTTTTCTCTTCTTCATATCCGTTTCCAAATATGAATTATCTTTTGCTTCTTTCTGAGTAGAAATCTCTTGCTTGATTACATTTCTGCGGTGAGCCAAATACTTATCCTTCTTTGTATTTGGTTTGCCGTCATTATCAAGATCAGCATCTTCCTTGCCTACAGGATCAAGTCCTTCAATACGATAAGCACCTGTTGTTCCTGGTTTTGGTCTTTGAGGACCGTAAGCACTTGACTTTCTCACATCTGCCTCAACTTTTTTTGCAGCAATGTGAGCACCTGCTCTGGTTACTTTTTCTCTCTTTGCCAATTTATCAACTGACTGTTGAGTGTCTCTTTGAGCATCATCTAGTTTTTGATCAGCAACAGCATTTCTTGCTCTATCTGCGACAGCACTTTCATCAACAGTAGCAATCTGTTGAAGATATACTCTAGAAATATCAATGAGGGGATTTAAAGTCATCTTAATAAGTACTTACTTTTTTGCCTTATACTTATTTATGAAATTGATAGCATATGCTTTTCCACCAGCCTGCAGATTTTCCTTTCCTGTTCCAATTGCACCAGGAGTTTGTTTTGCCGCATATTTAAAGTATCCTGTCGTTCCTGCTAATGTATTTGGTTTTCCAGGTGCTCTTTGTGCGCTATCCATCTTCACTTCTGTGTATTCCATCACATCTTTAATCCAAGACTTGAACATTCTATTTTCTTGAGTTAAACAAATTAAATGATTGGTTCCTCTACGAATAATCTCCCCAATCAATCCCGTGTTCAGGTTCTCTACAATATCACCGATTTTAAAAATTCTACCAATCAAATAATTTTCACGAAGATTTTTCATATCATACTTTGGAGCAATCTCCCAAAGAGAATAACCTTCTTTCTGTACCTTTTGTTTCTTTGCTCCCATTGCAGACCGAACAGCATCGAAGAGAGTTTGAACGTCACCATCATCAAGAGACTTTGGTGTTCCTTTGCGGAATGAATCAAGGTCACCATCCATGACTGCCTTACGCATCTTGGATGCAGACATACCTTCTGCACCTTCTGCATCCGCATCTCTCATACCAGCAGAGATAACACGAATCAAATCAAACTGATAGAGATCACCATTATACTTTTGAGCCAGATTTTCAAACTCTGATTGACGATCTGACCCCACAACAATATTTACATTTCCATATCCGTCTTTATCAGCATTTACAAGAACATCAAAGATTGATTTCATATCAGGATCATTAATAATCTGTTCCGCATAGTCAGGGAACATCTTTCTCATAAAAGAAATCTTTGTGCTTGGATCCAGTGGGTTCTTTTTGGGGTCTTGAGTTCTTGATGGATATATTTTAAGAGTGCCACCAGTTGCTGCTTTATTTGCTGCCTTTAAAAGTTTTTCGTGTCCGATTGTTGGTGGATTAAATCTTCCAAATACAATCGTCAGAGTATCACCATCTGCGGCCGCTTGTTGTTGAGGTGCAGGTGCTACTGCTTTTGGTGCAGGAGCAGGTGCGGATGCAGGTGCTTTATTTTGAGTTGCTGTTACTTGTTGATTTGCAGGAGTTCTGACTTGATTTGGATCTTGTTGTCCCGGTTTCTGGCTTTGATTGTAAAACTTTAATTTTCCACCTTCAGTTTTTGCAACAAATTCTCCACGAGAATCTACCCACCCACCATGTCCGTCACTTTTGAGGTTGAGTTTTTGTGCTTGCATCGATGCCTGTGATGCACCTGCCTCAGTCAGAAATCGGAAAAAACTTTTCATATTGCTTATTGATATACTTTTATTTATTCAAAACTCTACAGTTAGAGCATTTCTAGGCGGTTTCTTTGCCGTCACAATTCTTCTCCCAGAGTCCCCTCTACTTGGAGATTTTCCAAGTATTAATGGAAGACCTTTAGAATCTTTTTTAGTTGGTTCAAAAGGTTGATCTTCTCTTCTTTTTCGAAGTCTCAAATACAAATCATTATCTTTGGCATATTTTTTTGCTTCATAAAAATTACCATTCACCCGTAAAACTCCGTTTGCAAAAGTGGATTTAACATCCATGGGCCCAATGTACATGTAATGAATTGGGCCTCCCATTTTTTTATTGCCAACAACAATAGTTTCTTTCAACGAATCTCCAACCTTTCCATACATATCTGGCAGTCCAGACATTCCTGCTTTAAATCCTTTATTCTCATATTCTTTTAGTGCTGCCTCCAAAAACAATTTAGTCAAACCAGGAACAGCAAGTTCTAATCCCGCCAATCCCCCACCAGCAATACTGGGAGCACTTTCTCCTTTATTAGACACATTTATTTTTTTAGTTTTTGTTGTAATAATTACATCAGTATATGGTTCTGTTCCCGCAGAAGATCTTCCCTCAAATTTTTCTGCCGAAATTACATTAGCAATTCTAACTCCATTTGGACCAACAAGAGTGAATGGTTTAGCACCATTCTTTCCAAATCCACTATTGATTGCATCAACCAATCCTCGTTCTTGACGCTCAGCAAGTAATCCAGCCATTCTTTTGGACTTATTATTCTTCTATAATATTTAGAATGGAGAATAGGAGACTCGAACTCCTGACATCAGCCTTGCAAAGACCGCGCTCTACCAACTGAGCTAATTCCCCGTACATACCAATTATAAAACCCACTCAACTAAAAGTCAAGTGGGTAAGAGTATAACCTTTTGTGGTTATTTACTTAGGACCGTTAGCAGCATACCACTTCTCAAAGTCCTCTCTACGCTTATCACCTCTTGGGGGCATAGGAGTTCTTTCTCCACGAACAGGAGCAGACTTTTTCTGTTGTCCTGCCTCATACTTCTCAGGATTGTTTCTTGCTGCTTGTGCCTCAAGAATGGCATCAATATGATTTGAAGAAAGTTCAGTCATCAACTGCTCTGGGTTCTCATATCCTTCTACTTGAAGAAACTCAAGAACTGTATCAAACAAATCTACTTCTTCGTTAGAAACTAATCCAACTACGTTCTTGTTCTTTTTAGTCAGTTTATCAAAATACTTAATATCCCTTTGCATCTTATTAGCATTGTCTCTTCCCTTTGCAGGAGAAAGTGGTTTATCACCTGCTCTTCTTTCTGCCGAAGATGCTTTTCTCATTTCAGTATCATGGCGAGAAGCACCCTTTACTGCTTCACCAAGTCCAAGTGCCTTTCTTGCCTTTGCCTTTTCTTCTGGTGTTGGTGGTTTTGAGGGAGCAAGATCTTTGATCGAATGAGTTGCCTTACCAACTTTAGCAGGTGCTGAGGGCATTTTCTCCATGCGAGAAGCCATTCTATTTTCATCAAGTTCATAAACCTGATTATATGCTTCCACCAATCCGCGCAGTTCCTTAGGATCCATTTTTACAAATACTTTTCAATTATTTATAAAAAAAAACCTCCCGAAAGAGGAGGTTAAAATCAAAGCGTATGTTTTTCAATCTGACTATCAAGTTCTACAATCACTCCACGAATATCAATAACCCGAGGAGGAACAGATGCCTCATTATAGGTATATCCTTTTTGAGCATCAAAGAGAACCTGACGAACCGCAGCAGCAGAACGAACATCAAGATTAAGTGTTACTCCAGTTTCTGTAATGGTTACTTTAGTCACAGATCTCCCTCCTTACGATTTTCTGAACGATAAACATCAAATGCACCTTCAGGATAACGAGCACTCAACTTCAGATAGTTGCGCTCCATTACTTCCTCAAAGGAAACATCAAGAGCCAAACATGCTTGAGCAGCATACCAAAGAATATCACCAAGTTCAATCTTCAGATGCTCGATATTATCAGCACTGTAAGGTTTTCCCTGAAGGAATACCTTCTTTACAATTTCAGTAAACTCACCTGCTTCTGCACTCATACCAAATGCAGCAGTTAGAAGACGTGGGGTATCTGCATCTTGAGTTTCCAGTTCAGTCAAACGAGCAAGCAATTGTGCAAAATCACTACTTGCAGGACTTGTTGTTTGACGAACAAATTCAATATACTTATTAGGTTCAATAGTTGCCATTAAAATTTAAATCCCTCAAATGATTTTTTAGGTTTGTTCTCTTCGTGATAATCATACTCCTCTTCCTTGCCGTTGTCAAGGATATCTTCCTGTGCTTTTTGTTCGCAATCATAAAGACGCATCTTAGCACGATCAATACCAACCACAAAACGTTTGTGAATGGTTGGATCATTATAACGGTTCTTCAATTGTTTGACTAAAATCTGTCCTAGCCCCTCCAACTCTTCAGTTGAAATAAGGGCAAACATAAGATCAGCAGTAGCAGGGAGACCAAAGGATTCAGAAGTATCAGTAAGTTCAACATCAGAACTACCATAACCTGAACGAGTAGTCTGGGTAGCGGAAACAATTGGAACATTGAATTCCACTGCAAGTCCCCTAAGTTCCTCAGCAATTGACTTGACCAGTGTATAAGAATTGACATTGCTACCTCCCCTAAACCGAGAGGAAGAACAAATATTAAGGTAGTCAATAAAAATAATATCAGGTCTGAATGATTTCTTAAGAGCAAGTTCATTGAGAAGTGACTTGAAATGGCCTGCATGGGCGGAAGCAGTTGGATACTCTTTAATGATTAGAGTTCCTTGTGTCTTCTTTGCCAGACTATTTACCTTACTCTCAAACATTGATTTTGGAAGTTCACCAATATCCTGAATAGGAACATTCAGCAGGTTTGCATCAATTCTTTCAGCAATTCTTTCCTCTGCCATTTCAAGAGTGATGTAGAGAACGTTCCTGCCTTGCAATAAGACGGAAGCAGCAACATGGCACATAAAGAGACTTTTTCCGACACCTGTACCAGCAAGAGCGATATTGAGAGTCTTATTAGGTAGCCCACCTTTTGTGATTTTGTTAAAAAATTCCAGGTCAAATTCAATTTTTTCCTCCTTTCTGTGATAAGACTCATATCTTTTTTCATAGTCTAGCAGATAATCATGTCCTACGTGTGTATCAAAAGATACTGCAAGTGCATCTGACAGAATTGTAGGAATACTATCACGATTTTTCTTTTCATCATTACCATCTGCAATATGAATAGACTCCATAAGTGCAAGATAGATGGCACGATCACGGCACCACTTTTCGGTAGTATCTACTAGCCAATTAAACTCTGTGGGGACATCCTCAAGACATCCAATCAAATGAGTGATTTCCTTGAAAGAAGTGTCATTGATATCTTTACGTTTTTCTGTTTCAATACAAAGAACTTCTGCTGTTGCTGGTTGATTATATTCCTCAACAAACTTTAAAATCTCCTCAAATACAATTCTCTGATTTGTATCCTCAAAATATTCTGCTTTAACAAAAGGAATAACCTTACGAATATACTCTTCACTATGAAGAAGATTTCGCAAAATTAAAAACTCAACTTTATCCATTCTTAATACTCAAGGATT
>Ga0114980_10003566_pt1 | contig 10614 bp, 17 predicted proteins | sample S_140806_EF_Meta_FD_87018 | JGI IMG/M metagenome (GOLD analysis project Ga0114980, IMG submission 87018) | Freshwater microbial communities from Lake Simoncouche, Canada to study carbon cycling - S_140806_EF_MetaG | ecosystem: Environmental > Aquatic > Freshwater > Lake | place: Lake... | reverse complement strand
TTCTTTTTTCTTTATCAGAAATTGTTATTCCAACAATCTTTTGATTTGGGTTAAGTTTTCTACCAGGATGGGTGTTCAAGGTTCCAACAACAGGATCAAGAAAATATTTTAATTTCTTTATTAGAGATTTTTTATCACCAACAATTCCAATTCCGTATTGTTTACAAAGCGATTTAATTTCGGGTAATTCAAGTTTATTTAAGTCTTCCATATCACAAAGATACAAAATTTATTTTAGTTTACCAAAACCCATATTTTTTAAATAACAACTATATTTTGATGCGTAGTGGTCCCACATTGGTCTTTTATCTCTTTCTTTATCGGTAAAACCTCGATAATAAGAATCATTAACAATTTGTTTTTCAATAGTTTTAATTTCTTTTTTTAAATTTTCTAAAACTAAAATTGTCTCATCTGAAATTCCTTCAGTGGACAAATATTGATCTATTTTTTTAACGATTGGTCCCATAATTTCAAATATACTAATCAAAAGTTTTTAGTTCAAGCTCAACATCAATAGGAATTCCATATTTTTCTAATTTTTTTGTAAGGTAATTGAATATGTGGTAATTTAATGCCCCTGTTAGATCTCCTGTCTCATAAGAGGACATAGCCTCATAATAAGCCTGTTCTATTGTGTCCGTAACCATTATTTCTTCATCGGTTTCATCATCATACATGTTAAAACTTATTGTTCCTTGATTGTCAACATCGCAAAGTAAGTCCGCAACATTATATTTATATCCATCCATTGAGGTATTTTCAATATCAATAATTCTGAAACGAGTATCTAAATCTATTTCGGGAACAAAAACTCTGAAAGTTTTTCCTAAAACATCTTCTTTTAGTTCGTCATATAATTTATTAAAACCTCCACTATACCCATACCAAATAGGTCTGATAATTGTCATATCATCTCTACTATTTTTTTGGATTCCAGAAATATCATAAATAACATCATCAAGATGTGGTTCATCACCCATCTTTCTTTGTTTGTCCCAAATTTGATAACACAACTTATGAAGGTTTTCCTCGGTAAGATTTTCGGTAATTAAACTCTGTTGTCTCTCTGTTATTATTATTTTCATTACCAATTAAAGTTCTCTCTTGTATTTATTGAATTAAGTAGTTTTAAATTGAAGTTCCCTTTACCTAAATATTCTCTCAAATGATATTCTATTTCATATAGGAGTCCACCAACATCCAACCAATGAAAAATAGTGTCATAATAAACAATAATCGATATTTCAATTATATTGTTTGTTTTATAAACATTCACAACTTCAACTTTTGAAATTGACTCTATTTGATCACAAACATCGAAGCTAATAATCTCAGGAGCATCGGCACCAAGTTCATTCATCCTATCACATTTTTCTTTGATATCTTCAAATGCCATATCAACCGCATTTTGAAATGACATAGTTTTTAATTGTGATTCTGTAATTATTATTTTCATTACCCTATGTTTGCTCCAGTGACTTCTTTTATTTCTACATCAGGAAACAGTCCTTTAAAGTAATCGTATGTCGCATTTTTTAAATGTCTTGATATTATGTGATTTGGGATAACATCCTCCATTTCACGATCAACAGAATAATCATAATATAAAGTCTTAGACCCTTTTCTATACGCAAATAGGGCATCTTTTTTATCGTTCATTAAATATATTGATCCATGAGCTTCACCCCAAGATGTTACATCTTGTTTTAACATCTTAATAAATAGTTTTTTATATTTGGGGTATTCATCACCATACTCAGCATCCCAACGATCTCTTTTATAGTCTTCATTGATTAGAGTGAATTGGTGTTCGGTTATGATGATTTTCATAATAATAAATACCTTATAAAATAAAAAACCCACCTTGATGGTGGGTTATATTTTAGTTTGATCCTTTTGAATGTTTTCTTGGTTCATGTTTGTCAAAATATCCTTCTTTTGACCCTTTCCAATCCCAAGGTAAATCATTTTCCATATTATAAACTAACTGATTGTCAGAAATACCTTTTAATTTTCTTTTGATTCGTTCCCAAGTTGATTCTTTTCTATCTTCCGCCTCATTTAGACCCCAATTTTTAAGAACATCTTCTCTTGAAATTGATCCCATACCTTTTTTACCTCTATGTGATTTCGCCTTTAGTCCTTGAAGAATATTTTCTAAAACGTCAATTGTTTCATCTATATTAACATCTTCGTATTCCATATCAATAAGTTTATTGATATCTGAATACATTTCGCCGGATCTATCTCCAACGTTTTCATTTATTATTTTTTTTACCATTAGAGATATATCTCTTTCTTTAAGTTTAATAATTTTTTTCATTTTACGTAAATAGATTAAAGTCTTCATCTTCCTCAGCTCTTCTTAAAACTGAATCAGGGATTATGTTTTTACCTTCAGCTCCCGGTATATTCAATACCATTAAACTTGGCATGTTTCCAATACACTCAGGTAATTTTTGTAGGTTTTTATTGTCCACTAAAGACAAATATTGTAAGTTTGGTAGATCACAAATTGAATTAGGTAATGATGACACACACCCAACAAAGTTAAGTGCTTGTAGTTGTTTGAATCTGCTGATATCTTCAGGTAAATTTAAATTGATATTATCACCACCTCTTGAAGTGTTTTTAAATGTAAATCTCTTAAGGTTTTCAGGTAATGTTGCAAATAACTCATCGAACCCATAAAGAGCAACAAATTTAGAAGCCGAATCACCAGGGTAGTCAATAACTACTTTATCTCCTTTTTCACCCGCCAATGATTTCATAAACTCAGGTTTGAAGAATTGTTTAAGTCCTTCTTCATTTGTGTTTAAGAAATCAACAAGGTTGATCTGTCTGTCGTCAGCATCCATAAACTGATTATCAGGGAAGTGGAATTGGTATCTATCTGCAGGTAAACCTGAAACTTCACCCGTCTCTTTTCCGTAAGATTTGAATGCTTTTGCTTTGTTCGGAATTACAACATATAATGGTCCTTTACCGATGTATCTATCAAACCAAGTTAATCCTGGTGATGATGTGCACCATGTAGTTTCTCCTCTTCTTCCTTCATTATGAGAACCACCATAAAAACATGCCGCCTCTTTACCTAAAGGACCTTTGTCTGAAATTTTAGCAACAGTCCAATCTTGACCTCTATAAACAATGTCAGCACCAGGGTGAGCGTATGTTACAGACGCTTCTTTTTTCTCGTCTGCAGTTGCTTTAGTTTTTTCTAAACTAAAATCTTTAACTTGGTCATATAATGTCTCAGGAGTTAATTTATTAATATCTCTATATTCCTGTTGTAATCTATTTTTAAACCTTTCGAACTTTTGAAGACTGGTTGTGACTTTATATAAGTCTTCCATAAATAAATCTTGGAATTGCTTCAAAGCTTGTTTGTATTGACCCGATTGTGGGTCAGTAATCATTAAAGGGTGATCTGCCGGTAACTTAGGTGTAATAAAGTTTTTAATTAACCATTGAGCGTATTTACCAATTTTAACTCGGTCCATATCTTGTGGTTTAACATTATCGATATCCATTCCTTCAGGAATTTTTGATGTGGGATCCGCAACAATTAAAGCAAATAAAGTTTCAAATGGCATAACACCTCTTTGACTTTTATCTTTTGGTTTTACGAATTTATCAAATAGGACTTGAAATCTTGAGCTTTCAACAATAAGATCTCTAAGCAGACTGGTAAATCTAAGTGACATAGTTATATTTTTATTTAATAAATATTTGTTTTTAAGAAAAAATTAGTAATTCATGATAAGTAATTCCTCACCCATGTTTTGTTTTGTTCCTTTCTTGGCAGATGCTGCCTTAGCAAACTCTTTTTTCGCCCAAGTATATTGGTCTTTTGGGAACCAGTTATTGAGTAATTCAAAGTCATAGTAGGACAAAGAAAACTTACCTTGAACTCCGTGTAATACGTTCGCCAAACGTTCGTGGTCTTCTCTATCAAAATCATGATTTGAATAGTAATTCTCTGTTTTCCAATAAGGTGGATCCAAATAAATGTAAGTTGTTGGTGAATCATATTTCTTAATCACATCAGCAAAGTCCATATTCTCCACTTCTGTAATCTTAAGGAAATGCTCAATCCAATCAGGTTTTGATAACTTATCTCTGAATGTTAGATATTTTGATTTGTATTTTCCTTTAAGGTCAATAAAACTTGAGGTTTCAGGTTTTGACCCACTAAAAACTTGTGTAAGAATATAAACGTATTTAGCTGCAACTTCATAATTGCCAGGTTCTACGCTGAAATTCTCCGCAAATATTTCAGCCTGAAAGCTGATAAATTGTTCTTTATAGATTGGTGGGGTTGGTTCCACACCCAACTTTTGACAATCAATTGCGTTAATCGCATTCAATAATTCAGTTGGGTTTTGAACACATTTAAAGAGGTTGTAGTTCAGCGGGTTAAAGTCATTATAAACAACTTTTTTTAGGTTTGGGAACTGTTTCAGGTCCATATTAAAAAAACACCAAAACATTCCGCCGAAAGTCTCTACATAAACCTCCATATTTTTATCATAGAAAGGGACGATCCACTTTCCAATTTTACTTTTACCTCCGATATAACTTAACATAATACAAATATAGTTTTTTTGATATTTATTTTCAACTCACTCTTAATTAAATTATAGGTATGGAAGAAAAAAAAGCAACAGAAGTTAAATGTCATACATGTGATGATAACAAACAAGTTAAAAATACTCAAAGATTTGTTCTAATATTTGGTGGTATTTTTACATTCTTTGGTTTATACGGTTTGGTATCATTGATTAGAGATATAATATCATTGTTTTAATATCTCTGATATCTTACGTGTTGATTAACTATAAGATCCCCAACACTTTCTAATTTAAATCCTTTTGACTTAACCCTTAAAGGTATTGATGTGTCAATATTTTTAGGTAACTTAATTGTTAAATCACCATCAGGATGCGGGACATTTATATTCCCCAAACTCAAGTCTTCTAAATTCATAAACGCATCGAATACTAAATGATTTCCGACTTTTGAAAATCCGTCTTGTGGTTTTAACTCAACTCTTACCACTAAATCACCATAGGTTCCGTTTTTAAAGTCCCCCATTTCATTTACTCTTAAAAACTGACCATTATCAACACCATGGGGTAAAGATATGTCTAACGTCTTCATTTCTGTTTTATCACCATTTCCATTACAAAGAAAACATGGGTTAACCATAAAATAACCCTTACCTTGACAAGTTTCACAAGAAACCTGCATCAGTTGAAAGAATGATCCGTTTCCAAACTGTCTAACGGTGCTTCCTGTTCCACCACAAAAATTACATACCTTTTTATCTCCGCCAGTACCGTTACATGGATCACATGCCGCCTGTCTTCTATAAGACAAAGTATGTTTACCACCCTTATATGAGTTTATAGTTCCAATGTTCACGGTTATATTTGATGTATGGACATGTCTTGACCCTGTTTTTTGTCTACCTCCAAACATACTATTAAAAACATCATTGAAGTTGTGTGATGACCCAAAAGGACTTTTTCTTTGTTGGTCATATTGTTGTCTCTTTTGTTCGTCACCTAAAACATCATAAGCGGTTGATATTTTTTTAAATGTTTCTTCATTACCTCCAGCATCTGGGTGATTCTCTTTTGCTAAATTTCTATATTTCTTTTTAATGTCTTCTTGAGTCGCAGTTTCCTCAACACCTAAAGTTTCGTAATAGTTATCAATATTCATTTATTATTTTTTTTTGTTATTCTTTTTTTATGAACTACTTGGTCGTTTTATTCAAAAATAAAGTAAGAAAGAAAATAATAAACAAGTTTATTACTCTGGACAAGGCTAAAGATTTTTTTGATAAAAAAATAAATGAAAATAAAGAAGTTTATTTTGAAAAAAGAGTTGAGAACGCTAGAGATTGTAGTTTTGACCTGTGTCTTTTAGAGAAAAAAAATGAAGAGTTCAATAATCTTTTTGTTAGAGATGGTTTAGGTAGACAGGTTAAAGTTGAACTTGATGACCCTGAATTTAAAATAATGAAAGTTTTAGAATATAAAGTGGAGGAAACTATTTTTGATGTGTCCACTCGTAAAAAAATAACACTGATTGAGTTTTACAAAAAATACATTTATAAAAAAGGAGTTATTTTGGTATCAAGATTAAACAACAAAGTAGTCGTTCAAGAAGATAGTTTGGTTTACCTATTCTCACTTAAAAATGAAGATGAATCAAGAAGATTTTTAACATCTCTAAATAATTTTTTTTTAGATAATTCAATAATTAATTGTATTATCGTAATTGAGACATCAAAACCTCAAAAGAAATATTTGTATAGTATTTTAGAGAACCTTGGTATTGATAAGAAATTACTTTACAGAACCGCGACGACTTACAAACCAAGATAAAATTTTTGATATGGTTGTTTTTTTAACTTTAGGTTCTTCAATTTTTGGAGTTTCTTCAAAATCCATTGACATTTTACCTAACTCTTCGTGGATGAACACATGTTCCAATCCTGACATATCGATTGAAAATCTTTTATGTTGACTATCTATTGATCTGAAATTATTTTGGACTTTTTTGAAGTCTTGGTCTTTTAATTCGTATACGCAAATTATTTTTCCTTCCGGAAACATAGTTTGTATCGCATCTGTTACCAACGCCAAATTTTCTATTACGCTAGGAGGGGTTTCTTGATTTTCTGCCATATTGTAAGTTTTGAGGTGGGTTTTATTTTTCTTTATTAATTAAATCGTTTAGAATTTGTTTAGCCAAAACAGGATCTTTACAACCATGACAAGAAAAAAACTGTAAATCGTGTTCCATAGGATAACCTAATCTATTTTCAGGATTTAAAAAGGTGTCATACCAAATATCATACGGATGAACCCAACTATCGGTTCTATTATGTTTCCAAAGATGAACATTAATTATTGTTTCATCGTAATTTGCGGGTCTTATGTGATTTTTTAAACAATATTGTGAAAATTCATAACATTCTTTAAAAAAATCTTTACTGTCCTTAGAAAACAAATATGTCCCATGAACATATGGTTGCGTTTTACTTTTAACGTTAAGTAAGTCCATTATGTTCGATTGATTATTAGGGTCAAGTGGATGGATTGAACAAAGTGGATATTCTTTTATGTTTTTAGCGACATCAAATAACTTATCCATCTCCTTTGTGATTATAAAATCCGCATCTAACTGAATTCCATAGTCAAAAGAACTATTAATTGTTGAATATAATTTTGAGTAACAAATAGTTTCAAAATTACAAGTTTTAAGGTCTATCCTGTTGGATATAACTCTTTTATTACTATGAACATAATCAAAGTTTATTGAAAATACTTCTATTGGTTTTTTAGAAAACTGTAAAACACTTTCAACTAATATATCACATAATTTTAAATATTCTGGGTTGTTGTTTACAAACACCACATATCCTTCATTCATTTTATTATGTATTTAACATTTGATTTATATCTGTTACCAAACCCAAATTTTTTATTACGCTAGGAGAACTTTCTTGATTTTCTGCCATATTGTAAGTTTTGGGATGGGTTTGATTATGTCTTCTTTGTTTAACTCTTTAATTGAATTAACCATTTTTTGTTTTTCTCTTTCTAACTCAATTTTGTCTTTTTCAATCTCACTCCTCAACCAATCTACTGCCTGTTCCTTTTTCGTTGAAATCTTCTTCTCCATCATTTAATTTTTCTTCTAGTAATTCGAATTTAAGGGTTTGTAGATTTTCAAATTTTTTAGCCTCAAAAATCTTTTTAAGTTCGTCTATCTTTTGTTTTAAAAGTTTTTCTTTCATCTCAATTTCTTGATTATATGAAATGATTTTTTTGATATTTTCGACAGTTTGGTTAAGTATGTCTTCATCAAACTCACTTACAAAAGAAAAAAATCTTCCGTTATCGCTCATTCTTTGATTTTCAATTATTTTATCCTCTTGAACAAACCTTTTAGGTATTTTCCACGATGAAGGGAATTCAATGTCAATACTTAAATAATTCTTAAGTTTTCTAATTGAGATTAAAAACTGAAATATGTCTTTGAATTCTTTATACATTTTATGCGTTTAAAGTTATTATGTATGTTATAAAATAAGTAATAAAAAAATAGTTGGATATTTTCTCCCATACTGAGTATGAAATTCTAGTTGGGGTTTCACTTAAAATATTTTTGATGATGTTGATGATCAGATTTAAAATAAAAACCGAAGATAGAACAAATACAAATAGGGAGAAAATTTCCATTTGAGCCATAATTATTTTTTCTTTTCAGCTAAGATTTCAGATCTTAATTCTTGTAAAAGCGCTTTTAATTCTTGAGCGGTTTTTCTAGCTCTTGTTCCGGCACTTTTGTTTCCAGTAAAAAACTTGTTGCCGTCTACGCTCAATAGTTCTGTCAATTCCTTGATTTTTTCTAACGTATCCATTTTTTATTATATTAAAGTTTATTTAGATTATTTTAATTGTATTTTCTATTTTGTAAACATTATACCAATAGATTTTTATCGAGAGTTTTGTATATGTTATAAATTAAATCTAAGTCAACTTGGGTGAATGGTTTTTCACGATTAAACAAATCGTTAAAAAAAACGTCTATAGAATTTCTAATATCTTCTTTATTTTGTCTATAATAAAGCTCACTAAAAAGCGAAAAGAAATAATCATAATGATCGCCATCACTTTCAAAGTTTATACTTTCTTTATTGAAATTTTGTAGGGTTTTGTTCCAACACCACTTGAAGTGTTTTATATTGTCTTCTTCGGACATCACTACTTTAGTCTCGTCACCATTTTCGTTATTACCTAAATATGTTTTTTTGATTATCAAATATAACCCATATGATAGGTCGTAATATAATTCCATTTTTTCAGGTATTATATTATTTACCCTGAACCATATATCTACTTCTTCGGGATCTAAGTTTTTTGTTATGTAATTAAAAAAATTATCCATAGTCATTGCTAACTATGGATAATTATAAGTTAATGTATTTTATTGTAAATTATTGAGTCTTTCTATTGTAACCCATTAAACTTTGCATTCTGTCAAATTCTTCATTTAATTTAACAAGTTTTTTTGGTTCAATAGACTCATCAAGTTTGTTTAGAATACTTTGTGCTGATTTACCACTTTTTTTACCTCTCTTAGAACTTAAAGACCCTTCTTGGGTTTCATCACCGGCAACATCTACAGGTTGAGATTGTCTTTTGTAAGATGCATTCATCTGTTCTTGACCATATAAGTTATCCTTGAAGTTCTTATAGAATTTCTCTCCTACTTCACTTGGTACAACGTTACCTAAAGCATTACCGTCTTTATCAACTTGTGCGTTTCCATTAGTGCTACTTCCAACTAATTGACCTTTAATTTTTTCATCAGTAGGTTTAATTTCATCATATACCAAGTTAGTTTGACCTGGATAAGAAAATGCGTCAATATATTCATCAACAGCGTCCGATGGTGTGTATTTTTTTCTAATACCTTTTTTCAATCCACCATTTTCTGTTGGGAATTTTTTTGTTTCCTTCATTTCATATTTAGATCCATCGTCAGAAGCATTTTTTAAATAATCAGTCATTTTCTTGGCAACACTTTTCAAATAGTCTTCATTTTCTTTTTTATCTGCCTTATGAACTTTTTCATATTCTTTATATCCTTTAGGTTCTTTTACTGAGAAATTTTTCTTTTCTTCAACAACAAGTCTTTCAATTAAATCAATAAGATCAGATTCAGTATAAAGAATAGATTCTTTAACTTTATGTTTTGATCTTTTAGCGTCTTTAGCGGCAGACTTCATAGATTCTTTTTTATTACCATCATCGTCTAAATCTAAAAAATCAGGTTTACTATCTTCACTAAATTCGTTTTTTTCAAATTCAACTTCATAAAGTTGTTCTTCATCTTGTTGTTTTCTCAACATTTCAAAGTCTTCTCCGTCTATCTTTCCGTTTTTGTTTTTATCAATATTTCTTTGTTTTCCGTAAAGTTTTTCTTTCATTTCATATGATGATCCACATTCAACACATTCTTTTTCATCTAATTCTAATTCAAATTCTTCGTGATCACGATTTCTTTTTTTAATGTCTGAATTAACATCACCAAGAAGATCTTCAATTTCTTTGTTAGATATTTTTTCAAGTTTTTTACCACTTTCCATTACTTCGTTAGATCCTTTCCATCCACATTCAGAACATTCTCCTTCCGTAATCATACCTCCACATTCTTCACAAATACTTTTTCCTTCTTGGACATAATCGAATTCATTACTAGGATATAGATGAGTTTCTTTACCTAAATTCAATCTGTTACCAAGATCTTTTGTTCTTTCCTCAAGAGTTTCGCTAAGTAAATCTCTAAATCTTGATCTAATATATTGTTCTTTATTCATTTTTTGAGTTTTTATTATAAATATCTTTAGTTTTGTCTTTTTCTGATTTCACGAAACACAATTTCTGAAATATAGTCTTTATTATAACCGTGGCCGCTCGAGACACTATCTATCGCATTTTGAACGGATCCGCTTTCAAATATTTTAAGAGCGTTTATGTCTCCTTGGTTACAGTAAGGAAATTTTTTACATTTCTTTTTAACTTG